>JAAHTH010000079.1_pt4 | contig 48442 bp, 39 predicted proteins | sample 6116091 | NCBI WGS metagenome assembly JAAHTH01 (sample SAMN13939990, study PRJNA603662) | sponge metagenome | isolation source: marine sponge | host: Mycale hentscheli | place: New Zealand | collected 2006 | reverse complement strand
ATCTAAAGTTAACGCTGACGTATCTACTGAAAAAGCTGCTAGAGAAGCTGCTGACGCTTCATTAGAAGGTAAAGTAAATGCTGACGTATCTACTGAAAAAGCTGCTAGAGAAGCTGCTGATGCATCTTTAGAGTCTAAAATAGATTCTGAGGTATCTGAAGAAAAAGCTGCTAGAGAATCTGCTGACGTATCAATTGACGTTAGATTATCTGCTGAAGAAGCTCAACACTCAACTGATTATTCTATTGAGGTTGCTGCTAGAGAAGCTGCAATCAGTGCTGAAGAATCTGCAAGAATCGAAGGGGATGATTCAATCCAATCACAAATTGACACTATCTTAGATGGATCTACTACTGATTTAGATCAATTCAAAGAAGTTGTTGATTTCGTAAATGGTATTGACGTTGAGAACGATTTAGCATTATTAAATAAAGTAAGTGAAATCAATGATAGAATTGATACTGAAGTAACTACTTTACAAAATGCTGATAGTGTAATCGCTAATGATTTAAACTCTCACATAATTTCAACTTCTAATGAGTTTAGTATTGTAAACACTGCTATCGAAACTGAGGTTGCTGATAGAGTTGCAGCTGTAAACAATTTATCTGATTCATTTGATTCATATAAAGATACTACAGATACACAAATCTTAAACTTAACTACATCAATTGCTAGTGAAGTTGAGAGAGCTGAGTCTGTTGAAGCTGAATTAGATGTAAGAATTACTGACGTTATTGAGAATACTGACTTCTCTAAAGTTGATTCATTCAAAGAAACAATTGACAAAGTTAATGAAATAACTGCAGCAAACTTTGATTCTATCTACGCTAAGAAAGTTGGTGTTACTTTCTCAGGAAGTTCTGTAACATTAGATACTCCAGTTAAGGCTGAATCTATGATGTTATACATCAATGGTTTAATGGTTGAAAACGGAGTAGATTATACTGAAGCTTTAGATGCTGAAGGAATGGTTACTGGAGCAACTCTTATAGGAGACGCTTTAGACTTAGCTGTTGCTGGTGCTAAATTAGCTTCTTATGGTGTACACGGATCATTCACAAATATTAATTTTGAATCACAATCATAATTTGTGATATTGATTAATGTTTAATAAAAAAAATAAATGTGGTTTAAGGGGGGTTAATCTCCCCGACACCACTTTATAATTATAATAATAAAAACTTAAAAACAATTAAAAAAATGGCAAATTTAAGTAAAGAACAATTTGATGCAATGAAATCTGAATTATTGGTTATTTATGATCAATTAAAGGATTTAAAAAGAGACGCATCTAGAAAAAGTAGAGATTTTGATTTTGACGCATCTTACGTTCAAAGAAACGAGCAAACTATCGATTCATTAGAATCAAGAAAGAAAGATTTATCTGCTTCTGTTGAACAAAAAGCAAAAGAGAGAGTAACTCTTAGTGAGGACTCTTTAAATTATTTTAATGATAAGATTGATGATTTAACTAAACAATTAGAAGATAAGAAATTTGAATTTGATGGTTATAATTTAACTTATAGTCAGAATGCTTTTGTATCTTCTGTTAACCAATTCGCAGATGAAATTCAATCGGAATTCGGTTCAGTTAAAGAGAAATTTGATATGAATTATAAAAATTCTGCAATGACAGATAAGTATGAAGATAAGGATGCTAAGTTCGAGAAGCAGGTTAATAAAATGTATGAAAAATTCTATGATGAATCTAATGAAATCAAAGATAGAAAAGATATGTTTACTGCTGACTTAGAACAAAAAAGAGCTGAATTAGATGAATCTGAGGCTAAACATATAGCTGATATGTCAAGTTTAGAAGATCAACTTAAAGCAGCTGAAGGTGCTGGAAATAAGGAATTGATGGAAAAAATAAATGGTGAAATGAAAATGTCAATTGATGCATTCAACACTAATAGAGAAAGTATCCAGAGAGATGTAGAAAAAATGACTAACGAACTTTCTTACTATACTCACAAAGAAGCTGAATTAAATGCTGAAGTTGATGAATTAGTTATGGAAGTTAGAGAAGGTATTGCTCAAGGTAGAAAATTTGGTGGTAAAGTTGCTACAATTGAAGAAATCTACGCTTTAGGTGTTACTAACTTTGATAGTGGTACTGATTTAAAGGATGCCGATGCTGAAGTTAGAGCGTTTAAAACTGATTTAGAAGCTTTTGATCAAGCTGCTACTGAAGAAGCTGAGATGTTTGAAGATACTTTCAAAAAAGTATTATCTGACTTAGGTGTTCAACAAGCAAAAATTGTTAAGGTTGAGGGAGATCTTAAATCATTACCTGACGTAATTGCTGAGAATAACGACAAAGTAGCTATGATTCAAGACAAATTAGTTCAATTAACGAAAGATGAGGAAGCTTTTAATATGGAAATAGCAGAAATTGAGGTTAAATTGAAGGATCAAAAGGCTGAGTTAGCAGGGTTACCTGTTGATGCTGACCCTGATCTTATTGCAAAATATGAAGCAGTAATTGCAGATTATGAACAAGGCATAGATTTTAATAAATCTGGTTTAGATTCAATTAAGGGTAAAACAGATGATCAAAATAGTCAGTTGGCTGAAGCTACTGCTTTGATTGCTCAATCTCAATCGGAATTGGCTGAAGCCCAAGCAATAGAGGGTGAATTAAAATCCAATTATGACGCATTGAAAGCTGAATTTAATGATTCAAATATCAAAAGATCTCAGGATGTTGTAGCAAAAGAAGAACAAAGAAAAGCTAAAATAGACGCAATTGTTGCGGCTGAAGAAGCTCAATCTGTTGCTGACAAATTCAAAGCTAAATTTGATTTAAGTCAACCAGCACACTAATATTTTGATATTTTAATATCGATTTATTAATTAAACTGAAAAGAGGGGGTCGTAAGATCCCCTTTTTTTATATTTATATAAAAAAGAATATGATGGATACAGAAAACATAAAAATAGGTATTACAATTGCTTTAAAAGATATAAATGAATCGATGTGGACAAATGGTATGAAATTAAATATCCTTATGATGATTAACCTTTTAAAAAAGTCAAAAAAGAATTATCAAATCTATTTGTTAAATACGTTGGATATCGATTTAAATAACCCACCAAAACATTTTGATGGGATTAATGTTTCGTTATTAAAGGATAAATACAAAGAAATGGATTTAATTATATCCATGGGATCACAAATATCAAACGAAACAATTAAAGATTTTAAGAAACAAAAACCAACTAATAAAGTTATTAATTATAAATGTGGTAACAACTATGTTTTATTCATTGAAGAGATGTTATTTAAAGAAGGAAAACCACATATTGTTGATGAAGGTATTGATGAAGTTTGGTACGTACCACAACAAGAATATAATAATAGTGGATACTTTAAAACACTTTATAGAACAAATGCAATAAGTGTACCTTTTTTATGGGATAATAGTTTTTTAGATAAATCATTAAAATCAATTAATGAATTAACTAAAGAAGGAAAATATAAAAAAGATAGTAGATACGATTCAACAAAAGAAAAAAAGGTTATTGGTATTATGGAGCCAAACTTAAATATGGTTAAAACAGCACTTATACCAACATTAATAACCGAAGAATCCTATCGTACAGAAATTGGTAAGAATAAAATTGATTCTTTAATGATAACAAATGCAAAGCATGAAAAAGGTGGTTTAGATAAAAACCCTCCATTTTTATCAATCATTAAAACTTTGGATTTATTTAAAGATAATAAAATATCAATGGAACATAGATATCAAACCTCTTATATAGTATCTCAGTTTTTGGATATTGTCGTTTCTCACCAAATTATGAACCCTTTAAACTATCTTTATTTGGATGTTGCATATATGGGTTACCCTGTATTACATAATGCCCCTATGTGTAAAGATATTGGTTACTACTATGAAGATTCTGATTCCAGAAAAGGTGGTGAAATGTTAAATTGGATATTGGAAAACCACGATAAAAATTTGGAATTCTATAAGGAACGTAATAAACAATCTTTATGGAGGTATCATGTTTTAAACCCATTAATATCACAAACATACGATAAATTAATCTATAATTTATTTAATGGTGGTAATAGCCCTGATTTAAAATACGATCCTACTACAAACAATTATACAAACTTGTATTAAAATTATCTTATTGTGTTGTATGAAAATTATTCTATTGTGTTGAATTAATTGCACTGAATTCAGTGTAATTAGATTACATTTCGTCTAAATCAATACCATGTGTATCAAACCACCATTCTTTTGGTTTATCAGGATGTTTAATTTTAAGTTTTTCGTATCTTATCTTAGCCTTTTCTTGTCTCTCAACCTCTTTTGTGAAGAATGGATGTTCAATACTACCACCACCCTTATAAAGTTGCCTTAAAAGTCTCCTAAGCACATAACCTTGTTTTTGTGGTCCAGGTTTAAAACCATCTTCAATAATCTTATTGATAGCATCACTCAATATATCATTTTTTGTTAATTCGTTCTTACCATTAATAATATCATTAATTCTAGAGAATCCAAAACCAACATCAATAAACTTATCCATTGTATTTACGATATTACCAATCTCAACATCATTATGATAAAACTCCGTACAATATCCACTTATATCACCATCAGACCAAATACATTCACTATCTAATTTAATAGGGATACGATGACGTTCATATAACCACTTCCAATTATCAAATTTATCTGGGTGAATCGTAACATAATCAATCTTTATACCTAAGTAACCCCTAATAAACTCCACCCAAAAATCAACAGCCTCATTAAGCGTCATTTTACCAAATGAAAATAAACCAATCATTTTAAAGTGTAACATATGAGTACCATCCCCAATTTCATCCAAATCATTTAACCTAATACAAGATTGGATATTTGCTATTGTGGTGTTATCAGGGTTTTTAAATTTGTCCTTAAATTGTTGCATTCCAGCTGGACAAAAAAGAGTTGTGTCATCATAACTCTTAACACTATCATCTAATTTAAAAGGAATACCTTTTAAGAAACAAAAGTTTTCATAAAATTTTATTAAATCTTTCATATTTTTTTATTCTTTTATTAAAAAATGTATTTTTTTTGTATAATACGTTGTCACAAATTGTTCACCAGTTAAAGTTTCAGTATCAATAAAATTAGGTTCTCTTCTACAAATAAATAAACAACCTTTAGGTAATTTATCAATAATACCTTTTGTCATTTCGTGTGGCATAGCTGTATTATCTACATAAACAATTGTAGCATCACTTAAATCTTTAGTGAAGAAATCACCCTCAATAAAAGAAATGGTATCGTTTTCTTTACAATATCTTTCTTTTAAATCAAATCCAGCCTGAATTCTCTCTTTTGAATATTCTATCCCACAAGATTTTTTGGGTTTATATTGTAATCCAATATGTAATACCATTTTACCTAACCCACAACCTAAATCATAAAATACAGTGTCTTTATTAAAGTATTGTTTAAAATGATTTACAATTCCATCTGTAGATTTTTTTGTAACCTCACCATAAAGTTCGTGTTGATTTTCTTTAAAATCTGTTTTATTTCTATATTTTAAATAAGGGCTTGTCTTATATATGTCATTTAAAATTTGTTCTAATCTTTCCATATTATTCTATATTATTATCTTTTTTCTTATGTACTGTAAGGTAATATAATTTTATAACATTGTCCTTTTCAGTTTCTGTACCCGCTTTATACCACATCCAAAGCCATGATTTCTCAATAGTTTCTAAAGATTCTCTTTTATATTTAATTAAATCTTTTAAAATCTCAATTTCTAAAACACTTAAATCAATACTAATATTTAATTTACTGGCATTATATGATAATTCTAATAAATTATTTGCATCATAAGCCTCTTTTGATTTAATATATATTTCTATTAATTCTTCAGATTTAACTTTATCAGGGTGAGTTTTTTTCATAATCTCCCTAAACATTTTTTTCATTCTTTTTTTTGTATCTTCACTTAAATCTTCGTCTTTAATTAATTTTTCTAACTCTTTTTTTTCAGGTTGTTTTTGTGGTTCTTGTTCTTCCTCTTTTTCTTCATCATTAAATTGTTCACCTAAATTTTCCATAAATCCAGGTTTATACTCATCAATAATCTCCTGCTTCATTTCTTCATCTATAATAAGATAATCGTATTCGGTAAGTAGTTTTTTAATTTCTAGTTGTTTAAGTTTATCAGACATACTTATAAATATCTGAATAAATTGGTAACACTGAATATTTATAATAAAGTAACAATATTAATATGGGACAAGATTTTTTCATAAATAAAAAAAGTACACTTCCAGTTCTTAAAATGGAATTAGTAAATGATGGTAGAAATGATTTTAGAAATTTTCATGATAAAATCCAAAACGCTATTATTAAATTCACTATGTGGGATTTAAGTAATAACGCTAAAAGAATTGCCAATTCCACCGCCAAAATAGAATTAAAAGATGATGATTGTAAATTAGATTGTGATCCTGAATACTATATTGTGTATGAATGGAAAGAAAGAGACACTAAAAAACCAGGTAGATATAAAGGACAATTCACAATTACTTTTTTAGATGGTAGTGGTACATTACTTACACCCACAAGACAAGAACTTTTTATTAATATATTAGAATAGATTGAAATTCTGATATATTGTAGTTATACTTAATAAAAAGTGTAATAAAAAGTTTTATGCAAAAAGCTACAGTTAAAGAAATAGAAGAATATTTAGAGGGGTATGATGAACAAAAATACATAGTTGGTATAGAATCCAATTATTATGAGAATAAAGTATCTCTAATTGTTCACGACCCAGAAAAAGGTAAACGTATTGAGAAACATAAGTTTAGACCTTTTATGTGGATGAAAACGCCAGATATTGATAAATTATATGGTGGTGATAGAAGAGAGATTAAAAAGAAAATGAGAGAATTTTCCGTATCTTTCAAAGAATTATACACCAGTATCGAAGGAGAAGAATTAGTAGATAGACTAATTAATGGGTATAAGTATTTAGCACAAACAAAGAAATCATATGGGGATTTGATTAAATTCTTTAAAGAAGGTGGTGTAGATCCATTTTCTGAAGAGAATAGAAGTAACTTTATGACTATTAACCCTTCAGAACAATTCCTAATTCAAACAGGTAAGAGATTGTTTAAGGGTATGGAAGATTATGAAGATATTCATAGAATGTCTTACGATATAGAAACCACAGGTTTATTTCCAGAAACATCTAGAATATTTCAGATAGGGGTTAAAGATAATAGAGGTTTCGAACACGTATTAAATATTGAGGGTGAGGAAGGTAGTGAAGAATTATTAAATAGAGAAGCTGAAGCTATTGTAACATTCTTTAAGATAATATCACACCTTAAACCAGCAATTGTTGCGGGTTATAACTCAGAAAACTTCGACTGGGATTTTATTGTTAAAAGAGCAGTTTACTTAGGTTTAGATATTAAGAAAGTGGCTAAGACATTAGGTCCGGTACCATTCTATAGAAAAAGACAAACATTAAAGATGGGTCCAGAGATGGAGTATTATGATCAAACTCATATGTGGGGTTATAATATTATGGATGTGTCACATGCAGTTAGAAGAGCACAAGCAATTAATTCATCTATTAAAGGATGGAGTCTGAAGTATATTACCAAATATGCTGGAGCAGCTAAACCTAATCGTGTATATGTACAGGGTGATATCATTGGTAAAACATGGTTAGATACTGAGAATAGTTATTGGTTTGACAACACTAATGGTGAGTGGGGTAAAATTAAAGAAGATACTGAATTGGCAGATAATCATGAAGAAGTTACAGGTGCTTACATTGTAGAGAGATACCTTATAGATGATTTATGGGAAACTGAAAAGGTGGATAATATCTTCAATCAAGCAACATTCTTATTGGCTAAAGTGTTACCAACTTCTTATATGAGAAGTGCGACAATGGGAACTGCAGCAACATGGAAGTTACTAATGTTAGGGTGGAGTTACCATAAATATATTGGTATTCCAGAAACAGAACCATTAAGACCTTTTGTGGGTGGTTTATCTAGATTGTTAGAGGTAGGTTATGCTAAGAATGTAATTAAGTTTGACTTCGATGGACTATACCCATCTGAACAATTAACGCACGGAATATTCACAAAATCAGATATTACAGGTGCAATGAATGGTTTATTACAATATAACTATGATAATCGTAACTTATATAAGAAACTAAAGAAAGACTACGCCAAAGAAGGTGATATGGAAAAATCAGCTTACTATGATAAGAAACAATTACCATTAAAGATTCTTAACAATGGTATGTTTGGTAGTATTTCTGCACCTAATGTATTCCCTTGGGGTGATACAAATATGGGAGAGATGATCACTTGTACTGGTAGACAATACCTAAGACATATGATTAGATTTATGAGGGATAAAGGATTCAAAGCGCTTGTGGGTGACACCGATGGGTTTAACTTCTCAATACCCGATGGTGTAGACGATTTAGTTTATGTTTCCAATGGTAGACACCACTCAACAGAAGAAGGTAAAGAATATAAAGGTGCAGAAGCGGTTGTTTCAGAATATAATGATTTATATATGTATGGTGTTATGGGATTATCCATAGATGAGGTATGTGAGGCAACCATTAACTTAGCAAGAAAGAATTACGCAGATTTAATCGATGGTGAAGTTAAACTTGTGGGTAATACTATTAAATCAAAAAAGTTACAAGGTTTTGTATCTGACTTTATAGATGTAGGTATTAGAATGTTATTAGAAGGTGATGGTAGTGGGTTTGTAAATGAATATTACGACACCATAGAGAGACTTTATAACTTAGAGGTACCATTATCTAAGATAGCCAATAAATCTAGGGTTAGAATGTCTAAAAAGGATTATATAAAAAGAAGAACGCAATTAAATAAAGCTGGTAATCCATTACCTAAGCAAGCACATATGGAGTTAATGTTACAACATAATTTAGACTTAGACTTAGGAACAACCATTTATTATGTGAATGTAGGGACAAAGAAAGGTGATGGTGATGTACAAACTAAAAAGAAATGGAATAAGACTAAGATTAAGAAATACACCGAAGAACATGGTAACTTTCCTTTTGATCCAGAAGAAAAGGAAGTGATTATAAATTGTGAACTAGTCCCATCAAATATCATTGAAAATGAACCGGAAAAAACAGGTAACTATAATGTTGCAAGGTATATTGAGGCTTTTAATAAAAGAATTAAACCCCTACTTGTTTGTTTTCATCCTGATGTTAGAGAAGATATCCTTATTACAACACCAGAAGATAGACAATATTTTACCTCATCTCAATTAGAATTGACATCTGGAATGCCATATAACGAAAGTGATCAAGATAAGTTAGAAGAATTGTTACAAATCACAGAACAAGAAATGACATTTTGGAACAATATGAATTTGTCCCCAACCTATATGTTTGAGCAATTTGATATTGTTGATGAATATTGTTTGGAGTCTAAATTAGATTATGAAGATTCCTAAAGGTTTATAACTTAACACCTTATTAAGACTTTCTGCTTCAGACGCTCTTCTTTCTAATTGTTCTTTATTGGAAAGTCTTTCTAACCTTTTATCTAATTCTTCTAATAGTTTAGTTTGTTCATCTTTTCCTTCATTTAAAAGACTCTCATAGTCCATTTTTAATTCTGCGTCAGGAACTTTAAGGTCACCACTAAACTTCCCTCTAACTCTTCCTAAAGATTCTTTAAATAGAGCTGTTAGATATCTTCTAACCCAAACTCTTGTTGGTTCGTTTAATTCTCTATATTCTAATTTAGATAAAGGTACATCATTAGGTAATTTGATGATATCTTCATTTTCTTGTAAACATTGTTCTAATTCTTCATCAGTCATACCATTAGTATCATAATACTGATACCATACTTTTGTTCCTGCCATACCGATTTTATCGCCACTACCTAAACCAACACCAAAATTAAGTCTACCACCAGGAATTGGCATTAAATGTAATAACCTTGTTCCATTAGGACCTGCAGTTACTTTATATGTTAAATCACTTCTTAATAATTTAGATTTAAGACTGAAATCCTGTGCCCTTAATAATACATCATAAGCAGGTGCTGCGTAGAACCCACCATTAGCTAAACTACCACCAGTTCCCCATCCACCGAAAGGTACTTGTCCGTATCCACCACCGAAACCTTGATCACCAAAACCAGCAAATGAATAAAGGGCGTGGTCTGTAGAGTTAGGTGTAAACCATAATATTTCATTTATTTCTCTACCTGCAGGTATTTCATACACCTGTTTATTTTCTTCTACTATAACGTAATCTTTCTTTAATTCATACGGACCTCTAGTTTGTAGTCCGACAGCTTTAGAGTAAGCATATGAAAATTTAGCTTCAAAATCTAAAGATCTAGTTGTAAGTGCAAATGCAATGTCTGTTTTAGATGCACTTTCACCTAATAAAGAAGACCACTGATTTTCTATTAACCAATCTTGAACTCTTTGTGAATAATCTTCTATTGATGTTGCCAATAATGAACACATCATATCCCAATCTAATTCTATCTTTCTGATTGGTGCCCCTAATCTATGTTTAATTTGAGTGAATAACTCATCCTTTATTTGGTCGTTTAATTGTGTACCCATATTTCTTTTTTTTATAAATACTTGCATATTTATTAATATGATGAAACTAACTGATATTTTGAGAGAAGAGGTTGAAAAAAAATCACACGATAAAGCTAGAATTGATGTGACTATAGGTTTGCTACATAAGGCTATGAATCACTTAACAAGTGCTGTAAGAGATATCGAAAGTGCTGCCCAATATGTAGAAGATGAAGAAAAAAGAGACCAAATAGAAGATTTTAAACAATCCCTTTTAGATGATTTCGGAAGTCAATATAGTAAGTTTGATAAAGAATACGATGGTCACGATAAATTAATAAATCGAATAGGTAAATTTATTGACGATAATAGTGATAGTGCATGGAACTTCAACCTCAATAATGATAAAGAGGACGAAGCACCAGAGGGTAACTATGTTCATGGAAAATATCCTGGTTTAGAGGATGAAGATTAATCAATTAATAAATCTCGTACTGTAGATACCGCCTCATCAATCGTATTAAATGATTTTTGTGGTACCAAAGCTTGTTTACCAATTAATAAAGCTGGTAGTAACTCACTTTCAGTTATCTCAACAAACTTATTATACATAGTTGAGTACTCGTCTACATCTCTTGTAACATAATCAACACCCGCTTCTTCTAATTGTTCCTTTAATTTAACACACCAAGGACAACCTTCCATTGTAAAAACTAATACTTGTTTACTCATCATCAAATTCTTTTAAAATTTCTTCTATTATTTCATTTTCACCCATAATGGTTCCAATGATTTTCTTTTTATGGTTTAAGATTTTCCAAACCAAATTATCAATGGTTTTATCTATTAACATATAATATATATTTACCATTTTGTTTTGACCAATACGATAGGCTCTATCTTCAGCTTGTTCGTGATTACCTGGAACCCAATCTAATGAATTCATAATCACCACTTCAGCAGCTGTTAAAGTTAATCCCACACCAGCTGCTTTTATTTGACCCACAAACACTTGACAACTATCATCTTCTTGAAATCTATCTACAGATGCTTGTTTCTTACTATCTGACATACCACCCCTAACACACACCGCTTTACTACCAAAATGTTTTAAAAAAGAGTCTATCTCATCTGAGAAGTTACAGAAAATAATTGTCTTTCTTCCAGATTCTATTGCTTCTTCTGCCTTAGCAATTGAGTGTGGTACGGTTTCCATAGCAATGAAAGTCCTAAGTAAAGTCATCTCAACAAGTTCCTTTTGTGGATTACCTTTTCTTCCTTCCTTCTTTCTTTTTTCTAAATATTCATCCCAAACAGCCTCATAACCATCCGTATTTTCTAATTCTAAGTATATTGGTGTTACAAGTTTGTCTGGTAAGTCTAAAACATCCTCCTTCTTCCTTCGGAGAATAGTCCTTCGGGTTTTAATTGCTAATTCATCTAAGTTAGATGCCCCATCAGTTACCCAAATATATCTTCCTCCTTTTTTGAACCTTCTACCATCACAATATCTCTTAGCAAAATGAACCCAATTATTAGATACTGGTGAACCAATTATAGACAATAAATTATAATAATCCATAGGCCTATTTGCGATAGGTGTACCTGTTAATAACCATACTCTTTCAGGTGGATAATTTTTACCAATATCTTTTAATATCTTACCTCTAATAGATTTATGGTTTTTAATATAATGAGCCTCATCTAATATCATTAAATCTGGATTGAAGTCTGCGATGTTTGATAATATTTCCCATTCTTCATATTCTTTCTTAGGGTCTATGATTGTATGAAAGTTTTTTAATACATCGTAATTGACAATTACAAATCTAGCATCAACCCATTCTCTACCACTAACAATTGCAACATCATCGGTGAAGTTTTCTATTTCCCTCATCCAGTTAATCTTTAATGATGAAGGGCAGACAATCAAAACTCTCTGAGCATCACATTCTAAAGCCGCAACAATTGACTGGTACGTCTTCCCTAAACCCATGTCATCTGCTAAAATACACCCTTTATTTTTAACTAAAAACTTAATCCCATCTTCCTGATGATTAAACGCTTTCCATCCTCTATCATCTATTTCTTGATACTTATCGAAATCAATTTCAATATCAACATCTTCATACATTAAATCATCTAAGAGTTGTGTCTTTGGTACCCATAATAATTTAACCCCTTTTTGGTTCCTATATAACTTACACAAAATATGATATGCCTTTTCTGTTTCTGCGAGCAATGTTTCTACCTTTATTTTCTTTGGAAGATTTTTTAATTTATGTTCTTCTTTTAGGCTTTCTGAGAAATATTCCGTAATTTCGATTACCTTATCCATTTTTTGTGGTTCAGTATCGTGAAAATCGAGCACATATTTAGATTGCCCTGATGTAAGGTAATAAGAAGATTCAGTTTCATACTTTTTCTTCATAAACCTTATATAGGGATTTTTGCCGTCATATCCTTTTAATATGTTCTCGGCTTTTTTTCCTTTTAAATTGTTAATGTCCAACATTATTTATAATAATAATACCTTTTTTATAAAGTATAAATATTTATCATAAAAAGATATGCCTAAAAATAAACAACTTCCGATAAATAGATCAAATAAATTCTTTTCTGGTGATGATTTTGATCTTGAAGTAGACTTTGGTAGGGAATGGCTTGAAGGTGATATTAACATCAAAGTCATACTTTTTCAAGTAGATAGACAAAAAACTAATACAGATGATGTATATGGTGAAGCACCTAAGAATGGTATTATGTTTAAACCACCTGTGGAATTATCCGTTAATTTTAAAATGGATGAACCTCAAAACAAATCTTACAATAGTGATGGTAGTATGAGGTTTAAAGAACATGGTAACATTACTTTTGGTATATATCAAAAACATTTAGATGAATTAGGGGTTGAGATCACTTATGGTGATTATATAGGGTATCAAGAAGATGAAAAGACAATTAAATATTATACCGTTTCTAATGATGGGTCAATATTTAGTGATAATAAACACACAATAAATGGGTATAAAGGATTTTATAGGACTATTACTTGTGTACCAACATCAGAAGATGAATTTAACGGATAGATATGGGAATGCCTAAGAAAAATAAAAAAAACTTAAATATAAATCCCGATAAAATAGGTAACGAAAGAAGGGAAGAGTTGTTTGAGGATATCTCAAATAAAGGTACGTATTTACCTAAAGGTGTTTTGCATGAAGATATGGATACATCTTTTGTTGAATTTATCGAATCAGGACTTGATTTAACTTTAGGTGATGAAAAAGTACCTGTGATATTCTTAACAATACAAAGGTGGGCGGAGTTTGCAAAAACTTGGCAATATTCAGATGAATACAAAAATATAAAAATACCTTTCATAACGATTGTTAGAAAACCAGAAGCACAAGTTGGTACAAATCAAGCAGGATATTTTAATATCCCTGGTAAACCTACTTTTACATATATGAAAGTTCCTACATGGGATGGTAATAGGAAAGGTATGGATATCTATAAGATACCCCAACCAGTCCCAATTGATTTGGTTTATGAGGTTAGATTATTCTGTAACCGAATGAGAGACTTAAACAAATTAAATGGAAAAATAATCCAAACATTTTCACCATTAGAATATTATATCAAAGTTAATGGACACCCAATGCCATTGTTATTAGATAGTATTGGTGATGAAAGTGTTATAAATAACTTAGACGAAAGAAAGTATTATGTTCAGATGTTTAACATAAAAATGATGGGTTATTTATTGGATGAAGATGATTTTGAGGTTACTCCAGCTATCAGTAGATCAGTTGCAGTTGTTGAGGTGAGTGATGATATTAAGAGATCACAGTATCAAATAACTAAAGATGAAGAACAGAAAACTATATGTATTTCTGTTACATTAAAAAGAGGAGTAACTAAAGTAACAATACCAATAGATTTAAAAGCTAGATATATATCTAATACACTATTAAATGCTAATGGTGTTACATACAAAGTAAATGGTGTCGAATCAACAATACCATTTAGTGTTAATAATGGAGATAATTTAGAAATTATCGTAAATAAAACTGATATACAAAAAGAAAGTACTATCACAATAAATGGATTATTATTATGAGTTATTGCGAAGATTCAAATATAAATAAAAGTTATATCGTACAAACTGTAGATTCATCTGATATATTCAGTGCGTGTACTGAGATATATGTAACAAATATTACACCTTGTACAGGTGATACGATTAATATTAATAGTAACCTAAATGTAACTGGTAATATTAGTGGTACAACCTTTTATGGTGATGGTAGTCAGTTAAGTGGAATAATCACTACAGATAATTATGTTACTGGTGGTGTATATACTGCGAGTACCAAATCATTGTATTTTACAGGGACAACAGGGTTTACACCTTTTAGTATTGATGTGTCTGCATTGTTAGACGACACTAATAATTATGTTACTGGTGGTACATACAACCCTTCTACAGATATAATATCGTTATTTAGAAATGATAATGTAACAATAGATATTACTGGTGTTACAGACACATTTACTACAGGTGGCACATACGATAATGGTACTTCCTTAATTACTTTTGTTAAAAATGATAACACATCTTATACAATTGATTTATCAACTATAGATGTTAATGATACTTTTGTTACTGGGTCAACTCTTAATGGTGATGCTTTAACAATAAGAAGAAATGATGGTGTAGATATTGTTGTAACAGGATTTTCACAAACATTTACAGGAAATACAAACACCACTTGTATAGGTGATATATATGTTTCTAATATACATTCTTGTTCACCACTTAGAATAAACTCAAACGATGAAGGTAATGTTTATTTTGGTTCAACAAGTGGGGTTACAATTGATGTTATTAATAGTAAGTTGGGTATTGGAACTTCTAACCCAATATATAATTTAGATGTTGTTAGTAGTGGTGGGACTGGAAGTTTTGAAGATATTGCTAGATTCCGTACAATTGACAGTACTGATTATTTAGCCTTAACAAACGCTATTTCTACTGATGGTACTTTTAACCCAGTTTTAAGAGCTTTTAATAACACAAACGTATCTACTAACTTTTATTTACAATCAGTTATTGACCCTTCTGTAGATACTGGGGTTAATCCATTGATAATGTTACAAGGTAGGGTTAGTACAGACCCAGGTAATGTTAGTTGGAGTGGTGTAACAACAAGACCAATACTTAGAGTTAGAAATAATTCTACAAATTTATTAGATGTAACGGCAGATGGGAAAGTTGGTATTGGGACAACATCACCTTCTGAAAGTTTAGATGTTGATGGTAATACAACAATTAGTGGTACACTTAATATAGGTAAATTAGGTACAAACCCTTCAATAAATAATTTAGGTATAGATTCTATTGGTAATGTTGTTGTTGGTACAACTGGTGATACAGATACAAACACATTTGTTACTGGGGGTACATTATCAAGTAACGATTTAATATTAGAAAAAAATAATGGTGTTGATGTTAACCCTATTAATTTATCAGGATTAGTTAGTGGTAAAACTGATTTAACATTATTTAACTCACATACTGGTGACACTAATAATCCACATCAAACTTCATTCAGTGGTTTAACATCTACTGCTCACACACATACACTTAGTGAGATAACTGACTTTAACACTTATAGTGGTAATGTACAGACACAATTAGATGGTAAAACTGATAATACAGACTTTATATCACATACAGGTGATACATCAATTCACTTCACAAAGGGTGATATTAGTTTATCTGAGATAGGAAACTCAGCACATACTCACACTCTTAGTGAGATAACTGACTTTAACACTTATAGTGGTAATGTACAGACACAATTAGATGGTAAGGTAGAAACCATCCTTTTCAATAGTCATACAGGTGATACAAACAACCCTCATGATACATCTTTTAGTAATTTAATATCTACCGCTCATACTCATACTATATCTGATGTAATTAATTTACAGAATGAATTAGATGGTAAATTAAATGTAAGTGAATTTAACACTTATAGTGGGGATGTACAAACACAAATAGATAATAAATTAGAAACAAGTATTTTTAATTCATACACTGGTAGTGTTGTTGATGTATTTGTTTCTAGTGGTAACGCTAATTCAGTTACACAACAACTATCATTTACAAATACAACTGGTGGTACATTTAACGTAACTAATTCAGCAGCATTATTTAGTGATAATGATGTTAACGTTACTGGTGGTACATATAACCCTTCAAATGGATGTGTTACGTTTACTACTAATAGTGGAACAACATTCGATGTTTGTGGATTTGTTACAGGTATAACAGATACATTTGTAACTGGCGGTACATTATCAGGTACAGACTTAATATTAGAGAGAAGTAATGGTATAGATGTTAGTGGTATTGATTTATCTTCTTTAATTAGTGGTAAGTTAGATATAACAACATTTAACACTTACACAGGTGATACCCAAACAATATTAAATAGTAAAACCGATAATACAGATTTTACATCACATACTGGTGATACGACTATACATTATACGAAAGGTAGTATAAATCTATCTGATTTAGGTAGTAGTGCTCACACACATACACTTAGCGAAATAACTGATTTTAATACTTATAGTGGTAATGTACAAACACAATTAGACACTAAGATTCAGAACGGAGTTAATAGTGGTGGTGCTAATGAAGTGTTTAGTGGTAACTCTGGAACTGATTTATATTTTAGAACAATTAGTGGTGGTAGTAATACTACAATCACAACAATAGATGATATTATTAAAGTAGATGTTTCTGTACCTGTAGATACAAACACATTTGTAACAGGATTTACTTATGATGACATAAATACATTTACTATTTCTAGAAATAATGGTTTAGGTGATTTAACATCAACAATATCAGTTTTATCTGGCATTACTTATTATGGTGATGGTAGTAATTTAAGTGGTATTTCTAGTAGTGATTTTTATGTTACTGGTGGTACTTTCTCATCAGAAACATTAACATTAGATAGAAATGATGGAGGTAGTGTTGTAGTTACAGGATTTACATCACAACCATCGTTAAATGATGGTGAAATATTCGTAGGTGATACAGGTAATACAGCACAATCAGTCGCAATGACTGGTGATGTTAATATAGATAATACAGGTGTTACAACAATCCAACCAGATAGTGTGACATATGATAAGATACAAGATGTATCACAAGCAGCTTTATTAGGTTCTAGTAATGTTTCTGGTGGTACAGTAACTGAGATACCAACAATAGATTTATATTTAACCACAGGTTCTATAACAACTCTATTAGAAAATACCTCTAATTGGGATATAAATGGTAATTATACTGGAAGTACGATTACTGGTACATATCAAGGACAAAACCATTATGATGGTAACTATTTCTTTACTGCAGTAGATGATAACGTTTGGATTAGATTAATTAGAGGATAAGATATGGGAACACAGATATTAAGAACAGGGTTAGGTATTGCATCATCAAAGGCTGCTTTAACTAAATATAATAGACCAGATGAATGGTTAGATTTACCATCATTAGTTGATGGAGATGAAGAAATATATATGTTAGCACATGTAACAGAGTTAGGTGATACAATAGCATCACTAAGAATAAATGGGGGAGCATACGATGTAGACTGGGGTGATGGAACAACAACATCACATACTGGTGGAGCTATAGCGTCACATACTTATACATATAGTGGACTATCATCTACTACTCAATTAGAAGATGGTAAACGACAATCAGTAATACATGTAACTCCTCAATCAGGTAACTTTACAAGTTCATTAGACTTTAGAGAAGTTGGTGGAGATTATTCAATTGTAGATATTAAGGTAGCTTCACAAGGAGCAACAAGTATTATTTCACAATACTTATATTCTTTACAACAATTCGAATGGGTTGGTAGTAATACAAATCTAACCTCATTCTTTAATTTATTTATCGGTTGTTCAAATTTAAGAAAGGTTGTATCTATACCCTCTTCTAACGTAACTAATTTTAATAATATGTTTAATGCTTGTTATAACCTTTTAGAAGTACCAGAAGGTTTAATACAATCTAATTCAACTACTACAACACAATCTATGTTTCAGAATTGTAGGAGTTTAGAAAAGTTACCCGATATGGATTTATCCAAATCATCTTTAACTAGTACGTATAGAATGTTTAGTGGTTGTTTTAAACTTAGAGAAAACCCAGTAATAGGTGCTGACTATGTTATTAGTGCTCAGGATATGTTCGCTAGTTGTATTAATCTTAGAGAAGTTACAACTGATTTTCCAGCAGTAACTAATTCAATATCAATGTTTGGTGGTTGTACATCATTAGAAAAAGTTACTTCAGATTTTTTATCTTTAACTACTACGTATAGAATGTTTAGTGGTTGTTATTCATTAAGTGAATTAAAACCTTTTGATACTTCAAATATAACTGGACAAGGTTCATCATTTAGGGAAAGCTTTAATGCTTGTAGGTTGTTAAGTGATTTTAGTTGGGTAGACTTATCATCATATGAAACAACAACAGAGGCTTATGCTTTATTTAAAGATAGTGGTATAACTAAGACACCTAAAGTATGGAATACAAGTCAACCAGTTAATTTAAATGGATTATTCGAAGCTAATATTTTTTTAGAATATGTCGATTTCGATAGTAACATTCAGGCGACTAGTATGGATGAAATGTTTAATGGGTGTCTTATTTTAAAAGAAGCCCCTTTATTCGATACTTCACAATGTACAGATATTGATTATGCCTTCAATAATTGTAGTAGTCTATCTTATTTACCAGCATATGATTTCTCAAGTGTTACAACTGCTGTAAGTCCATTCACATGTATTCAATTAAGATGGAGTGATGTATATGGTATTGTTGTAAGTCATAGTTATAACAATTGTAAATTAAGTAGAGAGGCTATAGTTAATATATTCAATAATTTAGGGACTGCTTCTGGTTCCCAAACAATAACAATGACTAATAACCCTGGTAGTGGAGATTTAACACCTACGGATATTGCTATAGCTACAGGAAAAGGATGGACTGTTGTGAGTTAAAAATTAATAAAATTAAAAGATTATGTATTATAAAATAGAAGAAGATGGGAGCTGGAATGTAGGAAACAGAATAGATTTCCCAGATGGTACAACATTAAATAGTGAAAATAGGCTCTCAAAATATGGTTGGGTTTGGTATGACGAACCGACTCAAGAATATTTGGATTGGTTAGATACGCAAAATCAAGATAATTATATATAAAGAATAGATTAGATGAGTGCAACTAAAAATATAAACGCAGAGAAAATACAAGGTAGTTTAACTGCCGACACTATCAACATACAAACGTTAGGTTCTGGTACTTCAGTTACAAACTTAGGTATTGACTCTAGTGGTAATGTTGTAACTGGTACTACTGGTGGTGGGGGAGATAACTTCTATGTCACAGGATTTACATACGATGATACTAACACGTTCACAATATCTAGAAATGGTGGTTTAAGTGATTTAACTTCTACAATATCAGTTTTATCTGGCATTACTTATTATGGTGATGGTTCGAATATAACTGGAGTTAACGCATTTTCAACCTTTAGTTCAACAACAATTGGACAAGGTAGTGTTGTTGCTGATAACTCAGAAGACTTAATTATTTATTCTGGTATTAATTTAAACGTTTTAACTAATAATACAAATAAGATAATTACATTTTCAGCTTCTACTGATGGTGGAGGTAGTAGTGTAGCGACAGACCCGATATGGGATGTAGAAGGGGATTTAGTTGTTGCTACAGGAGCAGACGCAGCGGTTAGAATTCCTATAGGAAGTGATGGTACATTTTTAAGAAGTAACTCAACTACTGCTGCATGGAGTACTGTATCATTTCCAAATGATGCAACGACAGGTGATATATTATATGCGTCTACTACAAATAATTATGATAATTTATCACCAGGAACTGCTGGTCATGTTTTAACTTCTAATGGGGCTGGAGTTGCACCAAGTTATCAAGCTACTGGTGGTGAAGCTAATATAGGTAATAATGTTGGTGGTGGTAATGAAGTGTTTAAGAGTAAGACTGGAACGTCACTTAATTTCAGAACATTTGTTGCTGGCCCTAATATATCTATAACATCTGGTGAGACAACACTTACAATTTCTGGTTCAACTGGTGGGGGAGATAACTTCTATGTTACTGGATTTACATATGATGATGCTAATACACTTACAATATCTAGAAATGGTGGTTTAGGTGATTTATCAGCAACAATTAATACTCTTACAGGTTTAACAATAAATGGGGTGTTATCAGCATCTACATATACAGGAATAACACTGAATGATTTAGATGATGTTACTACAAACATACCAGCAACACCAGACAACACATATCAAGGTAGACAAATATATTTCGATGTAACCTCAAATCAATGGTTAGCAACTGAAGAGTATGGTAATTTAGGTACTGTAACAATATGGGGTAAGAAAGGAAGTGCTGGGACAATAGATAAAGGGTGTCCAGTTTATATCACAGGTTTTGATGATGATATACATGAGGTTGAATTGGCAAACGCTACAACCGCAACCACAATGCCAGTTATTGGTTTTACAGGTGAAGATTTTGATGATACAACAACTAACCCAATTATTACCTTCGGTAAAATAAGTGGGTTAGACACAACAAGTACAATATCAACAGTTAACCCTAATGGTGAAACTTGGGCGGTGAATGATGTGTTATATATGAATACAACTGATGGTGGTTTAACTAAAAACAGACCATCTGGAACAAATACACAAATACAAAGAATTGCTAAGGTATTAAAGGTTGATGCAACAAGTGGTCAATTATTCATATTTAACACCGCTAGAACCGCTGGTTTACCAAACTTAACAACAGATTACTTGTGGTTAGGTAATGGTAATGATACACCACAAGAAGTTATTAGAACTGATGTGGGTATAACTACTACAGGTTTTACATATAATGACAATAATACATTTACAATAACCGATGATAATGGTGGTTCACTTAGTACAACATTTAATCAAGTTAGTGGTTTAACAATAAATGGTGATTTAGATGTTACAGGTGATACAATACTTAACACACTAACAGCAACTAGTATTACATCAAACTCGTCAATAGATGTATTTAACGGACATATTAATTTAAGAGACAATTCTTATTTCTTACAAGGTAGAACGGTTGGAGATTCTAATGTGAGTTTAATTGGTGTGGATAGTCAAGATAGAGTTTTTGTTGGTAATGCTGGGTATGATACATACATACATAGTGATGCTATTGTGGATGGTAGTTTAACAGCTACAACACTTAATATAGCTACAATTGGTGGAACAACTCCAATTACTAATTTAGGTATTGATACTAGTGGAAATGTTGTTAGTGGTGATACTGGTGTTAGTGATGCTAATAAAGTATTTAGTTGGTTTATGAATGTAACGTAATATGGGGTTAAGTTTAATAAAAGGAAATAGTGGTTATATCGGTATAGATAAACGTGGTGAAGTTTCGAGCACAGGAACTACAGGTAGTGTGTCTGTTAGAAAACATTACTTAGAAAGGAAAAGGGGTAATTTTACACCAATCGGACCAGAAACTAACGTTTTGTTTGAAGATGACTTTGCTACAGGTGATTTATCTAATTGGGCTGTATATAATGGTGCCGAACCTAGTCAATGGGAAGTTAATACGTCATCGGCTTGTCTTAATGATAGTGGAACACCTCAAACAATCCCTTCTGGAAGTACATACGCAGCCTTCATTTCTAATGATGGTGGTACTTCTAATGATTATGCTAACAATACTGATGTACATATGACTTTTGAATTTACGATACCATCTGATATAACTATAACAAGTTTAACACTTGAATTTGATTGGATGTGTTTTGGTGAAAGAGCGTCTGGTGCTGGTAGTTATGATTATGGTTATGTGAATTATATGAATGGTTTTACACCTTCAGCGGGTGTAGAATATACTACAGACACAACAAGTAGAGAAAGGATAATAGGTTCTAATACATCACCAAATACTGATAGTGGTAAATTTACAGGTGATGGTACTTCCAGTAGAAATAATAGTGCTAGTGGTGGATTTGTTTATGAAAATATTACTATAGATAGTAGTGAAATAACACAAAGTGGTTTATGGTGTAATACTAATTGTACTAGACAGATTATGTTTAGTTGGGCATCTGATAGTAGTGTTATAGATAATCCAGGTTGGACAATAGCAAACGTAAAATTAACATATAACGAATAATGAGTATTAGAGGAAATAGTGGTTTTATAGATATAGATAAAAGATTCGGTACATCTACTGGTGATACAAAAGGTATTATCGCTAGAGAACAACATTTTTTGGAAAGGACACAAGGTAGGTTTGCTGGTGAATTATTACCACCAACACCAACTGTATGGTATGATGCTAATTCATCTTATATCACAACACAAGGTAGTCCTGTTCGTGTAGACCAATGGGATGATAGAACAATTAATGGTATAGATGCTACAGGACCTGGAGGAACTAGCGACCCTTTGTATAATACAACAGATTCTAATTTTAATGGTTTACCTTCTGTTAAGTTTGAGTCTGATGACTACTTAGAAAGTTCAGATGATTCTTTACTGGATTCTACTGATGGGTTTGTCGTATATATGGTGGTTAAAATTGATTCTTTCCCATCGACATTTAGTTTTTTACTTGGATTTACAAATGGTACTTCTTGGACAGAGGGTTGGGGTATGTATTATTATGCTGGTGCTTGGAGATGGTTTGTTAATGATTGGAATACTTCTGCTCAGAGAGTTGAGATGGGTAGTTGGTCTGATTTTACAAATACACACATATTTAAGTTTAAATATGATAGAACAAATATATCAGGTGAGATTATAGGTCCTTCTGCAGTTTCTGAAGTTACAACAGCTTACACAAGCGCACTTCAAATACCCACTAGTGAGGGTATAACTTTTGCTTATGGTGGTAGTACCGCTTATGATGGTAACTCTACTTTCGGTGAAGTATTATTTTATAACGCACCACTTACACCTGAAGAAGAAACACAAGCAGAGGATTATTTAAAAGATAAATTTAATATTAGTTAATCATGAGTCATTTAAAAATAGGTAAATATTATGGTGAAGATATGTCTAAGAAAACTTATTTCTTTGGTGATGTATTAGAGGATGGGTATAAAGATATAACGTCAATAGAAATGATTATATCGTCTTCAGATTTTTCTAATAAAGATTTTTTATTTACTAGAGATTTCTTAATTGATTATGTTGATACTTTAGATATTAAAAACATAACCATAAAAGAAAAACATTTGTTATGTGAGTATACTGTGTTATCATATGATGATATATCTGAATTTTATGGGGCTGATAAGGCTATTGTTTTAATAAATGATAATGATAATAAATTAATTCATTCATTAAATGTTAGGAAAAAATCAATCATTTCTATATATGAAGATACTTTAACTAAAGGTGAGATTGATATGTTAGGTTTATCTTTATCAATTAACAATTTAGATACTTTTGACTTAGATAGTGTTTTATTAGAGATAGATAAAATAACATATTTAAACGATAACGATAAAATAATAATAAAAAATATTTTAAATGGAGAATCACAAAAAGGTTACTCTGATGATATTTATAAAATAAAATAGTATGGAATATTTAAATACAGGTAGTCATTTAGGTACAGGTTCAACAACAGTACTTAGTGCATCAACAACAACAAAATACTTAGTTAAGACAGTTCATGCAACTAATGTTTTTAGTGCTGACACATCTTTTAACCTATCTTGGGTAGATAATAGTGGTTCACAAACTTATTATTTAGGGTATAATATTACAATACCACAATCATCCTCTTTTCAAGCATTAGATGGTACATTTACTTTAGATAACTTAGATAGTATTCAAGCTAGTTGTGGTGATGCCGATGCAATTGATTTATCCATATCTTATATGGAGATAACAAACTCTGAAGGTTAATATTATTCACCATACATATCTTTTGGTTTTATACATTTTTCCTTGATTAACTTTTCAACAAATGCAAACATCTTCAAACCATTGTCTTCACAATACTTCTTTAACATCTCATGTGTTGTTGGCGTAATCTTTAGATTTTTAGTCCTTTTCATAGCCTTTTTTAAATAAGTATACAAAAGTATGATTTTTTTCATACTAAATGTAAGTATAATACAACGTATTATAAAACTTTGGTAAAGTTACGCATATTTATAATGAAAAGGATAAAATAATATAACAAATAAAAAATTAAATTAAATGGCATCAACAGACAGAATTTTTGTAAGTCCGGGTGTATTCACATCAGAGAAAGACTTAACATTTGTCACAAGACAAGTAGGGGTTACCACATTAGGTTTAGTGGGAGAAACTCCTAAAGGTCCAGCATTTGAACCAGTATTTATTTCAGACTATGACGAATTCCAAAAATATTTTGGTGGATTAAATAGTGATAAGTTTGAAGGTTCTGGATTTCAGAAATATGAATTAAATTATATTGCAAAATCATTTTTGTCACAAACTAATCAATTATATGTGACAAGAGTATTAGGTTTATCAGGATATAAAGCAGGTGCAGCTTGGTCACTTACTATTGACGCAGCTATCGATCCAGACACAATTGTAGAAACAGCTTCTGACACTACATTACCATTAGCTATGACATATTCAGCATCTACTGCTGGTACACCTATAAGTATTGCATGGGAACCTGGAGCAGCTGGTATCGAAGCCTTATATAATGATGGTGAATTAACAAGTGAGTTTAGTAATTTAGGTGGATTGACTGCAGGTAATGACATTACTTTATCTACACCTAAATATGTTAAAACAGGTAGTAACTTTGAGGGTGCAACTTTCAGCTTAATAGTTATTAATAGTCTAGATATAGGTGGTGGTATAGTAACTGGTACAACTTCAGCTTCTACATATATTGAATATAGTGGTACAGCTTATAGTGATGTAGAAGGAAGTGTAGTTGCTACTTTAAGAAGTAGAGGATCAGTTAACTCTGATGAGGAAATGGAATTTGACGTTAGTGCATCAACATCAGTTAATATTGAAGGTGCAGACGCTTACACAATCGAAAAAGATCCATTGGCGACTTTCACAATTACAGGAACAAATAGAGATTTAGATACATTCTCTTACAATGTATCTTTCGACTCAACAAAGAAAAACTATATCAGTAAGGTATTAGGTACTTCTGCAGAAGACAAAGACTCAGAATTATTTGTTGAGGAAATATATAAAAATACTTTAGATGATTTAAATGCAGATGGTAAAGTTAGAGGTATCAACTCTGAAATTATCCAAATCGCTAGTAACTTAGATGATTATAATGAAGAATATACTTCAGCAGTTACTCCATATGTATTATCTGAATTAAGAGGTACAGATTTATTTAGATTATTTAGATTAATTACAATTTCTGATGGTAATGCAGCAAATGAAGATATTAAAGTATCTATCATTAACATTAAACCTGATGACGCAACTTTCGACTTAGTAATTAGAAAATTCTATGATGATGACGCTAGACCAGTTATCGTTGAGAAATTCTCAAAACTTTCTATGAATCCAACAGATAGTGGATTTATCGGTAGAAAGATTGGTACTGCAGATGGTGAATTCGTATTGAAGAGTAAATACGTTATGGTTGAGATGGCTGATAAGTATCCGGAAGATGCTTTCCCAGCAGGGTTTGAAGGAGTTTCAGTTAGGGATTATGTTGGTGGTAATGGTACTGCTAAATCTCCTTTAATTGAATATAAAACTTCTTACACAAATAATGAGAAGAAAAGAAAAGCTTACTTAGGTTTAAGTACAGATATCGGTGTAGATCAAGATTTCTTTAACTATAAAGGTTTAGATAATGGTATAGATTGGACAGGTAGAACAGAAGGTTTCCATATGGATTCTGGTGTTACTACAACAACAATTGCTGGTGTATCTAACTCTTTCCAAGTAGGTGATGCTGAATTTAGAAATGAAGCTGATTTAGCTAATACAGACTATGAAAGAATAGATGCTAGAAAATTCACATTCGCACCATTTGGTGGTTATGATGGATGGGATATCTATAGAACTAAGAGAACAAATGATGACAGATATAAAATCAATGGTAGTAGAGCAACATTAGGATTAACTTCAGGTACATTTGAACCGAGAGTTACTTCTACTGAAGTTGATGGTTTAGATTCTGACTGGTACGCATACTTCGAAGGTATTAGAACTTTCGCTAACCCAGAAGCGGTTAACATTAATGTATTTGCAACGCCAGGTATTGATTCAAGAGATAACATCTCTTTATTAGAAGAAGCTATTGATATGGTTGAAGAAGAAAGAGCTGATTCATTATATGTATTAACAACACCTGATACTGATAGTAGTGGTGTGGTTGCATTAACACCAGATGAGGCTGTTGATATCGTTGAGGATTCAGGAATTGATTCCAACTATTCAGCTACTTACTTCCCTTGGTTACAAATGCAAGATACAGAGAATAACCAATATGTATGGTTACCACCAACATTAGAGGTTGTTAGAAATATCGCACTTACAGATAATATCGCTTTCCCTTGGTTTGCTACAGCAGGTATCAATAGAGGTACAACAAACGCAATCAAAGCAAGGACTAAATTAACTTTAGATCAGAGAGATACATTATACGAAGGTAAGATTAACCCTATGGCAACATTCTCAGATGTGGGTGTAGTTATTTGGGGTAACAAAACGTTACAAGATAAAGAAACTGCTCTTAACAGAATCAACGTTAGAAGATTATTGTTACAGGCTAGAAAACTTATTTCAGCGGTTTCAATTAGATTGTTATTCGAACAAAATGATGATGTTGTAAGAAATCAATTTTTAACATTAGTTAACCCAATTTTGGATAATATTAGAAAAGAAAGAGGTTTAACTGACTTTAGAGTACAATTAGATAACGATCCAGAATCTATCGATAGAAACGAATTAAATGGTAGAATCTTCGTTAAACCAACAAGATCATTAGAATACATCAGTGTTGAATTCAACATTACTAACACAGGTGCTAACTTCGATAATATTTAATAATAAAAATAATAATGTGGGGAGAGAAATCTCCCCCATTTAATATAACCCTATGAAATTAAAATTAACAGAATCGCAATATAAGATATTGTTAGAGTTTCAAAAAAGAGCGTATTCTTTTGACTGGGATGATAACATTCTTAATATGCCAACACACATTCATTTAGAAAAGAAGGTTGGTGGTGAATATGTTCCCGTAGATGTTTCTACTTCAGAGTTTGCTGAGATGAGACATTTGGTAGGTACAGAATATAGATTATTAAACGATAACCCTTTAGAGGCATTTGCCGATTTTAGAGATTACGATGCTTTTATGAGAGATACGCAAAAAGCAGTTAGAAATAATTCATACGGACCTAGTTTCGATAAGTTTAAAGAAGCTTTAATCTATGGTAACGACTTTTCTATTATAACGGCTAGAGGACAATCACCTAAAGCCCTTAGAGATGGTACAAGACTATTAATCGATTTAACATTCTCTGATGATGAAAAAAGAACAATGGAAGATAATTTAAGAGGCACTTCAATCGATCAGTATTTAAGTCTACAAGATTATCATCCAGTATCTTCAGACGAATTCAAAGAAAAGTTTGGTGATGAAGGTGGTGCTGAGAATCCAGAAATTGCTAAAACAATCGCATTAAGAGATTTTGTTAGTAGAGTGGTTAGAGCAGCAAAAAAATTAGAATTAAATCCAGAATATAAAGGATTAAGTGTAGGATTTAGTGATGATGACTTAGGTAATGTTAAAAAGGCTGAAGAATATATTAGTAATGAATTAAAGAAAACTTACCCTAGTGTAAGATTTTTGGTTTACGATACTTCAGATCCAAAAGACACAAAGAAAAAAAGAATTGTTATCGAAAGATAATTTTTTTTAAAAAGTAAATATTTATAAATAAAAAGAATAAAAAACAAATTAAAACAATAGAATTATGGCAGATATGTTAATGAGAATGCCCGTACCTTACGAGCCGTTAAGAAAGAATCGATTTATATTAAGATTCCCTGATGAATTGGGTATTCAAGAGTGGTGGGTGTCAACAACATCTAGACCAAAATATACAAGTGACGAAACAGAAATTCCTTTTTTAAATACATCAACTTATGTAATTGGTAGATTTAAATGGGATAGTATTTCAGTAACATTTAGAGATCCAATCGGTCCATCAGCTACACAAGCATTAATGGAGTGGGTTAGATTACATTCAGAATCAGTAACAGGTAGACAAGGTTATGCTGCAGGTTATAAGAAAGATATTGAATTAGAAATGTTAGACCCAACTGGAGTTGTTGTTCAAAAATGGATTTTACAAGGTACACAATTAAATGATGCTGACTTCGGTAATTTAGATTATTCATCATCTGATTTAGCTGATATCACTTGTACTTTAAGATTCGATAGAGCAATCAATGTGTTTTAGGATTCCTTTATCAAATATAAAAAATTTTTATACAGAAAGCCTTCCATTAATGGAGGGTTTTTTTTGTTTAATTATATATTTATAAAGAAAAGATAATAAATTATGAAAAATATGAATGAACAATTTGATAGAATCAAACAACTTTTCACCGAAGAAAGGTTATATGGTAATTTAGTAGACTCTAAAGAAGTTTTAGAAGAACAATTATTCGATAAAGAAAGAAGAAAGGCGAATAAAGAGGATCGAAAAGAAAAAAGAGCAGATATGAAAGCTGCAAGAAAAGAAAAAAGATCGGATATTAAATCCGCAAAAGATAAATTTAAATCATCAAAAGATGATATTAAACAAGATTTAAAACAAGATTTAGAACAAAATAAACAAAAATCTAAATCAACAGAAGGTCCTACAGAAGAACCTCAAACAGCGTCTGTAGAACAACCAAAACCAAAAGCTAAAGCAGGTGGTGGTAGTGGTAAATCCGGAAAAGCTGGTGATAGAAAAGAGGTGTTAAAAGATAAAGGACTAAAAAAATTAGATGGTAGTAGATTACAGAAAGGTTTTGATTATGTAATCGACAATAATAAAGATGTTTATAAGATTAATAAGAAAACAGGTAAAATAGACACAGTTTATACCTTTAATGAATCTTTCGATAAATCATTATTATTTAAATCGGTATTAAATGAAAACTGGGATAAATTAATTAAAGAATCTTTTTATACGGTACAAACTTCAGAAGGTCCAAAAAAGATGAGCGACACATTCACAAAAATTGCTTCAGATGCAATTAATGGTAATGAGGTTGATATTAGTAAGGTAGGTGTTACAATTAAATTACCATTTACAAGTGTTGAAGAGGGTAATGATTTTAGAAAATGGGTTAACGATAATCATTCAGAAATAGCTAGAAAATTAGATTTAGATCCTACAGGTGATTTTAATAATTCTTATATCCAAAGAGCTTATGAAGAATTGGGTGAGGAGTATGAAGAAAGTTTAGAAACCCCTGAAGAACCAAAAACTCCTGAAGAACCAAAAACTCCTGAAGAAGATACTGAAGAACCAAAAACTCCTGAAGTTGATTTATCAAAACACCTAAAAAAGAAGGGAGTTGACTTACCTGAAGTTCCTGAAGAAACACCTAAAAATACAGAAACAGGAAATGACCCTATAGAAGAATTTTTAGAGAAAAACCCTCAACATGGTGAGATTAGTGAAGATCAATTTAATAACAAAGTAGATGGTTATGAAAAATTTAAGGAGGTTGTAGATTCGAATGGTAAAAAACATTTTTACGCAATACAAACATCTGAAGTTACAACAGATAATGTAAATCCAGAAAATAAAAAAGATTCTGAAGACATATAAAACCCCTATATGAAAAAACTAATAAAAATTACCGAAAGTCAATACAAAAGAATTTTTTTATCTGAACAAGATAAAAAAGATACTTTTTGCGGTAAATCGTACGGTGGTAAATATAATGATAAAGGTAGTTATGTTATAGAATCCAAAGATGGTAAAACATATAAATTTGGTAAAAAATATAGTATAGAACAAAAAGATTATAAGTATGGTTTAATCATTAATGGTAATTCAAAAACAAAATTCTATTATAAATGTGATGGAGACACTTTTTTTATTAATGGTGATAAAAAAGAAAAATTATCTGAAAAATTAAATCGGATTAGTAGTAATGAAGTCGATTCAGATAACCCTTGTTTAAAGAAAGGTAAAAGATTATATCGAGTTAATGAAAAAGTAGTAAAGGGGGTATTTAACTCAAATGATATTAGAGTTAAAAAACACCAAAAGTATCAATGTACATTAAATTTTAATTATAGTTACAGAGGTATTGATAATACAATTGGTTTCGCAGAAAAACCAAATTTTTATAATATTGTAATTAAAGGTAGTGATTTTATCATCGGTAAGGATACTTACATATATAATTTTATTAAAAATTCCGATGATGAAAGTTATAAAGGATTATTAGATAATAAAAAATTTAAAAAATTTATTATAATGGGTGATTATTCTTTAAATGAAATTGGTACAGTGGGGTTATATAACTTTTCCATTGAAAAGGTTACCGATAGTGAAGGAAAAGAATTTTCATTTAAAAAAGATATAGAAATAAGTGATAAATCGAATCCAGAAATATTTAAACAAATTATCGAATCATTTGAGGCTGGTGATTATTCTAAAAATCCAGAAAAGTATAAAAAAGAAAAGATTAAAAAATCTGTTGGAGATAAATTTGAAAAATCTGCTGCAAAAATAAAAGAACTTTTAGATGGGTATACTAATGATTATGATTTTATAGACATTTATAAAGAAATATATAAATACAATTGTTCTGAATTAAAAGTCCTAAATAATTCTTTTATATTAATTTCAGGTGGTAAATCATTAAGAAAGGCATTTAATAGTCAAACTACGCAACCTGGTTGGAGTGATTATATCAACGATATGTCTGTTTATTTAAATAAGGGGGGTTGTACCGAAGATAGTAGAAAAAAATTAAAATCTAATATAGATAAAATGGTAAAACAAGAAGATCACGTAGAAAAAGAATTGAGAGATGGTGGTGGTTTTAGACCTTCAGATAAAACGAGTGGTGCTGTGTACACAAGACTTAAAAGTAACCCAACACCAAAATATATTGCGGATACAATAAAAAATTCTGATGGTGGTATGTTAGGTAATGATAATGAGTCTTGGGCACAAGCCGCTTTCGAATCAATTCGTGATAAATCTACTTATGATAAAGTATCTAAATCACTAGGTAAAGATCCTTATAAATTTGTTAAAGATTTTATAAGTACAAATAAAGAATACCATACAAAAGGTAAAACTATAGATACAGAGTATAAGAGAATAACAGGAAATAATCCTTAGTAAATTAATATAATATGAAAACAATAAGAATAACTGAATCACAATATAATAGATTATTTAGGTCACCTGAAGAATTTATGAATGAAATTTTATCCCCACTTAGAGAAGTTTTAAAATGTAGAATAACTGAAGATAGAAAACATTTAGTATATGAAGGTAAAGTATATGATGCTAAAACTGGTGATGAATTACCTCTAACAGAACAGGCTTTAGGTATGACTAAAGCTTTAGGGACAACTGGTAAAGTAGCTGCTTCTGATGATGGTTGGTCAATAAGTGATATATTACATACAGGCGTGGACATCATATCAACTGCTGCAGATTTTATTGTACCCGGTTCAGGTGCTATAATTGATATTGTTCATGCTTTAAGTTATTTAGTAGAAGCTCAGTTTTCTTCTGGAGAAGAGAAAGATACACTATATTTAATGGGTGGAATTACAGCTATGTTTGCAATACTTCCAGGAGCATTACAAGCGGTGGCACCAATTTTAAAAAGGTTCGTTAAAACCGGTGGTAAAATGATGTTAAAAGAAATGCCACTACTTAAAAGGGCTTGGGATTTTGTATCTAAGAATATAAGTAAATTTTTAGGTAAATTACCTCAATGGGTAGATAAAGCAGTAAATAGTAGTATCGGTAAAAGGATATTAGGTAAATATTCTGATAAAATATCATCCGCAGTTAAGAACTTCTCTACTAGAATTAGAAGTATTATAGATAAATTAAAAGGTAAGGCTGATGATGTTATTAAAAAGGGTAAAGAAACAATTAATAAATTAATCGACCCAATTGTCGCAAAAAGAAATTTAAAAAATTGGGAAAATCTTTTAGAGAAAGGTAAAGTAATTTCCAAAAAAGGTGTTCCTTTTGATATGAGTTCTCCACAAGGGAAAGCAATTATTGCAGGTAATCCTGAAAAATATTTAGATAAAATAGTTTTTGATGCAAAAACAGGTAAAGTTTTTTCTAAAAACTCTGCAGAAGGTATAGAAACAATTGCGAAAAATAATGAATTTTTAAGTGCTTCAGGTTTTAAACAACTTAATAAAAATATACCTGAAAAATTTATGGATGATGCTTATAAAGCTGCACGTGCATCTAAAGAGGCTAAAGAAGTATTAAAAGGTGCGGGTAAAGAAACATTAAAAGGTGCGGGTAAAAAACTTTCTAAAGATTTTTTAGTTTCAAATCTTAAAACACTTAAAAACAATAAATCCACAATATTAAAAAAATATTTATTAGGTAGTAAGAATTTAACTGGTGGTGAAAAAAGTGCTCTTAGATTTATACATAATCATACACCATTAGGTGCACCTAAGGCTTTTATTAAAAATGTAAAAAATATATTCACAAAAGGAAAAAGATTAAAAGGTGTATTTGGTGTTATAGGTAACATTGCGATGATTGAAATTTATATGTCTTGGGTAACTAGATTTCTTTGTAATCAAGGTTTAAAAAATAGAGATGATGTAGAAAAATTAATTAATTTATATGAAGATTTTGGTGTTAAGGGAATCTATAAAGGAGATGATGATGAGCAATTAGAGACATGGGGTAAAATATTATCTGTTATTTATAATATGTCATTAGTTTTAGGTGACACTTTTTGGTCAGTTTTAGATCAACCTTGTCGAAGTAGTAATACATATACTGATATACTTAAAAATATTATAAGCCAAATTCCTGAAGGTGAAACTAAAATGCAAGCTAATGAATTTATAAATAATTTTGCGGGTATTGATCCAGAAAGTTTAAATAATATAGATTTAGATTCAGCTTTAGAAGATGTTAAAAGTGGTAAATTACCTAGTTTAGACACTAATGAAGAGCCAGAATTTAAGATTGTTCAAAGAAAATAATAAATTTATGAATGTTTTAGAAATTAAAGAAAGGTTAATATATATAAAAAGTTTAGTGGATGAGAGTAATTTAGATGAAGAATTACTCTCATCTTTATCTAATGAATTAGAAGAGTTAGAAGAAGAATTAAAATCTTTATTTTAAAATAAAGGTTAATATATTTATATAAAAAAGAGTTTTATGGAACAAAGTCCTCACATATCAAATATGGATCCGAATTTCGTACCGGATGAATATAAAGAACAATACGATGTATTAGAATTACCATCACAAGGTATTTTATATAAGAATAAAAAATCCTCAGTTAAGGTTTCTTATTTAACAACAATCGATGAAAATATTTTATCATCACAAAATATCATTAATAGTGGTAAATTAGTAGATATTCTTTTAGAAAGAAAAGTTAAAGACTTAGGTTTTGATACTAAAGATTTACTAGAAGGTGATAGAATGGCGATTTTAATATTTTTAAGATCAACTGGTTTAGGTGATAAATACACACAAGCAGTTTTAGATCCAGAAACAGGTAAAGTTGTGCCTGGTGAAATTGACTTACCTTCTTTAACACAAAAGAAATTATCTATACAACCTGATGAAAATGGTGAGTTTGATTTTGAATTACCTCAATCAAAACACAGAGTTAAGTTTAGATTCTTAACAGGAAGAGATGAAGAAGAAATAGAATTACAAGATAAAAACTTAATGGAAAGAAATGGTGATGATATTTCACAAAAAATCACATTGAGATTGGAAAGACAAATTATGGAAATCAATGGTGAAAGAGATAAAATGAAATTGTCATCAATCATTAAGAAACTTTCATTAAAAGATAGTAGATCACTTAGAAAATATATAACGGATTTAGAGCCGGGAATTGATTTTAATACTAAAGCCACAACGCCAGGAGGAGTTGGCGTTGCCACCTTTCTTAGAATCGGAACAAATTTTTTATGGCCTGAACTCTAATCATCTTCAATCAATTCAGACTCAAATATTATTTTTAGTTACTAAAGGATTCTCTTATTCTGACGTACTTTTTATGCCTACATGGCAAAGAAATAACTTTATAAGTATGTTACAACCAAAAGAAGAATAGTGTTTTTATAAAATAAGATATTTATTAATAAAAACTACTATGAACTTAAATGATAAAATCAAAAGACAAAACTTATTAATCGAAGAATTAAATTCTGATGTCGATAACCTTTTGAATGAAGGTTTAATAGGTGGTGCATTAACTTTATTAAAATTATTAATCAAGGGTAAAAAATATATACCTAAAGCTGCGGCTATTATGGCAATAAAAGCTGGTGCAGATATGATAACTGATAAAGAAGAGGAATTAGAGGATAAAGAAAAAGAAGGTGTAATTGCTGGTATTTCTGAAGTAAAAGCTGAAATAGAAGAATTAAAATCTTTAATTGATAAATTAGAAGATAAGAAAGAAAAACAACTACCTTTCAAAAAGATAGTTATTGAATTTAAGAAAAAAGTAGAATTAGATATTCAAAAAATGAAATCACCAGAATTCCAAAGAAACTTAATAGGTACAATGTATTTTAAGGTTATGGAAATTAATGAAAATGAAGGATACCTTTTATTAAAAACAAATAGTTTTCCTGATACAATGTTTATTAGATTAGAATATAATAGTTTAGACATTTATAAAGAACAAAAAGGTGATGTAAATTTAATTTATAGTAGATATAAAAATCCTTTAGTTAATCCTGTTGAGGGTGATAGGGAGGATTGTTTTTACAGAATAGTTGAAATACAATAATATTATGTATAAAGAGTTAAATGAAACCCTAATTAAATCATTAGAGGATAGAATTAAAAAAATTGAAAAGTCTATTGAGGATAAAATCAAAGTTTTATCACCCGATACAAAAAAAGATAATAAATAATTTTTAATTTATTGGTATGGCAGACGATTACAAAAATTTACAGGATCAGATAACTGTTCTTAAAAAAGACATTCAGGAGATAAGGGATACCCTTAAAGGTGCGACTTCTGCTGCGAGTTCTTTTGTCTCTAAAATTGGTGAGGGTAATAACCTATTCCAAAGTATGGTTGGGTCCGTAGGAAGTCTCTATAACTCACTATTAGACTTTTCAACTAATCTACGAGAACAATATAAATTAGGAGAAAAATTAGCTAAATCATTTAAACAAACTTCAGTTAATATTGGTATTGGAACTCAAAACCAAAAAATATTAGGTAGTGAGTTTAATAAATCCGTAATGTTAGTTGAGAGACTTGGTGGTAATATGGACGATGTTAACACCATCTACTCCAAATTCGCCGATCAATCAGGTAGGGTTAGAATATTAGATGATGAAGAAGTTCAAAGAATATTTGCAATAGAACAAGCTACCGGTTTAATGGGTGACTCAGCAGCATCTTTAGCAGAGAGATTCGATTTAGTTGGTATTGGTTCTGAAGAATTCGCAAAGAATATAGATCAAATAATGGTAGACTCCCAAAAAATGGGGTTAAACTCTTCTAAAGTAGTAAAGGTATTATCAGATAATTTTGAAAATATGCAAAGAATGTCATTCAGAGGTGGTGTAAAATCTATGACTGAAATGTCTAAACTTGCAGTTAAAATGAGAATGGAAATATCTGACATGTTAGGTATGGCAGATAAATTTTATGAACCAGAAAATGCTATCGAAGCTGCTGCTCAGATGCAATTATTAGGTGGTGATATTGCCAATACTTTTGGTGATCCGATACAAATGATGTATGAGGCAAGAAACGCACCTGAAGAATTCATGAAGAGGGTTGGTGACGCAACTGAAGGAATGGTTAAGTTTAATGAAGAAACTGGACAATTTGATATGGTTGCCGAAAACAGGCAGAAGTTGATGGGTATGGCAGATGCTTTAGGTATAAACAAAGATCAACTTATAGATACCGCATTTCAAATGAGTAAAATGCAAAAAATCAAAATGGATGTTGGTGGTAATTTATTCGAAGAGGAAACTATGGATAAAATTGCTTCACTTGCTAAATTTGATAAGACTTCTGGTCAATGGTCAGTTGATGTAGGTGGTGAGATGAAATCTTTGGAGGAATTAAAAAATACACCTGGTTTATTAGAAAAAGCGTTACAAAAACCTACAACAGAAAAAGATGCAGCAATAAAAACCGCAGAAGGTGTAATGACTTCTAATGAACATTTGGCAGCCATAGAAGCATCAACAAAGACAGGTATTATTATTGAAACTGATGTTTATGGTAAGGTTGAAAAACAAATGTCAGATTCTTTAGTTAAATTAAATGAGAGTAATTCTAAAATTATAGATGAATTTGCAGGGTTAACCAACAAATTAAGTGATAATTTAGATATGACAGGTGTGGGTGATAAGTTATCTGATGTAACTAAAAAAATTACTGAAGCTACAATAGATGGTTTAACTATCTCTGCAAAAGAAGCATTTAAAGAGGCTGGTAAAAAAATAGATACATTAAAAGCCAAAAATTTAATTATAGAAAATAAAACTAAAGAAGAATCTAAAGAAGGTAAGGAAGTTGATAGAGGTGGTATAACAGATGCAGACGACTTATATTCAGGTCCAGGTAGTAGTGATAGAGTATTAACAGGTAGTTTTGGTAGTTTTAAATTAGATAGTAGAGATTTAATTGCTGCTGGTGACCCTAAAAAATTATTATCATCAGTTAACTCAAATCAAAAATTAGATGTTAGTGGGACAATTAATTTTGGTAATATTAACATTTCTATGGATGGTAGTTCAGAAAATATTTCTTTTACAGAACAAGATAAAAAAGAAATGATGAAATCCATAAAATCTCAAATTATTGCTGGTGTTAATGGTATGATTGGTGCTAATAAAGTATCAGGAAAAGATTCATTAATGATGGGATAAAAAAAATAATTTAAACTTTTATTTTCTATAACCTTTACTTTCTTATATTTCTTGACATGACTTGTATATATAAAACAAGTAATAATAACAAGAAAAAATCACAAGTCAAGAATAAATAACTAGAATATATAATAATATTAATTATCCCGGGAAATTTCTTGTATGATATTTATAATAAAAAGAAATTTTTATGCCTGTAGGGATTTTAAATAAAACATTATACATCAATGGCGTACCTGTCACAACTGAAGAATTCAGAAATGGATTATTAGACAGGAATTTACCGCCACCAATTCCAAATGAGATACAAGAAGGTAATCTACAAACCTTCTATCAAGATATTGGTCAATTATTTAGTTTACCAAATCCATTAGTTCCTGAAACAGTTCAAATAGACGAAGATGCATTACAGGATAATGGTGAAGATCGTAGACTAATAAATCTAAGTCAAAATAAATATCAAGATTCTGATAGTATTATATCTTATGGGGTTGTTGATTTAATTATCAATCCCGATTTAGTTGTTAATGGTAACTATACAGTCCAAAACTTTGGTTTAATCGAAGGTTCTGGTGAAATAGGTATACAGAATCCATTTACATCTATTGATGCTCCCAGAACAACTGATTTTGATTCTAAACTAGCTAACTTAGCTTCAGAAAGGTTAGAGTTTGCATTAAATGAAAAAGTAACACAGGCAGTTATCAATGAAACGATAGATAAAGTTAATTTAGACCCATTAAGTTTATTACAGGGCAATGAATTAATCCAACGTAATTACGATATTACTACACCTGCAAATATTATTGGTAAAGGTGTTGAGTTGATTGGTAAAATAACAGGTACTCAATTACCTGTGAGTACAATACCAAAGGGTGCAATTGGTTGGCAAGAATATAATCAAGCCAGAGCCAATAGTGGTAAACTTGCAAATAGTATAAGAAATGTTTTAACTAAATTAGGTGTAACCACTGAATTAAATTTAACAACTGAAAAGAGAATGGATGAGTTGTTAAAGAGAACTGGTGGTGGACAGAAAAACGCTTTATTTAGGTCAATTCAATTAAATAAATATGTGCCTAACTATAGTAGTCCTAGATTATTTGGTATATTAGGTGATAGAGCACCGAATAGTAGGTATTATATTGGTAGTGAAAATTCTACTAATAGAGGTTATGGTGTTACAAGACAATTTAAATCTGAAGACTTTTTAGAAGATGAAGGTGATGGTTCAGTTAGACCACCTGAAAACTTTACATGGGGTACACAAAATATAGGTTTTGCGGAACAAACTATTTTATCAAAAACTAAATATTTGGCTGATGAATTTTCTGAAACTGATGTTTTTATTGATCAAACAAAAAAATTCTTCAAAGATAAGTTAACGGATAAGGTTGTTAGTAGAGGTAACGCAATCACCGATAATAGTGGTGAATTTGCAAGGGTATGGTTAAAATCATCGGATGGTAACCAAAGAGAACAATTAGAAAAAGGATATTCATATCAAAACGCAATTAGAAAAAGTGGATTGTTTGTAAAAGATAGTGAAAAACCAGGATTTTCAGTTGATTCAGGTAAATCATCATTAAGTGTTTTACAAAGTAATGGTACGGTTAAATCATATCCTTATTTAGAAGAATCATTTACAACATATAAAAAATATATGTTATCAATTGAAAATTTAGCTTGGACAGATAACATAGCTGATTTACCGATACAAGAGATTGGACCTGGTGATTTATTAAGTGGGAATAAAGGAAGAATTATGTGGTTTGCACCTTATGATTTATCTTTTGATGAAACAACAACAGCTAACTGGACTGAAACACAATTTTTAGGGAGAAGTGAACCATTATATACTTACAATAATGCTCAGAGAAGTGGTACATTTAAGTTTAAAATTTTGGTGGATCACCCTAGAATACTTAATGAATATAGAGGAAGACAGGATAATGAGTTAGAGAAGTTTTTCGCAGGTGTTACGTCACCTAGTGAATTACTATCTGTAATACAAAGAAACACTAGATTGGATGGTGGCACTAAAAAAGAATTAGAGAAAAAATTAAATAGTATTGTTAGACAATCTAAAGCTAGTTTAAATAGTAAAACAGAAAAATTTAGTGTATATTTTAAAGATGGTTTTAGTGATTTTGATAGTGGTTATAATCCTGATGGTTTAAATGATTCATATAATGGTTTTACTAATAATAGTGGTAACATTTATGACATTATTAATAATGAAGATTATAAGATAAATATTGATTTAGTAGGATACCAATCCAAAAGTGGGCAAGATTTTAAAGTATATCCACAAATAGACTTAGGAAAAGATAGGGGAGATAAATTAAAAACTGATATTGAGTCTAAAATTAAAGGAAAAAAAGGTGATATTAATGTTACTAGTAAAAGTATTAATAGTGCTGCTGGTAATGAAGGTGCAAATCCTGATAGTGATATCGTAATAAAAGATAGGAGAGTAGATGTTACAATAACTTACTACCCAAAATCAGATGATTCAGAAACACCAGATAAACAAGAACAATTAAGGGAGTTATTACAAGAAGACTTAGATATAACTAGTGAATTATTTATTAATGAAACAACATATTTTGATATTATTGCTGAAGACTACCCAAATTATTTTGATAATATAAGTAGTAAATTGACTTACTTCCATCCTGGGTTTCACTCAAATACACCAGAAGGGTTAAATACTAGATTAACATTCTTACAACAATGTTTAAGACAAGGTCCTAGTATCTACGATAAAGAAGACAATATAAAACCAGATAACTTATCTTTTGGTAGACCACCTATTTGTATATTAAGAATTGGTGACTTTATACATACTAAAGTAGTAATCAAATCACTAACAATTAATTATACAAATGGTAGTAATATTCAGTGGGATGTTAATCCTGAAGGTATAGGGGTACAACCTATGATGGCGGATGTGAGTATGTCTATTGAAATTATTGGTGGACAATCATTACAAGGTCCGATAAATAGATTACAGAATGCAATGTCTTATAACTTCTATGCAAATAGTGAAATGTATGACCCTAGAGCTGATAGTATTAGATTAAATGGTACAGGTGGAGAAATTGTTGATGGAATTAAATTAAGTGAAATAAGAGGTGGAGAATTCAGTGAATCACTTACTAAAGAACTTAAAGTAGAGTTACCTATTGATCAAGAAGCAACTAGATTAAAAGCTGAAGCTAATGAACAAGAAGCAAATAAAGAAAGAGGGTTTATCGATATCAACATAGACGACACAAACATAAATGTTATTTCTAAAAAAGGAGACACACCTACAGTACCATCTTTATTAATTGATGGTAGTGGTGAGAATAAAATTAAAATTACCATCAAAGATGGTGACGACAAAGAATTAAAGTCTGAAGAGAATGATAATGAAGAAAATACTTATATTATAAAAGAGTTTTTAAAAATAGATGACTTAGATATTGATAAAATTACATCAAACTTAGAGAAACAAATGAATAAAGTTAATAGTTTAATAACTTTATACGAAGCTAATAAAAATACATGGAGTAAAAATAAGAATAAAAGAAAATTAACACAAATTCAAGAGGAAGAAGAAGAATTAAGTGAATTAGCTAAAAAGTATGTTTCTAAAATAAGTATAACTAGTAGTTTTACAAGAGACGAAAGAACAACAAAGAGAAAAGTAGTAACTTATCAGTGGGTTTATGAAAAAGATGGTAATACCTATGTTAGTGATGGTTGGAAAATAAATGTAAATTAAAAAACTACATAAATGGCAAAAGAATATTATAATAGATATGGGCAATTTAATATAGATGGTAAATATAAAATGTTACCATTTATAAAAATTGAACCAAAAAGTAGTGACAAAACCATTGTATGGAAATTACAAAGGGATAGAATGGATAAATTGAGTCAAGAATATTATGGTAATCCTTATCATGGGTGGTTAATAATGTTATCTAACCCCAAATATGGTGGATTAGAAGATAATATTCCTGATGGTGAAATTATAAGAATCCCTTATCCTTTTAAAGATAGTTTACAACAATATATAAAAGAAGTAGAAAGGTATAATACAATTTATGGTATCGAGTAATCCAAAGATAGATAATGATAATGGTTTTCTTAAAGTAGTTGATCCTAATCCACCTGGAAGGGAAGTTATACCAGTAGAAGATTTATTTATTTATGTTAAGTTAACCGCTAGGTCTAAAAATAGATGTGGTCCTGATGGTGATGAAACTGAAGTTAATTTTATTGCTACTAAATTAGATTCTTCATCTGAAGATAATATATCTTATGCTACTACTGATTATACAGAGATAGGTGGGTTATCAGTTGATCAAAATAAACAAGGGACATTAGAAGGTTTTGGTATTAAAAGTATCGATATAACTTATAATGCTAGTTTGGTTCCTGAAGTTAACATAACATTTATCGATTTAAGAGGGGCTTCATTATTCGATGTTATCGATAAAGACAATAGAGAATCGCCTTATAGTGTATTTTTTAGGTTACCATACCCAGTATTTGAATTAACCATTAAAGGATATTATGGGCAACCTGTAACGTATTGTTTACATATGTTAGATTGGAAATCACAATTTAATGGTAGCGATGCTAATTTTGAAATAACTGCAAAATTTGTAGGGTTTCAGAGTGCTTTTTTAACGGATATTAAATTACAACATGTTTTAGGTGTGATAGATGGGACTGATGAGGGTGCAGAAAAATTAAAAAATATTCCTTTAGATGAGAATGGTACGACAACACCAAAACTAAGTGATTTTTTAAATGATATTTCTAAAATAGATATTGATATTGCGTCATTGCAAAGTAACAATAAAGGTTTTGATGATTTAAAAAAACTGAATTCCATAAAAAATATATTAGGTAGTTTAAGATCTTATGTAGGGTCACCCATACCTATGGAGAATAAAAATGTTAACGATGAAAAGGATTTCAAAAAAGATATTGATATAATAGATACGAATATTTTTAATAGTGATAATTTTAGTATTGGTAGAAATATTTTATCTATACGTGATATAATAATTATAAAAACTCAAGATAGGGGATATTTTATTAATTTTGCTAAAGAAGGTAATAGATTATATAGAGAATATAATAAATATGTTTTAGATAATAATTTAAAAAAATATGAATTAAATGAGTTTATACTTCTTTTAAATGAAAGTAGTGAAGTTGATGTTAAAAGTTTAGAATGTGGAGAATCAACATGTACCTTTAAATCGTTTTCTGATAACTTTTATAACACTGAAAGTCAAATAAATAAAATAGTAACTGAAGACAGAGATAACTCTATTATAAAAACTGACTTTAGACCTGAAAACATTACACCTAATAATAGTGATGATTTCTTAATTCAATATGAATCAGAAACTAATTTTAAAAGAGATGATAATGTGGTGATTTATGATTTTTCATTAATGAGAGATGAAATTGCTAAATTAGAAAGAGAGGTACAAAAAGAAATAGATAGTAAAAAAGAATCACTTATAAAAGAAATTAATGATGAAATAGGTCAAAAATTAAATTTTAACCCTAAAATTAGAAATGTTTTTAGTGTTATTATTAATAATGTTCAGGCGATGCTTGAAACTTTATCGGATGTTAGTACAAAGGATATTGATTTAAACGCTAGATATAGACAAATATCTAGTAGGGGTTATGTAACAGATAGTGACACAAAAACTAAAATTTTATGTCCTTGGCCTGAAGTTGTAAAAGATAATGGGGACGATAGTATACCAACACAAGTTTGGTTAGGATCTACAGGTGTGGAAGAGAGATATTTTCCTGAAATAAAATTTGTTGAAGATGTTATTGATGGTTTTGTAAAAACGTCTAAAGAATTAAAAGAAAATAGAAAATTAGCGGCACAGGTAAAACAAAGTAATGCAAACGATAATTGGTTACCATTTAATATTTTAGATTATAGTGATAACCCATATATAGACTTTAGTGGTAATCTACCTTGGAAGGAAAAGACTAATAACATTGCCAATAGTTTTTATGAAACTATTATTACAAGAGCTTTAACTTTGTTTTCTTATACTAATGTTAATGATGGTAAATTTACTAATAGTTATTCTTTTTTAGAAGGTAGTATAGCAGTTAAGAATATTTTTAATAAAGAATATCCACAAGTTATAAGTGAAAACTTTAATAGTCAGCAAGCAATAAATTATTGTTTAAATAATGATATTATAGTAGAAAGTGGTGATAACTACATATTAAAAAGTAAAAAATTAAATGGTTTTGATGTTTCTGGTGAGGTAACGGATAGTAATAATGAAAACCTTTATCTAATAGTTGGACCTAAATTAAATCCTTTAACTAGTAATAGAAATAATTTAGATACTAAAGTTAAGACTACCTATGAAGATAGACTTTCTTCATTACAACCTAAAAAGAAAGAAAAAGAAAATGGTATTTTTTATTTAAATGCTAATTACGTGTATAATCATAATATTTCTTACTTAGTTTGGAGTAAAACTATAAATGATAAATTTATAAAAGAAATTGAATATGATACTTCGTATAGTTTAAAGTTTAATTCTATAGATGATTTAGGTGGTACTGATAATATTAGTGTATTAAGGGATGGAAATGATAAAATAATTTCACTTAAAGAAAGTCAATTATGGTCTGGTAACACAAATGAAAAATCCAGAGCATTTTTAATGTTAAATACATTACCATTTAAAAGGTTTGAAGAAATTTTGGATAAATTTGTGGTTAACGTTAAAAATGAACAAAAGGTATCTAAATTTTTAAAATTACCTAAAGTTTATGTTGCTTGGGTTGGGGCTATATTATGGAGATTAAATGAAACCACTGATCCAGTAAAAAACGTTGGTGAAATTGATATTAAGTCTAAAGATGAGTATATAACTAAGTTAGGTGGTGTATGGAAAGACTCTAATTTTTTACCTACTAGTACAACTACTATCGATATAAAAAATAGTATACCTAAAAAAACTCAAGAACATTTAATTGAATTTTTTGATGATTGGTTTAAAGATGATTGGAAAACTTTTTATTCTGCAGTTAGTGCATATAAAAATGAAAACGAAGACTTACCAAACAATAAAAGAGATGAAAAAGGCACTAGATTACTAACTAATATTAGTAAAACCACATTAATGGGTGTACCAACACCTAATGCATTTGAGAAAAGAGATTTTGAAATTAAAATACCTAAAACTACTTTTGTTAGTTATTTAGATAACTTTAAAATTGGTTTTGATAAACTATTAGATGAAAAACAAAAAGAAGAAACTACTAATAGTGGTAATGGTGTAGAAAACAATAGTAAAGTAAAAACTACGAATGATGATAAATTAAAATTATCAGTTTATAACTATTTTAAAGGGTTATATGATAAGTGGATATCAGGAACTGATGATGGTAAAATTTATAACGCATGTATTGGTAGTAAAGATAATTTAATAGACTACTTCAAATTCATAAATAGAGGATGGGGAGATATTGGAGATAAGGCATCAGTTAATTTAAATAGTGTTGTTTCATTGGCTACAGATACATCATATGAATTAAATTTATACATTTCTAAAATATTAAGAGATAGTAATTTCTTATTTCAGATATTCCCTTCATATATTGATTTTAAAACAAATGAGGGTGTGGAGGCTATGTTTAAACCTTTTACTACTATAGAAAAAGATAAAAATAATACAGGACCTTCTTATGTTTGTATATATGCTGGTGGTCAATCCAAAAGTTTAGCGTTAAATGATGTTAGGGGGTTAAAAGATGATGGTTTAAACTTTGATAAAGAAGATAGTATTAAAGAATTTACCAAAACAGAGGATAAAGTTAATGAAACTTTAGTTGCATTTAGAGTTGCTTTTGGTAGTGAAAATCAATCGTTCTTTAATAATGTATCATTAAACCAAACAGAACACAAACCAACAGCAGAATACTTCAGACAACTATCTGAGATGGTAGACAAAAGAGGTGGAACTCAAAGGGTACAGAAGGGTAATGATTTATATGATTTATTTTCTGTAAGATCTTATAAATGTTCAGTTGATGGTATCGGTAATATGAATATACAACCACTATCGTATTTCCAATTAGATAATGTACCTTTTTATAAAGGAGCTTATTTGATAACTAGTGTTGAACATAGTATTACACCAAACCATATGACAACATCATTCACTGGTTTAAGACAATCTAGATTTAGTGTACCAGTGGAAGAAAACACAACAACATTCTTAAATATAGATTTTGATGAAGTTGATGAAATTGCAATTAAGTTACAGGCACAAAATTTCGTTGATGCACAATCTGATGTTAATAACAATTTCCAAATAATTAACCCTACAGGTGAATTTGATATTACAACTAGATTAAATCAAACTAATTTAAATGAATTATTAACAAATATAGGTGAGTCAAACATCAAATCAGAATTCTTATCTAATTCATTAACTAAATGGTTACCTAAGTTTGGTTTGACAACTAATTCTGAAGTATGTAACTTCTTAGCACAATGTGCATTTGAATCTGGTAGATTTAATTATAGTGTTGAGATATGGGATAATCCTAAACCAGATAGTGATGGGGTTGCAACAAATGGTAGTGCAGCACAACTTAAATATGAAGGTAAATCTAATTTAGGTAATACTGAAAAAGGAGATGGTTTAAGGTTTAAAGGAAGAGGGTTTATACAAGTTACAGGAAGGTCTAATTATAAGAATCTACAAAATGATACCACATCCGATGGTTCAACAGGAAAATCAGGTGATTTATTTAAAGATATTACAACACAATATAATACTAAAGATGGTTATTTAGAAATAGATAATTTATTTGATAAGACTGAAGAAAAGGGTATTGAGATATCGGTTGTCGCTTCTTTAATATGGTGGAAAAATAGTGTGAAAAATAGTTTAACATTAACTAAAGGTAGTGTTGCTGAAGCTCAATTAGTTAGTAAAAAAGTAAATCCTGGTCAAGGGGATGAAACTATTAATAAGAGAACACAATATTTAGAGAAGATTTTAGATAACTACGATTTAAAAGAATTCTATAGTGGTTAGTAACTTTTCATTGTAACAAATTTATACTATATTTGTGACATGTATATTGGGAATATTATAACTTCTTCTAAAATCGAAGACGACAATTTTAAGGTTTGTAGAAAATTAGAAACTATAGATGATACTTTACCTACACTTATTGTGGGGTGGGAAAAGACTAAAGAAATCTATGGTGATAAAGTTTCCATTCTACATAAGAAGATTGACGATAAAACCCAATGGACATTCTCAACCAAAGAAAGGAAGGTTGATTATGACAAAGACATAGAATCATATATGTCTAATTGTTATTCCAACATAGGTAAAGATATCAACTATGTTTATGTAGATGTTATACACGACTCAAAAAAGAAAATCAAAAAAATTATAAGAAAAATCTATTCACTTAAAAACCCAAAGGTATACAATCACCTCAACAGAATGATATACATTTATGGTGATAATATCGTATTTGGGGTAGATACGGAAATGTTGAGTTATATAGGTATTAATTACAATAAAATTCTAACCAAATTAAGTAGAATTCCCAATTGTCTTTTCATAGATGAAAAGATATTTAATATATATAAGAGTATCATAAATAAAATAAATGGTAAGGTTAGATTAATACCTTATATATACGAGTTAGAAAATAAAAATGAATAGAAGTATTATACTAGCGTCTTTTGTTTTTCCAGAAAGATTAGAGACGTTTTTAGCTTATTTAGAAAAGAGATTTAAGTTAGACAGAGAAAGAATATTCATCTATGATAATATAGATGACCCAATCACTAAAATAGTTACCTATAAAGTATTTTTAAAAGATGGTAAGAAAATTGATTTAAAATCTATTTTCCCTAGAACTATTATAATCCATAAAAAAGGTGAGTGTTTATACACAATTAACGCACTTAATAAACTTATCGAAGAAGAGAATGGTTTGGAGAGTGGTAATATTGAACATAAAAATTATGAATTAGATTGGGAGAAATATCAGAATAAACTTGTTTTAACAACACAAGAAGGTTTGGTTTTTAATGAAATAAAGAGAGATTTTTCCGAAGAATAACATATTTATAAGTATAACACTAATAAAAACAAATGTTATGAATATAGAAGATAAGAAAAACAACAAAGAATTAGAAAACAATATTGATGAGTTTTTGGGTAATGAAAAACCAAAAAAAGAATGTGTTGGTGACGAGTGTGTAATCAATGATGGTAAAGAGATTGTTGAAAGAGTAAATAAGGTTTATAAGACCAATGATGGAAGAGAACTATTAATCTAATGGGAGATAAAAAAATTTTAAACGAGGAAGTAAAAAGATTTAATACAATCTTAGAATACTCTTTCTTTGTCGATGAGATGGAGAAAGAAGGTGATAATCCAGAAGGTAACACTGAAGATTTGTTATTAGATGTTACTGAACAGGAAGAAGAAGTGACCGATGTTGTTGAACCAAC
>JAAHTH010000284.1_pt1 | contig 48581 bp, 35 predicted proteins | sample 6116091 | NCBI WGS metagenome assembly JAAHTH01 (sample SAMN13939990, study PRJNA603662) | sponge metagenome | isolation source: marine sponge | host: Mycale hentscheli | place: New Zealand | collected 2006 | reverse complement strand
AAGCTTTCGTGCCTCCCTCCACTTCAAGCAACTGCTTCCGCTCCAGACGCATCAACCTTGGATGGGCCACATAGAAGGGAATCGCGATCCCCGGAATTCCATCGGGTGAAAACCATTCATCACTCAACCAACAATGCGGTGAGAACTTGAGCCCGCGGTGTGCCAATTCGTGGTTAAGCTGCTGGATCCTGTCTTCCAGAGGAGTTCCACGAATCGTTAGCTTCAAATCGCAAATCCGCGCATCAAGTAACTCTTCATCAGTCATCGAATTCAGATCTGGTTTTTTCGTCGACATATTGCGATTAAAAAACTAAAAACTTGGGAATTACAGCCGAAGCGATCGCGACAGTTTATTCAACAAACGACCAATGTCTTTACACAAAAACCACGAAGTGGACAAAAGCATTTCATCTAAGCGTGGGAATCCCGTAATTCGTTCACGCAGCCCGATAGCCTCATTCACAAGATTGACTGGCTCTGGAAGGAGTGCCATTGCTGTGCTGATGCTTGAAGGAGATGGTGCCGAGTCTATCATTCAAAGCTGTTTTAAGCCGGCAAATCACATCCCATTCGAGGAAGGGCAGATCCGTTACGGTCTTTGGATTGGACCTGAATTCAAAGGCACCGGAGACTCCGGAATATCAGCACGATCCATGGAACAACCTGCTGAATCCGTGGTAATCACACCCATGGCAGGCCAAACGTTCGAAATTCACTGCCATGGTGGGCCTGCTGCCGTCGCTCGACTTGAGGCGGATATGCGAGCCTGTTGTGCGGTCTCTGCCACAAAAACACCTGCGTCAAAGTCATCAGAACACTCGGTTCTGATCCGTGAAGCCGAAGCAGTCCTGGTAAAATGCAATACTCCCAGGACCGCCGGAATCGCAATGGACCAAGTCCGGGGTGCCCTACTTGATTGGGCTACAGAGTGGCGAACATCGGTTACCTCGGCCAAAGTTCCGGAATTTCGAGTAGAGCTGGAGTCCCTCCTCAGCGCGGCAGCGACCACAGTGAGATTAGCTGATTCATTTCGCGTGGTTCTTACGGGCCCACCCAATGTTGGCAAGAGCAGCCTTCTAAATGCGTTAGTTGGCTTTGACCGCAGCATCACCCTCGATATGGCCGGAACCACCCGGGATGTCCTACATGCCAACACGGTCATCGCCGGGCTCCCGATTCAATTCAGTGATACAGCCGGCATCCGTGACCACGCCGCCGTAGAGACAATCGAACGAGAAGGTATGCGGCAAGCCCAACTTGCTGCTGGAAAAGCCGACCTGCTGCTGCTCGTTGGCGAACCACTGCCCAAGGGTGGCTACAGTAAAATGGCATCACCATCACTTGAAATACCACAAATTCGCGTACTGAATAAAATTGATCAACAATTCGATGCCCCCCAACTACCAGATCATCTGGACCACCAATTTGATGTCGGCACAAATGCTCTAACTGGTGAAGGCTTGGCAGAATTGATGGTTACAATTGGTGCACGGCTTGGCAAGAACCTGCCTGATGCTGGTAAACCGGCACTGCTCAATGAGCGGCAATGGGAAATCATGAACCAAAGCTCACGCGCGGATTCTTCAGAACAGATATCTGAGCTTTTGGGACACTTGATAGGTCACAACCATGGGTAAGACAACATGATTCGAACACTCCTACTATCGGTAACTTTCCTGGGATCCATTTTCATGCCGCACCTAACAAGTTCCGGAGACGAAAAACCGAATTGGGCAATCGTGATCCATGGCGGTGCGGGCAGTGATCCAACAAAGTGGAACGAGGACAAAACCAAAATTCGGGAGGCAGGACTTCGTCGTGCTTTGGCGGCTGGTCGCGACGCTTTGGCAAATGGTCGTAATGCACTGGATACTGTTGAACTGGTCATCCGGATCCTTGAAGATGATGCCGCTTTCAATGCAGGGCGAGGCGCCGTTCTTACCAAGGAAGGTCAAGTCGAATTGGATGCATCGATTATGGATGGGAAAACTCGCGCGTGCGGTGCGGTCGCAGGGGTGACGGCCACCAGAAATCCCATCAATCTGGCTCGCCTTGTGATGACTGAAACACCACACGTGCTGCTCGCTGGAAAAGGTGCAAATCAATTTGCTGAACAACAGAAAGTACCGCTCGTTGCGCCTGATTACTTTCTGAGCAAGGCAAGATTCCCTGAGAGCGAACCGCACTTTGGTACTGTTGGATGTGCCGTTTTGGATTCAGATGGCAACCTTGCTGCGGGAACCAGCACCGGCGGCACGGCAAAAAAACTCCCCGGCAGAGTAGGTGACTCGCCAATTGTCGGAGCTGGAACCTATGCAGCGAATGATACGTGCGCTGTTTCCGGCACAGGTGTTGGTGAAGAGTACATCCGCAACTCAATTGCCTATGACGTCGCAGCGAGAATGCGTTATGCCAACGAAAGTATTGAAGACGCCGTCACCATCATCATGCAGCAAACTTTGCAAGCTGGCGTGGGTGGAATCATCGCACTTTCCAAGGATGGAAAAATCGTGATGCAGCACAACACTCCCGGGATGAGTTGCGGAGCTGCAGACAGCTCAGGAAAATTTGAAACTCACTTGGCACTCAAGGACGGTGGATCTCCCCAGCGACGTGTAACCACCGATGCTAGAAAACCATCCAAGGCCGAGACTGAAATCACGGAATTACTTCTGCAACAGGTGAAAGACTGGAACCAAGGTGACATCGATGCATTCATGGAACCCTACTGGAATAGTGAACAGTTGACATTTTCATCGGGTGGAAAGGTCACACGCGGTCATGCAAAAACATTACTAGGCTATAAAGAGCGATACCCGGATGCCAAAACAATGGGAACGCTGGCCTTTGAAGGCCTTGAGTTCCAAGCACTTGGCAATGATGCCATGCAGGTACTCGGTATCTGGAAACTTGCGAGAGACAACCAGCCGATGACAGGTCGTTTTACATTGGTGCTGCGCCAATTTCCTGAGGGCTGGAGAATCATCCATGACCATACCTCGAAAACACCGGAAAAAAACTCAGATGACACGGTGCAGCAGTGACTCGTGGCCATCGACGCATTACCAAGTCCCGATTTCAACAATATCAGGTTTCACTGGTTTGCATCATTTTTGCTTTGGCCAACCTCTCGATAGCTCGCGGCGTAGAGAGTGATTCGCAGTCACTCCTCACGCGTCCGTCAGTCACAAAAGCCATGCACCGTGCCGTCAGCTTTTTCAGAAACCATGCCTCATCGCACGGTGGCTATGTCTTCCAAATTAGCGCCGACCTCACCAAACGAGAAGGAGAGGGCAGAGTTACAGCGAAAACCGCATGGATTGAACCGCCCGGTACACCAGCAGTAGGTCTCGCATTCCTACAGGCATACCGCCTTTGCAAAGATCCAGTCCTCCTCGAAGCCGCCGAAGAAACTGCTGAAGCTCTACGGCACGGGCAATTGGAATCTGGAGGCTGGGACAACCGCATCGAATTTGACAGTCAGGAACGAGTCAAATACGCATATCGCACCGAGACTCAAGTAACACGCCAAAACAAACGTCGAAACACCACGACTTTTGATGACAACAAGTCACAATCAGCCATCCGGTTCCTGATGGAACTCGATCTCGAGCTGAACCATGTCAAACAGCCAATCCACGAAGCAGTTCAGTTTGCATTGAACTCGGTACTCAAATCCCAATATCCCAACGGAGCATGGCCGCAACGATTCAGTAAGTTTCCGGACCCTGATCTTTATCCTGTGATAAAAGCAACAGTTCCTGAACAGTGGTCAAGAAAGTATCCCGGGAAAAAGTACGGTGATTTTTATACGCTCAATGACAATACGATTTGCGATTTGATCGACTTACTTCTTGATGCTGCGGACATTTACCAGCGTTCTGACTACCGGGATGCTGCATGTCGCGGCGGCGACTTCCTGATTTTGGCACAGTTACCCGAACCACAGCCAGGTTGGTCGCAACAGTACGACAAAAACATGCAACCCGCGTGGGCAAGAAAATTTGAGCCCCCTGCAATTACTGGTGGAGAATCCCAGCGTGTGATGATGACGCTGATGCGTCTGTATCGTCGTAACATGGGACACACTGAGAACTCCGAGCGTTTTCTGGAACCCCTTAATACAGCAATTCCTTTTTATCAACGCTCCGAACTTGCAAATGGAAAACTTGCACGCTTCTATGAATTGCAAACGAATCGACCACTGTTCTTTACAAAAGAATACCAACTCACTTACTCCTCCGAAGACATGCCCACTCATTACGCTTTTATGGTGAGTTCAAAGCTGAAATCCATCGAGCGAGAATTCAAAACAATTCGATCACTTTTGAAATCAGAACTACCTCAGTCCACACCCAATACCCAAACAAAACGTACGAAGGTTCTGGACACCAAAGTAATGGGGATTCTGAAAAATCTTGATACCCGCGGCGCATGGGTGGAAACAGGGCGACTCCGATACCACGGACCGAATGATCCGACGACACAAGTCATCCGTAGCGATACCTTCGCTACTAACTTGATCAGCCTCGCCACATGGCTGGGATCAGAATGATTTTTGGAAAATTCATTTACTACCAAAATTCATATCTGCATGTTGCCTGCTAGTTACCCAACGTATTTTTTGACTCGAGTTACCTAACTGACACTATGGCTGATTCTTCCTCACACACACATGAGGCACCAGAGATCCCTGCCCCAGATCAACGCCTGCCGGTTGCGTTAGTGAATAACCCTCACCCAGCCCTTCTGCATCCTGATCAGTTACTGGAAACGTGTGACTTGCGTACTCAGCGTCGAAGCGGCCCCGGAGGACAGCACCGAAACAAAACCAGCAGCGGAGCCTTTCTGCATTATCCTCCGACCAATACCACGGCAGAAGCCACTGAACGAAGAAGTCAAGCGGACAATCGCAAGATTGCACTGGAACGACTGCGATTTCGCCTGGCTGTTGAAGTACGCAGTCCATCTCCCATCGATGGACATGAAATGTCGTCCCAAGAAAATCGATTGAGAAAACAATATCAGAGCCAGTCCCTTAAGATCAGTGATCGCAACAGTGACAAACCCGCAGTGCTGGCCTTACTTCTGAATGACCTACACGCGTGTGGTGGCCAACCCAGCGCGGCTGGACCTTTCTGGAAAACATCCACGAGTGCTCTTGTACGTCTGATCAAATCACATCCCAGCGCTTTCGTGTTTCTGAACCAGATCCGTCAACACCACGGTCGCCTTCCGCTGCGATAAGAACATTTGATGGTGCTGTGTGTGAACTATTTTTTTGGCAGCATTTCGAATTGGGTGTGCCATGTCGATTAAAAACGTATCCTGCAAAGCATTTTCTTGACGACGCTGTTCAGTCAGCGGAAATGTAACACCATGTGATTTACGATCTAGTTTAGGCTAAACTATCGACTGCTCGTTAATATCGAGCGTGTCGAATTTTGCGTGATTGGCAGAGCCACACCGTCGACTACTTCCCACCCAAGAAATGATCGGTTCGATGAGCCGACTGAATCCTAACGAGGTCCTCTTTGACTCGCTCGATTTTAAATTGCAACCTCCGTGCATTACTGCCACTTTACTTTTGCTTGACGCCGCTGATTGGTTCAACCACAGAGGTGTTTGTTGAGGCCGAGAGTTTTCAAAAGCGCGGAGGCTGGAAGCTTGACACTCAGTTTATACAACAAATGGGATCTCCCTATTTGCTGGCACATGGACTGGGACGACCAGTCGATGATGCGGTTACCACAATCGATGTTGCCGAAGCTGGAAACTACCGTCTTTGGGTACGAACCAAAGACTGGGTAGCTCGGTGGAACTCCAAGGTTTCCCCGGGCAAGTTTCAGGTCATCATTGACGGAAAACCTGCGAAGGTAACATTTGGCACGAAAGGCGCTGAATGGGGTTGGCACGATGGAGGTATCATCGCACTCAGGAAAGGAACCAACGAGCTACGACTGAAAGATCTAACTGGTTTCGATGGACGGTGTGATTGCATTTACCTGACCACAGAAACCGAACAAGCACCGCCTCGAGCTGACACAGTACTTTCTGAGTGGCGGCGTGAACAACTGGGACTGGCGGCGACCCCTGAAAATCGCGGTCCGTATGATCTGGTCGTAATTGGGGGAGGGTACGCAGGCATGGGCAGCGCTCTGTCAGCGGCCCGTATGGGATGCCGCGTCGCCCTGGTTCAAGACAGATCTGTTCTTGGTGGCAATGGATCAAGCGAAGTGCGCGTGTGGGCCAAAGGAAATATCCGTCGTGGTAAGTTTCCGCGGATTGGTGAGATCATCGAGGAGATCTCCGACAACGCCAAAAAGTCTCCTGGCACTTACGAAGAATTTGGGGATGCACTGAAGGAAAAGGTCATTCGTGATGAACCAAACATCGACCTGTTGTTGAATCATCACGCTCACCGCGTTGATATGGATGGGAATCGCATTGTCGCAGTTCATGCTTTGGATACGCGTACAGGAAGCGAAGTCAAAATCATTGGCGACTACTTTGCCGACTGCACCGGTCATGGCTGGATTGGAACCTGGGCAAAAGCGGATCTTGATATGTCACCTGATGGGCGAATGGGCATGAGCAACATGTGGGCATGGGACGAACAGAACACGCCCACAACGTTTCCTGAAACCCCGTGGGCTCTCGATTTGGAAATGGCTGATTTCCCCTATCCACGTGACCACCATGGCCAGTGGTTCTGGGAAAGCGGCTTCGACAAAGATGCGATTGGTGATGCTGAAGGAATCCGAGACTGGAATCTTCGCGCAGTTTATGGTGCATTCAATGCAATGAAAAATCGCGACGGAGCAGAAAAGCATCCCAACGCGATCCTCACTTGGGTTGCGTACGTTGGTGGGCCACGCGAAAGCCGACGGCTGATGGGTGATGTGGTTCTGACCGAAGACGATATCGTGGCCAAAAAGGAGTTTCCGGATGGCTGCGTACCCAGCACTTGGTCGATCGACCTCCATTACCCAAAAGAACAGTATGCCAAGAAATATGCCGATAATCCCTTCATCTCCAAAGCCGTACACGGCAAGGGTGTCGATCGGTCTTATGGATATCCTGTTCCCTACCGCTGCTTCTACAGTCGCAATATCGACAATCTGTTCATGGCTGGTCGCTGCATCAGCGTCACTCACGAAGCACTGGGCACAGTACGCGTTATGAAAACCTGTGGAATGATGGGCGAGGTGGTAGGAAAAGCTGCATTCATATGCGCACTGAATGATTGCCAACCACGCGACGTCTATGAATCACATCTAGATGAACTGCTGACGTTATTGAAACTTCCAGGCAAAGCTCACCGCAGCACACCCTCAGCGGACATCATTATTCCGTCTGATGCTCTGCCACTGGCAGGACCACGAGGACCAGCCAATGGCATGGACATCAGCAAACTGGATGGCATCGTCATCGACGATGAACTTGCAAAATTCCAAGGGAACTGGACAAACGGAACCGGATTACCGAATTACGTCCGCTACAGCTACAAGTACACCGGACCGAATACCAATGCCACAGCAACCTTCAAATTCAAAGTTCCGAAATCAGGACGATATTCAATCCAGGCATTCAGCCAAGCACACCCCAACCGTTCCACAAAAACTCCCGTGACCGTTCGCCACAATGAAACCACAAGCGAACACATCATCAATCAACGCCTTAAGAGCAAAGATGATGTGGTTAGCATCACTGATCTCACGTTAGCAGAACAGGATGAAGTGATCGTGACGATCGGGACCAAGGGAGCAGATGGCACGATCCACGTTGATGCCGTTCGTCTTTTGGAAATCGAGTAAACCGTCTTCCATGGTGACGAAGCCAAATCTCATGCGTCCCTGGCAGGCGAAAGCCACTCATGTCCTTCGTACATGCGTGGTCATTTCATTGCTGCTGGCCATACCCAGACCGACACTTCGTCCCGAAGGCGAAACGGTGAAGGCACCACCCATCGAAGTCATTGAATTGCCTGCTGACTTGGCGCAAAAGGATCTCTATTTGGATCCGCAGCAAGACGCCAACGGCATGTGGCCCCTGGCCGATGAAAATCAGGAAACTGTGGGTCTCGTTGCCCGTACACTTCCAATCGCCAATGATGTTATTGGTTACCGGGGCCCCACTGAATCAATTCTTCTCTTTAGTCCTGACCTGAACCTTACTTCGGTGACACTGCTACAGAGTGCTGATACAGAAGAGCACGTAACTGCGGTCAAAGCCGCATCAGACTTTTTCAAGCAATTTGAAACATGGGCGTGGGGCGGTCCTGCTGCAAACACGCAAATTGATGCTGTATCAGGTGCAACGCTTACCTCATTGGCACTCGCAGAAGGTGTTCTCAAACGGATCGGAGGCGAACGTCCCTCTCTTATTTTCAATCAACCCATCACGATGCAGGAAATTCAGGATTGGTTTCCGGAAGCTGTTGAACTGGACGACGCAAGTGGCGAGATAAAGAATTCACGTGATGAAATCATTGGCAGCGTGATACGAACCGGGCCACTTTCGGATGACCTGAGTGGATACCAAGGTCCAACCGAAGTGCTCCTGAAAGTCTCACCTACTGGAATGGTCGATGCGATACGAATTCGTACCTCGTTCGATAATGAACCTTACGTGGACTACGTCAGAACAGAGGCCGGATTCTGGGCCATTTTTCAAGGCAAGACGGTTACCGAGTTGTCTGAATTTGATCCACAGGCTGCCGGAGTCGAAGGTGTTTCCGGTGCCACGATGACGAGCTTGATTGTTGCTGACACCCTTGTCGCTGCAGCGAAGGAGTTTCAAAAAGCAAAAACGTCGCCAAAAACAAAAACGACTACTTGGCTCAATTCCATTCGTTGGACAACCGCGTACATCCTTACCGTTTCAACACTTATTTTAGCTGCGATACTGAAATACTCGGGCGTTTACCGACGGCGATCATTCCGTCGAATGTGGCTGACGTGGGTGGTCATCATCATCGGTTGTTGGGCTGGAAATCTGCTTTCGATGGCATTGATTGCCGGATGGTCTGCGGAAGGCATCGCATGGCGTTTAGCCCCTGGATTAGCGGCGATCATGTGTGTCGCCATGCTTGGACCACCGCTGACCAAAGGTAATCCGTACTGCAATCACATATGCCCCCATGGTGCAATCCAACAACTGGTTCGACCCAAACCGAAATCATTGCGTTACAGGAAGTTAACGCCAGCGTTGAGTCGCATGCTACGCAGCATCCCTGGTCTTACTCTTTGCGCTGCGTATATCGGCCTAATATTGCTGCCCACCATCGACCTTGCGTCATGGGAACCTTTTCATGCCTACCTGTTTCGCATTGCAAGTTGGAGTTCGCTCGTGTTCGCTTTTGCGACCCTTGCAGTTTCAGCAGTACTTCCAATGGGGTACTGTCGGTTTGGTTGCCCCACAGGACGCCTGCTGGATTATTTGAAACGAACCGCGACCAGTGACCGTTTGCAAGTTGGGGACGCTGTGGCGGTTAGCCTGTTGATCTTCGCACTCCTCTGTCCACATCTCCAGTGAGCCCACATCTCCGGTGTGGTAAACCACTGTGTTGATCAAACCCACGCACAAACTCTGCGTGATTCACCGAATGGAACGTGTCCTCAGATCTGGATTTTTCGCCTGAACCTTGCATAAGCGAAAGTATGTACAGGAGCCAGAACCAGACACATGGCAAGTGCATAGCCAAGCACCACACCATCGGTTGAATAAAAGTATCCACCCAGCCAAACGGCTGCTGCTGTTGCGACCGACCCCACCAACGAAGCCACCAGAAGAGGATTCGCGCGTCGCGCGAGTACGTAGTATCCCTGAACTGTCGCGATGTGACTTGCCAGACATCCGAGACCAAGCACAGCAACCTGCCATGGTTCGAGGAAGCGGTCTTCGATATTTTTACCTAACCATGGCAAGCAGGCGACACCGGCAGTCAAAACCACAAAGCCAGCCACAAGCAGCAAGGTAGAAATTATCGTGGTACGACGCCAAATGGTTCCAGCTCTTTCCCGTTCACCAGAACCATGGTGCAGGGAAACCACAGGATACTGCGTTTGGACCCATGCCAGAGCCAACATCTGGATTGCAGTAGTCACACTCATAGTCATTCCCAACGGCGCGGCATCAGCATCACTGTGGAACCACAATACAATCACCGTGAAAAACTGAGTTGCAAAATGGAAAGAAGCACCAATCAATGCAACTCGCCATTGGACGGGCAGTACTTGATGAACCCAATCAAAGTTGGACGGCAGATCCTTAAGGCCGCGAAACTTTTTGAAAAAATCAGCTTGGCTGACAAACGTGATGTACATGAACATCGAGGCCTGAACAGAAGAACTGAGCACGAGCGCCCACAATTTCAATCCGCATTCCAAGGAAATCCACATCACAAGACTGCCGATGGTCATCTGCAGGAATCGAAATCGGAAAATGACATCACGAAAACCCGCACCTTCAAGAATTGACAGTCCCGGTGACAAACAAACCGAAATCGCTGCGATGGGTACAAGCGCCAGCAACGGGCCTTGCCAGGCAACCTCAGAATCAGCAAGTGAATACCATCCAAAAACTAAAGCTGCTACGACATAAAACAGACTTGCTCCACTGAACCATCGAAAAGAGTCACGAATCAGGTCTCGCATCCGTGCTGCAGCTGCAAGCCACTCAGGATCCGATTCCTGCAGTGCTCCATCATCTGATGGAGTCACGACCTTTTTCATGGCAGCTGTTTCATGACCTGACTGACTGACCAACACATTCAGCAAGCCAAGTTCAAAATAAGCCTGAATTCCGACAATTCCAATGATGCCGTAGTAAACGCCCTGTTCTGACAGATCGAGTGACCGAATCAGCAGCACAATCGTAATTGGACCAGATGCCGCCTGCCACACGCGGGTCATGAGCGCATAGACGAGCGGCCTATCCAGTTGCAACCGCGCCCGAAGATTTTCAAGCATGGTAATCGCTTTGCAGTAAGCGTGACAAAGGCTGATTTTCGTCATTGCGGCTGGAGCATTCGAGCTTCAGTTGCAGATCAGCTACCCACCATGTGCTGTCATTGCCCATCATCCGCGCCTCCTCGCCAACGACGTCGAGCACGCACGAGCCCGCGTCCAACACGGTAAAAAGACAAACTCGGTAACGAGTGAATCTGCAATGGCTTGCCAGGAGCAAATTTAGCGGTTCGGTTACCGAAAAAAATGATGGCATCAGCAACTGAAACCATCGCTGCCAGCCACAAGATCAACGACAGCGGATGTTTTTTCAAAGCAGGTCCCAACATCTGAAGCGCCGAAACAGGATTGCCCGACTTCAGCGCAATATTGATCCAGAACAAGCGCCGATTCCAATCATCTTTTTTCACTGGAGGAATTTCGTACATGGCCTTCGCATCTTGTCGCAAGCCACGCCGCTTCAGAGCTTCTTGTTGGATCTCATGTCCTTGCGTTCTCTGATCAATGTTCAGAGTCCAATTCGCCGAAGTTGCATGAACTCGATAACAAAGGTGGCAGGCTGAAAGATTGGCGAGTTTTCCGATTTCTGCCAAACGTAACCACAGTGAGTAATCTTCAGCGCAGGGATATCGCTCGTCATAGCCACCCGCTTTCAAGACCGCAGACTTCCGGACCAGAACGCACGACTGAAAGAATGCGTTTGCTTCTCCAGACAAGTGGCGTTGATCAATTTCATCGCTATCGAGCGGATGCGTAATGGGCCCAATCGCTTTACCATTGGCCGTCATGGAATATCCCTGGCCGCCCACTGCCACACACTCAGGGTTACTACGTAAGTATCCGATTTGATCAGCAAGCCAGCAGGGTGCCGCAAGGTCATCGCCATCCAACCAGGCGACCAAATCGGTTTCCGCCAGTTCCAGCATTCGATTACGTGTTTTGGCCCGTCCCTGATTTGTTTGCGTGACGACTTTCAAGTTCGTTACCTTCTCAGCCATCCGACTGGCAACTTCCAATGAATGATCCGTCGACCCATCATCCAACACGATAATCGAAAGCGGACCATCATATTGCTGCTTGAGAACGCTCTCGATTGCATCCTGAAGATACGCATCCAAATTGTACGCAGGGATCACAACGGTCACGGGATCAACACGAATTACAGCAGCCATCATCACACACCCGGTCCAGAATCAGCAAAGCTGTCAGGTTCCGCGAGCGAGTCAAACATCACTACCGGTTCATGGCCAAGCACCTCTTTCACTGCATTTACAGCAGCAACGTCATCACGAGACGCCCACAGAATTGGAAGTGTTGTCTTTTGATCAGTCAACAGAATCGCCTGGTAGTTTAATTTGCAGAGAATCTCAGCACAGGCCAACGCCTCATAGATCCCGTGTAACTCGACTAATAACCGGGGCTTACTATTGGCAATCAATTTGCGTCCTGCACCAAGAATCGCGGCCTCAGCGCCTTCGGCATCAATCTTCATGAAATGCACAACAGGCAGTTCAATGAGCAATGAATCGAGAGTTTGTGCTTGTACGCCTGTACGTGGGAAATTCCCATAATGTTCATGAGCAGCCTGTGTATCAACCCCACCGTAGGCGTCAAGAAAGGCCATGGAGTCATCACTACCTTCTGCCTCTGCGAACTGCAGCGTCATCTCACCGATCTCGCCGGCCATCGCAACTTGGTGTACTTGAACATGTCCAAGCTCGGATTTTTTTGCTGCTGCGCGAATTCTGTCCGCATGAGCCGGCACGGGCTCGAAAGTGTGTACCTGTCCGTGGGTAACCAATTTGGCAAGCGAAAGTGTATAGCAACCATAATGACCCCCAATATCAAAACAGACATCGTGCTTTCCCACTAACGATTCCACCACCTCGAGGATTTTTTGATCATAATTTCCGGCGGTAATCGCTCGAGCAATGGGTGTATTGCGAGGCAACATCACGTGCGCCCCACATGCCGGGCCCGCTTCAATCTGATGCCAACCGAATTCGACCGGCGGTGTCGGTGGTGTCAAAAGCGACCGGACCCGTCGTGCCACGGGCTGCAATGCTCGCCGACACGCATGCTGCATTTGCTGCTTGAATTGACCCATCAGCTTCCGTAAGACTTCGAGGATAAATAACCTACCGCATCGTATCGCGAATGCGATGCCCGTTATAGTTTATCCAACTCCCGGCTCAATGACTTGAGTATATATCGCGGAGGTAAACCTGTTTTGGGAATGAAATCGAATGCGAATTCTGGTTGCAGTAGGATCTGAAGAGCAAATTAACACGGGCGCTGCATGGTGCGCTTCCATTGACGGAGTCTCTGCTGAAAACCTCGAAATTGCCATTCTCGGCTCTGACCGCAAGGCATTAGCCGAATATGGCCGCAAAACACTGGCGGCCGAACTGAATTGCGAACCCGCAGACCTCAATGTGGCCACGATCGAAGCGAACGCAAATGCGATTCTCACTCATGTCGAAGACCAACATTGCAGAAGCCTGGTTCTGCTTCACAGCGGGAACTTATCCGATTTGCATAAGGAGGTCTTCCAGACCTCCAAGTATCCCACTCTATGGCTCCGCATCATTGGGAAACCCCCAAGCTCAGAAACACAAATTGTCGCGGCATTCCAGAAGCCCAGCCATGTTACATCAATAGTCACAGAAAAACTGCTTGGATTCGCGCCTGGCAGAACCTTGTGCAGTGATGTCGATCTGCAGCGCGACAATCTTACTGAAGCAATCAAGACAGCCATCAGTGAAGACAGTATCACTGACGATGAATTGCTTTTATTTGGTATCGATGACCCCGATTCTTCAGATCGTGTTTACAAAACAGCACTGCTACAGATTGATTCGAAGACAACCACGTCGGTCGGTCTTTTGCACGATGGTTATACATTACCGGAAAAAATTGCGAGTCAGGTGTATCAATGGGCGGCCGATGTTGCACCCCCAATGGACCGTCAGGAACGCATCGATCTATCACAGGACCTACAGTCCGGATCTGCCCCTAATCTTGAGTTTTTTGGGTTGATCTCAGCGGCTGCGATGCTTGCTGCCTTTGGACTCATTCAGGATTCTGCTGCCGTCATCATCGGGGCGATGCTGATCGCTCCATTAATGACACCGATCATCGGGGCGGGCTTAGCGTTAGCACAAGGCAATCGACCTCTTTTTCGCTCTGCCGCTACCACAATCGTACTCGGATTCTTGTGTGCTTTGACCGCCAGCATGCTATTTGGCTGGTTGGTACTGATTTTTCAAGAACCAGTCATGACGTCTGAAATGCGCGCCAGATGCAGCCCATCTCCGATTGATTTCTGTGTCGGCTTGGTGGGTGGCTTTGCTGCAACCTACGCCAGAACTCGCAGGCACCTATCCGCTGCATTAGCAGGTGCAGCCATCGCCGCAGCACTGGTACCACCTATATCGACAGCGGGTCTGCAGCTTGCCTTTCACGTTTGGACTTGGGATACCACGCCGGTAGGCGTACCAATTCTTGGCCCCATTCTGTTGGTCCTAGTCAATGTTCTGATGATCATGGGCGGTTCCGCATTTGTACTCTGGGCACGCGGAATGCGGACGGACCGTACCCTCACAATCCAAGACCGATGGACCGTCAGGATTGCAACGTTTCTATTCACCATCGCGCTGTTGATTCTGACATGGCTTTTGTTACCCCACACAAGCCAAGCAGGAAGCCCCAATAAAAACCAGAGCAAATCCAACCCAGCTCAAAGCGTCGTTGATAACACGAATTTATCTACCACGGGCCCACCTTGAACGCACAACACTTGAATTCTCGTGTCTAGCGCGATGATTGACTTCTCAAATACTTCAGCTTGTACTTTTCATAAAGCATTTTGTGTCGACTACCGAGATCCACGGCGCGGCCTTGAATGAACGCGGCCTCTACATTCGTTTCGGTCTCAAGGATATCACCATCAGCCAGGATCAAAGTCGCATCCTTTCCAATGCTGATGGAACCCACACGATCTGCGACTCCAAGAATCTCGGCAGCAGACAGCGTGATTGCCCGTACGCCGTCGGAGTGAGGCAAGCCGTACGCGACAGCAACACCAGCATGATAAGGAAGATTTCGTGCATTCGCTGCACCCCCAGGAGACCCGGCTCCCTCACCACAAATCGCAAACTTGACGCCTGCGGCACGCAACCGCTCTGGCAATGTATATGCCGTGTCGTAAGCTTCATCACGGCGGAGCGGAAGACGGTACGTGGAGGCAATGATGACAGGAACATCGTATTTCTTTAGCAGATCAGCACATTGTTCAGCGTCATACCCACCATAAATAACCATCGACAAGCCTTGAGCCTGACCATAGGCAACAGCAGATTCGATTTCCAATTGTCGATCAGCATCGGCAAACACCGGCAGTTCTCCGCCAACTACAGGAATGAGACTCTCCAGCCTGATGTCAGTCGGCGTTGTATCTGGTGCCGTCTCACGCGCCGTCTTGTATCGGCGTACGGAGTCCAACAACTCATCCAATTCAGTAAATTTCTGCTCACGCTTCTGCCGCTGATCAGCAGCACCATTGCCACGAGGCTGCATTGCACCCCAGTCAATGTACATGCCAGCTGGTGCTTTGAGTTTCATTTCTGAAACTGTCCACCCATCAAGATTGATCACCGCTGTCTGCCCGCGAATGTACCTTCCACGAGGTGCTGTCATGACGGTCAGGACGCCACCGGCACGGGCCACTGGAATCAATTCACTATCAGGATTCACAGCCACCCATGCTCTCGCATTTGGATTCACTGAACCGTACTCGGTACGGTCATCTGTTTCCTCGACAGCACTTATTTCACGCAAACCAAGGTCCGTCATTGATTCAATCAGGCCCGGGTACAGGTGTTTCCCTGAACCATCAATTTCCACTGTTTGCTTGGGAACTTCAACGTCTTTGCCAACACTGGTAATTTTACCTGCTTCAAATAGCACATCCCCATTCCTGATATCAGCACCATCCACCACATGAACAGTGGCATTGCGGACCACGACGGGCCTGGTTTGGGGAGCGCCGGGAACTTGGTCGTGAGCTTCGATGTTGGACAACATTGCGAAGACTACACAAGCAACTGTGGTCAGTCTTAATCCACTCATGATTCTTGAACTACTTCCAATCGATTGTTTGATTTGCTTACACCGCTTCATGTTCTGTTCAGTTCTTCTTGAGGTTTCCGGTGTAATCGTACTCATGACTACCATGGGCGGCACAATGCACATCATGCTTTACCCAACGATCTTCTTCGGCGACTTCTTTGGGTGTCACATTGGTTGCAGCACGTCCAGCACCAAGTGCTTTTTGTATTAGTCGGGCCCGCAGTGCCTGATCACGAACCTGCAACTCCTGATCGTTACGAAGATCAAAATAACAGCGTCCATCGACCCACGTCTGCTCACATCTGGTCAACGTTGACAACGGTCGACCACTCCAAACCACCAAATCTGCGTGTTTACCCTTGCGGAGCGAACCAACGTATTGGTCAATTCTCAATTGCTTGGCAGGGTTCAACGTTACAAACTTCAACGCCTCAATTTCAGGCACTCCACCATACTTGGTTGCTTTTGCTGCCTCCGTATTGAGATGTCGAGCGAGTTCACGATCATCGCTATTGAAGGACACAACCACACCACGGTCGTGCATCAAGGCTCCGTTGTAAGGAATTGCGTCGAGGACTTCAAATTTGTAGGCCCACCAATCAGAGAAAGAAGATCCCATTGCGCCATGGCGAGCCATGCGGTCAGCCACTTTATAGCCCTCAAGAATATGCTGTAACGTTCCGATTTGAACGCCAAACTCCTCCAGAACATCCAAGGTGGCCACAATCTCATCTTGTCGATAGCTGTGACAATGTATCCAGCGTTCACCATTTTGGACTTCGCTCAACGCTTCCAACTGCAGGTCAACACGCGGCGGTAAGGTATCGTGCTCTCCACTGTTCCAACGCCTCCACTTGGCTTGGTACTCGCGTGCCGCAAGCAGTTGATCACGAATAATCTGTTCCACACCCATCCGTGTGTTAGGGTATCGGCTCTGGTTCCGTTTCACGTTTTCACCCAAAGCAAACTTAATCCCCTTTGGTGCTTCTTTCATCCTCAACCCATCCATAGTCTGACTCCAACGCAGCTTGATGACCTGATTCTGACCCCCGATTGGATTAGCCGAACCATGCAGAATGTTCGAGGTTGTCAATCCACCTGCAAGCTGTCGATAGATTTGGATATCACTATTGTCAATGAAATCGCCAATGCGAACTTCAGACGTGACTGCTTGGCCCGACTCATTCACGCCTCCATCAGTTCCCATGTGAGAGTGGCAATCGATGAGGCCGGGCGTGATGTGCTTTCCACTGGCATCAATCACACGGCACCCCCGAGGTGGCTTGATTCCAGAGCCAATTTCAACAATTATCCCATCACGAATCAGGATATCAGCGTTCTCAATTTTGCCAGCTTTTTCACAAGTCCAAACGGTCGCGTTGCTGAACAATACAGTCGACTGTTCAGTGATTCTGGTATCAGAGCCGAATGCACCAAAAGGAAAACGGACCTGTGAGTAGGTTACATCACGAGATTCAACGTCTGCTTTGTCCTTCTCTGAATTAGCAGGAGTTGCATTAGCGTCTTTGAATTTCTCAGATGAATCACCGTCACTTGCGTCAGTTTTAGCCTGCGCGACATCCTCGGCAGCAGCAGAAAGACGTTTCATGCCAAGGCTCTGGGAATCGCCTCCAGGCAGTCTCAGGGCGCCCACAAGGTCAGGTCGGTCACTGTCGTTTTCCAGTGTGATGATCGTCAGCTGCGATATGCCTGATGGCAATCGTTGATCCACCTCACCCAGATCCAGATTAGCCGTCAAACGATCCCTTTGCTGAACTACGTTTTGCAGTTTGGCTGATGCCACCTTTGGCTTGTCCTTCTTTCGTTTGTTCTTCGGCTTACGTTCGTTCGCAGTAATAGGAACTGCAGAAGCTGAACCACTGATTTTTCCATCAGCCCCTTCGAGTTCCAGTCTGACTTTGACATTTCGACCATCTGCATTGCGAACAGAAAGCTCCCATTTACCCGAAATGGCTGGGTACTCAACTTTGGCACCCGCACTCATCACAAACCTTTCTCCTGCAACCCAGCATTCAAGCACTTTTGTTTTGTCAGAGAACAGATTGCCATCGGTGATCATGAGGTTGGCAATCATGCCAGATTCAACACGCCCAACCTGCTCTTGTATTCCCAGCAATTCAGCCGGAAATACAGTCAACGCGGCCAAGGCCTCCGCCTCCGTCAGACCACGAGCAACAGCAACTCGCACCTGTTTCAAAAACTGGCTCACATCATCCAGCCCATCACTGGTCAAGCAGAATTCCACACCGGCTGCTGCAAGCCTCGCTGGATTCTCGGGTGCCAATTCCCAATGCATGAGTTCCTGCAAAGTCACGTCCCGAGCCGCATCAACCGTTTTCACATCAGGCGCATCTGGGAATGCGACCGGCAACAGATATGGTCTCTTCGTTGCTACGATCTCATCGATTTGTCGGTACTCACGTCCGGATCCTCGGATGATTGCGTCTATCGAAAATTCACGAGCAAACCTATCAGCCCGGACAGCCATACGATCGTTTGCTGCATCAATCAAAAATGGCTGTGAATCGATCGCGTCCCCCAGCACTTGCAGGGCAATGTTTTGATCAGGACGATCAAGCTGCGGAGTCGCTTTATACGCACTCCATACCTGCTTGTACCATGCTGCATCCAGAAATGCCTGCCGAAGCAGTGCGACAGCACCCATCGGTGAATTCGGATATCTGGCACGTGAACCACCCCGTGGTACCGTTAAATTCAGATGCTGCCATACATTTTCGGATAACAAATTACGCCCTTTGGATGCCGCTCCAGTCAGCATCACGCAACTGCTACCTTTCACGATACCACCCTTAGGAGCAATCAATCGAACTGCAATACCCTGTGACCTGAGTTTCGCTGCATCAGGTATGATTTCCTCAATTGAATCAGACACATTTACCTGCGGCGAAACATTAGCATTCCAATAGCCTGGCAACGACTGGTTGACAGTAGCATCGCTTTCACTCCATGCGTCAATCAAACCTGAGTAGATTCGCTTCCCTTCACAATCGATGACTTGATAACCCGCGGGAATCGGCTGCTGCTGTCCCACCGCAGTAATGGAAGCACCTTCGACAAGTACGGTTGCATCACTGAGTGTTCGACTCGGCGAAACCACCACCTCCGCATTCACAAAAGCGAAGCCGGAGATTGGATTTTCACGCAAACCAACAATGGGCGTGGCCTGAGTATCCGATTGGGCCTGCAGGGCAGTTGGCAGTATTAAACTGCACAAAATCATCAGCAAGGGTGTGTGCCGCATGGACATTCAACTTTTAAACTAGGAGCTACAAAAACCTTCTCACAGCATAGTTCAAGCTTTCATTTCCTGCTGCTTGACCACGCATTATTTGAGTGGGGAAACCTGGGTTTCTGAAACTCAACTCCACAGGTTTACAAATGAGACCGAATTGCGGATTCTACTGGGCAACCACTGATTTCCGCAGAGTTCCAACCCCCATACTGCGGGACTAAAAATGCCGGGTTTGTGCAGTTAAGCGTAAAACAGCCTTGACCGGCGCCGATTGCCGTATTAATTGTAGAAGTAAGAGGCATGGCGAGTGATAAACAACGCCGGCATGGAGGCTGAACTTAGGAGGCTGAACATGAAGCCCGAGAAGACCTCAGACAATTCGCCCAACCGGTCAACCATCGAACGGTTCTTCAGTGGTCTAAGCGAATATATTTTCCAGTCAAAACTGGGCGTCGCAGATGTCCAACTAATCGACTACCTCAGCGACATGATGCTGAGGTTTATCAGACTCGATTCACTCCATCGTGTCCGGCGTTCGAACGGACGTCCTGCGACCGAACTTTTCCAAATGTTGAGCGAGGCCGAAAAACGGATGGGTCTTGCCAAACGGGATGTTCACCGACACATCGGTGATGTCACACTGTTTTGGTCCGGGATGTATCCCGAGCGACTGAGGCGTCTAAAACCTGAGCAATCGCCCGATGGCTTTCTGGACTACTGCAAGCAGGGCAAGAGAGCCTATGCAATCGCTGCCGAGATCGAAGGAGATGCACATCGACCATCCAGCGATCTACTTCATCAACTCAGCAGTGAGTTTGAAATGTGCGCATACGGACTGCGGGAAGTACGCCGTGAGTGGGAACGCGGACCGTCTGAGGGCGGGCCACTTTTACTCTCGTAAATCAACGCCGCAGCAGGACTTTAAAAGTCGTCGCACCTCACCAGGCGTTCCCACAAGGAACGTGCCGGTGACCGAACTTAGTTCTGCCAACAGGACGCGGAGAAACCCACGTCTGGGCACTACTGAGTGACAGCAAGATTCTCGCCAATCTGTACTTGGCCCAGCACACCAGTAACCCACGCGAGGTCAGTGCCCCACACTTATACCGGTTCCTATTCGTATCATCCGGTGATGGCGCACGGACTCACACACGTTACGCTTTTAACTTCATTCAATCAGCTGTACATCAAGGAAACACCACAAAATGTCAGTCAGCCAGGAACGTTTCGACTCGGTATGTGCAAGAGCCCGTGAGGCCATGTTACTGCACTCCACGGCTGACACGCTTGAATGGGATGAGCGGACCGGTATGCCGATAGCTGCTGGGGAGTATCGTGCTCAACAAATCTCAACCCTGCGGGCCCTCGTACATGAACGGCGCACAGATTCCGGTTACGGAGATGACCTGCAGCAACTGATTCAGGAATGCGAAAACGAAGACCCACACGACGCGGTGGCCGCTACTGCGCAGCAATTGCATCGGGACTGGCAACGTGATTGCAAATTACCTACAGAACTCGTCGAACGCATCTCACAAGCAACAGTACGTGGACAACAAACATGGGATGCTGCTCGGCAAGCCGATGATTTTTCAATCTTTGAAGAGACACTCGAGCATGTCATCGACTTGAAACGTGAAGCAGGCCAACGACTTAGTGAAGGAACGGATCGAAGCGTCTATGAAGCGTTGCTGGACGAATACGAACCCGATGCAAAAGTAGACGACATACAGCAGGTATTTGATGATCTGCGAGCGCCACTAGTCCAATTAATCGCTGCGATCAAAGAGTCCCCCCAGCAACCAGACACAAGTATTCTAGAGCGAACCTACTGCATTGATGACCAAAGGGATTTAAGCCATTATGTCGCTGAACAGATCGGGTTTGACTTTGAGCGAGGCCGATTAGATGAAACCTCTCATCCATTTTGCACTACGCTTGGTCCAAATGATTGCCGCATCCTGACTCGGTACGATCCTCATTGGCTGCCCGCAGGTTTGTTCGGAACAATGCATGAAGCGGGCCACGGCATGTATGAACAGGGGTTGCGACCCGATTGGTTTGGACTACCTCCAGGATCTTATGTCTCATTGGGGATTCATGAGTCCCAGTCGAGGTTGTGGGAGAATCAGGTAGGTCGCAGTCGCCCGTTTTGGGAATGGCTTTATCCACAGACCAACGAGGCGTTCCAGTCACAACTTGATGGCATCTCACTTGATACCTTTCACTTTGCGATCAATACAGTGCGCCCAAGTTTAATTCGAGTTGAAGCGGACGAAGCAACCTACAACTTGCATATCATCATTCGTTTTGATCTCGAACAGCAATTGATTGATGGTTCCCTGAAAGTCAAGGACCTGCCTGAAGCATGGAATGCTCGTTACCAGAGTGACTTGGGAATTTGCCCTTCCTCTGATGCCAATGGAGTTTTGCAGGATGTTCACTGGAGTGCTGGCTTGATCGGTTATTTCCCAACCTACACGCTGGGAAATGCAGCGGCAGCACAACTTTTCGATGCCGCCAGTAAACAGATTGGTGACCTCGACGAACTATTTTCGCAAGGTGAATTCCGACTGCTACTGGATTGGCTACGTGAACGAATCCACTTCGATGGTCGCTGTTACAGTGGTTCTGAGCTGATCGAGAGAGCAACCGGAGAACCACTTAACGCCACCCATCTGGTCAAATACCTCAAGTCGAAACTGGAACCTCTCTACGGAATCGTTGAAAGTTGACAGCAGAGCTCAGCTCCCAGATCGACCTGATTTTTTTCGGTCGTTCCGTTACACTTTCGTATTCCTCCACTGCTTCTCAAAGGTCACCATGATTATCTCGAATTGCCCACGGTGCCAGGAAGGGTTTCGTGTTCCCCTGGGGACACTGCCAGACGACGCCTATGCGATGTGTCCTTGGTGTCACGAGACGTTTCCACTCGCGGAAGTGCTCAATCATCTTCCACCCGCGTTACAAATCCTGACGGCCGATGGCGAACCCATGACGATCATGGAACCCGTTGACAGGTATTATGCAGCTTGACTTCAATCGCTTCCTGATGCATCAAACGGGGCTTTGGATCAGCTTCAGACGCGTGCGGCTTCCGGCCACGGCCAACAGTGGGATCCAACAGCACTGAACTTTGGTGCTGAAAGTGGACAAACGGATGTCGCGTGGAGTGCCAGCGGCGGACCCCAAGCGGCACCGACGACCGTATCCCCACGCCCCAACCGCAGAAAAAAAGGTGGGTCGGGTATTCGATCGATAGTGCAAGTCGTTGTCGGTGGATTGCTTTCAGTGCCAATCGCCCTTGCAATTCTCTTGGCTGCTGGGCGTGCCCCTGACTTGGGTTTCTGGCCATTCGATGGTCAGACAAGATCACTACGGGAACTACTTCCGTTCCAGGATGATGCAAATACTGACAACGGTAATACACCCCAGAGCTTCGACGGCCAGCAACTTGACACAACGGACTTCGATGAGGCAATGCAGGAAGCTGACGACCCAAGTCAATCTGCGCTCGATCAGATTTTTGCTCCCGACAACTCACCGAAATCTGCTGATCAAAGTAATCTGAATCAAACGACACCCACCACTTCGACTCCAACTGCTGCCAGTGAAGAAACCGAGACCACCCTCGAGACTTCGCTGTCCAGCGAAAATACAAATCCGCTTGAACTACCAAACACCTTAGCGAATACAAATACTGAATCCGGACTGCTGAAGGAACCTGAGCCAGTAGTTTCCAAAACCAACAGCAACAATACCGATTCACCAGCCACCATCATTGCCGCAAGTCAAATAAAACGATCTGAACAATTAAACGCTGACACTGCAGAAGCAAAATCGATGGACTCGGTACCTGCACAAGCCATGCGCGAGGTTACAGCTGCGATTCAAGCAATCAAAAGACTTGATGCGGGTCACCAAACCATTGATACAGACACCTTGGCAGTAGCCTACGAGAAAATCGCGCAAGCTTGTGAAACGACACAGAACTACCCTGCTGCACTTCCAGCATTGGCCAATGCAGTTACCCAATCAAAAGCACTGAAGCAACTTCAGGAAGCGGCAGTAACGTGGCTGGACTACCCTCAGCGCTCAGCACAAGGCATTGTGCTGATTGGCAAACCGGGGACTACAGCCAAAAACCAAATCCTCACCCTGGATTCAGGTCGCATTCTAAACATCAGTGGCAAATTGAGTCTGCCTCTGGCGGAGAAAGTCGTGGTTTTGGGACGGATCATCAAAGACAAGGATGAAATTGAGGTCAACTTCACTGCACCTCTTCCGTGATTCACAGTCTTTCCAGACAAGAGTTAGTCGGCAACGATTACCGGGCAAGTCATCAACCGATCTCCACGAAACGTGGTGTGATCTTATGATCAGGACCACGGCACTATTCTAGGTGGATCCTTGAAATGGTTACATCCACTGATGATTCTCTGAAGCACAATACAAGTCCAGTGCTACGTTGCTAACCCTCTACAATTACGTTGAATCTGTCTGTCTCATTCGCTTCTACGACACGATGTGATCGTTGTCCATGAAAATTTATTACACCGATCATTTTGACCTGCCACTGCCAGAGGGCCATCGTTTTCCGATGGTCAAATACCGCCGCCTTCGCCAGCATGTCGTACGCAGCCATCATCACCTGCAGGATTTGCTGATCGTCCCACCTGCGGCTACAGATGAACAACTACTATCCTGTCACACCGAACGGTACGTAACGGCGGTCCGCAACGGGACGCTCAGCAACAGCGAAATACGCAGAATCGGGTTTCCATGGTCGCCAAAGATGGTGGAACGATCACGCCGCAGCACGGGGGCAACGCTAGCCGCAAGTCGTGCCGCACTGACTGATGGCATTGCGGTGAATCTGGCAGGTGGCACCCACCACGCTATGCGTGATGCAGGGGAAGGCTACTGCGTCTTCAATGATGCCGCAGTTGCGATTCGTACTTTGCAGCAAGAGAAGTTAATCCAACGCGCTTGTGTGATCGATCTTGATGTGCACCAAGGAAATGGAACTGCCGAAATACTCGGCGGCGACCACACCGCATTCACATTGTCACTTCATGGAGTCAAAAACTTTCCCATACGAAAATCACCCAGCGATCTTGATATCGATCTTGATGACGGGACGACTGATGAACAATACATGACTGCGCTCAACAGTGCACTCGAGCAACTTGACAGCGAACAGCCATTTGACCTTGCTATTTTTCTCGCTGGCGCAGATCCCTACAAACACGATCGCCTTGGCAGACTCGACTTGTCAAAGAAAGGATTGGCAGAGCGGGATCGAACTGTCATGCAATGGTGTCACGAACGCGATATTCCTTTGGCCATTGCCATGGCAGGGGGATATGCGCCTGATGTGAAAGACATCGTGTCCATTCATGGGATGACGGTACAGCTGGCTAGCATGCACGCAGGAATCGCAAGCCAATAAGCATCCGCAGCACATCGACCTGTGCCTTGCCGGAGTCGCTTTATCGATGCCATTCATCGCTAAAAACCACTTGCGCTGGCAATACAGGTGAATGGTCGTGCATGCATCAAAACACAAGCCCACGACTACCATACTTTCAGCGACAACAAACCGTGAGATTTTCTGTCCTGCTGTTCATTGCCACCAGGCTTTGCACTGGATTTCACGAAAATGTAGTTGATGCGTAGGAAACGAAACTTTATTGATAGAAGCAAAGCCACCGCATCCACCACAAATGCATGAATGAAATAATGGCGTTCGACTGATGAATGCATGTCGGATGGACGCACCGAGCGCTGTTGTTAAGTTTGTGTTTAACGCCTGGCCAAAAGAAGAATCTATCTGTGATGATGTCCGTGCTGCTGTTGCTTCATGGATTAAGAGCGCCGACACAAATCGGTTGAAAAAAATGCGTAGTACTTGAAATTGTCCAATGAATGGTCATCCAAGCGAGCTGAGCTAGTTGAATTATTTCCGAGTTGCCGAAGGGTATGCTCAATCGTTGGACAATGAACGCATGATTCATTAACAATGAAAACGATCGTGCACGTGATTCTGCGGTAAAGACGATTCTTTTTGCTTTAGAAAAAAGACTATTTTGTTACGCTTAGAAGCTTTCATTATTGATTTTAAAAAGGTTACTAGAATGCATAAGCATTTCATCCCACTTTTTATAGCGGTCCTTCTCCCGACCTTCGGACTCTGCCAAGAGACTGAAATCAAGTCTCCCAAAGCCAACGATCGTGCGGCGATCCGAGCAAACCAGATCTGCCAGATCGAGCTTCATGACCGGAGCCTGGACGTAATTCTCGACGAGTCGATCCAGTTCGAGGTCATCACTGAAACAGAGGAGATCGAAATTGCGGAGGGCCCCCTCTGGATTCCTTCCACGAAGACACTTCTCTTTTCGGATGTGAAGGGAAATAAGATTTATCAGTGGTCCGAGAAAAATGGCTTGGGCGTGTTCCTGTCTCCGAGTGGACATACAGGAACGGTTCCTTTCTTCGAAGGTGGAATCCTGGGATCCAATGGTCTTGCTCTGGATCCTGCAGGGGATCTCATCATCTGCCAGCATGGAGACCGGAGACTTGCCAAGTTGTCCCTTGGCAACATCAATCAAGAAGGTCTCTCAACGCTCATTGCGACCTATGAGGGCAAACGATTAAATAGTCCAAATGATCTGACCCTTGCGGCGAATGGTGATATCTACTTTACCGATCCTCCTTATGGACACTGTGATATTGCAAACAGCTTTCCAGGCGAGGCAATGGTGTTTGTCGATGACAAACGAGAGATCCCTTACTGCGGGATCTATCGCTATGAAGCGGCTACTGGCAAAGTTTCACTGGTTAGTGACGACATGAAACTGCCCAATGGAATTGCCCACTCTCCGGATCAGAAATGGATCTACGTCGGGAGCTCAGATATGCAGGACCCAAAGATATGGCGTTTCTCTACTGAGGATGGTACTGGTGATGTCTTCTTCAAAGGACCTTTCGAGGAGAGTGACGCCGGTTGGTTTGATGGAATGAAGATGCACAAAAGCGGCAACCTTTTCGCAACAGGGCCTGGTGGAGTGCTTGTGATTTCCCCAGAGGGGAAGAACATGGCGACAATCAGGCTTCCAGACCCAGTTACCAATTGCTGTTTTGATGAGAACGAGGAGTATCTTTATGTGACCACTTTTGCCTACGTCGCCCGCTTGAAGCTGAAGAAATGATCCGTCGAACAGATCAATACCCATTTGGATGATATCCAATCCAGAGTGAAATCCCTCACGTGGGCAGTGGAGTAATTTGGGCCAGTTTGAAATTGGCAATGGTCCGATTCGACTAGTGAATCAGCCGTGGTGTAAAACCGTTTCAGGCCAAGGACGAACGGTATTTCAACATACGTTTTATTGGCGACATGCCGGGTGAAAAATTAACCGAGATTGATGGGCTCAATTTTGTTTCCTTCCTGACCGCTGTGCCGTCTGACGAAGTTCGCGATGGACCCCATGTTTATCAAAACACCCCCTATCGACCTATCAAGCGTCAACCGCAAGAGCCGAAGCAATCATATTGACCTTAGACGAACTGACGGAGATGGCGGCCCTGGCTTGACTGGTGGCCACTTTCATAACCATTGGGCAAATGACAACTATCGCCGAGTGGTTCTCAATGCGATCCTTTGGATTGCGAAAGTGAACATTTCCGAAAGACGGTGTCGATTCCACTGTTTCAACGGAACAGCTCAACGCCAACCTTGATTCTAAGAATCGCCGATAAGCAGTCGACGGAAACTTAGTAAGCAATCAACCGCCCTGAACAGCGCTGTAACAAAAGGCACTGTTCGTAGCACCCTTGGGTTTCACTTCATGAGGCGTGAAAACGCTCACTCACCTTTTTCCGGAACGTTTTCGAGAATGTCCAGCAAGAGCTGATAAGCTTCAATGACTTCGACTTGAGCTTCAAAATTCAGCAGAACCACGTGCCGCATTGCTGGCAAGAACACTCGCCGCACATCCTCGAAACTCACGTTATAACGTCCTTCGAGCAGAGCTCGAACCTTGGACGCCAATGCAAGCGTCTGCGCTCCCCGCGGGCTGGCACCCCAACGTACATAATTGTTGGTTGCCGCGACTGAATGTGGCCCATCGGGATGTGTCCCAAGGTTCAAACGAACCAAATAATCTCGAACATGCGGTGCAAGAATAACCTTACGAACCATCTGTTGCCACTTTTGAATCTCTTCCCCATCCATCACTCTCTCGAGATCAGCTTGGTGCTCCTGAGTTGTTCGTTCGACGATCAAATTCAAATCTTCACGGCTACTGTATCCAACCACCAATTTAAAAAGGAAACGGTCTAACTGTGCTTCGGGCAGCGGATAAGTTCCCTCCTGCTCGATTGGGTTCTGCGTAGCAAGCACGAAGAAGGGCTTATCCAACACAAAGCGTGTTCCCCCAGCGGTCACTGTTCCTTCCTGCATGGTTTCCAACATTGCGGACTGCGTTTTGGGTGTCGCGCGATTAATCTCGTCCGCCAGCAGAATCTGCGTGAACACCGGGCCTTGTTGAAATTCAAATCCCCGACGACCATTCTCATCTTCCACAATCATGTTGGTCCCGAGGATGTCGGCAGGCATCAAGTCGGGCGTGAATTGGATGCGACTATAATTCAAGTCCATGACATCAGACAATGTTCTAACGAGCATTGTTTTTCCGAGCCCGGGAACACCTTCCAACAAGCAGTGTCCGCCACAGAAAATCGCTGTCAGCACACCATGGACGATGTCGTCGTGACCAACGATGACCCGCCCAATCATTTCACGAACCGCGTTGTAACGCTGCCCGAACTCTTCTGCTTCTGCCTGCATCGAATCTACTGTATTACTCATCTGCATTTATCAATGGGTTGGTGACCATGCGCTGTAATCTGCCGCTGTGGCCGCAAACGCGCGGGTGGTGAAAACTGCAGAGCCAAGAGCAGTGAAACCTCCGTCAATCATAACGGAAATTTTGCCACTTGGGTGGGACTCACATTGGTCCAATTCGTTCGTTTCCGAGTTACCAGGCTACTTTTCCAGTGACAATCTGCGGGAAACCTGCTCCACCTGCTGGAAAACTCGCATCACATTACCACCTAGCACTTTTCGAATATCAGCTTCGGTATAGCCACGATTCAGCAGACCCTGAGTGATTACCGGATAAGTACTGACATCCTCAAGTTGCATTGGAAGTGCTGGAACGCCATCGTAATCAGAACCCAATCCCACATGTTCAATACCAGCAACTTTGACAATCTGGTCAATGTGATCCAGCAGATCGTGCACAGTGCACCTCTTCGATCGGGGATTCTTGAGTTCCCATTGCTTTAGCTCAGACGCCACTTTCTCCTCATCTTCTGAATAACGCTCATTCAACTTTTCACGGTAGCCAGTCCGTTTTCGTGATCGCGCCGCGTCAACAGAATTCACGAAATCAGAAAAGAAGTTCACCATCACCACGCCACCATTCTTTTTTGTCAGCAGCAGCACATCATCGGGAACATTTCGAGGATGGTCAGCAACAGCCCGGGCTGATGAATGCGAGAAAATCACTGGCGCCTGGGTCGTCTCCAAGGCCTTTCTCATGCAGGCAGGCGAAACATGAGAGAGATCCACAATCATCCCCAGTCGGTTCATTTCATGAACGATCTCCTCACCAAAAGCAGACAGCCCTCCAGAAATGGAATCATCGCTGCAGGAATCCGCCCAATCAAGAGACATCGAATGGGTCAAGGTCATGTACCTAGCCCCCTCACGGTACAGTTGACGAAGGACATTCAACGAGTTCTCAATCGAGTGGCCTCCCTCAACACCAATCAATGATGCAATCTTGCCATTACCGCGGATCCTCGTGATATCCTCAGCGGTCAACGCCAACTCAAAAATATCGCTGTATTTTTTTGTTAACTCCCTCACCATTGCTATCTGTTCAAGTGTCGCCGTAAGTGCATTGTTGTGTGTCGCAGTAGAGACGGGCACATACACTGACCAGAACTGGGCACCAACACCGCCCGAGCGCAATCGCGGAATATCAGTATGAAGATCTGGCTGATTCTCGCGCAAGTCGATGTTACCCACTGCACTACCCATCTTCCGCAGCGCCCACGGCAAATCATTATGCCCATCAAAGACCGGCGCCGATTCATGAATTCGAATCGCCTTATCTGTGACGACAATCGGCTCCCGCTTACTTGAAATCGATTTTCCCTCGCCTGGTCCGGCAGGCTCAGCATGAATACTTGAAACCGGACAAGCGAAAAGAGATGCAACCACACAAAGCACATTTCGCAGGTGAATCACAGCGCACTCACAGTTGGATGGAAGATTAGAGTCAACGCAGTATGATGACAGACGGCACTCTCCTGCTCTACCCGCAATCTCCGATAAGCCGATCGTTGTGACGGGGTCGACCACTCGCAAAGAAGCTCAACGTCGGACTTGCCATTCGATCAGGTCACTTTTTTGGCCTGCTTCAAGCGATCATACTCCTCGCGAACCTTGTAATAAGGGTCGAGCGGGTAACAGCCACTAACAATACCCTTGCGCGGTGCGGTCGTACAATCACTGAAGGTACGACATACTTTTTTCCGAGTCAGTGGCGCTCCTGACAAGACGTCAGCAGGCAAATCTGGATAAGACAAAACCATTCGTCCCAACCCGACTGAATCCACCCAATTTTCTCGAACAAGGGCTTGCGCAGTGTGCGGTAACCAATCCTGGAGGTAGCTGTAGCCTGAGCCAACAAATATCAACTCTGGGTGCCTCTGTTTTAACTCAGCAGTTGCGCGTAACTGACGTGCCACACCCACCAGCGGATCTTCCGGAAGTTGGTATCCATCACTTGGTGGAAAATACGCTGGTCGTTGGATGTGTGGATTGTAATACGGACTTCCTGCTGTCGTGCAAACGAGCTTGATGCCAAGACTTCCCAGAAGCTCCATAAATCGTGAGGGCTCACTCAAATCGACTTCGCAGCCCGATACATCACTACCGAATGCTAAACGTTGATCCCCAAGCGGGTCAGCGACACCAATTTGATCTGCCCCTGGTTGGAACGGCAGGAAATCAAAAATGCTGATTCTTACTCCAATCATCAAGCCTCGAGCGCGAGACTGAATCCCCTCAACAATATCGCATAGAAAACGCGTTCGATTTTCAAAACTACCGCCAAACCTCCCAGGTCGATCGACTCCACTCAATAATTCATGTCCCAAATAACCATGGCAATGTTTGATGTCAACAAACTGGAAACCAGCCTGCTGAGCGAGCACGGCAGCATCAACGAAATCATTTACCAATTCCTGTAATTCATCGTCCGAAAAAACTGCGACTCCACCATCAATCCCCAACCGAGCATCCAGTGCTGGATTGCACTGCACCGTCCGCGGTTCACTGACACTTTTCTGATTGGGACGTGCGTATCTCCCCGAGTGGGTCAACTGTAAGCCGACCAACAAATCATCGTCCACACCAAAATTAGCCCGGTGAGCCTCGGACAACTCCAATCTCAAAGACTCAATATCTTTAAGATTTTCCCTCGAAATCATCAACTGATTGGGGTTAGCGCGACCATCAGGTCGGACTGCAACCGCTTCCCCACCCCACACCAACTTTGCACCACTGAGACCAAAGTTTCGCCAACGTCTCTTCGTCAACTCGGTAGGCTTACCATCAAGCGTTCCGTCCCAGCCCTCCATTGGCAGAATGCAAAATCGATTTCCAATTGTCAATCCATCGAGATACAGGGAATCACCAAGAGGATTGCTGCTGACGACGATCTGCTCATCACAGGGAAATTCAATTCCCAAATTGGCAAGATGGCTCACGAAAGCATCATGTTTCTTGAAACTTGCCACGCGCGGGTAAACCATCAATTATCCTCCTTCATGATTCTCTGAATATCGCTCGCAATCAATTCCAACACTGTTACATCGGAGTCAGGTCGACGGAGCGAATCAGGGTGAGTTTGCTCACTCACAAGCATGCCTCGAATTTTCAAAAACATTGCAGCGGAGTGTTTGTATGCAGGCGTGGGATCGCGGAAGGCGAAGGTGCCTAAATACTGCAACAAATCATTCAGCTCATGGAAAGACGGATCACCCGCTTCCCACATAGCATCCCGTCGCGCGAATGCATCTGGGGCAAAGGTACTCAACCCAAGCAGATAATCACTGCCATACATCACCATATCAATGGCAAGGTCATTTCCGGTAAACACCCTAAAATCGGGTCGAACTCGATTTCGAAGCTCAAGACGCTGCCACTCCGGTAAGCGATGCAGTGACGAGTGCTTCGCACCGAGAGCATTTGGAATCATCATCAACTGCTGATAGACATCCAGCGAGTAAATCCTGCCAAAGGGAGCAAAAATCTGTCCTAACTCAAAAAACAGAAATTCCTCACACTCACGCGCCAGTGTGTGGTGGGCTTCGACCAATTCGTCATCAGGTAATTCGATCAGCCCATACGACTGAAAAAAAATGGGTGTGCCTCCATGTCGCTGGATTTGCTCAATTCCAACCCGATACAAGTCTCTGCCAAAGGGCGAACCCGGATGATCGCCAACAAAAACACCCGCAATGAATGCGCGCCCACCAGCGATTCGTTGAGCACGCAATAAAACCTCCTCACGGACTGCATCGTCAATAAGATTACCGTAACCTGTATCCATATTGACCGCTGGGATCAATCCAGCATCCAGAGTGCGATGCAGATGCTCATCGAAGCCTTGCCAATCAACTTCTCCACCGACATGGTATGGCAGTAAGATGGCGGAAATACCCATAATCTTGCGACGAGTTTGCAACAGCTTTGTGGGATCGATCACTTCAGTCATAGCCTCTCAAACCTAATAAAACCTATTCATTCCAACTGTAAGTTGCATTGCACTCTCTGTCTTGGCAAATTGGGCACATCAACACCTTGCAAAGCAGGCAATGGGATCACCCTTGGATCATCAACTCACGGACCAGCCCCTCCCAGAAAACTTACCCCCATGGGGTGTGCTTGTGCTGGAAAGTCATCACAGCCCGAAATTTGCGATGAACTGGCGCACCCATGAGTTTGTCAAAATTGTCTACATATGGAAGGGCAGGGGAGAGTTCCATCTCGGTGACGAGATTCACAATTTCAATGCCAATGATGTGATCGTCATTCCACCCCACACCCGTAACCGCATCATTGATGATATCTCTGCCACACCCAGCCTATACATCTGCTGCATTTCCACCCAACTGCTCAGCTTTGAACCCAAGATGGTTGAATCACTCAGTGTACGCTTACAAAAACAACGACATGGGTTCACGAATCGGATCACATCATTGCTTCGATGTTTGATTCACTCTCAACAGAAGCCAATCGCCACCAGTTCAATCTCAATGGTTGCCAACGCTTTACGGCTTTTGCAACTCGTACTGGAACTTGAACCAGATCCACAAGCAAAGCTTCCACCCCACGAAAATGAACGTACCGTTCTGAAACGTTACATCTCCGAGCTTCCCAATCACTTTCTTGAGGAATCATCGATCGATTCCACCAGTCAGCGGCTCGGTATCCCCAGACGAACTTTTACTCAACTGTTTCATGAATTAACTGGTGAGACATGGCTCTCCCACACACGACGCCTTGCAGTCGAATATGCTCAGCAAAGACTTTGCCACACAGACCTCCCGATCACATCCATCGCTTTTGAATGTGGTTTCCGTGACCTCTCTACCTTCTATCGACAATTCAAGAAATTAACGGGAACGTCACCGGGTGAGTACCGATTGACAAGGAGCTGATCAGTGAAAAAAAGTAGAGATCATTCCTGAATACGATATAGCGCGGCTGCGGTTCTTATCAGAATCGAATCATCAATCACGCCAAGCGATGCAAGCGTGCGTTCTTCAAGAGAATTTGACCCCAGTTCTTCAAACTCTTCACCCGCCCCTACAACCGTGGTTACACCCTCTTCACTGGTGAAGTACAGCTTGCCACCAGCCAAGAGTGGTGATGAAGAATAGTTCCCACCGATTCGCTTGCGGTAAACGAGGTCTCCTGTCTTGGCTTCAACACATGTGGCGATTCCATCATCACTAATCAAATAGACCAACCCCTGATGGGCAACCATCGAGGGTGTCTTTGGAACATTCCTGTCAAGCTGCCATGCAACATGGGTATCGGTAACCACCCCACTGCCCGTGGGACGTATGGCCAGCATTTTACTGCTATCAAAACTCGTTGAAATAAAAACCAGACCACCATGATAAATCGGCTTCGGTACCACAGAATAGCCAACATATCGCACATCCCAGATTGTTTCTCCGGTCACCGGATTCAGTGCTAATACACAATCACTACCTGGTGTGATGACTTGAAGTTGGCCATCTACTTCAATCACGGTCGGGGTACAAAACGAAAAAGTTTTCTTCGCTGAAACTGGTCGCGGAGTCGACCATGCTACCTGACCGTTTGATGCATTTAACGCAACGACCTTGGGCTCTACATCACCATCACAAGTGAAGATCAAATTCCCGGAAACCAAAACAGGACTACCGCCGTTACCATGTGTGGGCTTGAAATACAACTCGCGGTTCGTCCACACAACTTCACCAGACAAAGTCAAGCACGCTGTTCCTTGATATCCAAAGTGAACATAGATTTTGTCCCCATCAATGATAGGTGTGGGACTGGCGTGACTATTTTTTCGGTGGATACGAGCAGGTCTTCCTCCTGTCTGCTCCAAGACCGGGATCGTCTTCAAGAGCCTTCCTGAAACTGCATCAATGATGATCACGGACAGCGTATAGGACTGCTTCTCTTGATTTTCATCGGTTCCAACGATGGGGATGGCTGACGTCAGATAAATACGATCACCAGCGGTCACAGGTGATGACCACCCCTCACCTGGAATTTCGGTACGCCAAGCTATATTTTTGTCGGTACCCCATTCCGTGGGCAAGGATTGATCGATCACACCATCACCTTGGGGACCACGAAAACTTGGCCAGTCGTCGGCCGTTAAAGACGACGAGAATGCACCGACGAATACCAACATTGAAATGATCAAGCGATTAGGCATCATTACTTTTGACGGGAAATTGAGGCGGGAACTGTTTAAACAAACCGAAAATGTGAACTGACAACCGAAGTATGAACATCGATTGCTACGACGGATCCGCCACGGCAAGCGAATGGAGCATCACAGTTTTCTTTGATTCACCAAGCCAAACAGCGGTTCTGCATCTCAAACAAAACCTATGTCTGCAACCGCACCGATCCGCCATCTTGACTTGGCTAGATAGTTTAATGGATGTGCCGGTGGTCGAACGGGCAGTTTTTAGTCGAAAGAGCAGTGTTCTACAAAGGACGCACTCGAGGAAAAATTTCAATGAATGATTCACCAAAACGCATCGTGCGTTCTCGCTGTGTTGGAGTTTGCACATTGAATGCCGACAAAACGTGCATTGGTTGCCATCGGGATTTGGAGGAAATATCCCAATGGGCGAACGCCTCTGCGGACGACCGCGAAGAGATCAACCGTGTCGCGGCAGCACGGGAACAGCAAATCAAGCGACATCCTGCCTAGTTTTCGCCCTGAAACGCAGACAGCAAGTGAGTTCCTTGAATCCCAACAGTGGAAAACCTCAGCCGACTGGAAGATCCACTCGCTGCATAAACTTTTCGCGTAACAGGGTAGTTTTCGCCACAAATCACGAGTCGTGTCGGAGCGACAAGCGACAGCAACCCATCAAGGTCAAGATATTTTACGGCGCCCGGGACAAACATCGGGTCATCATGGCGATCGATCGAAGCGAACCTGAATCCTTTGGGATCGACAATACATCGTTTTACGGAACTACCAGCCTGACTGCAGGCAGCAGCGACCAAAGGAGCAGCCACTTCACCGCGACCAATCATGAAGATTTCATGTTGCTCTCCTAGATACGCAATCAGCGATAGCAGGTCGTGCGTACGTTGAACAAATAGACAATGATTGAAGCCATAGGTGTACCCAGAGAACTTGTGCCATCCCTTGTCCCCACCGCGCTGAAACCACAACCTCTGTGATTGATTTTTCACCACGGTTGCTGCGAGTTCACCCTGCCCAAAAAGGTCCGGAACAATCACGTTATAGCCAGCATTCACCAACAACATAATTTCATTAGCAATTTTGCCATCATCGAACGCGTTCAATTTCCCATCATCCGCAACCCAAATTACGCTGATCTTCTTATCTAACTTTTGTTGGGGAACAAATCTTAGGATGGGAAATTCTTCTTTGTGATCAACGTTCCTGATCGCACCCACTTGAATCACCAACTGTGATTTTTTGGTAGATGCAGTTTTTTGGTAGACCACTTTCCCCACCTGATCAACACGGCGGCCAAGCAGTGTCTCCCACGCCGTTCCGATCGCATCCTGATAAGACTGCAAACCCTCACGCGATTCGGGCACCAAACCAGCGATTTTACGATCTGAATCCTGCGACGCCAAAGCAAGCAATCGGGTCTCATGCAAATCTCCGACTTGGTTACCCGAAGGCGCAGGGTAAGTGTTACTCCAGACAGTCGACTCACTTTGACTTAAAGGCAAGAAATCTCTTTCCACTATCGATTCATGTCCGAGTGAAAAGTGCTGATTAAAAAAAGCATACATGGCCCGCCTGTTGACCTGATTGTAGTTGTGGGGAAATTGCGTATGAAATACGGCAGTAAGTCTGTCCGCGACCCCCATCATTTGATAGACGTTCTGAAGATCGGGAAAACCACTCGTTTTCAGATCGACCGTCCAGTCATCGGCGGCAGTCAGCCCCAACGGCCTGGGCGCAGTTGCTGCTGCGATATCAATGTTGCCCTGATTGATTCGCAAAAGCGGTGCATTTTCACACGTGCAACCACCCTGCATGGAAGTCGAAACCCTGACACAAGGCATGCAGGCAGCTATACGTTCATCAATAGCACCAAGGATCATTGACTGAGTACCACCACCACTCGCTCCCGTCACGCCAATGCGAGACGGATCAACGCTTTCAAGTTGCAGCACAAAGTCGACGGCCCGCATCGAATTCCAAGTTTGCAATCCCATCATGTTCTGAAGTCGAAGATCGGCTTGGACACTCATGAATCCCCAATTGTCTGAGCGATCAAGATGTTCCCACTGATCAGGTCGGTGACCCAATTGAATGGCATCGGCGTATCCAGTCATATCATAGTGAAACACCATGCAGCCCATCCTTGCCAATTGGACTGCCCGTGCCTGCAGTGGAAACCGTCCACCTTTTTCAAATTGTTCGGCGCCAGTTTCAATCTGCTTACGGATGATATCCGCACCGGCATCGTAAAAACGTCCATCTTGCCAGTGCCCATGCGGAGAAAGGATCACCGGGAACGGCCCTTGTCCTTCTTTGGGCCGGTACAAACTTCCCGTGACATAGTGACCTGGGATCGACTCAAAGAAAACACGATCAACCACATAATCATCCCGTTCGACACGCCCATGAATCACTGCATTCAAGGGTGTTCGAGTTAGAAGTGGCCACAATCCCTGTGATATGAGGACCCGACCCTTGATCTCGATCTGTCGCTGTTTCCAAACCGCGAGGCTGGTCATGGTCTCGAACGGAAAAAAACCATTGAGAGTTTTCAAATTACCCAGCCGGTGATCTTCCGGCGGCCTATTCTCAAACACCGTCGGTATCTCAGCGTGAGCCGTACCCACTATCAAGGCAGCATAAAGACCAAGCAGATAGCGCATCCAAATTTCTCCCACCAATGCTGATTGTCGAATGACAAAAATATGCGTCTCACTTCAATTCATTCACCAACACATCCAAGCCATCTAGATTTTGCTTCAGCGATAATTCAGCATCCAATTCGCTACGATGATCAAGAATTCCGATCGGCCCCTGATAACCCTGTCGCAAGACTTCCTTGATCATGTCACGTTCATGCACGCCCTGCCCAATGGGAAGAATTTTATTTTGATTACCAGCCAAGCTAGAAGGATCCACCATGCCATTCAAGTTTAGGCAGAGCAGATACGGTTTCACTGCGGCAAAAGCCTCTCGAAATCGCACAATATGATCGTGCCCATGGTGAAAATTATAAACAACACCAACATGTTCCGCGTCTTGATGCTGGCGCAGATACTTGCAAACAGCCGCAAGGTTCTCCGGTTCACCGCCCCAACCACCATGATTATAAAGGCCTAGGCGAAGGCCAAGCTTAGCTGTTTTCTCTACCATGGGACGGAGTGCTTCAGCAGCGGCTTGCACCTTTTCAGTATCGGGCTTGCCATCAACGCCTGGTACCATCAGCCAAATCTGAGGCCTTACTTCATGCTTGGCGATCAACGGTTCCAAAGCATCATGCCAACTCCAAAAAGCAAAGAACTCAATGCCATGCTTTTTGTACTCTTGAATTTCTTCTTCAAAGGTTGGCACATGTTCGCCACGCCAATCATACGCAACACGTGCCATCCCTAGCTTATCGATCATCTCAGCCCGTTGCGATGGCGTTCGCTTGCGAGCATCAAATGGCACGATACACCAAGCCACCAAACGATCACGCTGGAAGATCTTCGTTGCCTCAGGATTCTCCGCCATCATATGCGCAGCCGGCATCAGCAAAGAATAAACTCCCGCCATTGCCAGGCAGCGAATCACCGTCAACTTAGAATCATTGTCCATCGTCACGACCTCGAAATCCATGTTCACTTCACAGCAACGATGTAACAGATCCAGCTTGCGTCACTAGGTGCTGTTTCCCGACGCTCCCAGGTGCTGTACTCGTCTTCGTCGATGTCCTCACCGTCTTTTTCCCAGTAGACGTGACTCTCACCAAAACCGGCCTCTACCAGCATTTCCCGCACCTCAGGGATGGTCCAGAAACGCCAATGATACTCAAAGGCCCTTTTCAGTTTACTGCCGTCAGCAAACTTAAAGCTGATCGCAAAACTTGCATCTGCAGTAATCGGGTTGAAACTGACCTGCTCCCAATGGTACTTGAAACCTTTTTTTCCCTTAACGATTTTACGTTTATCAACCAGACCTTCTTCGTAACATTCACCACCGCCCATCATGTCCATCACCATCACACCTTTCGATCTGAGGTTGGAATGAGCAATTTTGAAATACTCAATCACTTCTTCACGTGTCTTGAAAATCCAGAACGAGAAATTTTGAGCCGCGAGCACATCCACAGTTGGTCGATTCCGCTTTCGCACATCCTGTTCGATTAGCCGCACACGTTTTTGTTGCGATTTTTTCAGCTTCGCGAGGTTATTGTCACGCCCCCACTGCAAGGTCTCTGAGCACAAGTCGACGCCTATGGCTGTTCGCTTTGATTTCGATGCGACCCAGTCACAACAAATAGCGAACGTGCCACAAAAGTCCTCACGCAAATCCGTCGGAGCAGAACCGTACGCATCCCGATAGGCCTGTTCAAAAAATACGACTTCATGATCCGGTGTTTGCACCGACTTTTGATAACAGTCAAATCGATCGGCAACCGATGCCATGGTGGGCTTGCCAGATTTGCTTTTCTTGGATTTTGATTTGGACATTCGCGTGCTGCTTAACTCTTGAAGGTAAATATCTTGTCGCTGTACTAAATACTACTCGTCACCAATACTATTCAACTAATTCTACTTCTGATCGCATTCAGATGCGGGCTCGCTCATAGAGCCAACTGGCTTCAGATTCGAGCGAGGCAGGTTGCAGGAATGTGGAGCACAGAATAACCACTGCCAGCAATCATGACCAACAAACAGATCTGATCATTCGTTTGGAAGAAGGTATCAGCGCGAAATCCATGATTTCGCCCTCAGCCCCCACCAGATCGGTTTAACAGCCTAGCACCTCGGCATTTAGTATTCGAGAAGCAAGTTGACAGTTTCTTTAATCATCAGGTTCAACCGCGATCTTTCAAATACCTCTGGTTGGATTTTGAGAACCAGATTCCGGCGAAGCCACCAGCAATCAAACCACACAGGTGTCCGTCCCAAGAAACATCCGACTGCCACCCTGGGATCACTCCAATCAATAACGTTCCACCGTAAATCAGACCAACCAGAATCGCGATGCCGACCGGTATCAAGCGGCGTTCCCGAGCCCCCACTGTAATCAGAAAAGAGCAGAGACCAAATGTCAGACCGCTGGCGCCAACGTGCACAGCCGAACGTCCAAAAACCCACAGCAGAGCTCCACTCACCACAACAATACAACCGACAACCAGCCAAGAATCCTCGCGCGAACTAACGAGAAGAAACAATAACACAATCAAGGGAATTGTATTTCCCAGCAGATGATCAAAATTGGCATGCAAAAAGGGCATCAGTGGAATACCGAATATTCCGCTAGGCGATCTTGGGTACAAACCCAGACGCCGCAAATCAATCGGCAAAATCCAGTTGACTGCAAATACAAGCCACATCGCAGCGACAATTAATCCAATGGCATAATATTGCTTCTTCACAACGCTTCCTTGAGATGGAAAATCTTTCTGATGTGCCACAGAATCCACAACGGTGTAAGCTATCCTAGCAAGAGACAGTTCATGCCGTTTATCTTCAGTATCACGGATGTTTACGGTAAAAGAGTTTGAACAGAGCAAAGGAACTGAAGAAGTCATGCAATCGAGTTTGTCCAAACACGTGAAACGGAGCACCCGAAGGCAATTGTTCCAGACATGTGGCGTGGGACTTGGCAAAGTCGCCCTTGCGTCAATGTTCGCTGAAGAGTTCGGAGCAAACTCTCTGCAGGCTTCGGAGGCCACACCCCGCGGTCATCACCACCCACCACGCGTCAAGCGTGTGATCTACCTGTTCATGGCGGGGGCGCCGAGCCAACTTGATCTATTTGATCACAAACCAAGGCTCACTGAACTAGAGGGGCAACCTTTACCAGCTTCGATAATTGCCGGCCAGAGATATGCATTTATCCAACCAGACGCCGCTGTTCTTGCGCCTCGCTTTAAATTTAATAAATACGGCGAATCAGGAACGGAGCTTTCAGAAGCTCTCCCCCACTTGGCCACCATTGCTGATGATCTTGCAATCATCAAGACGGTTCACACAGATCAGTTCAATCACTCACCAGCACAACTTTTCATAAACACCGGCAGCCCGATTCCCGGGCGCCCTGCCATGGGTTCATGGTTGACTTACGGTATCGGTAGCGATGCAGCTGACCTGCCGGGGTTTGTCGTTCTTAAGAGCGGTGGCAACTTATCCGGCGGTGCCGCCATGTGGAGCTCAGGTTTCTTGCCGGGAGAACATCAAGGTGTTCCATTTCGCTCCAGCGGTGAACCGATTCTTAATGTTTCAAATCCGCAAGGAATCACACGGCAAACCCAACGGGATACACTTGATCTAATTGGCAAACTCAATCAACAACAACTTGATCAGAACGGCCTGAAAGAAATAACCACCCGCATGGAGAGTTATGAGCTGGCCTATCGGATGCAAACACGAGCGCCCGAACTGATGGACCTGAAGAGCGAAGATACCGCTACTCTTCGCCTGTATGGCACGTCGACCAAAGATTCCGGATCCTTTGCAAAGAACTGCCTTCTGGCCAGACGACTTGCCGAAAGAGGTGTGCGATTCATTCAGCTTTACCACTCTGGCTGGGATCATCACAGCAATGTCGAGAATGGAATCAAAAAGCAATGCATGCAAACAGATCAAGCATGCACAGCTCTGATCAAGGATTTGAAGCAAAGAGGCATGCTGGAAGATACGCTGGTTGTCTGGGGCGGAGAATTCGGACGGACCCCCATGGTGGAGGCCAGTGCAGCCCTCGGAAGACAGCTCGGCCGCGACCATCACCCACAGGCCTTTTCAATGTGGATGGCCGGTGGTGGGATTCGCAGCGGTCAGACGATCGGAAAAACCGACGAACTCGGGTTCCGACCGATTGAAAATCCCGTCCACGTACATGATATCCAAGCGACTATCCTGCACCAACTTGGTATCAACCACGAAAAACTCACTTTCACCTACGCCGGTCGCCCATTCCGATTAACTGATGTTCACGGACATGTCATCCGATCACTAACCGATTCATCCTGACCCGCTGATCATCGGATCGCACTCTCCAAATTGGAGCCACTCAATATCAGGTGCTTGTGTCTTGGACTCGCGGATCCGAAATTATCGAGTCAAACACGATTTGCATGACTCGGAGAGCGAAGCGTTAACAGCTATCATTTCGAGTATGAGCCAAACATCATCTCCACCGCTGATTGACTCATTTGGACGTGTACACACCAGTTTGCGTCTAAGTGTCACTGATCGCTGCAACATCCGCTGTTTCTACTGCATGCCGGAAAAGGGTGCGGAATTTGTTCCCAAAGACCATATCCTCTCTTTTGAAGAAATCTATCGACTTGCGAGATTGCTTGTTGAAGAAGGGGGAGTGAGGGATATTCGCATCACGGGTGGTGAACCCCTAGTCCGACAACAGATTCCGCGTTTAATCGAAATGCTGGCAGGTATTGAACTGTTGGAAGACCTATCCCTGACAACAAATGGAATGTTGCTTGCAGAACATGCCCAAGCACTTCACGCAGCCGGGTTACAAAGACTGAATATCAGCCTTGATACGCTGAACAAGGAGGTCTTTGAGAAAATTGCCAGAAGAGACGGACTGGAAAGAACCCTGCAAGGAATTGATGCTGCCATCAAATGTGGATTTAAATCCATCAAACTCAACACACTCGCGATCAAAGGCGTGACTGAACCGGAAGTAGCAGAATTGGTCCGCTACGCGCTCGAGCGCGACGTCATGCTGCGGTTCATTGAATTCATGCCACTGGATACCGATCGAGCCTGGCAGCAAGATCAGGTATTTACTGGTGATCAGCTATTAGTGACTCTGCAAAAAGAGTTTGATAGTGTTGTGCCGCTCTCACGCCCTGAGCCATCACAGCCAGCAGAAGAATTCCAAGTTGAGCACGGGCGCGTGGGCATCATACGCTCTATCACAGCTCCATTCTGCGAGGCATGCAATCGCATCCGTATCACCGCAGATGGAGCAGTTCGCAATTGCCTCTTTGCTACGAGTGAAGCACCCCTACGAGGTTTGATCCGAGCCGGAGCCTCAGATGAGGACTTGATGTCAGCAATTCGTGGTTGCATCGCTGGAAAATCTAAGGCCCACGGGATCGATCAAGACGGTTTTCAACCGCCCGACCGACCGATGTATGCGATCGGCGGATAAGGCACCGATCCAAAACCACAACACCTTCTACTGAATCACAGGTTCACGAGCTTAGGGCTTCACCAACCACCACGCCAAGTGCAGCAACAATTTGGTATCGACGTCGGCATCTTTCAGGGCCTTCACTGATTCCTGGACATGCACTGGAATTTCGTTTTGACCCGCGAGGTAACCAAGATGGTTGATTTGGCTATCCCTATCCTTGATTAATTCCAACCATTGCACTGGTAACAACTCTGCTTTCCGCGGAAAATCAGGAGCCAGCGGCTTGGCACTCGGGGCTTTACTGACCTTGCCACCCTCGCCAATCTGAGCGAGTGAAGCTCTCCCAGTGCTACCAATTCTCGCTCCGATGGATCTCAGAACTTGGTCAGTGCGCTGAGCTGCAGGTAGGGAAACTCGAGGAGGTAGCACTGCTGCGAATGCGTCAACGGCACTCATTGCTGCACTAGTATCTTCCTGACTAGCTACCCATAGATTTTCAGGGAGCAACGTTTCAGGGACCGCCCGGCGAGTCGCGGGTGAAGCAATGATCAAAGCGAGCGTGCGTGCCAAGTTGAAACGGGATTCAATCACATCTTCAGTCAACTGCTCTTCCAAACGCTGCAAAGCTTCATTGTGAGGCGCACTAATTGGATCAACCACACGACCTCGCAGGGGTTGACCATGAACCAACTGCCACAACGAATTGACAACGCCACTTGCCAGCTCGGGAGAACCTTCGAGGCCCTTCGCGAATTCCTTGATACTTTGGTAGCCGTCCGAAGCAGAGCGGCTCGTCCAGTTAGCAGACACTCGCGCGTCAGCCACTCTCTGACGACCATCGGACAACTCGTAGAAAACTGGGGCTGCGGAGCCATTACCAAGGTCCACCTCGAACTGTCCATCAACATCTTTCCGCACACCACGTTTCAAAAATGCAACGAAGTTCCAGTAGTCACTCTGTTGCCCATTACCTTCGATATACGCGTCGTGGCAACGCGTGCATCTGACATCCACATTGAGAGTCAGGGCAGCAAGACTTCTTACCATGCCGTGTTCACCACCCACGGACCGTGACCCAGCGGCCAAAGCAGAGAAGAAAGCTCCGGTGTTCTTACTTTCACCGTTCAACCATCCTGCCACAATCTTGTCAAAGCTGCTTCCTGTCTGAATGCAATGGGCTATTTCGCTTACCAGCTGATCTCGGGCTTCCGCATCCATTCGGCCACTGCGTTGGTTGGTAATTTGACGCAGCCACCTTCTCGCAATCGCCTCTGCATTCAAACTCTGTGCCAACTCTGCCTGCAGTTGCTCGACGTCAGCGACGGCATCTACAGAGACTTCCATCCCAAGTGCATTAGCAAGTCGCCCCGCCGTCTCCTCTGCTGTCGCCTCTGCTGTCGGGGTGATGCCAACAGCCTCCCAGTAGCCCTGCATTTCCGCATCAACTTGAGCCGACACGAATGCTAAATCAGCGGTTTCGCTTCCATCGGAATTTGGAGGGTCGGGCAAATCACCTTGGTCAAGCTCTGACTCAGTCAGCTCAGACTCAGGCGTTTGCACGATCATTGGAATCCCTTTGAGAGGTTTCCGCTTGGGATTCTTCTTTTTCACCGATTTTGGAGTTTGACTATCGTTCCCAGACTCGGCGGTGGCTGGTCCATTGCCTCCGCCATCTTCACGCTCAGCATCCTCGACGAGTTCGGTGACGCTGCCGGTGAAGTTAAGGTCAGGCTGCAGTGCGATCACCCCTGCCACCATGGCCGCTAGCGTTACGATCGCAGCTGCCACCACGGTGACGTGCTTGGCTCGTGAACGGTTCTCGCGAGACGATTTCCTTTGCTGGACCTGCTGAACTTCGCTGTCAGAATCGGTAGCGGAATTATAAAATCGAAAAAGTATCTGATCCGATAGATCTGGAGGTTGTGAACCGCCAAATGCTTCGTGGAGCATGGCGTTGAACGCTCGCTCTTCCTCCGCTATGTCGTTATTTTCACTCATTTTCATTCTGCCAAAGTTTTCTCTTCTACGCACCTGCGTAGTTGCTGTTTGGCCCGCTGCATAAGATTCCGAGCCCCGTGATCCGTAATACTCAATGCCTCACCAATCTCAACGCGGCTCGCCTGCTCAGCGAAACGCATCCTCAGCGCAGTCTGTGCTCTTTCTGTCAATGTCGCGAGACAATTGCGCAGCGACTCAACCGCAGTATCCCCGGACAGATCCTTGCCAGCCCAGCGATCCCAAATCTCATCCAGTAGACCTGGCTCACTCAGCGTCTGCACCTTTCGCTGTTTACGGTGCATGGACACCAACAGGTTATACGCCGTCCGTCTGAGGTAGCTGGAGGTTGCGGCATCACTGTGCTGCACGAAACTATCGCGCCGTAAAACCCGCAAGAATGTTTCCTGCGTTAGATCGTCCGCGGTCGAGGCATCACATCCCAACATCCGAAGGTATCGCCAAATGCCGTTCTGGTGTCGCGCAATTAACTCCGCTGGCCCCAACTCAACCGCAGCATTGCATGCACTTGCATCCTGCTGCCCAGGTGTAACTGAGTCGAAGCCCGTATCCGGTGTTTGACTTTGCGAACTCTGCGGCGACGCCACTATTATTACGCCACCAACTCGCTAATGATCTTTCCGCCACCCGCAATTTTCATTGGTCGGCCATTCTTACTGGTAAACGTCTTCTCAGTAGAAATACCAAGACCTTTACAGACAGTAGTCATCAAATCCTCACTGCTGAATGGCTCGCTTTCGACTGCCGTACCATCACTACTAGTCTCACCAACGGCGAGACCACCATTGATGTCACCTCCACCGACAACACATGACCATGAACGTGCCCAGTGATCACGACCAGCATTCTGGTTGATCCGCGGTGTGCGGCCGAATTCACCCATCCAGATGACGACGGTGTCTTTCAGCAGCTCACGCTGGTTGAGATCCTCAACCAAGGCGCTCATGGCACGGTCAAGTTGTGGCAGCTTAGTGTCCTTGAATAAAGCATGGATACCGCCATGATTGTCCCAACCACCAAGGTCAACCTCGACGAATGGCACACCAGCCTCGACAAGCCGTCTGGCCAGCAGACAACCCTGACCGAAACGGTCCGTACCGTAACGCTCTTTCACCTCCTCGGGCTCCTTCTCAACCCGGAAGGCTTCCATCTGATCACTCGTCATCAGATCGAAGGTCTTTTTCAGTACTTTGGCGTGCTCGCTGGCAGGCAAATCTCGCGTGCGTTTGGAGAAACCTGTCTCAATCGTATCCAAGGCTGCCATCCGCTGAAGCAGACGATTGTCCTCAAGATCCATTTTCAAATTTCGGATCTGTCCATTACTGGTTACTGAGAACGGTGACCATGCCATGCCCAAAAATCCTGGGCCTGCACTTGCCCCACCAACCGAAACGAATGGAGGGATCTCAAGGTTAGGACGCTGGTCCATCACTTCATGGGCGATCACCGACCCATAGCTGGGGTGCTCGATATTTGGATTCGGGACATAACCTGTGTGCATGTAGTACCGTCCACGGTTGTGGTCAGCCTCACGCGTCGACATGCTTCGCACGACCGATAGATGCTTCATCTGCTGAGCAACCATCGGCATGTGCTCGCAAATTTGCAAGTCACCCGTGGTTGAGATTGGTTTGAACGGACCACCGGTCGGCGCGCCGGGCTTGAGGTCCCAGATATCGATCGTTGCCGGTCCACCCCCCATCCACAACAAGATAGCGGACTTGCCATTTTTTCTCATCTCATCAGCATTTGCCTTGATGGCACCACCCATGGTCATAGACGCAGTTGCGACTGCAGAAGAACCAGCGAGGTGCTGCATGAAATGGCGGCGTGACATGCCATTTGGAGTTTGCCAGTTGTTGAACATAAGAAATAGCCTTTGAGGAAGAGAGGTTTTGTTTCGGTGTGAATAATTTGAAAGATGGAGACTCGCTGCAGCATTAGTGCTGCATGATAAATTCATTGCTGTTGAGGATTGCCCACCACATATCCTGCAACATTTCTTTTTCTTTACCCTTCCGTGCGATCAGTAGTTTGCTCGCGATCGTCATTTCGTTCCTGCTAGGTCGTCGGGCAAGCCCGGCGATAAACAGTTCGTTCACCCGATCACGAGGTGACTTTCCGGTCTTCGATAGTCGGTCAATGAAACTTCCTCCGGAGGTACTGATTGCTTTCTTCGTCAGGTCACCGTTGAACAGCATCAATGCCTGTGGAATTGAGCCGTTGAAGGTTGTTGCTTCATCGCCCTCGTCGGTACCAAAAGCTACGACAAACTGCTGCAACCAGCGATTCCGCTGCCGCTCCTGCTCCTCGTAACTCCCTTGCGAGGACGCGTTGGTGGCAGTCACGAGAGACTGATAAAGTTGCTCAGCACTCATCTGCCGCAAGTAGAAACGGGAGAACTTTGGCATCTCTCCAATCGAAGGATCATCGATCTCATTATTCGATCCAAGGACGGGAGCGAGATTGTAAGGTCGGCTCAACGTGATCCAAGTGATCAATTGCTTGAGGTCATAACTGTTCTTACGAAACTCAGCAGACAGCTTGGTCAGCAACTCGGGATGCGACGAGGGATTGTGAGGTCCGAGGTCGTCCACCGGTTTGGTAAATCCGAATCCAAGAAAAAGCGACCACATTCGATTAACGCCCATTTTGTCCATGTTCTCGCTGGCCAACATCATCCGCCCAAGTTCGCTTCGGCGTTTGATATCGCTTACGAAACCACTCACACCAATCGCAGTTCCATCGGTGAAAACGGGGTAAGCGACACGAGTGAGTCCGTTCCGAAGCTCATAGAAAACCAACGCATCTTCGGGATCATTTGCCTCACCAGCAAAATCTTCGTCGATCAGTTCTGCGTGATCGATATCACGCGTGCCGTCAACAAAGCGCCGCAACGAGCGAGTCTGTCGGAAGAACGAATTGAACTCCCAGAACATCTGCTGCTTCCACTGGTTGAATGGGTGATTGTGGCACTGAGTGCACTGCACTTGCTGCCCAAGGAAGATCCGCGAGGTACTGCTGGTCGCGAGTACGCCCTTTTCTTCATTCACCTTGTCGACCAGAAAATTAACAGCCCCATTGAAGTTTTCTGTACCGGGCTTGGTCGATCCCGTTGCAGTAACCAAATCAAAGACAATTCGGTCGTAAGGTTTGTTTCGTGCAAACGAATCACGAAGATACTTTTGCATCCCGGCGCGACTAATCATCGAATCCCGACCGTTGCCGCCTGATTGCCCAATGAGAATGTTGGTCCAAACCGTCGACCAATGGCTAGCATACTCCTCAGTGTATTTGTCATCGTGCAGCAGTGTGTCGATGAGTGCCGCACGCTTGTCCTTGCCTTTGACTGTCAAAAACTCAGAAAGCTCATCTTGACTAGGCACGCGTCCGATCACGTCAAGAAAAACGCGGCGGCACCAAGTAGAGTCATCCACTTCGGGAGCTGGCCGAATTTCGAAATCTCGCCAACCCTGCTCGATCATCTCGTTGATCATCGTGACTTGGCTTGGGACGACCGTTTCGGCAGCCTCTGATGTCCCAAGAGGCAGGAGAGACCCAAGGAACAGCAGTGCGGGCAAGATTCTTGAATATCGCGTCATCGTCGCTAAATTCCTTAGCAGTGTTTTTTAATCGTCTGTAGGCTGAACGAACCACGTTGAAGCATGTACCCACAACCTGGAATAGAACCGGCTTTATTCTATTCGAGGACTTGGGGGTCCTCAAACAGATAACTGGGATAGAACGTTTGATAAAAGCACCGGAAATGCTGGCTTTTCCGGTAAGTCGGCCCAAACAGGCCCCTTTCAGCAGGGCAACCGGCGATCAGCGACTAAAACACCTCTTTTTTCCTTACCAGAGGCGGAAAACTCAAAAGTCCGAAGAATTTCCCCAGGACGAAGCCCTGAATGGCAAGCACTGCCCATTCGGCGACTTCAGGATTCCGCAACTTTATCACTGACCGACTCCAGCAAGTCCCAG
>JAAHTH010000281.1_pt1 | contig 48678 bp, 38 predicted proteins | sample 6116091 | NCBI WGS metagenome assembly JAAHTH01 (sample SAMN13939990, study PRJNA603662) | sponge metagenome | isolation source: marine sponge | host: Mycale hentscheli | place: New Zealand | collected 2006 | reverse complement strand
ACCAATGGAAATTAATTATTATATCTAAATTTTCATCATTCCATTTCATATTGAAAATATTCATTATTGGATCATATAACCACTTTAAATATTTTTCAGAAAATCCCGATTCTCCCTCTAATTTACTTAATCCCAATTTCTTTTGAAGAATTGTCAGTGAACATTGATTTTTTAACCAGCCCCAATGATATACTACCAAAACAGGTACTAGTAAAAGGTATTTTAAAATTCTTTTGGGTATCTTAATAAAAAAAAGAGCAATTGGAGAGAATATAATAAATAAATGTACTAATACAATTAGTAAATTTAAAATACTGATAATTATCATTTATTATTTACTTTTATTTTATTTATAAATTGCTTTGCATTGTTTTGGTAGCGTGACATTCAGTGCATAGTGCAACTAAATTTGAAACATGATTAGATCCACCATATCTTAAATCTACTTTATGATCTACTTGAAATGTTGCTTTAAGTTGATCATTACAGTGTTTGCACCGCCAATCTTGTTGCGCCGCTACATATTTTTTTTTAGTTTCACTAACCGATCTTTTTGATGAATTGCCTCCAGAATTTAACATTCTTTTCATTTGTGGCGTTACCGCATTATTGAAAGATGCATTTCTATTTAATTCGTCCATATCGCTTTTAACACTCGCAAAATCAAAAATGGGAGTCAACATATCAGTTGTGTTTCGATCTATTGGCATATATTTTATAATACTATTAGCGTGTTTAAACATGCCTTTTGATCCCTCGGGATTTTTCTTAATAAATAGATACAACGAAAGTCCAACAAAAGCATACGTTGCCATTTGAATATACTTTTTATCTATATGAAATATCTTAGTATATTTTCCATCATAATACGTATTTACTACTAAAAATGTAGTTATTGCGATAATAATCAATCCTATTCTCATTATATTTTATCTAGATTATTATTTGTTTCACTTCTTAAGAAGATATAAAATAAGTAAAATAATAAATAATACAGTTCCGATCATAATGTATTGCTTCCGCGATTTATATTTTTCTTTATTTATAACTTCTTTGGGTTTATAACTATCATAGTATTTTTCTAAACTATCAAAAAAGTCCATTTGATCCCATTCCATTTTTTCATGTAATTTATTAATAATAAAGTGAACCCATTTCATAAATGATTCTCTTGACCCTAAATATGGCGTTACTGGATATTTATCTAACATTTTTGCAAACTCATTTCCAATTGGTTTTTGAGGTAAGAAAAGTGGGATATTTTGAATCGTATCATAGTACTTCTTTTTGGTTACATCATTCGGATGTTGCGGATACATGACCGATATTGTCTGTAATGTAAATTCGAAATGCGGCATCCATATTTCTGGGTCTAATGGCATTTATATATGAAATAGACATAAAAACTACTATGTATAAACATATAACATTATGCAAAGAGGAAGAACATCATATCAATTCTGTAATAATTGTGCAAAACAAGGACATTTATTTAATCAATGTAAAATGCCTATTACTAGTATAGGTATAGTGGCTTTCATAAAAATACCCAATGGAACAAGAAAATACTTAATGATATGTAGAAAAGACAGTCTAGGATATATTGAATTTTTAAGGGGAAAATATCCACTTTATAACAAAGAATATATACAAGCATTAATTGATGAAATGACTGTATATGAAAAGGAAAAAATATTGAACGATGATTTTAAAGATTTATGGACAAATTTATGGGGAGACTTTGTAGGTATTCAATATCGTGGAGAAGAAAAGCATGCAAGGGAAAAGTTTACACAAATACAAAGAGGTATACAAATATTTACTGAGGGATCTTATGATCTTAAAAGTTTAGTTAATGATAGCAAAACAAGTTGGCAAACTCCAGAATGGGGGTTTCCAAAAGGGCGTAGAAATTATCAAGAAACAGATATTACTTGTGCGTATAGAGAATTCAATGAAGAAACAGGGTATGTAAAGGAAGATTTAAATATGATCACAAATATTCAACCTTTTGAAGAGATCTTTATTGGTTCCAATTATAAGTCTTACAAACATAAATATTATATTTCGGAATTAATTTCTGAAGATCCGACAACAAATAATTTTCAAAGAAGTGAAGTAAGCGATATGAAATGGTTGAGTTTAGAAGAGTGTTTAACCTATATAAGACCGTATAATTTAGAAAAATTACAATTAATTAAAGATATTGATAAAGTTTTAGTTAAATATAGATTAATCTCATAATATATTAACTGATGGAAAAGGAAACGAAAGGCAGACAAAAACCTGTTAGAGTAAAAAAAAGAAAAGGTAAAATTAAAATTAAAAAAAAGGCCGTTGTTAAAAAGAGTTGTGACCAGTTAAAAGCAGAATACGGAGATTTAAAGAATATTGATTTAGAAAATAAAGAACAGGTTGAATTTTTGAAGTGTATATCTACAGAAAATAGGGAACAATTAGGTAGAGAGTCAGCTAAGTATCCATATTTGTATCCTTCATTGGATGATCCTAATTTTAATGTTAAGATAGCAACTAAAAAGGAGTTCTATGATAATCGGTATGAAGAAAAAAGCCGAGAAGATTTTGATAATATTAAGGAAGTGGCTCAGCGACTATGTGATAATACAGAATTTGAATTAGATCCGCATCAAATGTTTGTTAGAAATTATATGTCATTTCAAACCCCATATAATGGACTTCTTTTATTTCATGGGTTAGGTACTGGTAAAACATGCTCTTCTATTTCTGTTTGTGAAGAAATGAGAACTTATTTAAAACAGTTGGGGATTACTAAACGAATAATTATTGTAGCTTCGCCCGCTGTTCAAGAAAATTTCAAAATTCAACTCTTTGATGAACGAAAATTAAAAGAAGTCAACGGATTATGGAATATTAAAGCATGTACTGGAAATAAGTTTATTAAGGAGATTAATCCTATGAATATGAAAGGTTTATCAAGAAATAGAGTTGTTCGTCAAGTAAAACGAATTATATCACAATCTTATCATTTTCAAGGATATATAGAGTTTTCTAACTATATTAGTCGGGTGATGCAAAAAACCGTGGGTAGAGACGATACTCCGGATATAATTAAAAGAAAACAACGTAGGGCATTACAAAAAGAATTCTCAAATAGAATGCTTGTTATTGATGAAGTTCATAACTTAAGAATTACCGACGATGGTTCGGTAAAACCCAGTTCAGAAAAATTATTAGCTCTGGTAACAAATGCGACTAATTTAAAATTATTATTACTGTCCGCTACGCCCATGTTTAACGATTATCAGGAAATAATATGGCTTTTGAATTTATTAAATTTAAATGATAAAAGATATCCCGTGACCACAAAAGAAATTTTCGATTCAAAAGGCGCGTTTGTTCAAAATACTGAAGGGGAAGAAATTGGGCGGGAATTATTAATACAAAAAATGATGGGATATGTTTCATACGTACGTGGAAATAATCCATTTACGTTTCCATACAGTATATATCCTTTAGAAGCAGGGAATCCACAGTCCTATTTAGGAATGTTGGAAAGCGGTGAATGGGAATATCCCAATGTTCAATTAAATGGAGGCGCTATTATTGATCCAATTAAAGTACTTGATTTAACAATAACAGATATTGGAAGTTATCAAGGAAGAGGGTATAATTTTATATTAGATTCTCTCCGCAGAGATCCTAGATTGGCATCAATCCTAACCGATCCCGATAAAGGACTTCCTTATACAGTACTTGAATCTCCTTTACAAGCTTTGAACATGGTTTACCCACATTATGAATTAGGAAGCGACGATGCGGATGACGATTTATATACTTATTTGTATGGAAAACGTGGATTAGATAGAACAATGTTATATGATGAATCAACAAAGTCGGAATTTAGATATAAAGATGTTACTCTTGAAAATTTTGGAAGAATTTTTTCACCAGGAGAGATTGGTAAATATAGTGCCAAAATAGCTTCTATATGCGAGTCTATCCGTAATTCTAAGGGAATTGTATTTATTTATTCGCAATATATTGATGGGGGCGGAGTTCCAATAGCATTATCTCTAGAAGAAATGGGTATTACGCGTTATGGAGGACGATCATTATTTAAAACTCCTCCTACTGCTCAAATAGATGCGCTTACACTAAAATCCAGCGAGGTTAGATATCCCGCAAAATATATAATGATCACGGGTGATAAAAATTTGACACCCGATGTTAAAACAGAGTTAAAGGCGATAACAAGTGCTAATAATATCAATGGCGAAGTAATTAAAGTAGTTATTGTTTCCAGAGCTGGATCAGAAGGATTGGATTTTAAAAATATTAGACAAACGCACATTTTAGATCCATGGTATAATTTAAATCGTCAAGAACAAATTGTTGGGAGATCAGTTAGGAATTTTTCTCATTGCGCACTACCATTTGAAGATAGAAACGTTGAAATTTATTTATATGGTACGAGATTGGAAACAGATGTAGAAGCTGCTGATATGTATATTTATAGATTGGCGGAGAGAAAGGCAAAGAAAATCGCACAGATTGTGCGGTTATTGAAAGAAAATGCAGTAGATTGTTTGTTGAATAGAAAGGGGCAAGATTTTTCTGAAGAAAAGGTTAATAAAGTAATTGAACAAGAATTATCCAGTGGAGGTAAAATTAATTTAAGATTGGGAGACAAGAGAGGTAGTTTCATTTGCGATTTTACAGATTGCGAATATCAATGTAATACAGCAGTTCAAACTATAGATGAAGTAGATACTACAACATATAATGAAAATTTTATAATCATGAACATGGATAAGATTTTGCAGCGTATAAGACTATTATTTAAGGAATACTATATTTTTGATAGACAATCGTTAGTAGCTCTATTAACTCAAATTAAAAGCTATCCTTTAGATCAAATATACACAGCATTAAATTATTTAGTCACGGAAAAAAATGAATACTTAACAGATATGTTGGGAAGGTTAGGACATTTAGTGAATGTTGGTAACTATTATATGTTCCAGCCTATAGAGCTAGGTACAAAACCAATTACTAGATTTGATAGGGTACAGCCAATTGATTATAAACGGGAAAAAATTATATTTAAACTACCTGACAATATCCCTTCATATGTTAAAGTTGAAGAAGAAGGTAAAGTAATGGAAGAAGATAATCAAATTATGGTCGTAATGGAAACTATTTTTCAAGAATTGCAAAATCCTGGATTTATAAGTAGTATTGATAAAGAAAATTGGGTAAAAGCCGCTGCATGGACTATTCTTAATTTGAATAGGTACAATAATATTGAAATGAATACACTGCTACAGCTTGCTATGAATCATATTCTAGACACTTTAAAATTCAAAGACAAACTGCAATTATTAAATTTAGTCTACACGAAAGAAGATAAATCGCCTTTGGAAAATATTATTTTTTCATATTTTGAGAATTTAATTATCAGAAATGATCGATTTACAGGAATAGTTTTAGCAGATTTTTCTAAGCCTAGTGGCCATGAAACCTATACAATTCTTGCATTTATAGATGGAATATGGAAGTCAAGTAAAGAAGCTATAAGTGGAGGTTTGGCATTAGCAATGTTCAATAAATTTCAAGTAAAGGATATATCCAGAATAAATGATATTATAGGCTTTATGACAATTTTTAAAAGACAACAAATTGTGTTTAAAACAAAAGATATTAACCTGAGTAGTAAAGGGAGAACTAATAAAGGACAACGTTGTGATAGAGGAGAAGGTAAGAGTACAATTATTGCAAGAATTAATTCATTGTTATCAACAGGAGTTATGCCTATTAAATATGTAATGACGAAAAGTACAGTTACATCTATTTATGGAAATGAAGCTATTTCTCAAACAATTCGTGTTAAAAAACGAAATAAGGAAGTTAAAATTAGTTCATTGCAACTTTGTATTGAATCGGAATTAATATTACGGTATTACGATCAAACTCAAAAAGATGGTAAAAGATGGTTTTTTAATACTGTAGATACAGTTATTAATAATATAATTGAACTAGGTAAATAAATTGAAATAACAGTTAAAGATATTATATATGTAGTATATAATGTCGGATAATCCACCCCCAGCAAAAGCTACATCTGTTAAATCCTCAAATGTAAAAGTTGTTCATAATAGAAAGAGACGAGGAGTAGGTATTTATATGCAAAATATACTTACTAGAAAAGTAAAACTTCCCTTTAACTCCGTTGGTAGTAATTTAGTGGAGAATATTTCATTAAATTTATCAAATCGCATTGAAGGAAAATGTGTACCTGAGGGTTTTATTAAACCGAAATCTATCCGGATTGTTAATTATTCTGCTGGTACTGTAAATGGCAAATTTGTAACCTTTACAGTTGTGTTTGAATGTTTGATCTGTCATCCTGTTGAAGGCATGAAATTTAAGGCCATTGTAAAGAATATTACAAAAGCAGGTGTTCGATGCGAAACACAAGAGGATCCGTCGCCAGTAGTGGTATTTATAGCTAGAGACCATCATTTTAAATCAAAGGAATTTTCACAGTTAAAAATAGACGAACTCATTACAGTGAAGGTAATCGGCGTTCGATATGAACTAAATGATTCCTACATATCTGTAATAGCAGAATATGTACCTGCTAGGAAAATGAAAGTTAAAAGGGCGCCAATTAAGATTTTAATTAATCCAAAAAAATAAATACTTAAAATTGTTAAAATTATCTATATAAATGAGTTTATTAACGACGCTACGTGATACTATTGAAAAAATGGAAAAAATACATCAAGTGCATATTTTAAAGATTTTTACTAAGTATGGCGTTGATTATACTGAAAACACCAATGGTATTTTTGTTAACATGACTATATTAAAACAAGAAACATTAGATGAGATAAATTCTTATATTGAATATGTCAAACTACAGCAAAAGCAGTTGGAAAAAGTTGAAGCTGAAAAGGACGCTTATATAAAAGAATTTTATAAAGATAATAAAGCCGCTCCTGCATACAATTAATAATATGAAAGACAGAACCACATTCGACCTAAAATCATTGAAACATTATATGTTTACAAAAAATCATATAATGGATTTGTGCATTGACCAGAAATTAAAAAAAATGAAAGCTCCGAAAACAAATAATACACAAAAACAAAAAGTTAAAATAACCGATAAGGATAATATTTTTATTCCTATTGAAAAAGATAAATTATTTTGGTGTTATTATGTTTTAGTTAATGGATTGGGTAATTATCAACTACTAGATAATAAGAGATTTAAGGAAGAAAAAGAACAAAAAATTAATTTAGTTGAGAAACTTAGAGCCCATAAAGATTTACTAAAAAAAAATAAATGGAAACGAAATGCAATAGAACATGATTTGGTTTATAATCCAGTCATATCCATTGATACCTTTATGTGTATATGCGCTATTTCTAATATTAATATCGCAATTGTACAAAAAAGATGTTTATATACTCTTAAAGATATAGAAGGGTTAATCAAAATTGTAGAAATGACCGATATAGGTTTTGGATGTTATTTATTAGAAAATGAAGAAATAAAGAAAAAATATAATGATTATTGTGCTACATTTTGGAGGGTTGAAAATATCCAAAAACCATTAGCGGCGATATCTTCTTATAAAATAGCAAGTTTACATGATATATGTAATAGGTTAAACTTGCCTTTGAAAACGGTAGATGGTAAGAAGTTGAAGAAAAAGGATTTGTATGAGTCGATAAAGTCAAATATATAAAATTGAAATAAACATAAAAATATAGAGTTAGTATATATAATGTCTGACGATAACCCTACCCCCAATGAATTATTAGATTCATACGTCTCAATATATTTACAAACAAAAGATAAGCGTTCGCAAGAGATTGAAGCTGTCTTTGGTAGTGGGACAAAAATAAGTAGAATTGACTTTGAGAATGTCATATCAAAGTTAAAATCTTTGGGCTTCAATAATTTTGAAGCGGAGGGTGCATATCATTTAAATATTCAAAATCAGTTTATTGATAAAAAAACCGGTAAAACCACTATTGGTAACATTCGAACGACAATTTCTGGAATTAGCGCAATACAAGATTATTGTCAAGCAAATACATTTGATTTAGATGATCCGCCGAGAACAATTAGTTTCATGCAAAAAACTTCAAAAATACACGAAGATAAACGTTTACAATCAATTAATTACAATGACTTTGGGTTTAGAATAAATTATAAAGAGGAAAAGCTACTAAAACCTTCGTTTGGAATTGTTAAAGAGTTACTACAATCATGGAATCAAGAAAAAAAAATATTTCGTTTGATTAAGCGATTTACATTTAAAAGTGTACGATTTCCAAATATCAAAGTTGATTGTAGTATTGTTCGCTCATCCAAAAGAGTGGGTAGACGATTGATACCAGAATATAGAGTAGAAAGTTCAGATGTATTTAACAATGCCGAGAGTTATGAGATTGAGATTGAAGTAGATGCGTTAATGGGAAGTTTATCAACGCAGTTTAAGAATGATTTGATTCGCCAACTTAAAACAACTATAAAATATGTATTGTCCGGTATTCAGCAAACCAATTTTCCAATTTCAATTGCAGAACAAAATGGTGTTTTACAAAACTATATGAAGATTTTATATAATAATAGTGTCCCAGAAAGGAGAATTAGAAGTAGAGATTTTGTCGGACCATCCTCCATATCATTAGAGAGACCTAATATAGCACCTCTTCAAGAAGATTCCATGGTCCCTAATATTCGTTTACCATATACCGTAACAGAGAAGGCGGATGGTGTACGAAAACTAATGATGATCAACTCAAAAGGTAAAATTTACCTAATAGATGTAAATATGAAAGTTCAGTTTACTGGAATTGTAAGTAAAAATAAAGAAGCATTTAATACCATTTTAGATGGAGAACACGTGCTTCACGATAAATTTGGAGCATTTATTAATAAATATCTTGCATTCGACATATATTACATCAAAAACAATGATGTCAGAGCAAATCCATTTTATGTGTTTGATGATACTAAGAAGGAAGATAGTAGATCAAGATTAGTTAAATTAAATAAAATAATGAAAAATTTACAATTGGCGCCATTGGTTGGAGTTGAATTGGCTTTGAAGGTTGATGTTAAAACATTCCACGTCTCTTCAGATGGACCCACGATGTTTAAAAATTGTAAGATTATTTTAGATAGAGTAAAAGATGATTTATTTGAATATGAAACAGATGGATTAATATTTACACCATCTGATAAAGGAGTAGGTAGTTCAACAATAGGAGAAACCTTAGATCCAGTTAAAAGAACATGGGAGTGGTCGTTTAAATGGAAGCCTCCTGAATTTAACACTATTGACTTTCTGGTTACTACACAAAAATCTGAAACGGGTGAAGATAAAGTTGGGAATATATTTCAAAAAGGAACAGATCTATCTTCTGCTGAAACAGTTTCGGAATATAAAACACTAATATTAAGAGTTGGTTTTGATGAGAGACGTCACGGTTATATTAATCCTTGCGAAGATGTAATTCAAGATAGGTTACCCAAAAAAACAACAAGAGAAGAAAATAGTCAATATAAACCTGTTCCATTCTATCCTAGTAATCCTACACCAACATACCCAGCTTATCTTGCAAATATTATGTTACAAGATCGTGGCTCTATCAAGGTTATGTTAACCGAAAATGAAGAGGGAGTTATTGAGAATGAGACTATTGTTGAATGTAGGTATGATCCTACTAGACCTAAATTTTGGCAATGGGTACCTATTAGGGTAAGACTTGATAAAACAGCTGATTATAGGTCTGGTGGTAGAAACTACGGCAATGCTTACCACGTTGCGCAAAGTGTTTGGAATTCTATTCATAACCCAGTCACTGAAGAAATGATAACAACAGGAGAAGGAATACCCGATTTGATAGCCGATGATGATATTTACTATAATAAAAAAACTCGAGGTACTATCACACGATCATTGAGAGACTTTCATAATTTATTTGTTAAACGACAATTAATAATGTCCGCGGCAAAAAGAGGAGGCACGTTAATTGATATGAGTGTTGGAAAAGGTGGTGATTTTCCAAAATGGATTGCATCAAAATTATCATTTGTGTTTGGGCTAGATATTAGTCGTGATAATATCGAGAATAAAATTAACGGGACATGCGCTAGATTCTTGAATTATAGAAAGCAATTTAGATCAATGCCATATGCATTATTTGTACAGGCCAATTCAAGTTTAAATATAAGATCTACAGAGGCTCTTTATACAGATAAAGGTAAAGAAATTACCAGAGCTGTATTCGGGGATGGACCCAAAGATGCAAAGAAGTTGGGCAAAGGTGTGTTTAGGCAGTATGGTAAAGGAGAAGAAGGGTTTGATGTGGTTTCCAATCAGTTCTCCATTCATTACTTCTTTGAAAATATTGATGTTTTAACGGGCTTCTTAAGAAATGTTAGCGAGTGCTGTAAAGTAGGGGGATATTTTATTGGAACCAGTTATGATGGAAGGGCCGTTTTTAGAAAACTAGAAGGTAAGGCTCCTGGCGAAAGCATATTCATAACACATAATGGTGAAAAAATGTGGGAAATTAAAAAGCAATATGAAAGCGATGAGTTTCAAAATAATATATCATCACTGGGATATAGAATAGATGTCTACCAGGAGTCTATAAACAAAACATTTCCCGAATATTTAGTTAATTTCGATTATCTTATTCAAGTTATTGAAAATTATGGATTTGTTTTACTTGAACGTGACGAGGCGCGTTCCTTAGGATTACCTGAGTCCATGGGTAATTTCGATCAATTATTCTACGAAATGCAAACACAGATCAAACATCGTCGTTTGAGGGCATCAGATGTACAGTCCGCACCGGAGATGACTTCCGATGAAAAGAAAATATCTTTCTTGAATAAATACTTTATATTTAAAAAGGTAAGGGATGTTAACGCAGAAGAAGTCAGTCGCGTATTAACAGGTGCTAGTATAGCGCAGGTTGATTTGGAAATGAAAAAAACACAAACAATCGCAAACCCAATGATTAAGAAAAAACCTGTTGTTAAAAAGAAAAAAGCAAAACTTAAAATTGGAGTTAAATCAACGGATGTTGCGGAACCAGTAGTTGAAGAAATGGAAATTGTGGTTGAAAAGGCTCCTGGAAAATCAAAACAAGTTGTAAAGGTTAAGAAGCGGAAAGGAAAAGTAAAAGTAAAGGGTAAGAAACCAGTTGTTGTAAAAACAAAGGGCAAAGTTGTTGTAAAGGGAAAAAGAAAGGTTAAAATTAAAAAAGATGACAAGGATGCCCAATAATAGGAGTTCAAATGGATATAAACATATTACGATATATGATAATAAATATGTCGTATTATCAAGTACCTAATATAAATTTTTTTATTCGGCCTCAAAATATAAAGGTAACATTTCGTAAACAAGAAGACTATACCAATTTTATAAGTCTAACGCTCTCTAAGTATCTAAATACAGTTAAAAAGAGAATAAATAAATATCCAGATGATTGGGATAATATTAAAAGGATTACTAATAGTTATGAGTATATTCATACTACAATACCTCATGCAAAACATGCAATTAGTAAAATTAGACCACTATCGCGAGCTTTTTTTAAACTAGTAGAAATATGCAACACATTTGATTTATTTAAGGATGATGATCCGATTAAAAGTTTTCATTTGGCCGAGGGACCGGGTGGTTTTATTGAAGCTACAAGTTATTTAAGATTTAACACTAATGATAAATATTATGGAATGACGCTTATAGATCATGAAAATGATAATGTTCCGGGGTGGAATAAAAGCGCCTTATTTCTTAAAAAACATAATAATGTAACTATTGAAAAGGGTGCTGATAATACGGGAAATTTATATAATCCTGACAATTTTCATCATTGTTATATTAACTATAAAAATTCTATGGATTTTATTACTGCGGATGGAGGGTTTGATTTTTCGGTTGATTTTAATAAACAAGAAGCGATGGCGTTAAGACTTATATTTACAGAGGTATTATATGCTATTATTATGCAAAAATATAACGGTTCTTTTGTTTTAAAGATGTTTGATACTTTTCTTAAAAGTTCCATAGATATTATTTTTCTACTGGCTTCATTATATTCTAATGTATCAATTATAAAACCAGATACAAGCAGAACTGCCAATTCTGAGAGGTATATTGTTTGTAAGGGATTTAAACATCATGATTCATCTTATTTATTTGAAAAACTACACCATACATTAATAATGTTAAATAATTCATTAATTGATGATATGACAATAGAATCTGTTATAAATATCGAACTTCCTTATAAATTTAAATTATCAATTGCTGAAATTAATTCAATAATCGGCAATCAACAGATAGATAATATTCTAACCACTTTACGATTTATTGAAAATAAGGAACGTAAGGGAGAAAAAATTAATACAATTCGTAGTGCGAATATACAAAAATGTATTGCGTGGTGTATTAAAAATAAAATTCCCTATAATAAAACTACTAACAGCGGAAATATTTTTATGGCTAATAGAAAAATGAAACAAAGCGTATAAAATTGAAGTAAATTTTATTAATAAGATATATATTATTACTACTCACTATGGCATCTTTCGCAGAACAACCTACGACAACTATTTTCAATCACTTTATTACACAAAATACCCATGCGGGGAGAAAAGGGCAAGATGGTGCCGCTTCAGGAACAACCATTATCAATGGAAAAAGGGTCGAATATTTGGTAGTATATGACGGACACGGCAATGGGAAGAACAGAGATGTCACCGTGAATTATCTACGATCTCTTGATTGGACGACTCTCTTTGCTACAGGAAACTTTTACCTGGAATTATCTGAAAATCTAAAGAAAATTGATACTGCCGGTGGTGGCTCAACACTTTCAGTTTGTTTAATATACGATTCACACTTTGAAACGTTTTGGATCGGGGATTCTACTATACGAATTTATGATGAAAAAGAGGAGATATGGCGTTCAAAAGATCACAATGAAAAAAATCCTGACGAGGTTACTCGAATGAGTGAAATGGGAATAGAAATACTAAAAAAATATAAACGAGGTTCTAATAATGGTCAGACTATTTATACTTTAAATGTACTAGGCGAAGATACCTTAGATATGACACAAGGTGTGTTATTTGACTACGGATCGATAGATACTATAAACATGTCTCACGCTTTAGGACATAATAACTGTACAGGAGACTTCATCTCACACGCTTCAGTTCCTAGAGAAGAAGGGAAAAAATACAAAGTTATCGCTGGCACAGATGGCTTGTGGGAACTTATCCATGACGAAGCTCATAATGAGTTCTTGATAGATAGAAAAAATCAGTCTGAGGCTGTAGTAAATTTCGCTGACACTCTTTGGACCAAAGAATGGAATTATGGAGGGGCTAAAACAACGTTTCCGCAGTGGAATATTGATGATGTGGCTGTAGCCATTTGGTCAGATTAAGGTATAGTTTACCATTAAATATATATTAAATAATATTAAATATAAAAATTCAAATTACAAAAATGAACATTTTGTCCGTAATCAGAACAACTCCATTTATGTTTTTTTATTATAAATTAAATGATGAATTAGAAAATATACAAACCAAAAAATTAGCATTAAACAGTACCTCTTTATTTCACGCTTCTTCAAGCGTTTTGCTAGGTTTAAATTATTTATTAAAATCGGGTTCTCCTAGTTTAATACAAATGAATACAGGAGGATACTTGTTATTTGATGTATATTATATGATAAAAGCTGGTAAATTTGATTTATTGAGATTGATGTATTTATATCATCACATTGCTATTTATCCTTACATGTTTTTATCGCCAACAAAATATTATTGGCCACAAGTAATATTTTATGCTGAATTATCAAATATACCTAATTATATTGTTTATTATAGTTTAAAACAAGATGAAGAAAAAAAATTAGGGAAAGGTTATAAATCATTGCGAACAAAATCACTTTTGAAAATACAAGTATATTTTTATGCATTTTTTAGAATATTTGTATTAGGATATTATGGTATTTCAGAATTAAATCATGGTGGTAAAACTCCTTTTACTATTTATTTAATATCAATATTATATATATTTGGTTTAATTTGGTTTGGTGCTATGGTAAAACAAAATTGTAAATAACTTAAAATATATTATATAGTATTTCTTTATATGGATAATAAATCTAAAACTAAATTATTTATAATAACTATATTACTAGATCTATTTTTACTTTTTGCCATTATAAAATACACTATATCCGCTACCGGTCTACTTTGGATAGCAAGTGTTTTTGTTTGTCATTTGTTGTTTTATATTGCTTTATACAATGAAAATAGATATATTTTAGATGTATTACATTATTTTATTTTTATTCTTCCTTCTTTTGCAATATTTATAAATAATATTTGTATAAGAATAATATCTCTTTTACTGTTGATTTTAATACAAATATTATGGATAAAAGAAAAAAGGTGTATATTAAATGAAGACGATTATAAATTTGGATACGGAAATGAATTAAATTATTATTTAGTTGTTTATACTCCGATTTTGGCATTAAGTATTGGAACTTTATATAATAGTCAACCAATTTAGAGTTATTACAGCGATATAGATTAAACTCGTAGATTAATTAAAACTTCTCATTCTTTAAATTAATCCATACTTCTTCACGGACAGATATAGCTAATAATCCCTTTATTCTCCTATTAATTTCAGGAAAAGGTATATTGATATCCATGCGTTGACCTTCGCTTATATACTCTTTAAATTTTGCATATAACTTTTTTATAGGTTCATAATTAGTATTTAATTTAAGTTCACTCAATTTTGAAATGATTTCTTTTACCTCATTTTGTCGTTCTTCTTTTGTTCTGTAAACGATCTCTTTTTTCTGGCGCTTAGGCTTATCTTTCTTTTTTCCCATATAATTAAATTACTTGAAAAAAACTTAAGTAATTTAACTTATTAAAGAAGGCAATGATGAATAATTCCTTCTATATTCACTAGATCTTCCACCCAATCGTCTTCTATTCCGTTCTCTTACTCTATTTTGCGTAGCCTGCTGATTTATTGATCGATTACTTGATCGATTACTTGATCTGTTACTTGATCTATAAGGTGAAATATGTCTATTTGTACCTCTTATATTCATATTATTATTAATTATATTATACCTATTTCTAATTTCTCTTCTTTCTTGTATTACCGCTCTACTAGCTCTTCTTCCGGCCACGTGTCTTCTACATACTGGACAATGCGGTCTTGTAACCAACCATCTATTGATACATCTCTCATGAAAATGATGATTACATCCCAGTGTCCTTTTAGTATTGTCATCGTCAATAACTTCCAAACATATTGTACACATAGCAACGCTATTTGATAAACGTCTTGTTACTCTAGTTAATTGAGGCAATGGTCTTGTTGAAGCATTTGTTGGGGATGATCTGATATTCCTTCTTGCTATTATCTCATTAGGTATATTCGTAGGTGATCCGGTTGGCGAATTAATTGAAGGCATATTTAAATGAGCAATATTCGCTCGCCTAGCTAATCTAGCTTGTGCGCCCGACATCATTCTGACAATATCTTTAAGTTTAAATTTATACGTCGCTTGAAATGTCCTTTCATATAATTCACCTTCCGCCGTATTATCGGTTAATCTTGTAATAGAAAAATAGTAATTTCCTTTTGGTAACCATTGTCCATTCATATCATAAATATCTTCATTTGAACTGATGCTTGTTTTAATTGGGTATGACATCTGATATATATAACTCTACTAAATTTTAAATGATATTTGACTTAAATATCTAATCAATGAACATACCATGGTCCTTGTAAATCGAGTTTTTCTTTCTTCTAAAACCTCTTCTAATTTATCATCGTTTTGTCCGTCATTAAATGCACTTTCCAGCATATGTTTTGCGAGCGTTTCGTCATATTTTGAATCAAATTCCATAAATGCTAATTTTACAAAAGTATCAAGTGATCCATTTTTTAATAGGTCTCTTGTACTTTTTATAATGATACTACCCCAATCTTTTTCAAATGTACGTTCTGTATCGTAAGTCTCTCCAAAATTATGTAAAATGACCTGTGGATAAGCAAAACAAACACCATGTTGGTCACCTGCTTGTAGATTTACTCCTAAGTATGTGTGTTTCTTTGTTTGGTTCCATTTGATTTTAATTTGATTATCATTATAATCCTTAAGAGTATTCCAGTAATTTATAAGGTTTGATACGAGATGCAACTCCGCAGGTTTTTCAAATTCTACTACTTTAGTTCTCTTACTACTAACAATGCGATAGTAAAGATCTGTATCAGACATATCTCTACCGTGTGAATTAATGTAAAAGCCTTCATAGCCATCTTCAACAGGCATTAAAATTAAGCAAGTGCTATGTGTACTATAAGCCAAATCAGGCCGTTTCGTTTTTTCATTTTCACTGTGAATAATACAGTATGATTCTAATCCAAACATTACAAATACAACCTTTTTCTCGGCAATAGCATATGTAATATTTTCAGATAGATATTCGTAGTTATAAGAGTATTTGTTATTTTCTTTTTCATATCGACCACACGCAATATCTTGTAAAACTTCTTTTTCAATGTTAGTGTTTTTGTTTGGTAGTATATTTTTTAAGTCAATAGGAACTTGTAAGATCGATAAATCTTTTTTCATGGATTCTGTGAAAACGGTATCGCGCGCTATATTACAGGCCAAATGAGCTGGCGTTTCTGTTGATATACTGTTAGCTTTAATCTGCGCCGCTTGTTTTAAATAAGAGGAAAGTTTGTAATGCTTACCTCTTAGTTCATTTCTAGCTTCAGATAAGGTTTTGGTTTTATTCATTGTGATTGCTATTAAATGGTTATGTGTTAAATGTAATTAATTACTTAATATAATTATTTAAATCTTTTCAATTTATTAGGGTCGCAATTATGTCTAGTATTACATCGGAAATTACATTTTTGCGGCAATGTTTGCAATGCTCTACATGAGGGTTTTTCTTCAGGCATCTTACATCTTTGAGGTAACCCATTAAAAGTTAAACTTTTACCAACACAAGTACCGCTCAAATTTGCTTTATAAGTAGGGAAGGTATTTCTATATAAAGAAACAGGATACGTACCATTTGATGCACCGCCAAACCCATTCACGGAATTTATATGATTATCAAAAGACTGTGGTCCTAGGTTTGTATTTACAGCACTTGTTTTATTAGTACTGTCGTTGCCGTTTACTTGATACCTTGTAGATTGTGCTTTTATTTTGGTTTGATATTTCAACCTATTTATTCTTGATCCACCTGATACAGCACCTTGCGTTGAAAATCTAGGGTTACTTCTTTTATATACTGCTTTGCAATTATTATTAGCTGCTTCACATATTGTATACCCTTTTTTGGCACAACTTATATTTCCAAAGTTATCCATTTGTTGTGAACAATTCATAACAGTGCAATCTAATCCTAGGATATTATTACATGAAAGGTCGCACTCACCAGAGCAATCTTTATTTCCTTGATTATATTTTGAGTTACTATATACTCTTGTATTTGAACAGGCAGTAAGAAATTCTGAATTCTTTGATCCTTTAATTGCCGAATTGGAGAGAAAATTAAACCCCAGATTCCCAAATGTTCTACAACGGCGTTCTAGATATTGCTTAGAAGAGTAGTTATATTTATCATTTACCCATCCATTACGATTTTGTGTTGTTTTTTTTACTTGAGAATAACCACATAAATTAGCATCTTTAGATTCTGATTTTTTCTTTTTTACTATTAAATTACCCTGGTCGTCAATTCCAATAACATTATCTTTTCTGAATGCACCGCATGTTTTTGCATAGTTGTCTTTATATACAGTGTTTTTAGTTAGTGCTCTTTTTTGAGCTGGTAATTCTTTTGAATGATCGCATAACTCATTTATAGTTGGACTGAAGGATTCTTTATGGCCATTAGACAGTTTTCCTGTAAATAAAAGTTGTTTCCTATAACCAGGAATTGGATTCCTAATGATTTTATCATTGCAATATTTTCTCTGTTTAAAAGGTGCATTTGGATTTAAAGGAATGCAAGTACACCCAGAGTTAGGATTTCCACAGGATGTACATCTGCAATCTTGTAATTGTTTTTGATTATTATTAACATTAACATATACTGATTGTAGGGGCGTTGAATTCATGGTGTTAAATATTGGATTGCCATTAATGTCGTGTGTTCGGGTTCTTCTTCTTTTTGCCCTTAACATTTATATTTAGTTTAGAAAATAGAAATGTTATTAGACTTTAATTATGAAAGTGTTAACGTAAACTGCTGACCAGCTGGTAATGGTTGATTAGTTGGAGTACTAGCTGTTAAATTAAATGGACATGGAGAACATCTCCATAAAGGAGCAGGAGGAGCAAGAGGAGCAGAAATATATGTAAATAATGTAACCGTTTCTGGTGCTGGTAATGGATTTGTAATAGGAAATGGAGGATTAAAAGAAGGCGGAAGAATAGTTATTTGTTGACTTGTCCAACTTCCACCAGTTAATTCACAGCAATCACCAGTAATTTTTGTAAGAAGAGTATTATTAGGAGTTGTAGTGTTATTACCTCTTACTATAATTTGACAACCACCTCCAAATGTTCCTTGTGGTGTTGTAACGTTAGAAGGTACAAAATAAATAATTTCATTATTATTATAAGTAGGGACAAACGTATTTACTGCTCCTTGTGGAAGTAATTTACTAGGATAAACATCACCATTTACATTATCACTAAATGAATATTTATTATATCCTTGATATCCGCCCACTGTTAGCGCTCCATTTCTATTAAACCGTTTCCATTTTCCGGAATATATCCATTCTGGCTCTGCTGGTTCATCAGGTATTATTATTACTGGATCATCGCCTGGTATAGGATCATTGGCTGGATTACTAGATCCTTTTTCTTGAGGGGGACATGGTAGAAGATATCTATTAGTATCTTGTGCTAAAACATTCATTGAAAAACCATTTGGACATAATTTAGTATCGCAAGTTTTTTTTGGACATTTACAACCAGGTGCTCGTCTAGTTATTGTACTTCTTTGATATAAACCATAGGTACCCTTAGTTCTAGGATTCCAATTAGATTCTCCCGGATTTGACCTTGTAGATCTTTTCTTATTTGTTAATTGTGGAATACCAAATGGTTGCTGCCTATATTTATTAGCACAAACAATCTCACGATGTCTTCCATTAAACATCCATCCTGTAAATCGTGGTTTACCTGCAAAATAAGGACCATTGCCATTGCCATTAATATCACATCTTTTTCCCTTTCTACATTTACTATTTGCTGCCTTAATAGTATCCAATTTTAGTCTCTCCAAACGTCCGCCAGAAGTTACGGCGCCCTGTACTTTAAATTTATTATTGTTAGGTTTCCAAACGGTTAATGCATTCTTTGGAGGTTTTATATTAGTGGTGGTAATATTTGTTAATCCTAGAGGTTTGACAGTAGAATCAGAAATGGTATTACCGTTTTGTACCACTTGTAACCCATTAAAATTTTGAATTCTATTATCGCAATTCTGTAATTTGACATTCATTGCTACAATTTGACCTAGAATACTCCAAACGGAAGATTCTATGGATCCTATTGGCTGCCCATCAAATAAAATTGTATTACCTGGAGAAAAAAATAATTTCCCCCTTTTAGTAGGATCAGTTGTTGTATTTACAAAGAAGTATAATATTTGTTCGTTACAAGATAGAGGCGTAATACAATTAAGACATGAATTGCCACCGCTTTTTCTATATAGAGATTTTTCACAACACGGTTTGGTACCACCAAAACAGGCGCTTCCATAAGGGCAAGCAGATCCAGGGGCACCTTGTATTCTAAGGTTTCTCTCCAATCCCCTTTGATAAGTATTCAGTGCACGATTTTTATTATATTGCGAATAACTAAAAGAATAGGGTTTTTGCCAACCGGTATCCGTAGGACAAAGCAGACGTTTATGTTTTTGATGATAGGTATTTCCGTCTGTTCCTACTACTTTGCTATAATCAACGCAAAATTGTTGTTTGGGCTGCATGCCTGACCTGATTCGCTTATCATAGCAAACTCTAGTATCCTGTTGACAAGATATCGCGTATGAGTCTTTGTAAACATCATTGGTGGCTTCTTTTGAAACACAAATATCATTTTTAGGAGGTTGATTAAATGTAAAAGATTTTTGTTGATACAAACTCCCATCCGAACGATATAAATAAATTCCACCATTTGTATCAATATTTTTTAACTGTTTTATTTTGTTCTTGCATTCGGTATCATTTTTAAATGAAAATCTTAGTTGAGCCGCAATACTACCGTTATTATTTAAAGAATATCCAAAATCAGTTACTTTACCAAAAAATGCTCCACTCTTTAAATAAACATATTCGCCTCTCATAGGCATAGGCGTTTGGAATTTAATATTAGTTGGTAAACTAAATTCAATATAACAGGATCCGTGACACCCTTTATAACACTTTTGATTACCTTTATTGCTTCTACAACAACATGCTAAAGTCTTTCTATATCCAGCGATTGGTGCTCTATAAGGAGCGCCAACTTTAGAACTGCCTAATACTTTATAGGATTCGTGTTCAACACTCAAAGTTTGATATGTTGAATTGGTCCATGCACCTCCAATAAAATTTCCTCCATTAGGATTTTTGAAAAATAACCCTGTAGTTTTTTGAGGTGTGTTTATAAATCGTTCTTTTAAGACACAAGAGTTTCCACTTGATCTTACAATAATTCTAACATTTATAGGAAATGCCCCAGAACAATCTTCTGCATTAATCTCACCTAAGGGAATGCAAGCATTAGAGTTAGGAAACAAAATATCTTCAATTACACCAATTTCTTGTATTGATGACTGATTTGGTGCTGTATCTGCAGGGATTGCATATCCCATAAATATTGTATTGCCTGGCGCCAATACAGTTCCATAATTAAAACCTAAGTATGGATTACTAGAGGATTTCCATAAATCGAAACTTATATTTTGAATTAAAAAGTAGTTTCTACAGCATTGTGTTCCACAGCCAGCTATAGTACAAGAACAATTGTTTAATTTGTTACCATTTGAATCTACTAAATCTAATTCACGTCCCTTATTACGAGAATCGAATCTAGCATTATGGTTTTCGTATTTATTTACTAAACCTGTACTATTAAATGTATTATAAATTCTTGATCCATCAGAATTATATTTCCTTGTTCGACTATTTCTCATTTTGAAACTTGCCATTTATATTAACAAAAGAAAAAATAGGAGTGATATATAATGAGTATTATTGTATACATATTAATTATAGTATTTGGATTTTTAATTGTCAATCATATATTCGAATACTGTTTGCAATTAACTGAAGGTATGACATCGGATACATTACATTCTTTAGCAGGTAAGGTCGGTGGTACTGGTTCAAGTATTACCAATGTAAAAGATAAATTAAATAAAACTCTTGAAAGAAGCAAAGAATTATTATCCAAAATTAGTTCTGCGGGTACTACGAAAAGCATGAATAAGGCAGCTGGTAATCATAAATCTATCCAATCATTAAATTTAAAACCAAAAACAGTAGATTGTGAGAATTTTCAAAATCAATCTACTATTGAAAAATTACAAAGCACGAGCAATTTACATACACAGGATTTAGGATCGTTAAATGGTATAATAGTAAATATTAATTCGAATATGAAAAAAATCGAAGATAGACTAAAAGGAATGAAACCAAAGAAATAATAATTAAATACATATATAATGGATTACTATATATGTATTTTTCTTGCTTTTGCCATAACAGTATTATTATTAAATTATTTTTTTAGCAACACAAAAGAAGGGTTGACAACCAAAACAGAAGAAGAAAAAGAACAAGAAAAAGAACAAGAAATTAAAAAAGAAGATGAAAAAAAACAACAACAAGCAATTAATAGTTTAAACTCTAATATTACTCTTAATGAGAAACAAGTTGGACAGTTTAATAAAAAAGATAAAGATTTGAATAGTCAATTGGACAATTTAGAAAAAAAGATAGAATGCGCAACTAAAGGAAATAGTTCGCATGCAGATGCAGCAAAATCAAAAGCAACAGAACTAAGGGGTCAAAAAGGTGAGGCTACTAGTTTCCCTACTAATTTTTAAACCCGATCTTCAATCTCAAATCTTCTAGCTGCTTGATAATTTAAAGGATTTTCTTGTACAGAAAGTATGCGTTCGCCTATATTTCTTCTATTCATTTTTATAAGGGTTTTATTACTAGCTCTGTGATAACCAAAGAATGTATGGAGTTGTATAGCTGAAGAAATTGGTCCCCAATATGATATTACAGAAGGATCTCTAGATAATAAAGCAATGCCTAGTATAAATAAAAAACTGTTTGCAAACAACGCATTCCAAATAATAATCGGAAGCATTTTACAATAGTATGTATATTTTCTATTAATATTCGAATGAATTCCACTAAGTTGAATAATAAATGCTATAATAGCAACACACCAGGTACTTAGAGATTGATAATATGCCCACGCCAACCAATCATCGCTTCTCATTCTATAAGGTAAATGTAATGATTGAATCTGAAAGACGGTCATACTAGTATAATGCGTTGTGTCGTCTAATGCCCACATAAATCCACCTAAAATCCAACCAAACCCAGCCCCCATCCAGAATTCTCCGCAAATACCCCATCCCTCATATAATGTAGTATAGGTTTCCAATGGATATTCTCTTTCTATTAAATAATTTACATTACATATTTCGCATCTTCTAGCATTATCGTTCCCCACATTTTCTTCACGCCAGCGCTGCAAACAAGATTCATGTACCCATTTCGCCGTACCGTCACACCCACAAGGACTTATTAATTGTTCATTAGTACTATCTTCTAAGCATATCCTACATTCGATCATAATGTATAATATGTGTATATTTTAATATACTTATTATATAAAATGACATCAACCGGAACCTCATCATTTTTTAATAAAGTAGCATCAGACCCATCTTCGCTAAGCGAAAAATATCTAGGACCGAATTATGTTTACAGTAAATGGATTAAATCACCGTCAGAAATGGGAATGAGTGGAGGCGCAACTTTAGATGATTTTTCTAATAATATTTCTGGACTTATGAACTACATGCAAGTTTTGACAGAGGGAGGAGGACCGGCTTTAAAAACCGGTGGTCAAAATTTAGGAGATAGATATTTTCTAGCTACAGGTGGGCAATGTCAAGACTCTCAAGGAAATAAGGTTACAAGATCTATTTATATTGATAATGTTCCAGATGGATCAGCCCCTGCTTTAAAACAAATGGGTATGGGCGATAGTGCTTTTAATGGCTTAATCCCAGGATTATTAAATGATGTAACAACATTAAACCCCGTCCAACTTTTCGGAGCATTTATGAGTGGAAATACTCCCGATTGTACAAGTATTCATATGAAAACGATTGATGCTAATAACAAGGATAGTACTGGTCAAGGGTTTGTTGTTAATAGTGAAATTAAATCAATAAATCCTTGCGCTTTTGTAAATGGTACAAATCCATTAACTAAGGAATCTTGTCCAACAAAAGAATCTTTTGTTAATGCAAATATAAAGATGTCAAAAGCAAAAGATTTGATTAAATCGGATTTTTCTAAACGAAAACCTCTTGCCGAACTTTACACCGCTGCTGTAGGTGGTCTTTTTGTATATTTGATTTACAAAATGCTTTACAAGAGTAATTAGATTATTAATTTAAAAATTCTAATTACTTACACGAGGAAGAGTTAACTCTATAAAATATGGTTGAAGAGGTTTTATAATGAATGGTATAATAACAAAAGGCATTAATAAAAAGACTAATACAATTGTTAACCATGGTTGTAATGATGTATTCTTCTTACCTCCAAACTGGAACCGTTGTTCCCTTCTTCTATTAGCCTGATTTGCTTTATTAAATGCATCGCGTCTCATTCCCATATTGGCAAAAGCCTTGCTTGATTTATTTAAATTTGTAGGCCCACCAGTTATTTTAGCTTGTTGACTTTTTGATAATTTATTCTTTACCTTTTTATCTTCATTATTAACTAACTTTTCTGCTGCGAGCTTTACAGATGTTAAAGCTCCGGTAATCATACCAAAATTAAACCCTCCCATTAAGATTATAGCTCTTAGTAAAAAAATTAGCGCAAAAACAAAAATCCCCCAATAAATATAACTTGTATAAGTTTTTACTTTTTTTGATGTTTGCGTTTTATCATTATAAAATGTACTCATTCTATTTGCTATAGCTCGTTTGCTTTTCTCGTCATCTATCTGTTTTTGATCAGTTGAAATATTTTGTTTATAATAAGCAATCAAATCATTCATTCTTTTTTGATATGTTTGCTGTGATTTTAGAATCCCTATGTTTTTATCAATGGCAGCTAGATCAACAGTGTAATCCTTAACAATTTTATCAATAGTATTATTAGCGGCATTAAGTGCCTTTTTCTTATAAACCATGTTATAATAAGGCGATCCCCTTGTGCTAGTTGGTAAGCCAGCAGATTGCTTTTCCAATTTAAGACTTTGTTCATTAAATTTTTTTGTTGCTTTTACAAGACCCTCTAAACTTGATTGTAGTTGATCTTGACAATTAAGTATTTTATTCATATCTGCTTTACTAATTTTAGGTTTATCTGACATTATAGTTGTATAATACTTAGAAATTAATAAATATTTTGGTTTTGTTAATATCAAAATATTTAATTAAATGGTGCGAAACTTTCCGAAACAGAAGATCCCTTTTTCTTTCCGAGGCCCGCCGTAGCTTTTGATAAGTCTTTGCCAATATCTTTTGTTACGCCCTTTATATCTTTTCTAGCTTTATCGTATCCTTTTTCAGCATCTTTTTTCAAATCTTTGTATTCGCTTTTGGCTTGTTTATATCCCTTTTCAAAGAAAGCCTTGTCTACTTCCCATACTGTAGGTTGATGACCACCCGGTGTTCTCTCAGACCATTCAAACTGATTCCAGTTCATTGGATTTCTGTAATAATTCCACCATATGCGCTTAATAGTTAAAAATACAGCAACTGCGATGGCTAAAACAATGACAGAGTTTCCTACCATGGTCCATCCTATCCCATTAAGATAGACACCTCCTAAAATAAACAAACTACAAAAAGCGATTGTCTTAAAGATCCCTGCATGTGACGAAAAACGGTTATACTCATAATTTGTAATTTCAACCATTCTATGCTTATTAGTTCTAGCATTAATAAGATCCTGGGTCTGTTTTTCTAAATTTTTAAGTTGATCTTCGGCAACCATAAGCATTGCAATTTGATCTTGAAGCGCTGTACGGTCGGAAGATAGTGTACACTGTGTTGTAGATGAAACATATGTTAATTGTTGTAATAGTCTTATACGGGCATCTTGTATAGATTTTAATCTTTTCATAAGCGCATTCATTTGTGATTGATTTTTAATTTTACCTGTAGTCATATCGGTGTCTTTTTTCATTTCATTTAAAATAGTCATTTCTTGTTTTTGCAATGATTCAATATCAAGAATAATTTTTGGTTTGGATTGAGAGTCGCCGCCAAAAGGCATTAACATGGCACATTGACCGGCTAGCGTGGGTTTAGATTTACCCGAACCAGATGTTCCGCCTCCGGCATTAGCAGGATCAAAAGAAGGGACTAAAGTTCCATCACTATTATAGCATGTACCTACTTTTTTCCCTTCATATTCAGCTGGCGCAGAGCCTAAACTACATTGAACAGAAGGATGAATGCACATGTTTTTTTCTTTGTCGTATGTGTAAAAATCTTTACCATCTTTAGTTGGACAAGTTTTTGGTGAACTCATATTATATATAATATGACATCATAAAAAATTATAATTAATTGCTAGATTTTAACTTTTTAATTACAAGAAACATCCCAGAAATTGCTAAAATAAACCAAATATAATAACTAATATTAGCACTTTGCGATTTAAAGTTTATATCCTCATACATGCCCGCTAACTGATTTTTCCGTTGAGAATTTTTTTGGAATGCATCATATGTTTTTTTATATTTTTGCATATCTCTAAGAAGTTTCCTTCCAACTGCGCTTTGTTGGAGTTTGACTTTATTTATACCCTTGCTTGCATTATCAATCGCTTTCCCCATAATTTCAGTTTTTGCATCTAAAATAGCATCTAACACGCGAAATTTTAATATTTCAATATATAGATTTGCATATTTTACATCGCTACAAGTATCAATTAATTCTGTAGGGCTAGGTAGTTTTTTATAACCTTTTGGAATTTGCAATCCCATACCATTATCTATCATATTCCCGCCTCCCGGACCTTTTTGAGTAATATTTCCTCCTTTTGGTAGTGGTAATACGCATCTTCGTCCTTTTATAGTTTTCATATTTTTTTTCATCCATGGCCAGTGAATTCCTAAAAATCCAGTATCATCATCATATTGTCCGCAATTTTTATTAGGTTCCACATTACCGTATTGAGTCATGCCATCAGGGCATCCATCTGGCTCGCCTGAACCATCTCCGCACTGTAACCACGGTGTATCTTTTGTTCCAGATGTTTGATTAAATGCCTTAACTCCTTGTTTATATTTAGCATCAGGGGGCACTATTGATGGCATCCAATTATTAGGATTGTGATAAAATAAATTTTTAGAACCAGCGTCTCTAACATTCACGGGATTACATAAATCATTGCAAGAAATCGTTGGATGACCAGTATCCATATAAATTTTTGTACCGTCTACACAAGTACAATATCCAGACCCTCCTATACCATTTTGCATCGTGCCTTCAATAGCTACATCGCAACCAAATCTTCCGGCAGATCTATCATCGTCACTACCAACTGTTGTGACATTATGAAGTTTGGTTGTTGTGCCAACAAATCCAATATCAGATCCATCCCATACACTTTCTTTTATAGAACCTGTTGGGTCAACAATATAATTATCTCCATAAATACCTGATCTACCATTTGAAGTGTTTGTCCAACTTTCACAATATTGTTTATGGCCTGCAAAATTACTACCACTACCTATACCACTTTTGCACGCGTTTTTAAATATACTTTTCCATTTATTCTCGAGAGTATTTAGACCTTTACTTAAAATTTCTGGATTTCCTTGAACCGATTTCATTTGTTTTACCAATGGATCATTTTGAAGACCACTGAGTAGTGAAGAAAAAACTTTTGTTGTTTTTTCTAGTTCTGCATGAATACCCGCTGAATTTACATTATTCATCTCCGAAAGATCTGTTGCACTTTCAATAGGCCCACTTCCACCCCAAATTTCAGAAGCTGAATGAACAGGTTTGCTAGATAGAGATGTATTAATTTGATTTCTTAAATTAATATTGGCTTGATTAATATTTTTATTGTTAGTCGGTTCACTATTTCTATTCTTCCAGCCAGCGGGACCTATACTTCCCATTTGATTAGTAGCATTAGATACGCTTGAATAAATATCTCCATCAGCACTCACGCTTGCTATTGAATGAGGTTGAGGTGGTGAACCAGGATTAGTGAATGCTTCTTTAGCACTGGAATGATAATATACCAGATTTTTATTATCTTGTGGAGATGCTCCCATTGAAGTATTCAGTTGACCACCTGGTTGACTTAACATCCATGCAATCCAACTTCTTTTTTGCTGTTCAGTTGCATTTCCCCACGTGTAATCTTCTCTATTAAGAGTTTTCATTAAAATAGCAAAGGTTGCAACGCCTGATACCCCTCCGATCATAAAATTTGTTGCAAATTTAGATAAATTTGCTTTTGGCATTTTCAAACTGCGCCACATATTTCTTAAAGATTGCATCGTGTCACTCTCCCCACCAGAAGCCGCGTCTCCACTTGCACCATTTGTTGTGATTGCACTATCAACCTCCTCATCGGTAGCTACTTCCTCTCCCTCATTTGCGAGTGATCTCTGTATATAGTCTCTGAATGCCCTTGATGCTTGTTTTAATCTATCGCGAAGTTTTTTCATATCCTCCATTGCCTTTTTCATTCTATTAAATTCCTGCGCTTCTTCTTCCCCTTCTTCTCCCTCTTCTCCTGCTTCCTCCACTTCTGCTTCTTCAGAAGCATCTTCGCCGAACTGAAATGCATTTTTAATTGCTTGAAGGGCACTTCGAAGTTTGTTTAAATCCATTAAACCCTCCTCTGCCTCCTCTGCTCCCTCTACAGCCGTTTCTCCGGCCTCTATTGCCTCACCCAATTCCGCTGAATCAGCAACTACCTCTGCTGCTTCACACGCGCCAGCCAGACAGGGTAAACAAGATAAAGCTAAAACAGCTAATGCTGCTACTGCTATTCCTGCAAATAAAGCTGCTGCCCACGGAGGATTTGGTTGAGGTCCGCGCCATTTTGCACTATTTGTAGTAAATTTTCCTATACCACAACCGTATAAGCAAGCATTTAATGCCTGCTTTTTATTTGTTTTTTGACACATTGTTACGCAATCAGTATATTCTTTCGGTTTAGCTTTTATAGTTTCTACTAAATTTCTATATTGTCCAGACCACTGTTCCATTGTAGAATCATACGCATTTTGCATACCAATTAAATCTTGAATTTCATCATTGTTTTGTTGAACCACAGCTTGTTGAAAATTTGAACCCTTCATGTTTGTAAATCCTTCCTTCATTAAATCCTTACTACGAATTCTTACACTTTTTTGCATCTTTGAACGTCTACGTAATAATGCCTTACCTTGTTTTAATTCAGGATCTATAATTAAACTTCCATTATCCATTTGTCTTTTCATATTAAAACCATCATTCATAATTGATGTGTAACTCATTTTTATCTATATATTATAGATAAAAAAGTAATATTTATTTACTTAGTTGTCGAACAGTTAAAATACCTAAAGTAGTTGCAGCTACGAACCAAACAATATAGTGCAAATATGCGGCATCTAATTCATTTTGTCTGTCCTGATATTGTCCTTGTAAGCTATTTTTTTGTCGAATGAGTCCATCATATTTTTGCTTTCTGACCATAAGTTTATCAACCATATTTTTAAGATCCCCTCGTTGCTCACTTCTATATTTATTTAATTTATTGGTTGTACCATGAGTTTTATATGTCTGTGTCACTAATTTATTTGCTTTCCTCATTATTTCACCGTTGAGTTTTTGAATTTTGCCTTCAAGTTCGCTAATTTTATCTCTATTTATTTTTTTTGAGTGTGTATGCTTTTGAAGAGTTTGAAGTGATTTGATCAAGGCTTCATATTTTTCTTCCATTTTTGCTAATTTTTTTACTTCTTTATCATCCAAAGCCGTTAATTGACTATTATTCTCTAAAGGTTCTTTAATTGAACCTAATCCTGCACCCGTTGTTTGCTCCATTAAAGGTAAATGCGAATAAACAGGTTGTTCAATCTGATATTGCATTTTATTAAATCGTGCACCTTGCATGAGTCCTGGATCGGCCAAATCGTCACTTTCTTTTGAAGTTGAAAAAAGTTTTGATAAAAAATCTGTCATCTCTTATAATGTACTGATAGAAAATGTATTTATGAAATAATGTCTTATTTTTTGAAATATTTATAAATTGCAAGGCTACCTCCTAAAACCGCCGCTACATAATATGCTGCGATAGCATAGTTTTCTTGCGAATCTTCTCTAATTTGCTCTTCACGAGGCACCGCCGCCTGCTGTGTATTTTTAGTTTGATTTAATAAATCATTCTCTATATCGACTTCTAATTTTAATCTATCCAAATATTGATCTAAACTTTCTATGGATTTATTATTGGCAATTATATTAGAATTGATCTGACTGTATAATAAAAAAGTCTTGCCTAAAATGTTATTCAATTGGGTTTGATTTGCTTGACTCTCTTCAGTTGAATCTTTACCTTCTAAATATTGCTGTTCCAATACACGTCGATAATTATCTATTGATAATAGAAATTGATTTTTTAAAGACCAAAATTTATTTTCAAACTGATTCATTGCTATTCCACTTGTTTCCATTTTATAATATTGATATATTAAATCAATAGCACAACCTATAATACTTTGAAGTAATTGATGTGGGCGATGGTCTTGTTATTTCAACCACCTCATTCGGTCTCAAACCAATAGCCTGTGCAACAGGATCAAATCGTGAGATCTCTGGAAACTGACTGTCGTTTGTAATATAGTATTTTTTCTTAATTTTCTCTTTATCTTCCATTGATAAAACTGTGTGATCAGGAACATCTTCATGTTTCAATACATTGAATAGATAATCATTGAAATTAAAGATGTTAATAAACTTCTTATCATTTGTATATACTTGACTAATAATTGACTTTATTCCATCGTTGACCTTATATTGCTGAACAATAATAAGTTCGTCGTCGTCGCTCAAGATTTGCTCAATATCAAATAAATCATCTATATAATCGTATATCTGGGCTCCATTTGATTTAATTTTACTGCCTAGATGATACTTTACAAAGATCTTTTTTCCGGTTTTGCTATTTGTAAGTAACATATCTAACTGATCATTTTTCATTAGATTATAAATCTCAGTTACACTAAAATCCTTATAATCTGAGGTATCAAACCCTCTTTTCTCACTTAGTTGGTCTAAGATAATTGATCTTGACCTAAATATTTTCGAAACAACTGGACTATAACTAGCGCTTGCTGACATGATGATGTATAATATATATTGCTAATTTTAAATATAATTCAATTTTATTTAATTTGAATTACATTTATTCAATCTTTTTTAAATCTCCGCCGTCTTCACTACCTTCATCTCCACTATCTACTTCACCTCCCTCTTTTGGCGCTAAAAGATCCAATCCTCCATTGAAGTCAGGTTTTAAAGTTATTCTTATTGGTTTATTAGCTCCATCGGACGGAATATCTCCGCCTCCAGACATTTCTTCATCTTCATTAGCACCTTTATCCTGATGTTGGGGTAATGTAACTATTGTTTCTTCTTCTAATTCTCCGCTTGAAGGTTTTGTATTTGGATCTATATAACCTAAGTCTTTTGCTTGAACAGAAAATGCTATTGGGTTTTCACTTGATCTAATCATTGCAGTATCTCCCGGCATATCCATAGTAACTATAGTAAAGGTTTGATCAGCATCTGATTTATCGTATTTAGAGGGATCTAATAATTTAACTTCATCGCCAATGTTTAATAAATTTAATATACTAGGTGATACTGGAGCCCCAACAGGCCCGGGACGATCAGGATTGTAATCAGGGCTTTTAGGGCTGTAACGAGGGCTTGTAGGATTGAAAGCTGGGCTTTCAGCTATATATTTTAGAAAATGAGCATTTGTTATAAATGATGGACTAGGACCTTCATTATCTATACTTACAGTTCCATCTGGATAAGCCCTCATTACCGTGTAATTATCTTCTCTAACTGCTTGAGAGATTTGAACCTTTGAACCAGGTTTTATATCTTCTCCAGTTAATGAACTAAATAACCATTTGTTTGCATTTTTGATAATTGCATAACCCTGATCTGTATTTTTCAACAATGTAATTTGACTAGTGTCTGATGGATTTATACTAATTACAGTATATTGATTGTCGCTAAATTTAACCTTATTATTAGTAAAGAATTCTGTAATTGGAAGTTTTTTAGAAACTTTAATAAATTCAAATTCACCTGGTTCAACCATTTCCATGCCTTCCATTGTATTATTAATTACATAGCTTCCATCTTCATCGGGTCCTTGTTCAACAGTCCATACGACATCCCGATCATAAACTACAGCAAGTTTTTTTCCCGATTCAGGAGGCGTGTCAATAGGATATTGCATTGGGGGCGGTGAAGGAGCATAAGCCGCTTGTGGCGATTGAGGCATTATAAATCTACTAAGTCTTGTACTATCCACAGTTTTAACTTCCCCTGAAAATAAATCACTTACTTCATACATATCATATAATACAGTATTATCAACTATTTTTCTAATTATAGTAACTGTATCGGTATTATCCAAAGTAATTTGTTCTCCCGGCTTAAAAGTATCTGCCATCATCATTCCGAAGTTGCCAAATGGATTTACTGTAGGATCAGTAGGGAAGCCCTCATCTGGATCAACCCATGAAGGTATTTCTGGAGTTTCAGGGCCCTCCACTATTTGACGATCCATCTCAATATTTTTGTAATTGGTATTATCTTCTAGTAGTTTTTTACCGGTGGCTTCTATTACCTCTTCAAGATTATTTAATCCCGTTAATTTAACAGTATTACTTTCCTTCATAGCCGTTAATTCATCTACATTATCTGCGGTAATTATTCGCATTTGAACATTCATTGCTTGTAATTCTTGATATAATAATTTGAATGCATAAGGTACTTTGACTATGGAAAAATCTCTTCCGTATCTACTAATAGGTACGATATTTAATCCTCCTTCCAAATTATCTGTAAATTTCAATGGTCCATCAGTCATTGGACTCAAAAATATATTTCTATTTTCATTGTAAACAGCTATAGTACCGCTTTGATTACAAATTGCCATATAATATTTATCGCCCCGTTCCATCATTGATTCTTGTATGAATGATGTTAATCCGTGGGCCAATATAGCATCACGGTCCATTTCTCCTACGCGTAATCCGCCATCATTTGCCCTACCTTGTACTGTTTGTCTAGTAAGTACAGTACGTGGTCCACGAGCTCTGTAATTAATTTTATCTTTAACCATATGCTTTAATCTTAAGTAAAATGTGGGGCCAAAATAAATTTCAGTCTCTAATTGTTCACCAGTCATGCCATTATACATAATTTCATTTCCTGTTGAGTGAAATCCATTTTGTGTTAAGATCGCTCCAAATTCTTTTTCTTTTGGTCCTACATTGTTAAAAGCCGTACAATCGCCTGATGCGCCATTCATTACACAAGCCTTTCCTATCAAAACCTCTACCAGATGACCGATTGTCATGCGTGACGGCAGAGCGTGAGGATTCACTATAATATCTGGACGAATGCCTCTATCATTATAGGGCATATCTTTTTCTTCAAGTACAATTCCTATAGTACCCTTTTGACCTGCCCTAGAACAGAATTTGTCCCCTATGGCTGGAATACGATCATGTCGTATTCTAATTTTTGCTAATCTTCTTCCACTTTCTGTAGTTGTTAAAAATGATTTGTCAACATATCCCAATTGTCCTTTTTTCGGCGCAACTGATTCATCTACGTAAACTTCATCTGAAGATAAACTTTTAATAGTTTTACCAATCAAAATCGTCTTGTCTGTAACCTCAGTATTTTCTTTAATTAAACCCGATTCTGGATCCAAATGACTATAATCATACCCCATTTTAATACCAACTACTTCATTGGTTTCAATATCCATGAATCTACTTGCGATATCCTTATTAGCCACTCTTGTTTCTTCTTCTTCTGATTCATAGACGTTAAAGTAAGTTGTTCTGAATAATCCCCTATCTAACGCGGACTTATTCATAATTACAGCATCTTCTACATTATACCCTGTATAACACATAATAGCTACAATAGCATTGACTCCATATGGATGCTTATTTTTAGTAATTGGTGTATAATATCTACTTCTTACTACGGGTGTTTGACCATAATTAAGTAAAATTGCAGATTTATCTAATCTATTCTGATAATTTGTATGAAACATAGATACTGCCTGTTTACTTTGACCGCAAGAGAATGCATTTCGTGGATACGGATTTGTAGATGGGAAAATAACCTGATTGGCCATCATACTTAAAATTACAGATGGATGAATTTCTTGATGGGTAATTTTATTTTCAATAAACGTGGCTTTATTTTGTCCATATGAAGCAAGCATAGTACCCTCCATTTCTTGTGTATCCAAATATTCAATAATTGCACTTGAATCGACCAAATCGGTTCCACGGGTATAAACATCATTAAATTTATAAATATTCTCATTTGAAATTTTAATATCTATTTTTTTCTTACCGGTCCCCAAAACACATTCGTTCCATGAAATAGAATCCTCGGATATTCTCTCCAAAATATTACCTTTATCATAACTAACTTCATCTCCTATTATATGTAACAACGGATGTAAGGGTCTTCCTGCGTCGGTTTGAATGATGATCTCATTTCGTTTAATATTCCAACTAACACTTGTAAATATACTAAAAATTCCATTTCTTCTATAAAGCAATAGTCTGTTTCTCATTTCTAATGGAGTAATAGTAACTCCAACCCACGCACCATTTATGAAAATTTTAGTAGCGTTTGATAGATAGTTTAATTTGCATTCTTCTAATAGTTGCATGTTGAACCCCTCTTGTCTTAAATACTCAATAAAAGGGTAACCGGATATCCGTTTACTGATTTGTGTCATAATTGAAATATGATTATGAAGACCAGTATTTCCCCCATCGGGAGAATGTATAGGACAAATGATTCCCCACTGAGTACTATTGATTAATCTAGGACCTACAACCTTTGCGCCATCAGCAGCAATAGGTGTGTTTGTTTTTCTTAATTGAGCGGCGGTTGCAAAAAAGGATAAACGCGTTAGATCTTGTAAAACTCCTGGTTTTTTAGTATGTGCCTCTGATCCCCAATCACCTTTAAAAGCCCGGGCAAACCCAGCTTCTGTTATTCTATTTTTAAATATAATTGACTGATTATCCATGATTAATTTTATAAAATCGCGATTTTGATAACTTCTTGCGCTTTTCTTAACAGCATAAAAGTACTCTTTATCCATCTGTAGAAATATATCCTTTTGTTGGGCAGTATAGTATTCTCTGAATAAATCATAAATTAATGTACCTGAAATTTCAATCCTTTTATATAAATAACTATCCCTATCTGTTGGTTTTTCTTCTCCGTGTGCTACTGACAATAGACGTTTAACAATATATCCCAGATATAAAGCTTTTTGAGTGAAATTAAGCTCGCCTATATGTGGTAGAAAATATATCATTAATATTTGCATTGCGTGTTCAATCGTTTTTCCTTTGGTCAATGATCCGATATATTTTAGTGCTGCTTGCTGTGTAAAAACCAATCCCGCGTCGTGTACAGAAGGTCGCAAAGATTCAATGTAATGAGAATAGCGATCAATATCAAGTAAACAATAAGATATAATCTCTTTATCTGAAACTACTCCCAGCGCCCTCATTAAAATAAATAAAGGCACGGGCTTTCTCACATTTGGCACGGATACAACAATTTGACCATTGGAAGACATTGGTTGTTCTTTAATCATTTTAATTGCTAATGTTCGAATAGGCTTTGATGCATCTTCAGAAACCGATCTTATTTTTGCAGAATAGGCAACTCTATCGTTTACATCTTTTTGGATGTAAAGTAAATTATCAGCAAATTTTTCTTGTGAAACAATTACTTTTTCTTTACCATCAATTATAAAATAACCGCCCGGGTCATTGGGATCTTCGCCCATGTTTTTTCTCACTTGTGGCGCCATTCCTTTTAAAATACATAAGTCTGATTGTATCATAATAGGAAATTTTCCCATATAAATTTTCTCTAACGTAACACTCTGTGTTTCAATAAAATGTTTGTTTGAACCGTCATTCTTAGGTAAATACAATGTAAATTCTATTTCAACATCATAATGAATAGTAAAGGAGTAGTTAAAATTTCTTAGTCTTGCCTCATTTGGATACATTAATTTATTTTCACCATTTTCATCATAAATAACAGGTTTTCCATAGTAAATTCTATCGCCATTTTTACCCCCAATATAAAGTCTAGCATTGTATTTATACTCTTCAATATTAAGCGTTTTTACTGGACCATTCCCTTCAGCGCCGTTCCATCTTTTTTCTAACTGTTCTAGATTTTCATCTGAAAAAAACTCTTTCATCTCATCATAGGTAATTGGAAAAGATTGCCCGTTAGGTAATTTATAACCCACGTGTTTTGTTTCTTTATCTATCGTGATTCTCTCCTGGTTTTTAAATAAATGTATAGGATTTTTTTCTTTTAAAAGTTGAGGCAATCCATTCTTGAAAAAATCATTATATGATTCAAGATGGTGAGTTATTAAAAATGATGGATTATCTTTAAAATAAAGATTTAATAGTTTCCATGAGATAGGATTAAAACTCATTCTATTATATCTTATGTTTATATTTTTAAAGAGTTTTTAACTAGAAAAGAATTTTATTATATTAATAAGATTCTTATCTCATATTCGCCAATAACAAAAGAGCGATGATTACAAACATTAAAATAAATGGCAAAAGCACTAAAAACCATGAAATACCTCCGTATCCATATCTACAAAGCTGGTTAAGTAAGAATGTCCACACTAAAATATAAATTGCCTTAAATACAAAGAAAATCATATTATGATGTTCTAAAGGTACAGTATACCTACCAACAGTATATGTCATTGGCGATGAACAATTTTGCATTAATAGTGCTAAAATACTTATGACAGATAAAACCAAATAAAGTTGCGCTGGTGTACATAATGAATTATATATATTGCCTATTTTCATTATATACATTGTAAAGATTAGATTTCAGACTTATTTATAAGATGCTGTAAATTTCGCAGCCTGAGCCGAACCATCCTGGATATATGCATCCATTGGGATATCTCCTGGTGTAATTTGCACTGGGTCATTGATAGGTTGTCCTGCGGTATAGTTTGTCATAGGAGGCTGATTGGTTGGTCCAAATCCGGTATATTGACTGTAAAGGCTACCTACAAGATTACCTGCTTTATAGTAAACATCTCTTGCATCTGTTCCGCCGGGGATAGATTCTACTACATCGGATAAAGCACCGCCTCTGTGTCTTCGTCTGCGCTTTCGTGACCTTTTGCGCTTACGCGTGCGTCTTTTATGCTTGCGCTTTTTATGTTTCCTCTTAGATTTACGTCTCTTACCTCCCTTTTGCTTTTGAGGATTTGTAGATTCAGGTGCACTAATTACTTTTTTGTTATGTTGATAATAATACTGTTGATCGTCACCTTTTACTGCTACTTTGGTAATGCCCGGATTGGGTACATTGACAGGTCCGTTAGGTGGATAAGCATTTGTAGGTGAAAAAGTTGCTGGAGTAATTAGCATATTTCCTGCACCAGAGTAACCGCCTCTATGCCTAGACCTTCTTCTTTTTTTTACGCGAGTACGTCTTTTGTGCGATTTTTTACGTCGGTGTTTTAAAGTACGTCTTTTTCTTCGTTTACCTCCAGTAAGATTATTTTTACGCATATATATATTTATAAGATATTTATTCGATATCGACATGAGTCAACATATGTCTTCTACAACACATTCTTGTCAGTCCTAAATTATCTAAAACAATCCCCTCCGCTGTTTTCTCAGCGTAATCTTTTGTTAAATAAACTACTTTATCAGGATCCTGACCTTTATCAAGTTTCATTTTCCTTACTTCTTTCGTATAGTACATGTATTTGTTTGCCAAAACCTTTCCGCATGTGAAACACTTAACTGGAATAATCATTGCTCTTTGATTTATATAAGATAAATAATATATAAATCAATTTTTCTAAATATTTAATTCCATATTTTTGAAAAAAGTTTTAACATAATTATCCGCATTAAATGTTGCTCCTAAATCATTCCCGGCAACACATTTTTCTTCACTATTGCCTTCTTCATCCTTTTTACTATGAGTCCAAACACAACTGTTTGATATATTACACGTTTCAGCATCTGTTAAAGAACCACACGTTTTTTCACATTCATATGGTGACGCCTTACAACTCTCATCAAACGCTATAGCACCTTTCTTTTCGGAATCAAAAAGTAAACTATCGGCAAAAGGGTTTTCAAATGCTTCTACTGTAGCCACTCTTACTAAATGATGTTTTGCTTTATGAATATGAATATTATTGACAACCATATAAATTGTAATTAAGCAAAATACTAAAACCATTAATAAAATTTGTAAAAAATATGTTGACATGAATGCTGTTGCGCCTTTAAAGAAATTAACCATTATATATAAGTTTACATATTAATCTCCCTTGTTTTATATCCACTACTTGTCTTTACATTACGGTGTACAGTTTCATTTTTAGTAAACTTATCGTGACAATCTTTACAAACTGACATAAGATTTGCTTTATGATTTTTATGAAACGTGCCGATAAATCCATCTTCATTAGCGTTTTTCTGCGGATTCATATGATGAATATCTGTTGCCTTTTTACCACATTCTTCACAATTACTCTTTGTTTTTTTAGAATTATATGTACTGACTTTTCTTGATAACATAACAGTATTACTAGGATTATCTGCACAACGCAGACTATTCGCTAAATTTAAAAATTCTTTGGGCATAGATAAGGATTTACATACTTCAAGGCCATATAATCTAGTTCCTGAACCATTTTGTAATTTGCGATTGTAAATGAGATCGCCAGATTTTTCATCATACTCTACAACCATATGTTTCATAATAAGTCTATCTAAGCTTAAAATATCTTTTTTATCAGTTAATTCATGGAAGTGTGTAGCAAAAATAAAAGAAGAATTTCTTTCATGGAGCCACGATAATCCAGCTCTAATAATATATAAAGCTGACGATGTTTCAGTACCTGAACATAATTCATCTCCCAATACTAAACTTGACTCATTCGCTCCACGCAAAATACTACCTAACTCACTCATTTCAACAGCAAACGAACTTAATCCTTTAAAAATATCATCATTACCTAAAATCCTAGTAAATATGGATGTATATGGTTTATAGGTAAAGCTACTACAAGGTACAAAAAATCCTGCTTGCGCTAATACCACCGTCATCCCTATAGCTCGTATCAAACTAGATTTGCCTACGGCGTTTGTTCCGAACAGCAAAATACCTGTATCATCTAATCCCAATGTAACATCATTTGGGACATAGATTTCTTTATCTTGTAGATGCTCTATAAGCGGATGTCTGATATCCTTAGCATCTAGAAAAGATTGTGGCTTATCATTATCAATATTAGGTTTACAGTAATTATATATTTTAGCTACATGAACGCGTGCTAATAAAAAATCAAGTTTTACCAAATAGTCTATAACTGTTTTAAAATCATCTTTAAATTCAAGAAAAGTACCAATATAAGATCGATAAGTGCTCATTAGTACTTCTTTAAAATTTGATTTTTTGCTTGAAATCTCTCCATATAATTTATTTAACTGATTAGAATCAAGTCTTACATTATTTCCATTGGCTGAAGAAAATGTTACCGCATCAAGGTTAAATTTAAAGGTTTCTTCTTTATCAAAACATGTATATGTTAAATCTTTGGACAGCTTTTGCTTTAGCTTTTTAGACCGTGTTTTTGTTGTTATTAAAAACTGTCCACTTTTTTCTGTTTGGTGTACTCTTACCTTTTCTTTAGATCTTGAAGATTTTTCATGAATTAAGGTATCTAGATATGACCGTATTGCTTCTAATCTATTGATTTTATCAACATATTCATACTCAGCATCATCTAAACGCTTTACATCTTCCGTTCCCCTTAGAAAAATATTCGAATCGAAATCAAATGATGAAATACTAGAAGCGATGGACAGGTTTACAGAATGTTTTATCTTCGATTTGAGTCTTTTAACTGATTTGGAGAGATTGGGGATGTTTAAATACCCATTTATTGTTTTATCAAGTTTCACAATTTTATAAATCTTTGATATAACTGATAAGTTTCCGTATAACATAGAAATATCGGAGGGGGCAATTTTGCCCAGAATTATTTTTCGAAATAATCTTTCAAAGTCGGTAATTTCACCTAACATTGTATAAATTTCATTATAATCAAAGTTATCTAGTGTATATTCCTGTATTTTATATTCAGATTCAAGATATTTAGAGTCAGTTACTGGATTTAGTAAATTATGATACAAACACCGTTTTCCCATAGAAGTTTTACATTTATTAACCAATGATTCAAGAGATGATAATTTACCTTTATGACCTGTGTTAATAATATTAAGTTGTCGTAGAGAATGATTGCCTAATCTCAGTCTTTCATCAATATTGATAAATTTTGGATACTTTAATTGTTTAACTAGATCATTGTTATGAAAATCAAGGAAATTTAATAAGAATACAAGAGCCTGTGTAGAAAAATTTCTTTCACGTAATTTATAACTATCATAAAATAAATCATAATCGTTTATATCATAAAATCTAGTCAACTCTACTTCATGAAATGTTTCCTTCTGACAATTCTTAATTGCAGTACTCCATTCCGTTGAATCTTCATTCATTGATAACATATGTATAAGATTACTATCAATATCGGCAAATGATATTATATCATTGATTTGCTTTTCGGTACAATTATGAATTATGATTAGTTCATTTGGCTTATAACTACAGTAAAATCTCTCCAATTCATCAAATGTTGTCGGACAATGAAAATATTCTTCTTGATTTTGAAATGTAATTACATCTCCTGAAATAATATCAATGCACGCTATACCACAACACACTCGCGGTTTCTTGTTTAACATGGTTTTATCATACATCTCTATCCAAACTGTCATAATTTTATTTGACAACTGATTTTGTGTTAATTCAAAATTTGTACCAGGCGAAAATACACCATACTCTTTTCTAATCTTTGGATTTGTAGGCTCTTGTATCCAAACAGGAACGGTATACCCAGCTTTATTTAATTTCTTAATATACTTTTCAAGTTGAATTTCAGGGAATCCAGACATAAATACAGCCATATTTTTATGTTTTGATTTTTTGTTAGCTATTCTCATTTCACAAATTTGAGAAAATTCCACTATTCTATTATTTACAAAACTACCATTTTTTTTACAACAATAAACTTCAAAGAATGATCCACATTGCATTAAAAACATTGTTCTAGGACCGTATCTCTTCAAGTATATATCTTCATTCTTTATATAATCGCCGATCAGTGTCATTTATATAAAGATTTAAAATGTATTTAATATCATTTGACTAATTAAAATCTTCGTTATTTAAGTAATTGTGAAGTAGGTTATCTGGATTCTTATTATAAATATTACCTGCTAAAAAGGAATCCTCATAAATTTTTCTCAATACAGATTCAGGAGCTGCTGATCCAATTTTTATTAGATTATGTTTTCTTAGGTAATCTTTAATCTCAGATAAACATTTTTTTCTTAGTACATCTTGCTCTTTTTTAATTAATTTACGTGTTTTACCAGATTTAACTAAAACGCCAACATTGGCTTTTTTCTTATTTTTACCTAATTTATAAATTTTAATAGTCTTTTTAACAGAAACAAGTTTTTTTATTGGTGTGGGTTTTTTTGGAGTGGCCAATCGTTCTTTTAATTTTGATAGTTTATCTTGACGCGATGTTAACGCCGGTTTAATAAGATTCTTTGATTCAGATTCTTTCTTAGGTAACTTGATTTTTTCTCTTACTTTTAATGTTTTTTTATATTGGGAATAAGTGGGTTTTGTTCCATTTTTTAAACAACCATAAGGAGGCGCAGATACAATTGGTGCACTTACGCCAATCGGTGGATTTTCCTTGTGCTTCCTTGTTCGTTTACGATGTTTGCGCTTTTTCTCTTTTTCCTTTTTACTGCCTATTATTTTTTCTAAATAGTCGATTTGACTATTAAAATCCTTAGTAAATTTTTCCTGGTCTTTTTTTTCTTTTTCCATGGTTGTTATATTTTTATCGCTATCTAACTTTTGTTTTTGATGCTCTTTAATTCTGGCCATAAGTTTTTTCTTAATATCATTTGGTTTAATAGATAACCTAAGATCTTTGCGTTTTTCTTTTTTGTCTCGTTTTCTCTTAGTTTTACCTTTTCCACTCATTTTAAAAAAATCTGGATTAATTTGAATGGTTTTTTTAGCGCTCATAATAATAAAATAATTTATAAAAAAGCCAGATAATAAACGGATTATACATACATATGGTGTAATATATTCCTGGAATTATCTTTTCTTTCCCTTACTTCATTATTATCTATAAACATATCGAATCCTTTATTGAGATCTTTTAATGTCAATACTCGTTTCTCATCTTTTGGTTTACAAAAAACGCGCCTTCCATGAGCAATTTTACTTTTAGCAAGAAGCGTTTCAATGTCTCTGCCAAAATATTTGAAATACTCCATTTTACTATCAAACCAATCATCTGGTATATCTTTTTTTAAAGACCAATCGATTTCTTTTACCTTTTTCTGGAAAATCAAGTTTAATTCAGGTGCTTTATAATCGTCTGTATGAAACCGCCATGGAAATCTTGAATTTAAACCCTGGTTATATGCAAAAAAACATTTATCTAAGTCTTCTTCATAACCAGCTATAATAACCATTAATTTATCTTTATGATCACTTAAACCTTCGCATAATGTATCAATACACTCTTTTGCGAAACTATCTCTCTTTTCCCGATTTCCTAAAGCATATGCCTCGTCAATAAACAAAACGCCACCTAAACAGTCTTTAATAACATCACGCGTTTTCATAGCTGTTTGTCCTAAATAACCTGCTATTAAGTCAGCTCTTGTAACTTTTCTGAAACGATTCTTTTTAAGAACACCAATTGAAGAAAAAATTCTACCCATGATCTTAGCTACCTCGGTTTTTCCAGTACCAGGAGGTCCATAAATAACGGTATGCATAAAATCATTATCCTTATGCAATTCTTGTGAAAAAAAGATAACTTGATCAATAATGGAATCCTTTAATTTATTCATTCCTATCATATTATTTAAGTCTGTTAATGGTTTTTTAATATCGTGCATTGCTTTCATATTAATATTGTATTCTACATCAAATTTTAAAGGATAATCCTCTATTAATTTTAATATATCACTTAAACCGTTAATCTCTCTTTCAATGACCACTTTTGTTTTTTTTATATTAAGTGGTGGTGGCGGAGGCGGCGGCTTTTTGGCAGCAGTAGGTGGTGGCCATTTTTTATCCCAACTATCCCAACTTTCTGTGGGATTCCAACTACCGCTACCACTGCTACTACTACTACTACTATTTGTTTTGCCATTACCAACATTCCATGAATTAGGTCGTTTGCCTTGAATAAATAAAGAATCAAATAAGGTTTTATTAGGCGGTGGAAATTGCGTGCCAGTATTTTTAAGCACGTGCTTTGGTTTGATAACGGATTTGATTGGATTCGCAGAAAGATCTTTATTATACAATAAATTATACCTATCTTGTATTGAACGTACAATATCATTCATATCTTGTTTTGAAACGGGTTTATTGTAAGGTACTAAGGATAAGTTTTTACTAGGATCTTCGACATCTTTAAAAGTTAAGTCCAAACTTTCAGTTATGATTTTTTTATTTTTATCACAGCGATTACTATCATTCTTTTCTCTATTTTTTCTTAATTCATTTAAAACACCGTTCATTTTCATAGAAAATAATACATTATTACTATTTATATCAGTTTTCTTATTTTCTGTAGTTTCTTCTTTATTATTCTCATTTTTATTTTCTTTAGAATGATGTAGGGGTGGAAAAAGAAGGTTTTTAATAGGATTATTGCTAGGATCATTAGTTATAGTTAGATTTATATTATGAGGGTTATTAGACTTTTTATTTTTATTAGGATTTTTTGGATTGCTCATATATATTAGTTGAATATTATTTTGATTACTATTTAAAGATAAATTGAAATATAAAATAACTTCAAATGTCTTTGAAAAACACCATGTCTACTAACAGAAATATCGATCCAGAATTATCATGGAAGATTATAGAGAGTTATTTTAAAGGGCAGCATCTTAGTAGGTGCATACGTCATCAACTTGAATCTTATAATGATTTTACAACTACGCAGATACAAAAAACCATTGATATGTTTAATCCTGTAACTATTCATTCTGAGCAGGATTTTGACCAGGATAGTCAAAAATATAACCTTGAACTAATTATTAATTTTACCAATTTTCATATTTACCGTCCTCAGATACATGAAAATAATGGTGCTACAAAGATAATGTACCCACAAGAAGCTCGTATGCGAAATTTCACATATGCTTCTGCGATGACGTTAGATCTAGATATTAAAATTGTACACAGATGTGGTGAAAATCTGCAACAGTGTGAAACACACTACAAAAAATTGTCAAAAATTCATATTGGAAAACTACCTATTATGGTTAAATCTGCAATTTGTATTTTAACACAAAATTCGCATTTAAATGCAAATATTACTGGGGAGTGTAGATTTGATGCAGGTGGATATTTTATTATAAATGGTTCGGAGAAAACTGTTATTGCACAAGAGAGAGCTGCTGAAAACAGAGTAATGTGTTTTAATATAAAGAAAAATAATAACAAATGGTCATGGGCTGCTGAGATTAAGTCAATTCCAGATTTCAAATGTATATCTCCTAAGCAAATCAATGTAATGATTTGTTCAAAAAATAATGGTTTTGGACATCCAATTCAAATACAGATTCCTCGTATTAAACAACCTATTCCACTATTCATCCTCTTCCGGGCTCTAGGAGTAAATGAAGATGAAAAAATATGTTCTTATATTATTTTGAATCCGAAAGACAAGAAAATGGAAAAGATGCTTTATTCGTTGAAAGCCTCAATTATTGAAGCAAACGAGTATCTTACAAAAGAGGCTGCCTTAGATTACATTGTTTCATATGCAATGTATACGCCAATTAATATGGATAAAGAGATGGGAGAAAGGAAAAAGAAAGAATTCACAGTAAATGTTCTTGAGAATGATTTATTTCCTCACTGTCCAACTGAAAGACAAAAGATATATTTTCTAGGTTATATGACAAATAAACTTCTTGCTACCAGTTTTGGATGGAGAAAAACTGATGACAGGGACTCTTATATGAACAAGCGAATCGATTTAACTGGTGTACTTTTGAATAACCTGTTCAGAAATTACTTTAATAAGTTAGTAAAAGACATGACAAAACAGATTATCAGAGAGATAAATAATGGTTCGTGGAGATCAACAGAGAATTATTTGAATATTATCAATCGAACTAATATTTATAAAATTGTAAAATCTACAACCATAGAAAATGGCATTAAACGTGCGCTTGCTACTGGTGATTTTGGAGTTAAAAATTCCAATTCAAATAAGGTTGGTGTAGCACAGGTATTGAATCGACTAACATATATTTCAAGCTTATCACATCTAAGAAGGGTTAATACTCCAATTGACAAAAGTGGTAAGTTAATTCCACCCAGGAAGCTTCATGGTACGGGATGGGGTTACTTATGCCCTGCTGAGACGCCTGAGGGTGCACCAGTTGGTGTTGTTAAAAATTTGTCATACCTAGCACATATGACAATACGATCTAACAGCAAGCCTATATATGATATTGTTGAGCCTAGAGTTAAACCTATTGATGATTTGGACCCACAACAGCTATATAATGAGGTAAAGGTATTGATTAATGGGGCGTGGATTGGTATTACTGATACACCGATAGAACTATATCGATTCCTTAAAGCAAAGAAGTCGGATGGAATTTTGAATATATATACTAGTATTATATTCGATTGCACTGCTAAGGAAATAAGAATTTGTAATGATGCTGGTAGACCTACGAGACCATTGCTTCGCGTTAAAAATAATAATCTATTGATTGACGAAAATATTTCACAAAAGATATTTTCTGGAGAGTTGAAATGGGATGATTTTATGCTGAACCATGAAGTACCAGATTCTATTATTGAGTATATTGATCCAGAAGAACAAAATTATTCGATGATAGCAATGACACACGATAAACTTTTATCAGATAGTGAAAATACATTTAAATATAATTTCACACACTGTGAAATCCATCCTAGTACTATATTTGGAATATTGGCATCTTGCATTCCATTCCCAGAGCATAATCAATCGCCTAGAAATACCTATCAATGTGCTATGGGAAAACAGGCAATGGGAATGTATGCTACAAATTTTGATAATAGAATGGATAAAACAGCATATATTTTAAGTTATCCTATGAGACCTTTGGTTGATACGCGATTAATGAATTTTGTAAAACTAAACTTAATTCCATCTGGAGAAATGGTGAATGTAGCAATCATGTGTTATTCTGGTTATAATCAGGAAGATAGTATTATATTTAATCAAGCTGCGCTGGATAGAGGATTATTTTGCGCAACTATTTATCACTCAGATAAAGATGAGGATAAGAAAATTCATGGTGATGAAGAAATTAGGTGTAAACCCGATCCATCTAAAACAAAAGGAATGAAGTTTGGTAACTATAATAAATTAAATAATAAAGGCGTGATTCCAGAAAATACACTTATTGAAAATAAAGACATAATTTTGGGGAAAGTTATTCCTATTAAAGAACATCGAAATGACCACACAAAGCTAATTAAATATCAAGATCATAGTAAATCTCATAGAACTAGCGAAGAGTGTTATATTGATAAAAATTATGTTCATCGAAACGGTGATGGTTACACCTTCGCAAAGGTTAGAATTAGAACTAGGCGTAAACCAACAATAGGAGATAAGTTTAGTAGTAGGCATGGACAAAAGGGTACTATAGGCGTAGTCTTACCTGAACGTGATATGCCATTTGGTGAAGATGGTAATAGGCCTGATATTATAATTAACCCACATGCTATTCCTTCACGCATGACAATTGGTCAGCTTAAGGAAACACTTTTAGGAATGGTACTACTTGAACTAGGATTGTTTGGTGACGGAACAAGTTTTAATGATTTTCCTGTATCTGATATTTGTAAGCTGTTGGCTAAGCAAGGTTATGAGAGCCACGGAAATAGGATCCTTATTAATGGACAAACAGGGGAACAACTAGAAACAGATATATTCATAGGACCAGCATTTTATCAAAGGTTAAAACACATGGTTAATGATAAGGCCCACGCCAGAGGTGAAGGTCCTATGGTTGTACTAACAAGACAGCCAGCTGAAGGTAGATCTCGTGAGGGCGGATTGAGATATGGCGAGATGGAACGCGATTGTATGGTATCTCACGGTTGTAGTAGATTTACAAAAGGACGATTATATGACTCATCGGACAAGTTTCATGTATTTGCTTGTAAATGCTGTGGTATGTTCGCAGTATTTAATGATGAAAAGAATATACATCATTGTAAAACTTGTGGTAATAGAACCGACTTTTCAAGAATTAACGTGCCTTATGCTTTCAAATTACTATCACAAGAGTTGATTACTATGAATATTGCACCTCGAGTAATTACAGAATAAATAACATAAAATATTTAGAAAAAGTCTAACTATTTTATTAAATGAAGAGTGTTGAAAGATTTTTTAACGATAATTTAAAATCCAAACCTTTAAGTTTTAGAGATAAATTTCCATTTAAGAAGCGCTTAGATGAATCAACTAGAATTATGGAAAAGTATCCAAATCGTATACCAATAATTTGTGAAAAATGGGGAAACGACGCTGAAATTCCAGATATTGATAGGAAAAAATACCTAGTTCCAATAGATTTATCCATTGCTAATTTCATGTATGTAATTAGAAAAAGATTGAAGGTCTCTCCAGATAAAGGCATATATTTATTTGTAAATGATCATATAATGCCAACTACATCATCATTAGTTTCACAATATTATGAACAATACAAAGATCCCGACGGTTTTTTATATGTTGCATACAGTGGAGAATCCACATTTGGATAGAAAATTATATTTAGTAAATATATATAAGTATGCCATGTCGTTCGTGCGGATTAACATTATTTCCTGGTGGTTATAAATCAGCTACCGGCTTACAACGAAAAGGTTGTCCTATTAGATTAAAAGAACTTAACAATGCCAAAAAACCTGCCCCAACTAAATTAAAGGGATCACAGGTCGCAAGAGAAAATTACATTCGTAGACGGGTCGCTGTTATTAAGCAAATCAAAGATTGTCTTCCAAAAGATAAAAGACTTAAGAATGGAGAATGCAATGAAACATATGCATATGGTCCTGTTTTCGGTATTGCTAGAGGACCCAAATATGGTGGAAAAGACGCGAGTAAAGGTTGTTCGGGAGGAGGATGCAATAATATTTACTACGCTAATGGAGGATCTGGGTCGGATGTTGTTCAATGGAAAAGATTATATGGCGGATCTAGGACTTTATTTAGCACTAAATCTTGTAAATATGGATGCTGTGGACAAGTTGGTCCTGATGGTAAAGGCGTAAATAAAGGATGTAGGTGTTATGGAAATGGACAAACCAATTTAAGATATAAAACAACTAATGGTATATCGCTTCAAGTAGGCGATGCTCTTTGGCCAGCTCCAGGTCAAGGATACCCGACTATGCCTAATTTATATGATGGTATAATTGTAGCTGTAACGCCAGCACCAGTAGGTTCATCAACCGTTGGTCAGTTTCGTATTAAAACTTTAAGTCAAAATAGTGTTATGGGAAAAATAATAGATGTAGCAAGTGGTCCTAATCTACCACCGAGTGAACCTGTGCTTAATATTTTTAGACGTAACAAATTTACCAATCAAATACACGTAGTAGGGCAAATGGATACTTATGGGATTTCTCTAGGTAACGCCGGTCGGGTCGATGAAGCATGTTAATCATTATAAATTATCTAATTAAATAGTATATAATGAACAAGTTTGTAGCAGAATTTTTAGGAACTTTCTTTTTCTTGTATG
>JAAHTH010000278.1_pt1 | contig 48849 bp, 73 predicted proteins | sample 6116091 | NCBI WGS metagenome assembly JAAHTH01 (sample SAMN13939990, study PRJNA603662) | sponge metagenome | isolation source: marine sponge | host: Mycale hentscheli | place: New Zealand | collected 2006 | reverse complement strand
ATATTAGAATTTTACCGTGATAACGAACCGACAAGCGGATGGGTACATTGTTGCTATTCTACAGATCACAATAGAAATCAATCTTTAAGGGCATACAGAGAAGACGGTAAGGTTAACTATAAACCTTGGTTAGAATAATATGGCAATAACTAGAGGACAAATAAAAAAACAACTAGAACCTGGTTTAGGTAGAGGCTGGGGCAGAGCTGAAAAAAACAAATTTAGAAAAGTATTGGAAAAAACACATGGTAAAATCTACAAATCCAATAGCAAAAAGTCTAAGGTCTAGCGCATTCAAACCGAAAGTGGTACAATCAAAGAAGTTGTACAACCGTAAAAAGGAGAGAAATAACACTCTTAATGCGGCCGCTAAGTTATGGATGATAGAGAAAAAGTAAATAAAAACAGAGTCATCAAGTATGTTCAAGAAAAATTTGAAGATGCTAAACAGATGACTATGTTTAAATTTCTTAGACAAGAGGTCGATATCAACGGCACAGGTACACATAAATACAGATTAAAAGAAGGTAAAAACAAAGGTAAGGTATTATGACAAAATTATGTGCAAGAGGTAAATCAGCCGCGAAAAGAAAATTCAAAGTGTATCCGTCAGCATATGCTAATGCCTACGCTTCTAAAATTTGTGCTGGTAAGATCAAAGATCCTTCTGGTGTAAAGAGAAAAGATTTTAAAGGACCTAAACCCGCTATGAAGGGTGGAATGATGAAGTATGCAACAGGTAATCAAGTTAAGATTAATAAAGTTGTTAAAGGTTTAGAAAAAGCATCGAAGACACATGCAGCGCAAGCTAAAACTTTAAGCACAATAAAAGCAAAAAATGGTGTTTATACAGGATCTTACATGAAAAGTGAGATTGCAGGAGAAAAAGTTTCTAATAAATCTTTAGTAGATTATTACGGAGACATGATTGATGTCTAAAAGAGGAACTTGTTGGGAAGGTTACCAACAAAAAGGAATGAAGAAAAAAGGAAATCGAATGGTTCCCAATTGTGTCCCTGCTGGTATGAAATCAGGTGGGCTAAAAGAATGGTTTAAAGAAAAATGGGTGGATATATCTGCACCTAAAAAAGGAGGAGGATATAAATCATGTGGAAGAAAATCTGCAAGTGGATCAAAAAGAAAATACCCCAAATGCGTGCCTGCTGCAAAAGCAGCCCGAATGACAGACTCGCAAAAGCGTTCTGCTGTTGTAAGAAAGAGAAGTAAAGCACAAGGTGTTGGCGGTAAACCTACAAATGTAAAAACAATACTAAAAGCCGATGTGGGTGGAGTTATTGATGCAGTACCAACAAGAAAAAGTAAGTTTTCTGTAAATTTTTTTCAAACAAAAGGAACTAAAGCTGAAAGTGGAGATAATTTAATTACCACAATAAGAGATTCTGAGGCTAAGTTTAATCCTGAATTAAGTTATGATAAGATATATAAAAAATCAGAAGTAGGTATTGGTATTAACAAAGATAGAATTAGACTAGGATTTAAAAAGAAATTTTAATTATGGCAAGTTCAGGAACAACAGCATTTGATTTAAATATTGATGAAGTCATTGATGAAGCATATGAGAGATGTGGTTTATCCACTCAATCAGGTTATGATTTAAAAAGAGCAAGACGTAATTTAAATTTACTTTTTTCTGAATGGGGAAATAGAGGTGTTCATCTTTGGAAAGTAGCCCTTAATGAAGTTGCTCTTGTAAATGGACAACCTAACTACACTACACCTGCTGCAGTAAGTGATGTTCTTGAAGCTTTTGTTTCAAGCACAAATGCTGCTGGAAATAATGTTAACACACAAGATGTATCTTTAACTAAAATAGATAGATCTGCATATGCAGCTCTTCCTAATAAATATGCTACAGGACAACCTTCTCAATATTATGTAGATAGACAAATTACACCTATCATATATTTATACCAAGCTCCTAATTTAAGTACTTACACAACTTTAAAATATTACTCGATAAACAGAATTGAAGACGCAGGAGCATATGGAAATACTCCTGATACACCATTTAGATTTTTACCTTGTATGGTATCAGGGTTAGCTTATTACATATCTTTCATGAAAGCAGCTGAAAAAACACAAATGTTAAAATTAGCTTATGAGGATGAAATGAAAAGAGCTTTAGATGAAGATGGTTCAAGAACATCTTTATACATTGCTCCACAAACTTATTTTGGAGATGGAGTATAATGGGAACATTCGCAAGAGGTAAAAGATCATTAGCAATATCAGACAGATCTGGTATGGCATTTCCTTATGAAGAAATGGTGAGAGAATGGAATGGCTCATTAGTTCATACATCAGAGTTTGAACCTAAACATCCTCAGATTAGAAGAAAAAGAGTTGTAGCTGATGCTATTGCATTACAAAATTCTAGAGCGCAAGATTTTCAACAACCTGAAGCACCTTTTTCAAATGATACTACAATTGCTGGATCGGGTGGCCAAGGACAAGCAGTCGCTAACCTTACATTACCTGGTCAGTTTGCTTTTCAAGTATTTTACGCAATAGAACACGATGGTTCAGAAGGAAATACAATGCAACCAAGAGATCCTTCTTTACAAAACAGAAGAAGACAAGCTCAAACTACAGTTGGACAGGTAACAATAGGATTATAATGGCTATTACATATTCAGATTTTTTAACACAAGTAAGAAACTACACAGAAGTAGACAATAATGTATTAACAGATTCTATATTAGATCAATTTATAAGAAATACAGAACTAGATATTGCAGGAGCTGTGGATTATGATGACCTTAGAAAATACTCTACTTCAAATGTAACAACAGGTAATCGATATGTTGTTATGCCAGCTGATTTACTTATTTTAAGATCAGTGCAAATTATTAATTCTAATGTAAGAGATTTTCTTGAAAAAAGAGAGACTAGTTTTATTTCAGAATATGCTCCAAATGATACTGTGACGGGACAGCCTAAATATTACGCTAATTGGGATGAAACTAATATTTTGTTGGCTCCTACTCCAGATAGCACGTACACAATACAGATAAATTTTATAAAAGATCCTCCTCATTTTGACAGTTCTACAAATACATTTCTGTCTCAACACCAGGAGGCTTTATTATTATACGGAGTTCTAAAAGAAGCTTATAGTTATCTTAAAGGCCCTGATGACCTATACAAACTGTATTCTGACAGGTATAATCAAAGCATACAAGCTTTTGCCCTACAACAAATGGGTAGACGAAGAAGAGGAGAATACGACAGTGGAGTGCCTCGAATTAAAGTACCTTCACCGTCACCATAAAATTAATTAAGGAGAAAACATGGCAATAACAACTAACGCAATCTGTAATTCTTTCAAAAAAGAATTATTAGAAGCAACTCACAATTTTAGTAACCCAGGTGGTAATACATTTAAACTATCAATGTACACTAACTCGGCTACTTTAGGGAAATCAACAACATCTTTTACAACTGGCAACGAAGTATCATCACCATCTGGTGGATATTCTTCAGGTGGTTCAGCACTTGTAAATACAGGAACATCTTTGGCTACAAATACAGCTATAACAGATTTTTCTGATTTATCATTCACAGGTGTTACAATTACTGCAAGAGGTGCATTAATTTATAATGACACCGCTACTGGAGATCCAGCTGTGGCTGTTTTAGATTTTGGCGGTGACAAAACTGCAACTGCAGGAACTTTTACTATTCAGTTTCCAGCATTTACAACGAGTGCAGCAATATTGAGAATCGCATAACTTAAAAGGAGGAGCCTGCTATGGCAAACATTACTAATTTGTTTTCTGTAGCGGGTCTTCCGTTTGGAGTTCTTCATGGCTAAAACATGGGGAGCACAAACCTGGAGTGCAGGAACTTGGAGTGATCAAGACTCTAATGCTGCTGAACTTTCAGGGATATCTTTATCATCTACTATCGGGACATTAGAATTTGCAGGCTCTGTAAACGGTTGGGGTAGAGCAGAATGGAATTCTGGTGCATGGGGTATAACTGGATCTGTTTTAGCTGGTGGTCAATCTTTATCAGCAGACTTAGGAACTATATCAGTAGAAGCTTTAGTAGAAATTGGTTGGGGCCGAGGCGGTTGGGGTAACAGAGCTTGGGGAGAAACTTACTCTGTTTTACCAGCAGGACAACAAGCGACACTATCACAAGGAACGGCAATCGGTAAAACAGATTTTACCGCAGTAGTAACTGGATTAGATTTATTAACTATTACTCAAGGTTTAAATTCAATACAAATTGATAATGATGTATTTGTATTTGCGTCTGAAGATCAAATAGATACAGCGATAGGAACGGTTCCATCAGTTACAGGGACAGCTTTAGTTGAACCAACTGGTCAATCATTAAATGGATCGATAGGTCAAGTCCTACCTGAGCCTAAGATACCTGTAGATGTAACAGGGATATCAGCTACATTATCTCTAGGTAGTATTACATTAATTCAGTCAACTAATGAGTCCGTAACAACAGCTGGATTATTAACAGGTTCGGTAGGTTCTATTATACCAGTGTCTGTTTATGATGTTACAGGGCAATCTTTAGTTAGTTCTATAGGTTCAGTGACGATTACTGGAGGAGCGAGTATAGACGTTACGGGTATAGGGTTGACTGGCAGTATAGGTTCAGTTAATATTACGGCATGGAGCGAGATCAATCCTGGCGTAAATAATGTTTGGACTACAGTTGATCGAGCAGCCTAATTTTGTTAAAATAGGAGATATATGGCATCAAGTTTTTCTACAGATCTAAAACTCGAATTAATGGTAACTGGCGAAAACGCTGGTACATGGGGTGATAATACAAATAATAATTTAAATTTAATTCAACAAGCTATTGCAGGATTTGAACAAGTTACACTTTCAAGTGGTGGAACTCTTGCTTTAGTAATGACCGACAAAACTATTTCTAATGCAAGAAATATGGTTATTAAATTTGCTACTGCTACAATCGCAGCAAGCACTGTTTGTACTATACCTGATAGCATTGAAAAATTTTATATCTTTGATGCAACAGGTTTAACTAACCCTGAAAACTTAACAATCAAAACTGCTTCGGGAACTGGATTTACTTTGGATGCTGCAAAAATTTATGCAGCTTATTCAGATGGAACAAATTTAAACGAAATTTCTTTAGATACATTAGGTGGAACTGTAGCTGCAGCACAAATTGCAGACAACGCTGTAACTACGGCTAAAATTTTACAATCAAACGTTACAACAAACAAATTAGCTTCGGAAGCTGTACGTGCAGCAAACATTTCATCAAACGCTGTAACTACAGCTAAAATTTTACAATCAAATGTAACCCTTGCAAAAATGGCTGCCAACTCTGTTGGTCCAAGCCAATTACAATCAACTGCTGTAACAGCGGGTGCATATACTACTGCAAACATTACAGTTGATGAAGACGGAAGATTAACGGCAGCATCAAGTGGTGCTGGAGGAGATGGTGGATACATATTTGCTGATGGTACTGGAACTGCAGGTAGCCAAAATATTTCGTTTGTTTATACTGCTCATCCAACTGCTACAAAAGTTGTTGCGTACGCAATTGGCGCTGGTGGTGGAGGAGGTCAAACACCTCAATCTCAGCCATATAGATTTGGAGCATCTGGTAGTAATGGTGGTTTTGGACTTTACAGAGCAGATATTTCTGCACCCTACACACAACCTTTTCTTGCTGGCACAGGTGGTACTGGAACTTCAGGGGCGGGTAATGGAACAGATGGGGGAGACTCATATTTTGGACCAGCACCGTCACCTTTGTTATTAGCAACTGGTGGATCAGGAGGCCCAGGGACTGGAATAGGAACCGCACCTCCAGGACAAGTTGGTGGTATGCCGACAGGAACTACTAATTTAACTATAACAAGTGCCCCAGGCACTGGCTTAACAGCAGTAGGTAAATACAGAAGAAGAATAGATGCGTTCCTAGGTCAGAGTGCTGGAGCGGGCGAAGGCAGTACTAGTAGTGAATACCCAAGATATGGAGTAGGTGGAGATGGTGGAGATCAAATTTCACAAACATCTGGACACCCAGGTGGCCATGGTGCTGTTAGAATTTACGAATTAATTCCGTAGGAGATAATTATGGCAATAGCAATTACAAATTTAAGAGGAGCATGTATTTTAATAGCTAGAAATACTGATGATATGAATAAGGCTATACCTCATAATGAATTATACAATAGTTTTGCTGGACAAAAACATGATATATCTGAATCTGAATTTACACAAATACAACAAGCAGAAAAACATTTAAGATTTGATGGAACATCCCTTGTTTATGAGGATGTTAATATGTCTTTTAATACGGAACAAGACTTAATTACCTATACTAACATTCAAAAAAACAATTTAGAAAAAGCAATTACTCATGTAAATGAAGGCACTTTGAAAACAGATGCAGAGAATTACATAGGTATTTTAGATGCTTTTGATACATCTTCTGTATCATTTCCAATGACAACATCATTAGAAAAACATATGTCAGATCTAGGACATACTGTAGTTTCACCTTTACAACTTTAATATTATATAGTAAAAATTTTCATGATTTGGTCTAAACAAATTATGAGGTACCCTGAAGCTATTAAAATAGAAACAGTATCTGTTTTAATTAGGTATATGAAAAAAGTTCAATTTCAAAACGCAGGCGTAGGTTTAGGGGAAAAAGAAAATATAGATCAAAAAATTAGAAATGTAACAAGGTTCTGTCTCGCTCCTTTAGAGGGTGGTTTTACTCAATCTCATTGGGCAAATTTTATAAATTATACTATTAAGAATTATATGAACCAATATATAAAAGAAAAAAATCTACAGGATTACATTGCTCCAGTTAAGTCTTGTAATCAAATAGAATTTTTAAAATATGAAATAGGTAATTTTTATAAACCTCATGTTGATGGTGGAGAAGGGTTTAATAGAACATTTAGCGCTATTTTATTTTTGAATAATGATTACGAGGGAGGAGAATTATGTTTTAAAAATATTCAAAAAGATAAAGAAGAAAAAGATATTATCATAAAAGGTGCTCCAGGAGATTTAATTATTTGGCCAAGTAATTTTCTTTTTCCTCATGGAGTTAAGCCAGTGAAAAAAGGTAAAAGATACACGGTGGTAGCATGGGCGTAATTAGAAAAGATTTTAAATATAAAGTTGTAAAAAATTTTATAAGTTTTGATGAACAAAAATTATTAGAAAATTATTTAAAAATTAAACATAGAACAAATTTAAACAATTTTGCTAATGCAATTTGTCAGACTCGTGATAGTTCATGGTACGGAGACCCTATAACAGAATCTTTAATGTTGAAAAAAACTAAAGAGATGCAAGAAATTACAGGGCTTCAACTTGATCCAACCTATTCTTATAGTAGATTTTATACTTATCTAGCAGACTTAAAAAAACACACTGACAGACCATCTTGTGAAATTTCAGTGTCTGTGCAGATTGCTTCTAGTGGAGAACCTTGGCCCATATTTGTTGATGGGAATAAACACATATTAGAAAACGGAGATGCGGTTGTTTATCTTGGCTGTGAGCTAGAACATTACAGAGAAGAGTTTGAAGGAGATTTTCATATACAATGTTTTTTACACTGGGTTGATAAAAATGGAAAAAATAATGAGTTTGCTTTAGACAAAAGAGAATATTGGGGACTTCCTCCAGTGTTATATACAAAAGAATTAATATGAATGAAGTAAATTTAAAAAATAAAACCATTTTAACAGAAAAAATCCCTGAAGATATTTTTAACGCACTAAAAGTACAAGTAAAAGAAAATAGAAATAAAGAGAAAGTTCATGTAGGTGTTCATACTAATCCACCTGAACACGTCTCCTTAAAAAATTTTTTACCTTTACAAAACTATATAAAAAAATTCATTGAACATTATTATAAAAACAATGTGATGTTTCATCCTTTTGCTAAAAAAGACTTACAGTTGGTTTTATCTGATCCATGGATTAACTATCAAAAAAAAGGAGAGTTCTTAAACAAGCACAAACATAACGGACTATTTAGTTATAACATTTGGATAAAAATACCTTATGATTATAAAAAAGAGGTAGAAAGATCTGGGCCAGAATCAGCTACCTTTGAGTTTACTTATTCAAATATTTTAGGAGAAGTGGTTACACAAAGTATACATTTAACAAAAGAAGATGAAGGAACTATTATTTTTTTTCCATCTCAATTAATACATCAGGTTTATCCTTTTTTTACTTCAGAGGAAGAAAGAGTTAGTATAGCAGGTAATGTTCAGGTAGGTAATTAATATGAAGTTTGTTTTTGTAAAAGAAAGTAAAAAAGGTGTTGGTGAAATGCATTTTACATGGAAAGAAATATGGATTTTAATTAGACACAAAAAATTTACTTTTAACGAAGTATTTTTAGATCATGTGATAGGGACTTTAATTAACGCAAAAGAGGATTTAATTCATGCAAGAAAAAATAGAGATAAGGAAACAAATAGAAAAACGAATACTTAAAGAAATATTTTTAGTAGAATTAGAGCTAGATATAAATGCTTACAAAGATAAATTAATTGAAGAAATTAATAATTCTGTAGAAAGCAATAGAAACAACAATTTTCAAACAAACGTTAAAGGTAAAATGACACCTTGGGGTTATTTTATAGAAAATGAATATTTTGTAAAAATAATTAAAACTGTTTTTGAAAAAATTTCGGATATGAAAATTACACCTAATTTATCTGTGATGGTGACAGATGCTTGGGGCATAAAAATTGAAGGTCAAGAACACACTAAAGAGCATGCGCATGAAACAGTTTTTATGTCAGGGGTAATTTATTTATCTAACACAAATCAGATATTAAATTTTCCTGAGTTAAATATTGATATACATCCTAAAGTAGGCTCTGTAGTTCTTTTTTCAGGGTTTTTAAAACATGGCACAAAAAATTACGTTTTTCGAGAACCTAAATATGCAATTGCTTTTAATATTTGTAAGAGTAACTTTTCACATCAGCCTAGATAATTGGTAATTTGGTTATATTTAAATTGTGTTAATTAAGTGTTATAATTCCATATGCCTTTAGCAAAAGTAAAAATAGCACCAGGGTTCGATAAACAATCTACGCCAGCAGACGCAGAAGGTCGTTGGGTAGATGGTGATAATGTAAGATTTAGATATGGAGAACCTGAAAAAATTGGTGGTTGGGAAGCTTTAGTTAATGATAAATTGGTTGGAGCTGCTAGAGGACAACATGTTTGGGCGGATACTGCAGGTAAAAGATACGCAGCAATAGGAACTGATAAGGTACTAGTTATTTATTACGAAGGTGCTTTTTATGATATTACTCCTTTAGAGACAACTAATTTTTCTACTGGCGCTAACATAACAACGACCAACGGATCAGCAACAGTAACTATCACTACAAGTGCCTCTCACAATTTAGAGGTTGGTGAAATAACAACTTTTGCGAATGCAGGATCTTTCACAGGGGCAAACACTGATTACACAGCTGCAGATTTTGACGATAAACTTTTTGAGGTACAAACGGTTCCGACAACTACAACATTTACAATAACGATGCCTTCAGCTGAATCTAAATCTGGAGTAACAGCTGACGGTACCTTAGACGTTAATCCTTATGAACCTGTCGGACCATTAAATCAAACTTATGGGTACGGTTGGGGCACCTTTAATTTTGGCGGGAGACCAGTTGCAGCTTCAACAACAACAATAAATAATGGTGGAGTAATGCTTGTTGGCGCAACATCAGTTACTCTTACAAGCACAGCAAGTTTACCTTTAACAAACGGTAAATTAAGAATAGGTTCTGAAGACATGAGCTATACGACTAATACCACTGGCACGAATACGATTAGTGGAATTACTCGAGGCATCAACGGCACAACTGCAGCTGAACATGCTGATGGTTCAACTGTAACCGATATTACAAATTTTGTAGGTTGGGGCGATGCTTCTTCTTCAAGCACAGTTACTATCGAACCAGCAAACTGGTCCTTAGATAATTACGGAAATATACTAATAGCTACAATACACAACGGAAAAACTTTTACTTGGAATCCAGCTGCTTCTGGTGCATTACAAACAAGAGCTACTATAGGAAGTGGTATGCCTACTAAATCAGTAATGACATTAGTTTCTGATAGAGACAGACATTTATTTCATCTTGGCACAGAAACAACTATTGGTTCATCATCAACACAAGATAAAATGTTTATAAGATTTTCTGATCAAGAAAGTTTATCTGATTATGAACCCACATCAACGAACACCGCAGGAACTTTTAGACTAGATGATGGTACAAGAATAGTCGGAGCTTTTAAAGGTAAAGATTATATTTTAGTTTTAACTGATACCGCTGCGTATGAAATGCAATTTGTTGGACCACCTTTTACATTCTCAATTAGGAAAGTTGGATCTAATAATGGTTTATTAGGTCAACACGCAGGAACATTTGCAAACGGTGCTGTTTTTTGGATGGGTAAAACTGGAGGATTTTACATTTATGATGGTACTGTTAAATCACTTCCATGTTTAGTAGAAGATTTTGTATTTACAACTGACGGTAACAATCTTGGTATAAACTATAATTCAGGACAATTAGTTTTTGGAGGTATTAATGAACTATACTCAGAAATTAATTGGTTTTACCCTTCTGCAAACTCTTCTGTTGTAGATAGAGTAGTGACTTATAATTTTGATGAAGGTGTTTGGACAACAGGAACTTTAGATAGAACAACTTGGGTAGGATCTACCGTCTATGAACAGCCTTATGCTACAGATTACAATGGTTCAGATACACCAACTTTTCCAGTTGTTAGTGGGGTTTCAAATGGTGCTTCTATTTACTATGGACATGAAGTTGGAGTAAATCAAGCAAATGGTGATGGAACGACAACAGCTATACCATCATTTATTAAATCAGGAGAGTTTGATTTAAATGGAAATGCAGGTGTCCCAGGAGACGGTGAGTTTTTAATGAGTATCAAAAGATTTTTACCAGACTTTAAACGTATAAGTGGCAACGCAAAAATAACAATATTCTTAAATCAATTTCCACAAGGTACCTCAGCCGCTTCAAGCCCACTAGGTCCTTTTACAATTACTTCTAGTACATCTAAAGTAGATACAAGAGCTAGAGCAAGATTAGCTGCGGTACAAATAGAAAATGAAAACCTTAATGAAAGTTGGAGATACGGAACTTTTAGATTCGATGTTCGACCTGATGGTAGAAGATAATGGCAAAAATTACAATACAAATACCTGAACCTAAACCTGTATATTCGGAAGAAGATCAAAGACAAATACTTCAAGCCTTTAGAACTCTTCAGTCTCAGTTGAACTTCTCATACGAGAATGATATAAAAAACAAACAAGATGCATTTACTTATTTCTTATCATGACAATACAATATAAAAGCACAACATTTGATTTAACAACAACTAACTTAACAACTGTGTTGACTATATCAACTTCAGCTACAGCAATATGTAAATTGGTTCAAGGATCTCATGCAACTGCAAGTAATGTTGATGTTGATCTTTATTTAAAAAAATCAGGAGGATCAGATGTTGAGATAGGTCATGTGACTTTAAACAAGTCATCTGAAAACCTTATAAAAGATACTTTAAATTTAGAAGGTGGCGACATATTAAAAATTCAAGCAGGTACAGCTAATGAAATTACAGGTGTTGTAAGCTACGCACAATTAGATAGATCTCAAGAAAATGGCTAAAAAGAAAGCACTCTTTGGAGTTAGCAATTACCATAAAAGAACACCTAGAAAAAGACCTGGAAGAATAAGAAAGAAATGTGGACCAGGAAAAAAACATCCTAAGAAATATCGTGGACAGGGGCGCTAGAATAGTATAGATAAATCGTATGACAGTTTATCAAAAAATTAAATGCGAAACAAAAACTATTTATAGAAGTAAAAAAACTGGAGAAAAGTACGAGAGTGAAGAAGCTTTTCTTAAAAACCATTCTAAAGAAGATTTAGCTACAGATGTAATTGTTGAAGTTCCAGATTTACCTATGTTTAGTAAAACAAAAAAATAATGATAATTGAAAATTATTCGTTTGGACCATTGCTTTTTAAAACTACTGTAGAGCAAGAAGATATTAAAAAAATAAAACTTCTATTTAATTGTACGCCTAATGATGATTATAGTAAAAATTTACTAGGTAATTTAAAAGGAGAATTTAAGATTGATTCAACAAATTATCAAAATTTAATTAATAAATATGTCTATGGTTTTTGCAAAAATTATGAACATTATTATAATCAAAAATGTGACAATTTATTACTAGACTCATCTTGGGTAAATTTTATGAAAAAAGGTGATTACAATCCTCCTCACGTACATACAAAGTGTGATTTTTCTTCAGTTCTTACTATTGAAGTACCTAATGAATTACAAAAAGAAGCGGACAATTATTATAAAAACTCCTCATCCATTGATAGAAAGAATGGACCAGGGTCTTTACAATTTAGTTATGGTGAAAGTTTACTTAATAATATAAATACAATATCATTCGAACCTAAGATAGGAGACTTTTTTATGTTTCCAGCGTGGCTTTCTCATTATGTTAACCCTTTTAAATGTGATGGTGAAAGAATCTCAGTAGCAGCGAACTTTAAAAAATTAAATTAAATGAAACCTTTAGGCGGAACAGAATTACAACATAATTTTTTAGAACAATATGTGTCTAAAGACTTACTAGATAAGTTTGAAATCTGTACATCAGTACCAGGTAAGGTACCTTTGTCTAAAAATAAAATAAATATACTTTGGCAAAAAATGGCCACCGACCAACCGCACTTTCAGGGATTTTTTAAAGACCCTGAACAAATAAAACAATATGATTATTATGTTTTTAATAGCCATTGGAACTATGAACAATGGAGAAAGACTTTTAATCTCCCTCATGAAAAATGTACGGTAATTAAAAATGGTATAGTAGATATAAAAAAAAGAGACCCTGAACCAAGAAGAGAAAAAATTAAATTGATATACCATCCTACTCCTTGGAGAGGTTTATCTATATTGCTAGGAGCAATGCAACTAGTTAAAAACCCGAATATAGAACTCGATGTATATAGCAGCACTCAAGTATATGGAGATGATTTTAAAAAACAAAACGATCATCTTTATGAACCTCTTTACGATCAAGCTAAAACATTATCTAATGTAAATTATATTGGATACAAACCAAATGAATATATATTAAAAAATTTACATACCTATGATGCTTTTGTTTACCCTAATGTTTGGGAAGAAACGTCTTGTATATCTGCTATTGAAGCTTTAGCCTGTGGTTTATTTATGGCTACAACGGACAACGGAGCATTATATGAAACATGTTCTGAGTTTCCAATATACGTACCCATGGATACAAACTTCAAAAATTTAGCTAAACAATTTGCAGCCGTTATAGAAAGCATACCTAATCAATTAAATGATAAAGGCTGTCACACACACTTGAAATTTCAACAAAATTTCTTTAACCATTTTTATAATTGGAAAACAATAGCTGGTCATTGGACTGGTTTTTTACAAGGAGCGTTACATGCTAGAAGCACTTAAAAAAAGATACGAAGCACAAATAGCTGAATCATTAGCTACATTAAATGTATACCTTACTAATTCGGTAGGGATTGGGGAACATCCACAACATTTAGATGAAATAGACAAGCTTTTACAAAAAATCGTAGAAGCAGAAGAAAAAATTAAATTAATTGATAGGTATGTTAAATAATGCAAGATCCAAGTAAACCTATTTGGTTTGATAAACCAAAAGAAGAAACACCTACAGGTAATAAAGAACCTAAAAAATTTTCTATTTTTGTGGCAACTCCGTGCCATAGTGAGGTGTCTATTCATTACTTTCAAGCTTGTTTAGATTTTCAAAAACAATGCATGAGAAACAATATTTTAGTTTCTTTTCAAATCATGAAATCTTCATTAGTTACACAGGGGAGAAATTTATGTGTTTCTAGTTTTATGGAAAGTGAACATACTCATTTATTGTTTATTGACTCTGATATTGAGTTTCAAGCACAGTCTATATTTAAAATGATTGCTGCTGACAGAGGAGTAATATCTGTTCCTTATCCATTAAAAGATATGAATTGGGATAAAGCATGGCAAAGAATACAGTCTGGAGACATTAAAAACGCAAAAGATTTAAGATTTAAAGGTTTGTATAGATACCCTATGAAAGTAGCTCATGAAGATAATATACAAGTTAAAGATGGAATTATTGAAGTAACACACTCTCCAACAGGATGTATGTTAATTAAAAGAGAAACAATAGAAAAAATGATTAAAGCGTACCCTGAAAAAGAAATAATTCAGAAAACTATTATCAATGGTGATATGATAAACAGGCCTTATTATTATAATCTTTTTGATACATGGTTTGATCCAGTTAATAAGACTTATATGGGTGAGGATTTTGCTTTTTGTAAAAGATGGAAAGACATAGGTGGTAAGTGCTATGCTTTAGTTACAGATAGAATTACTCATGCTGGCGAACACCAATATAGAGGGTGTTTTGCTGATGAGTTGATAAAGACCAAGTAAAATGGTAATATTACAGGATACGATTGAGTATTATTATGGATCCATTTACAATAGCATTAGCCACATTTGGCGTTCAAAAACTTAGAGGTAAATCAACTAATAGAGCGTTGAGAGATGCTGTATTACTTGGTGGAGGAACTCAATTAGCAGGTATGGGAGGCATTGGTCCATTTCAATCATTTGGTTCAACAGGTAATGTTTTAGCAGGATCTTCATTAGGACAACAATTTGGACAGACAGGAGCTATGAGAGGTATAGGTGCTTTATTTGGTAGAACACCTGAAACTCAAAAAATGTTTACTGGAATAGGAGATGACCCAGGACTTAGACAAGGGTTAGTTGGTAACGAAGCAAAAGCTGGAAACTTTTTTTCAAACTTAATGCCTAAATCTACGGCAGGAAAACTTGGTTTAGGAACGGCTGCAGTAACATTACTTGGTGGCATGGGTGGAGAAGATGAAGGACCACAATCTTATTTATTACCTACACCAAACAAAGCTTACACAAAATTTGCTAAATCAGGAGCACCAGGAACACCAACTGGTTTTATGACAAGAAATTACACAACAGGAGTTGATACAGCATTAGAAGACCCAGCAACTTATAAAACGGTAGAAGAAATTTTAGGTGAGGAACCTACACAAGGATTTAAATCAGTAGAATTTAATTCTGGTGGAATTGTAAACATAGCGAAATTTAACGAAGGGGGACAAGCGCTTCCTTCTAAGTTTTCTCACGATGAGAATGATATGAATAACTACACTCGTGCTGGAGGTTTTGTAAAAGACGGAGCAGGTATGGGTGATGAGAATGAAGACACAATGTTAGCACAATTAGCTGATGGTGAATTTGTTTCAAGAGCGGCAGCAGTTAGAGGAGCAGGTATAGTGGCTGGTGCAAATATAAATAATAAAGAAGAACAAAGAAAAGTAGGAGCTGAGTTCTTTTATGAGCAACAAAAAAGATTTAAAAGAATTTACGATTTAATTGATGCTAGCAGCAAAAACAATTAAAAAAGAAGTAGGGGTTTTATTTATAGAACCTAAGAGAATTGAAGAATACTGGCCACTGGCAGAATTTATGGTCAAAGAAGGATTACAATATGATGGTAATCCAATGTCAGTATCTGAGATGAAGAAAAGAATTAAACGTGGTGAATATCAATTATTCCTCATAGTTGGTTCTGATGACGGAGACAAGTATAAAGTTTTTGGTGTATTTGTAACAACAGTATCTACACTACCTAACTTTAAACAAGTCGAAGTGTTATTATTAAAGGGAGAAAAAAGAGAACTATGGCAAAAAGAGGCTGCGGAAACGATAGAACAGTTAGCAATTCAAAACGATTGCAAAAGAATAGCGGTTCTAGCGAGACCTGGTTGGAAAAACTTTTTGGAGCCATGGGGATGGAAAGTTAAAAGATTATTATATCAAAAGGATTTAAAATAATATGGGAAGTGTAGTAAGTTCAATATTCGGAGGAGGCGGTTCATCAGCACCACAACAAGCTTCTGTGCCAGCAACAACAACTCAATACGTAAGAGAAGCTCCAGGTATTGAAGAAAGAAAATTAGGGTTAATGGACATTGCAAGTTCTCTTGCACAAACTCCTGTTAACATACCCACAGTACAAGTTGCTCCATTAGGTGCACTTGAACAACAAGGACTTACTGCTTCAGGGGTTACAGGGGCAGGTATGCCTACTACTCAATCAGGAATAGGTGCTGCATTAACTTCATTGCAAGGACCCAATATAAATCAATTTTTAAATCCGTATCAGTCTTATGTAACTGATGAAATAAACAGACAAGCTGGTATGGCTCAAAATCAATTAGGAGCACAAGCTGTAATGTCAGGAGCATTTGGTGGTGGTAGACAAGGAGTTGCTCAAGCAGAAATAGAAAGAGCAAGACAAGCTAATGTTGGACAATCTATGGCTAGAGGATTTGATCAAGCAGCAAGGTTAGCATCGCAACAACAACAAATTGGATTACAAGGTGCAGGACAACTAGGTGCATTAGGCAGACAACAACAAGGTATGGCGCAAGCTGATATTAATCAATTGATGGCTGCAGGTGGATTACAAAGACAACTTGGTCAACAAGCATTAGATGCTGCAAGATCAACAGAGTTACAAAGATCATACGAGCCTTACCAAAGAGCAGAGTTCTTAAAAAATATTTATGCAGCTGGGCCTACAACACAATCTGCAATTACAACGAACACCGCTCCAGGTGGAGCAGCAGGAAACCCGCTTGCTCAAGCAGCAGGTGCAGGACTTGGTGCTTATGCAACATACTCAATGTTAAATCGACAACCAGGTGCAGCAACCGCCTTACAATACGCGAGGTAGTACATGGATAAAACTTTAAAAAGACCTCTATTTCAAAAGAAGGCTATGGAGGCTTATAAAGCAAAACATGGTGGTAAGATTCCTGGTTACTTTGCAGGAGCAGCTATTGGTGCAGGACTAAGAGCTGCAGCAGCCCCAACATTTAATTTTATAGGAAGACAAATGGCAAGACCCGCTGTAAGAACTGGTCTTACTGGAATAGAAGGTTATTACCTTGCTGAAGGAGCAGGTACGGCAGCACAAGGATATCGAGAGGGTGACACAGGTAAAATGATAGAAGGTTTATCATACGCATTACCTGCAGCAGCTTTTCTTCCAGGTACTATGAAAGGATCTGGTATTAAAGCTTTAAGAGAAACAGGGGAATATTTATTACCTGGCTCGACAGGATTAAAAACAGCTATTACAAATAACCCCGTTAAATCAGGTATAGCAGGTATTGGGGGTGCCTTTACTGGAATCTCTCTTCAAAAGCCAGCAGGAGCTGTGGAAGTTCCTGAAGGTATGACTAACGAACAATATTACGGAGACATACAAGAAAGATTAATTATGTCTAAACCTAAATTTGGAGAAAGAAAAGATCTTACAGAAGAAGAAAGAAAAAAATCTCCAATGATAAAAAGAAGATTGGAAGTAGAAAAACCTCCAATGCCAATAGGTATTAAAGATCCTAAAACACAGGGAGAAGAAACGCTTAATAAAAAATTACAACAATCATCTACGATAAACGAGGTTGCTGAGAAATTAGGTGTAACAGATGCAGCAAAAGCAACAGATCAACAAATTAAACAAATAGCAATTGAATCTAACGTCCCTGAAAAAGAACTTAGAAGTATAATAGGTAGAGAAGTAGAAACAGCTGTAGGTCAAACACCTCCAGGTTCTAATAATCCTGTGGTAACAACAGAGAATGAAGCAAGCGCTTATGCTGGCATGACTGATGTAGAAATTGAAAATGCTGTAAAAAGAAGACAAAACACATTAAAAAACGCTAAAGGTTTTTCTAACATGAGTAGTGGTTTTAAAGAATTTAAAAGTGAAATTGAAAAAATGACAGGGACTAACAATCAAAACTTAAATGATTTAATTTCTATGAAAGTAGCTTCAAAACTTTTAACAGGAAAATCTACTAACAGAGGTTTTGCAGGCTTCGCTGATATAGCAGGACAAGCTATGGGTGTTGGTGCAGATAGTCTACTTGCACTTAAATTAGCACAACAAGATCAAGATATGAAACTTGCTCAGTCTTTTATTAAAATGAAAACTGAGATGGCTAAAAAGAAATCGCCTGGATTTGTTTCTGGGGACAAAACATATAAAATTCAAGATGCTAGATTCCCTGGAGGATTCTATAATGCAAAAGGTTTAGAAGGAAAAGATGGTAGACAATATTACAGAACTAGAGATAATCAAGTAGTCCCTGCAGGCCCTGGTGCTGTTGGAAACCAAACTTCGCAAAATGCAGATAAAATAAATTTATACTCAGCTAATTTAGAAGAATTAAAAAGAGGTCAAGATATGATTTCTCAAGTATTAACTATTTTACCTCAAGACGGTACTCTTAAAGCTGCGTTTAGTTTAACTAAAGAAGATGCAATGGGTACTGTTTCTCAAGCCTTTGGATTAAATGGCTTAGAACAAGGCGGTAGCTTTGACACTGAGATTATTAGTTTATTAAACAAAAATACTATTGATAATGAGGAGACTAAGAAAAAATTAATAGAAGAGTATCAGAAATCTATAAGCGATGAGACACTTAAAGAGAGAGGTAAAGAATTATATAAGAAAAATAAATCAGGTATTTTTGGTCGTCCAACAGACGCTGAACTAGAAAGATATTCAAGATTAGCTTTAATTGAACAACGTATGAAATATATTGTTGCCAATGCTAATAAATCAGAAGATAGATTAACTCAAAAAGATATTGAGAATGCCGCTAAACGAACAGAAATTCTTAAATTCTTTGGATCAGAAAGAAACGTTTACCAAAACTATAAAAGGTTGCAGGAAGAATTTACAGCTAAAGCACAAGCAGATGCTATGAAGTATAGAAATGCTGGAGGAACTGAAGATGGTATGCAGTATTATATTGACACTGTTCCTGGAGTAAAAGAAATGTATGAAGCTCAATTTAACAAAGTTCTTACTTCACAAAAAGCTAGTAACAAAAAAAACAGAGATCAAGTTTTAAGCACAATACCAATAGCTGGAGGTAGTTAATGGCCGACATCAAAACTTTACAAAAAGCTATTGATGAGAATAGAGTTGATACAAGAAAATTAGCTCCTGAACAACTTCAAGCACTAGATCAAGCTTTCAAAACTGGAGAGCTTACAGGTTATGATAGCGCAAAAGATTATGAAAGATTAATTAGTCTTGGTGCTCTTTCGGTTGGTAAAGACAAAGAAAAAAGATTAGAACCTTTTAAATCTGCTACAGGAATAACTAGAGGAGATCTTGTTTTAGCAGGTTCAGCTGCAGGTTCTTTTGTTCCTTATTATAAAGACTTGCCTAAATTATTAGACTCATTTCAAAAAGCAGGGTTCAAAGATGTTTACGGAGTAGACACTCGTTTTAATTCAATGGGTGAAATATATAAAAAAAGATTTACAGTTTTAGGAGATAAATTAAAAAAACTTCCTAATATTAAAGGACCAGTAGGATTACCTATTAGAGCTTTAAGTAATTTAGGAGGAATGGTAGATAACACAATTGATTTTTTTAGTAAGTTAAGAAATTATGGTGCAACACAACCTTTATCTACTTTTGCAAAAAGTACATTAGGAGGTGCTGGAGGTGCTTTCGCTGGTTCAACTGCCTATGAAATAGCTAATTTAGGTTCTGATTTTGTTGGTGCAACCTCTCAAGATTTAGCCAACCTTACAGATAATGATATTAGAAAACTACCTGTTGCAGATAGAATATTTTTTAACGGTTTAACAGAAGCATACAATGATCTTCTTTGGGCTGGTGGAGCAACATCTTTAATACCTCTTGTAAAATATGCAGGTAAACAAGGGTTAAAAAATACTTTAGGTTTAAACAGTGAACAATCAAAAGAGATTGCAAAAGCTTATGAAAGAACTGGAATGAAACCAAGTATAGCTTCGTTAATACCTGGAGAAAATTCTTTTCAAAACTTCTTTAAAAAATTCTTTAGTACAATTGGTGTTTACCCCCTTGTTAGTGGACCTTTAGCTAAAGTAAATAAAGATCTTAATTTAAGATTAACTAATGAAGAGTTTCTAAAAACAGTAGACAATTTAAATATGGCTCCTGCAAGTAATGTTAGTTTAATGAATTATGCTGGTATTAACCAAATGAGAGCAGAATGGAAAAGAGTATTACAAACTATTAATCAAGAATATGATCATGTTAAAAAAGTATATGATGAAATAGGCAACCCTGCATTTATTCCAACACAATCTATAAAACAAGAGACAGACAAATTAATCCAAGGATTAAAAGAACAATATCCTGCAGATCAATACTTGTTTAATAGTTTAGAAAAAGGAGCCAGAGAACTTACAGAAGTAGATGATTCAATGGTTCAATACGTTAAGTATTTAAATGATATTACACAGAATAAAGATTATATTAGAATAAGTGACTGGCAAGGTCTTTCAAGAATGCAAACTGCTGCTTACACAGGAAGTAAATACAACAATGTTAAAAATCAATTGTTAGTAGTTAGAAATGCTATGGAGAACGATCTAAATAGTCTTCAAACAGTAACAGGAAGAGCAAACCTAAAAGACAATGTATTTAAAAATCAATATGATCAAGTTTTAAAAGAAGAAGGCCCTGAAGCTGCAGAAGCTTTTCTTGATAAACAAGTAAGAGCAGGTAACACAGCCTTTACTGCTTTAAAAGAAGCTAACACCTATTACTCATTAGTATTAAGACCTTTTCAAAAAAACAAAGTAGCTAGTCAACTAAGGCAAGCAGATAATAAACTTTTTGCAGATAAAGGAATTGAAATGATAGGAACATCTTCTATCTATCCTGATGAAGTTTTTGATAAAGTTATAAGAAGAGTTATGGCTAGTGATAGCCCAGATGCTATAAGACAATTAAAACAAATATTAGGTGTTACTAATTCTTCTTACAAAATATTAGATGAAAATGGTAAGTTAAAAAGAACTGTTCAAATACCTAAAAGTAAAGAATCACAAGCAGTATATGACAGATATGTTAGAGAGTTTTTCTGGGATTCTTGGAACAATGCTACAACAAATCCATTAAGAGATTTTAGATCCATATCTACACAAGCCGCTGCCGCAAAAGCAGCTGAAAGAGGTTTTGTAGCAAAAAGACCTTTTCAAATGGACGACTTAACAGAACAAAGAATTAGAGCTAAAACAAAAACAAATGAAGTTTTAGATGTCACAGAAATAGATGCAAGAGTATTTACACAATCTGATATAGCTAATCTTAATGATGGAATTATACGAAATCACGACTTTGGTGCATTAGATATTGAAAAATTTGTAAAAAATATTGGTATAGATAGTAAACAAGGTAGAGATAAAATTAGAGAAATGTTTGGTGGTGGGGAAACAGGAGCAAAAGCACTACAAAGAATTGATGATGTGATAACGGTTAAACGAGCTTTAGACACCGTTGATTACAGAGATCCTTCTACTTTCGTACAAAGAGCTATTACATTAAGAGCAGGTCAAGGAGGTGGATTAGCCGCTGGAGCAACAGCTGCTGCCTTTGGTTTTGGTAATACCATTAAATTAATTTTAGGATCTAGAATGTTAGGAAGTGTTCTTACTAATCCAAATGTTGCTGAGAATTTAATGGAAATGAATAAGTATCAAAGATTTATGACAGATCAAAAAGGTGTTTATCAATTAAGTCCTCAAAATACTCCAAGAGCATCTGCAACTTTTGTTAGATTTATAAATAGTTTAATGGAAGCTGAAGGTGATGAGTTTAGAGTTGATCCTAATAAAATTGACTTTGAAGAAATAAGACAAAAAATTGAAAGTTTAGATCCTAACTTACCTTTAAGAAGTAGTTATGATTTCGGTAGTATGCCTAAATTTACAAGAGATAGAATATACCCTGAGTTTGAAACAGCTAAAAATTTATCTGCTGAAGCGCAACGAGTAGGAGAAGAATACTTACAAGGGTCTAATTTAATAGCACTTAGCGATCAACAATTTGATCAAGTGTACGAAGGACAAGTTCCTCAATCTACAGAGCCTCAACAAATGGCCCCACAACCCACAACAACTGAGCCTACAGCAATGGCTACAGGACAAGCACCACAGGCCACAGGACAACAACAAGCACAACAATTTGCAGCGTTATTTCCACAAGATACTTTGGGCCAAGCCGTAGCAACTAGAGGATTAAAAGAAGGTGGTTTTGTTGAAGATGCTTATGCACAAGCAGATGAGGTACTCAATGGCTAAAAAGTCTGCATTACAAAAGATTGAGTATCACGAGAAGATATGTCGTATAATGCAGAAACAGACATTTGAAAGAATAGATAAAATGGAATCAAGAATTGCTAGACTTGAGAAGTGGATAATAGGTGGTTTAGGAGCCATACTTTTAGCTGTACTTTCAAACCATATGTAGTAAGGTGCGGTATGAAATTTACCGAAGAAGAAAATTCATTCACATTATCTGATTTTAAATCCATAAATAAATACAAATATAAAAAATATTCTAGAGCAGAAGACCCTGTAACAGGCAAACGTTTATATGCTGTTGATGGTACAAAACTGCCAAGTGTAACTACAATTTTAGGAGCGACAAAGGACCAAGCATCTATCGAAGCATTAGAAAGATGGAAGAAACAAAAGGGAGAAAAAGAAGCAGATCGTATTAAGAACGAGGCATCTACTGTGGGAACAGAAATGCACCTTGTCATAGAGAAATATATTGAAGGACAAGGGTATTTAAATTTATCTGAACAAGGTAACCGACCTAGAAAAATGGCTCATACGATTTTAAAGAACTGTGCAGATATTGAAGAAGTATGGGGTAATGAAGTAAGTTTAGCTTACCCAGAAAGATATGCAGGAGCTACAGATTTAGTTGGTGTTGCAAATGGCAAAGTAACTTTGTTTGATTGGAAACAAACGAATAAACCAAAGAGAAGAGAGTGGAGTTCTGTTCAAGATTACTTTACGCAATTAGCAGCCTACACAATAGCTCATGAAAAAGTATATGGCCCAATAGACGTAGCCTCTATCAGAATGTGTTCTAGAGACATGCAATACTTTCAATTTGATATAGAAGGCGAAGAATTAAAGCATTATCAAGCGAAATGGTGGGAAAGATACTCCAAATACAACTATATGGCATCTAAGGAGGCCTAAGCCTCTAATCGCAAAAAATAAGGGGTCTATGGCCGTTTATTTGAGCCATTCTTTAAACTTATCGCCTAAAGTCTTTATTGCAAGCTCATTTTTGTTAGATAAGGAAGAAATGATTCTTTCGTCTATTGTTCCCTTACAAATAAGATCTGTGTAAAGAACTTGATGTTGTAAACCTGATCGATGTGCTCTGTCTTCAGATTGTTTTCGAACCTCAAAGTTGAAGCTGTTAGAAAAATAAATAACATTTTTAGCTTGTGTCAAAGTAAGACCAAATCCTCCTGTAGAAGGATTACCTACAAAGAATCTGCACGTAGAATCTTCTTGAAATCTTTTCATAGCTTGCGCTCTTTTTAAAGTATCTACAGATCCATAGTTTGCTACAACAGATTGTTTGCCGTATTTTTCTTCTAAAAATTTTATAATAGATTCGATATTGTATATGTAAGTAGCCCAAATAATAATCTTGCCATCAGCTTCTTCTATAATATCAGACAGAGCATGAAGTTTAGGGTTTTTAAATTGTTTAAGTTCTCCATCATTTGTTTTAACAAATCCATTACAGACTTGATGGAGTCTAATGATTTCAGTTAGTTTGTTATTATAAGATACTGTTTCATCTTCAATGATAGCAATAGCTGCAATTCTAAGTTGTTCATAGAATTTTTCCTGATCTTCGTTCATATCAATATATCTTTTGGAGTATAGTTTTTTAGGTAGATCAAGGCATTCATCTTTAGTTACACGATAAGAAAATTTAGACAATTTTTCTTCTAGTTCTTTAATGTGTACATAGTATTTAGGTATTTCTGTGTATTTACCACCACCAAGATCTAACTTGTGGGTTACACAATATCTGTTTCTAAATGTGTAGAAACTAGAAAAGCCTAAATGTTTCTGATCTAAAAAATTACATTGCGTATATAAATCCAAAGGAGATTTAGTTACGGGAGATCCTGTAAGAATACGTCTGTATTTAGAATAAGAAGCAAGTTTTAAAACATTTTTAGTTCTAATAGCCTTATGATTTTTAATTGTAGTTGATTCATCTATAATAGTTATGTTGTTAGGATGATGGTATAAAAATTCTGTAGCACCTTTAAATCCTCTTGATGTAGATAAAGCTTCTATATTCATACAGAATATTTTTAATTTACCTTTAGCATCTAAAGATTTTTTTAATTTTTTAGGTTTATCTATATTCCAAGAGTAGATCTCATATTCAATATCAGGAGACATATGCTTTTTAATCTCATCAAAAGCCCAAACGGTATAAACTGATTTAGGTGCAAGGATAAGAACCCCTGTAATATCTCTATGACTTCTTAAAAGACCTATATTATCTATAGCAACTTTAGTTTTTCCTGTACCCATTTCCATAAAAAATGCGTATGTGGTTTTATCCCAAGAATTTTCTAGACAAGTTTTTTGGTGTTGATAAGGTGTGGTTTTATAGTTAAACAAGTTCAACATGATGGTTGACATATAATCTCAATACGATATAAAGTCAAGTAAATATAGGAGGCCATTTATGGACTTAGAACAACTAACAACTGTAAATATAAAAACGAATGAAGTTAAAGACATTTCTCACGCTTGTAATAAGCTATCAGCTCAGAATAAAATTGTCGAAGACCTTCAAGATCTTTTAAAAGAAGAGCAAGAAGAAGCTAGACGTTTATCTGAGGAAGTCATACCGACTTTGATGCAACAAGCTGGAGTATCTTCTGTTAAGTTAGAAGATGGTTCGTCTGTTACAGTTTCTCCTTACTATTACGCAAAAATTCCTGAAGATAAAAAACACGAAGCCTATAGTTGGTTACGTGATAATAATCATGGGGATCTGATCAAAAACAATGTATCAGTATCGTTTGGTAAGGGCGAAGATTCTGACGCTGTTAAGTTAAAAGCAACGTTAGAAAAGCAAGGTCTTGTCGTAGACCAAAAACAAGACATTCATTGGCAAACTCTTCGAGGATTCGTAAGAGAGCAAATGGAAAATAATCGTAGCATACCTTCTGACATGTTTGGATTGTATGTTGCTAATCGAACAAAACTAACAACTAAAAAGTAAAGGAGAACACATGGCAAACGGAAAAACAGCCAAAACAGCAGTGACTAAAAAAGAAGAAGCTGCAGCGCCTATGATTGCAAACTTAGAACAGTTTGCGGGTGCGGGTGCGGAAAACATTACATCTAAAGATGTATCGTTACCGTTCTTAAAAATCCTTACTAATAACTCACCACAAGTAACACAGGGTGATGCAAAGTTTATTAGTAGTGCAAGACCAGGGATGGTACTTAATTCTGTCTTAAACAAACTCTATAATGGAGCAGATGGATTTAACGTAGTTCCTTGTTTCTTCAAATTCGAATATGTGGAATGGGCAGATAGGGGGACTAAAGATTCTTTAGCACCTGTTAATTCATATCCAGCTGATTCGGATATTATGACAAAAACAAAAAGGGGAGATGATCGTAAAGATAGATTACCAAGTGGTAATTATATCGAGCCTACTCACTATCACTATGTGATGATGGTAGATGAGAATGATCAGCCATCTGAAACGGCAGTTATTGTGATGAAAGCGACTCAGGCTAAAAAGTCTAAGAAGTGGAACTCAATGATGTTGTCTCAGAGACGTAAGGGATCTAAAGGTTTCTTTCAACCACCAACTTGGTCTCAAATTTATACTTTGAGCACGGTGTTAGAAAAGAATAATCTTGGGTCTTGGTATGGTTGGGAAATCAATCATAACAAAGATATTCCTAACGATACGTTATTAGGTGCTTCTCAAGCATTCTTTGACACGTGTAAAAAAGGAAATGCCAAGGTTAACCTTTCGGAAGACCAACAAGAGCAAACTGGAACTAAGAATCCGTTCTAATGAGTTCACTGAATTTTTTTAGTCAATTATTTGGCGGATTAAAATCAGCATACGGTACCTACGAGCTAAATGGGGCTCGTAGGTCCGATGGTAAAGCTGAAGGTAAGGCCTTAACTAAAAAAGGTGAGGTCACTTCAGAACTATTCCAAAAACATTTAAACGGAGAATTAAGTTTAGGTATTGTCCCTATTATGGAAGACAATAACTGTAAGTGGGGATGTATCGATGTTGATGAATACGCAGGATTCAATCCCTTAATAATAATAAAAAAGATTAGAGAATTAAAAATACCTTTATTTCCATATCGATCTAAGTCGGGTGGATTACATATATTCTTACATATCGATGGCGTTATACCTGCCACAGATATGATTGATAAATTAACTGAATTAGCTAGCAGATTAGGTCTTGCTGATTGTGAAATATTTCCAAAACAAAGAACGATTAACGTAAAATTAGGAACGATTGGTAACTGGTTAAACTTGCCTTACCATAATGCAAAGCTTACAACACGTCATGCAATAGATGACAACGGCCACTCGATACCGATAGAGGATTTAGAGAAAGCTGTTAAGCCTTACGTTATTAAACCCGAAGAATTTTATAAAATAAAAGTAGAAGAATACAAAGACGAAGACGAATTGTTTGCAGAATATCCTCCTTGTGTACAAAACTTTGTAAAGAATGCAGTAGGAGAAGGACATCGTAATGAAGCATTATTTAATGTTGGAGTTTGTATGCTTAAGAAACATGGTAAAGATGGTGCTTGGGAAGATGAGCTTGGTGATATTAACAAAGGCTGGGGTGATAAAGCATATCCAGCGTCTGAATTAAAAGCCACTGTAATAAAAAGTTTAAGTGGAGATAAGAACTACAATTATAAATGTCAAACAGATATAGCTAGAAAGTATTGTAACCAAGGGTTATGCATGAAACGTAAGCTTGGTATAGGTAAAAACAATTACAGCTTTACAGTAGATTCTTTTCAAAAGATAAATACAAAACCACCTAAATACATTTTAACAATAGATAAAAAACCAGTGAGACTTACAGGGCAACAACTTTGCCAACAACAGTTACTTAAAACTGAATTGTTTGATTGGGATATTGTTTGGAAAACAATGGAGAAAGAAGCTTTTAATATGTGGTTAAATTATCTTAAATCAATGCAAACAGACGTAGAAGGTTATGATTTTACTGATGATGATAAAGATGAGTTTCAATACTTATTTAGACACTTCCTTGATGATAGCCAAGTTGCAGATGATATTACACAAACACAATCAGATTATATTTATTCAGAAAACGGCTCTGTGTTCTTTAGAGCAGAAGTCTTTAAAAAGTTTTTAAAGAAAGATGGTAACAATCTTAAACGTGATGAAGTTAAAGAATTATTAATAGACAATGGTGCAGAGTATGTAAGAGGTCATAATGGTTATAAAGCTAGACTTTGGAAAGTGCCTAAACCTGAGCAAGAAGACATAAAGGAAAGAAATGTTAAATTCAAACGAGAACTACCAGGATTCGACCCAGACGCTGACCAAAACATTTAAAATCTTTGGCCCTCCTGGAACTGGTAAAACAACAAGATTAATAAAAATAGTAGAAAAACATTTAAGACTTGGTGTGCAACCTTGGGAGATGGTTTATGTATCTTTTACTAATAAAGCTATTGATGAAGCTGTAGAGAGAGTCCTTAAAAAATTTAATACTTACAAATCAGAAGACTTTGGTAATTTTAGAACAATACATTCTTTTTGTAAGAAAGCTTTTAGTAATTTACCTGTATTAGATCCTAAAATAGATATGCTTCAGTTTCATACACAGTGGGGAACTATTAATGCAAATTTTTCTGAAGAAGATGCTAATCACAAAGTATTTAATAACTGGTCACTTAGAGTTTATGACAAAGCTAGAAACATGATGGTAGATCCAATTGCTTTATATAAAGCAGAGCCTATGAAGAAAGTACGACTACAACAATTTACAGATATAATTAGAAATTATGTGAAGTTTAAAAAAGATCATAAAATGGATTTTACTGACATGGTTGAAAAATATGTTAATGAAATAAGTCCTCCAAAGTATAAAGTGTTTATTGTTGATGAAGCTCAAGATCTTACTCCTTTACAATGGTTATTTGTAGAGAAAGTTGCTAACAAAGCTAATAGAGTGTATTTAGCAGGCGATGATGATCAAGCTATTTATGAATGGAATGGTGCTAAAGTTAGATGTTTTCTTGATTTCCCTGGCAAAGCTTTTGTTTTAAATAAATCTTACAGATTAAACAAAACAATATTAGATTTTTCAAAAGAAATATTAAAGTTTATACCCGAGAGACAACCAAAAGAATTTACTTCAGTTAACGAATCAGAGGGAGATATATATACTTACGGTAGATTTAGTGAGGTTCCTTTTGATGATCTACAAGGAAGTTGGTTTGTTCTTGGTAGAGTTGGAGATAATGTAGAAGAACTTAAGCAGTATGCAAGGCATAAAGGCCTATACTTTCAAGATATGAAAGGCAATAAATCATTTAATATAAACAAATGGAATGCTATTAATTATTGGCAAAAACTCATGGCAGGCGAATCATTGATTCGTGAGCAAGTAGGTATAATATATGATTTCATTGATGAAATAAAAAAAGGCTGGCGTAAGGTAGATAACAAGGCTTGGGATGCTGTTCATCCTAATCAACCCTTAGATCTAGAATTTCTTAAAAGTAATTGTGGACTTCAGACCAATCAAACAGATTGGTGGAAAGTTTTAAATAGAAAATTTACAACAAGAGACTTGGATTATTTTGAAAATATGTTAAGAAGAGGAATAAAATTAAATGACAACGCAAAAATTATTATCGATACAATCCATTCGGTCAAAGGCGGAGAGGCGGAAAATGTTTTACTTTACGAAAAGAGTAACTGGCCATCTAATTTCTCATCTAAAAATGGGAAGGATAAAATGGCCGAAGCACGTGTTTGGTATACTGGTGTTACGCGCAGTAAAAAATCCTTACATATCCTCTCTACTGATCATACATACTATTTTCCTTTGGGGCGTATTGCATCTTCTTTCAGAAGGAAAGTTAGGTTAAATGCCTAATAAAAAACAATTTAACGAAATATTTCCACAAGATAGGCAGGTGGGTGGATCTCATTATAAAAATTTTCATATTCAGCCGTATGAGTTTATATCTAAAAACAACTTATCGTTTTTTCAAGGTTGCGTTGTGAAGTATGTTTGCAGATATTTATTTAAAAATAAAATAGAAGATCTTGAAAAGATAATTCATTACTGTGAATTAGAGATCAAAAAAATGAAGGATATAAAATGAAATTAGCTACAATTAAACAAATAAAAGACTACATAAATTCTGACCCCTCGACTTGGAAGAAGAAAGATAAGGATTTAAAACATAAAGATAGAGAAGATAATGTTATGTTTAAAGCTTACTATTGGGTTATTGTTAAATATCTTAGAATAAGAGAAGAGAGAAAAGAAATAAAAGTTCTTAAGAAAACAATTAAGTGGTTTGAAAAACAAATTAAACCTCATGATTGTGGTTGGATGCATACGACTATCGATGGTCTTAAACATAGAATAAATTTTTTAGAAAATGATGATTTCGATGGAGATAAGAAGTGACTACTGAACTTGTATTCAATCAAGCAGAATCGGATTGGACAGTTCCTGAGAGTTATCCTGATCTAACCAGTAGATCTATCGTTGCGGTAGATTTAGAAACAAGAGATCCTAATATCAAAACAAAAGGACCTGGCTGGGCTACTAACGATGGAGAGATTGTGGGCATAGCTGTGGCTGCAGATGGCTTTAAAGGCTATTTTCCTATTGGTCATGAGGCTGGTGGTAATATGGATAAAAATATTACTATGAAGTGGTACAAACAACTTATGGAAAGCGAAGTCGATAAGGTTTGTCACAATGCTTCTTACGATATTGGTTGGACAAGATCACAAGGTATTAAACCTAAAGGTAGAATGCTGGATACTATGATAGCAGGTGCATTAATTAATGAAGATAGATTTAGTTATTCATTAAATGCTTTGTCATTTGACTATTTAGGAGAAATTAAATCAGAAGCACAATTAAAAGAAAAAGCAGAAGAGTGGGGTTTAAACGCTAAACAAGATTTATGGAGACTACCTTCTAATTATGTAGGCCCTTATGCAGAACAAGATGCAGAACTTACACTTAAACTTTGGAATCGTTTTAAAGTAGAAATAGAGAAGCAAAATTTATCTAATATATTTGATTTAGAAACAACTTTAACACCTATACTTATTGAAATGAGAGAACATGGTATTCGTGTGGATCTTAGTAAAGCTGATGGACTTAAAAAAGAATTTGTAAAAGAAGAGAATAAAAGATTATTAGAGATTAAGAAACTTTCAGGGGTAGATGTGGAGATCTGGGCAGCAGCATCTGTTGCTAAAGCTTTTGACGCTTTAAAAATATCATACCAAAGAACAGAGAAAACTAAGGCTCCAAGCTTTACAACAAACTGGTTACACAATTGTCCTCATCCATTAGCTAAATTAGTTAGAGAAACAAGAGAGATGAATAAGTTTCATTCTACTTTTATTGATTCAATATTTAGATATGAACATAAAGGAAGAATACATGCAGAGATTAATCAACTTAAATCAGATAGTGGTGGTACAGCTACAGGAAGACTATCGATGTCTAATCCAAACTTACAACAAATACCTGCAAGAAATAAAGAATTTGGTAAAAAAATTAGATCTTTATTCTTACCTGACGAAGGTAAGCGATGGGGTTCTTTTGATTACTCACAACAAGAGCCAAGATTAGTTGTACATTACGCAGCTAGTGTAGACTCAGGTTTTGATGGTTCATACGATTTAATAAAAGCATACGAAGAAGAAGATGCAGACTTTCATCAAGTGGTTGCTGATATGGCAGGTATACCTAGATCTCAAGCTAAAACGATAAACTTAGGTTTATTTTATGGAATGGGTTCGGGTAAATTAGCTAAACAGCTTGGTATTGAAGTAGAGCAAGCTAAAAGAATATTAGCTGAGTATAATGCTAAAGTACCTTTTGTAAAACAATTGTCTAATCGATGTATGGCTACTGCAGATCGTAAAGGATGTGTCGTTACCATAAGAGGTCGACATTGTAGATTTGATCGTTGGGAGCCTAAGTCATTCGGTATCCATAAATCTATGACACGTGACGAAGCAGAGTCTAAGTATGATCGAGGTATGATTAAACGTGCTATGACGTACAAAGCTCTAAATAGACTTATCCAAGGATCAGCAGCAGATCAGACTAAACAAGCAATGATAGACTGTTACAACACTGGCCACAGGCCACTGCTACAGATACATGATGAACTATGTTTTAATGTAGGTAAGGATGAAGATATTAAAGAAGTAAAAAGTAAAATGGAGCATTGTTTAGATAATGTGCCAATGAAAGTACCAAGCAAAGTAGACGTAGCTTTAGGTAAAAATTGGGGAGAAGCAACATAATGGTAAAGCCAAAAGAAAGATTTAGAATAGAAGAATTAGGAATAGGTACATGCCCTGAATGTGATCATTCAGTTACTTTTACTCCTACAAAAAAATCAAACATCTATGTTTGTGATCAATGTGATGAAAAAGTTTATCAATACAAAAATGGTAAAGTACATTGGTATACTTTAAAAGAAATGCCTTTAATGGGTGTGAAGCCCTATAATTTGAGCGACAAGTAGCCTTATATAAAAATCGTTTTTTGAAATAGTGCTAGTTAATTATTAACCAGCGATGTCGTAAAGACCTGCAGATGCATCAACAACACTTTGGTCATTGATTTGTTTCTTTAAGTCTTTGATCTTAATATCGATCCACTTCATATCAGTAGTTACTCTACCTTGTTGTAACGCCTGACCCGCCCACTTGGACTCCAACTGAAGTTTCTCCGATATCAACTTCTGTAGTGCCATCTTTTAGCTCCTCATATGAGATAAAAACTCTATTTTTATTATAAAAGTCTTCATCCTGTGCTGCGATCTCACCATTGTTCAGCTTCAATTTAAACTGTTGCAAGGCCTCAGCATCATTGTTAGCTTTAATTATCCCATCATAATACTTTCCCTCTGATCGTATCTGAATTCGATAACTACTCATAAGAGAGTATATATCAATTTTTGAGGGTATTGCAACCCCTCTGTCAAGCAGGGGGTAAAAATAAACATTGACCTTTAGCTTTTTATATCTTATATGGATGAGATAAGGAGTAAATATGAAGAGTAAAAGTAAAAAACTAAAGTTTTTAATAGATGATTTAGACTCTACTTTGTCTAAAGTACATCAAAAAACTATTGAAGGAAGACCTATAAACCCTGGAGACGAGGAATGGAATTCTAGTCGTGACAGGTTAATGCAGACTAAAGTAATGATGGGTAATTTTAATGTTTATCCAATCAATTGGCAGTTAGCAGATCATTTAATAGGTGATGAGCTTGCTAATAGAGAAGATGCTTTAAATGAGCATATACAATTTATGAAGGAAAGAAATTAATGAACTATGGCCTTATAGCTTTGTTTATTTTTATCCTATTCTTTCCAAAGTTTATGTTAGCTATATTTGTAGCTATCGTAGCATTCATATTCGGGATATCAATCTAACATGAAGGATGAAATGAAAATAATAACTGTACTGTGTGTTTCTATGATACTAATGTTTTTAACGGCTTGTTCGGTAACGCACAAAGTAAAATTAGGAAAAAAATGTACCCCTGAACATAAAGAATGGTCATATGTTTGGTTTATAGAGAAAGGAAGTGAAGACAATGTCTCAAAAGCAAACTGCAACTGATTGGATAACTAGAAGAGTAGGCGCAATCAATAGAATCCTTAAGAGTAAAGGTAATACAAAACCTTTTCATGAACATTTTATAGACGAACACTGGAGACTCATGAACACTAAATGTAAAACAAAAGCAGAATATAAAAAGGAAGGGAGAAAAAATGGACATCACTAAATGGAAATCAGTAGCCGTAGCAAAAGAAACACACACACTTCTTAAAGGTTTGTGTAATGAGAAAGAAAGAAACCCAGCTCGAATGATATCGAAGTTGGTTAAAGATTACATTGAATATCAAGCTAAGAAAAAAGGCGTATCAATGGAAAAATATAAATCTAGCTTATTGCAAGGACTTAAAAAGAATGCTAAAGGTTAAGTCTTTTTCTTCCTTGTGTAATTGCCAGGTTAATTTATTAAAAGTAAACGAGCCTGGCATTTACTTTCTTTTTAACGAAAAATTAGAACTTGTCTACATAGGCGAGTCTTCAAATCCTTTACTTAGAATTTTAAATCATTACTTTAGAAGTTATCCTAATGGTAAAGACAAAAAAGGTATCGGCCCTATTTTTAGCCACTTTAGAATCATTCTAACTAATCAAGATAAAAGAATTAGACAACATTATGAGAAGAGATGGATTAAAAAATTTAGTCCTCCTATTAATTGGAATGGCCAATCTGAAGCTCCTTATCTTTTAACAAGAAAAGAATTAAATGATTTTATTAAAATTTATGAAAATTTTTTTAAAGAAGATATGACTTGGCATAAATACATAAACGATGAAGTTGTAAAGCAAATGGATAAGTATATAGTCCATAGAAAAAAATTAAGAAAAAAACGATACGCAAGGACGGGTAAATGATAAACAATAGAAAAGCCTACAAAATATTTATGGCGTTGCCAAAAGAAAAAAGAAGAAAACTACAAATTGAACACGAGATCGCATCCATTGATAATTATGAAGATCAATCATGGCAGAATAGATTTGGAACTTGGCAGAATGGCCAAGGCGGATCTTTTTGGAACTGGTTGTGGATGTGTCATTTTAAAAAACAATACGTAAAGACAGGAAAATGAGCGAACCATATCATTCAGGAATGTTTTATCATCGAATGTTAAAAATGTTCCGTGAAGCTAATAAAACTAACAAAGGATATAAAATGTGTGAGAAATGTAACGGTAATCATTATATAAGAAATGAAGACAACAGTACAAAATTTTGTATTGAGTGTAATGGTAAAGATGAGCCTAAAGTAAAAGAAACTGTATTAGCTCAGGCAATACATAATTTTTTTGATTATGACAAAAAATAAACACACAAGGAACGATGTACAAGATGTTTTACAGATTTTAGCGGATAAGTTAGACCGTAAAGAATATGCTAAAGTCACATCATTGATGTCGATGCTCTTTGTAGGCCATACGTTTCAATTATCTGAAGATGGCTTTGAGTTTATAAATTTAGTTATAAAAACTAAGAAGAACCAAGGAAAGAAACTTGTTAAGATTAATAGACAAAGCAACATAATTAAGTTAAAACCTAGAAGTAACTAGTTATATTTTTCATTGTTAAGGGCGTGGAGGGAGACTGAAGCGCCCTTTTTTATTTCTTCTTGAATAACTTACGTTGAGCTCTTTTTAGACTGGGTAGATCTAAGCCAATTAAATCTTTTACATTGTCTTGAAATTGAGAAGCTATGTTTTTACCATAACCCCCTCCTAGATCTAATATTGTTTTTGAAGATAGGTTGTTGTTTGAAATAGAATATTGTCTTCCACTCAATGTGCTTTTAATTGAAGATTGTTTTTTAAGAGGTACAGCGCCTTTTTTAACTGCAGCATGAACATTATACTTGTCTAGACTTTTAACATCTTGTCTGTATTTCTTTTGACGGGCTTTCTTCTTAACTAACGCTACCCCAGCTTTTACAATTGTTCTTACTACCATAAATCTTATTATACGTGATGATGTTTATTTTGACTAGCTGTTGTATAATCAATTATGAAATTTGCTTTAACTATATATATCTGTTCGTTTATAGATTTTACGTGTACTACAGGGTTTAACGTTCAGTTACAATTCTCTACTTGGAAAGAATGTGTGCAAGCCGCTCATACAGAATCTCAAATACTTATAAATGCTCTACCTGAAAGAATGGTAGAAGCTAATAGATTAGCCACAAAATACACCTGTAAACAGCTTTTAGGAGTTTAAAATTAAAAATTTGCGGGTATAGGGATACTAGGAGGTAATGCATAATGCGTAAGTAACATCCTAGTCGTAGGTCAACTTCGGTTGACTTACGGCCCATAATGAACTAGTAGTCGAAACATGGAGCTACTAAATGAATATTACACAAAAAATCCTAAAGATTATGGGTATGGAAATTGCATCTAAATTAATTCAATCCGATGCTGATTGTGAGACTCGTCTTTGGAGAGCAGTTATCAATACTGCCTTAGAGGATGTCATGATTACTAATCAAAATAGGACGGAGGCCGTACTGAAAGGTGCTGCGCATGACTGGTTTGCCTCTGACTCGGAAGACTTCGAATATGTGTGTTTAAACGCTGATTTAGACCCTAAATACGTGAGAAAACGGTATTTAGACGCTATGGAGAAGGGTGTTATTTTCTTTACTCGTAAGCAAAATTTGAATATAAAATACACTGAATTATATGACAGACTTCGGAAAACTAAGAACCCTGACGACCGTAAAAACATCACGCGATATATTAATCAATTGCGGAAAACTATATTTGAACTCTAGAAAAGCTGAGAGAAAATTCTATAAACATTTATATGGTAAACTTAAAAAGAAATACGCCCATTAACGTATCTCAACGTCAAATCGATAATGCTGCTAAGTTGTGGGAATCTACACGTAACGAAGTGTGGAAAACTAAATGGTACGAACTAATAAGGATATGGTGTGAGCAAAAAACTAAAACCTGACGAAACCCAAGAAGCCGTTGAGGAGTGGGCGGATATGATTGCCCAAATGCAAGATAGCGGAAAAAACCCAAAATGGCGAAAAAAAGGAACTAATCTAGAACATACTGCAAACAAAACAGGACAACGGCCACAGGTCACCGAACTGACTGTTGATGACTACCAAAAGCATTGGGTCGACTCTACTGACACTGGGTGGCAGATAAGAATAGCAACTGACACTCAAAAAATCGTTATAAACTGTAACTTTTCTAACAAAATTAGGGGAAAAGACGGTAGATTGACATCTATATAAGATATATTTACCTCTTTGGTCTCTCAGACCCCCCAGAATAACCTGACACTCCTGACACTAACCCCTTTTTCAGCTTATTAGTATTGATATATATAGCTTTATTGGTGTCACAAACACCTTTTAAACCTGACACTCTCCTGACACTTGTGACACTAATCTCTTCTTGTGGACAAAGGAAGTAAACTTGTATACTGTCTTAATTGAGTGAAATATATCTTATTGATAACCATTGGTCTAACTACGGGTTGTGTAAAGTATGAGCCAAACCCTTGGACAACGGTTGCAAGACTAATAATGGAGAGTAACAATGATGACGAACGAGGATGTAGAGAGGCTGGATGCAATAGCTCAGGGGGAGTTAGTAAAACAACTCAATCAAGAGATAGCTTCGTTGAAAGCCAAACTAAAAGAAAAAGATGATCTCTTAAAACAAGAGATACAATATAAAATTCAGGAGCGAGAAAAATGGCAGGGAAAGCAAACGTAATAAAAACTGTAAATGATTTAACAGCAAAGCAAAGAAGATTTGTTGAAATTTACGTAGCTAACTTTGGTTACATAAGTAAGACTGAAGCTGCTAGACAAGCTGGATATACAGCTAAAGACCCTAACACTATCGCTGCGAAACTGACTAACCCTAATAGGAATCCACACGTTGTGAGATATCTTGAAAAGAAATTAGCACAAGAACAAGGCAAGTATGCCAACAAACTTAGATCATTTAAAAGACTAGAAAAGTTTGGGGACACTGCCGCTAATAAAAATCAATTTGCATCAGCTATAAACGCTGAGTTTAGATCTGGCCAATTAGCTGGTATGTATGTTGATAAAAAAGAAGTAACTCATAACACCTTGGAGGGAATGTCGCGTGAACAACTTGAGAAACGTCTATCCGAACTCGAGAAAAAAATTGGAGAAGGAAAAAATATCATTGACGTTACGCCAGAAGCAATTACTAAAAAGTAATAATTGGTCTGGTTTCATAACTGTTTTCAATGAGGTGCATAACGCCAATATTACAACTGCAGTAGGAGCTGTCTATGTTAAAACAAATGAAGAATAAGATAATTGATAAACTTCTTTCTTGGATAGAAACCACTGGAAGTAAGATGAACTCATATGCTTGGAATAAGAGATGGGGTAATAAAAAAGATGGATATGGTTATGGCAAAAAAAAGAACTAAACCAAAAAAAACACAAAAATCTAAGATCCTTAACTTCAACTTTAAAAACTTAGGTAATGATATTTCTGATTACCCCTTTGTAGAGATAAGATGGATGGACATTGAAGGAGATAGTGGCTGGTCTGACACTAAAAGTTTAAAAAGATCTAAACTTCCTATTTGTGTATCTAAAGGTTATTTATTGTCTCAATCAAAAGGAGTAACAAGAATTTTCACTGACTATATTGAAACTAAAGAAAAAACAACCTTTGACAATATTGGTAATACAACTATTATACCTACATCAGTCATTGAATCTATAAGAAAAATACCTTTAAAAAAATGAGATCTGTCATACTATCAATATATTTTCCCAAAGAACCTTTTGAAGGGTGGGGCATACAACCTAAATTTCCTGACGAAGAATGAAACCTGTAATTATTACATTATTGTATTTAACGTTTGGTGGTAACATAGAACAAACCTCGTTTGAGATAGCAACGGGAGAAAGCTGTTCTTCTTGGTTTAATCGTAACGTGAAGGTGATGGAGAATAAAAAGAAAAAACTGTTCAGTAATCACGTTTACCATGAGTATAAAGGTAAAAAAGTGATAGGTTATGTATGTGCAAATCACCCTCCTCAGTAACACGCTGTCTTAAATAAAATGGCCTTACGTAAACGCGAATCTAAACTCTTTGTAAGACTGCGCAAATATTTAAAAAACATACATTTTACAAGGATAGAAAGCTCTACAATACAAGGCATACCTGATGTTCATGGGGTTAGTAAGGGTAAGTCTTTTTGGATCGAATTAAAGTCTACTGATGACAGTTTTCCGAAGCTGTCTAAGTTTCAACAAGCGTGGTGTTACGAGTATGCAAGATATGGCGGAAATGTTTTTGTGTTGCACCAGGCCCTCTCGCACAGAGCATTGAAACTGTACAGGGTGGTCGGTGGCCAGCAACCCTCGTCCTCGTTCTCGTTTTCTCGTTCCCTCGTTCTTCTAAAAACCATCACCGACCCAGCACCATCAGCAGCCTGGCAGGATCTGGGTGCAGCTCTCCTCGTTTAAGTCCCGTTTCTCGTTGGTCGGTATTCCTTGCTAATGAGCACAGGCCACTGGAGCATCCTGTGCAGCCTGAAGGAAGTTCGTGATGGAAAAAAAAGGCTTGACAGATCTCCCACCGTAGCCTATATACATATTCAGCCCTGATCCATTGGCTTCGGACCAGTACGGTCTTACCAAGTGCGATGGATCTGGGGCCCGTAACAATTAACAACGAACAAAGGACAACAATGAATAAAATATATAACACCATGGTAAACTTCCTCCCTGAGGTAGCAGCAGTCATCGGCACTCTCGTAATCTTAAACTTGATTGGAGTCATCCATGTGGTCTCGTAACATTTCTCGTTCTCCCGCTGCCGTTTCTCGTTTGCAGATGGTCAGTGCAGCAGGAGCTGGTACCCTGAAGGCAGCACGCCAGTCTGATGGAAGAAGCTCGTGATTCTCGTTTTTGGTTTGATCATGGCGAGTGTCCTGTACCCAAGAGCATCTGGCTACGCCTTCTGGACGCTGGTGAGTTTAATTGTAATGCTAGTGCAGTCTGCAAGTAATGTATTTTAGGGGTTGACTATATTGTGGGATATGATAAGACAATGTTGACTCTATTATTTGTAAAACGATACAAGTTGCAATTTGGTAATAGAGTCGCTAACGATAAACAATGAACAGGAGTACAACATGGGACTAGACCAATACGCAAACGTAAGAGACAAACAAAGTGGACAGATGAAGTCACCTGACTTTGATAAAGTATATTCAGACAAAAACGAATACAAGCCAACGGATCACGGTTTCGTTTGGAGAAAGCATTCACGTCTTCAACAATTTATGCAAGACGTTTGGGCAGAGCAAAACCCTGACAGCGCAGAAGCTATGAACGGAGAAGATGAGTTGGTACTAACCAAAGACATCATAAAACAATTACGCCAAGAAGTAGATAGTAATTATCATAATTCTTTTTGTGGTGGTGGTTTCTTTTGGGGACATCAGTTTCAAGAAGAGGCAGTAAAACAATACGCTGACCTTGATAAACAATTCTGTGATTGGGCAGATAAAGAATTAGACAACGGCAACGAAGTCATTTACAGTTGCTCGTGGTAAAATAGTTTCTCGGTGGCGATTGTTTGATTACCTCTTTCAATCGTCATTAGGAAAATGCCGTGGTGCAGAACGTGTGCATGCTAGTATGCTATCGGTACGATGGTGGGGGATAGAAATCCCCACCGTCACTTATGAGTGGTCTTTTGTCAGAGTAGCTCCTGTTTTAGACCACTCGCCAATCCTCGTTCTCGTTTCTTCGGTAGAGAACTTTACTTTTTTTAATACATTAGCATCCTTCCCCTGAAGAACTACCTTCTGCTAAAAGCTCGTTCCTCGTTAAAGAACTAAGAAGATTAGTGGTTTTATTAACTAATACCATCCTGCAGCTCCTGGCATCTGCAGCATATTCTTTTTCCTTGACAGCTGTCCCACGATATCTTATGTATACGAATCAACTAACAAAAGGATAACAATGAAAACACATTTAATAAAAGACACTGGAGAAGTTTTATTAGTACCGAAGCCTGAACACTTGAAAGAAATGCAGACGCTCGTGCAGGGACCAATTGAAATAGTAAACGCATCGATGCCAAAGGCATCCGCTCTCCTGAAGGACTCCATAGATCTGAGAGAAATGATATGTAATGAAGAGGGTTTGTCTAACTCTAACTTTAAGACAAATGAAAAGGCAAGGCAGTTAATCGCAGATGGCCTCGGTGTCTCGCTGAAGGAAATTCAGGACATACGTGGGGATGTATTTGTAACAGATGGCTGGAGGATTGACTAGTATGCACTTCATTCTCGTTCTCGTTTTACTGGGCATAGTAATGTTTATTATAGATTAGTTACCAGCAGCGCAGGTAGAAGCTCGTGCCCGCTTCTCGTTGGCTCGTGGTCGGTGTTGGTAATCCATTAGGAATAGCCTCCATCTCCAGCACCATATTCTTGTCTGCACTCTGGTGAGGGTCAGCTAGTTTAGAATGATTCTAAAAACCCATAATGGACACAAAGGTCATATCTATTTAGAAATAAATCTATATCTTATCTTAGATAAGATGAACTTAATCATCTTATAAAAAAGAGGTAAACAATGACAAAAGCAAAAACAAAGTCAGTAGCAGTTAGCAAAGCTGACAAGAGAGTGCTTAACTCATATATCAACCAAGCCTACCTTTTAAAGAAATATCAAACTTTAAAAGCTGATACAAAAGATGTAGTTGGTGGTATCTTTGATAGAGCAAAACAGAACGTCATTATAATTGATGACGTGTCATATGTTCAAAAGATTGAAAGAACTCAAAGACGATTTGATAGTACTTCATTTGTTGAGCATGTGAAAAAAAGCAAAGACAAGAACCTACAACTATTGATTAATGGTTTTTATAAAACTATTAAGACAGTAGAATTCAAACCCTTTAACGATACATTTGAGCAACAAAGAAAGGAGTTGATTAATGCCAAGCGATAACCTTCCAAGTAATTTGTTTTCTAAAATGTTAGCTGAGAAATTAGAGGGCAAAGAGTTAGACACGAGCAAAATCCAATCGTTAGTGTCTGACGATAAAACAAAGAACTTAAACTATGAGATACTTTATAAATTCTTAGAGAGTGCAGTTGAGGAATTTATTCTAGTTAATCATGGCAATCCATTAGCTGACGACTTTAGAGAGAAAGTATTCTCTAAGTTAGGTGATGTACTTAACTTGCTATATGGCAAGGGCATAGACGACCGAGACAAGAACTAACACACGACAAGTGGGCGCTAACGCGCCCACCCCCCAATTCATAACCCATAGAGGTACCAAAGCTATCTGCTTTTCGGCAGGTGGCGTTTGTTGTTTAAACCCCCTTTTTCTTTGTATGTATCTGACTGACGTGGGCTTTACAACCAGCCGAATACACGTATAAGGTATAAAATACTTATGAACCTAAGCCCAGAATTTTTAACTACCGATCAATTAAGAGATCGAGTAGAAAAAGTATATATTGAACACATTAAACTTTGTCAGGATAATTTTTTATATTTTGTTCAAAACGTATGGCCTGATTTTATTTGTAGAAAAGAAAAGGACCCAAAAAAATGGGGGCACCACCAGCATATCGCTCATGAATTAACTAATATAGCAAAAGGTAATGGAGGAAGGCTCATTGTTAATATGCCTCCTAGACATACAAAATCTGAATTTGCATCTTATTTATTTCCTGCTTGGTTTATTGGAAAGTATCCAAAGAAAAAAATTATGCAGGTTTCTCACAATGCTGAACTATCAGCAAGATTCGGATCTAAGGTTCGAAACTTAATAGATAGTCAGGAGTATAAAAGTATATTTGGAGATGTTAGACTACGAGAAGATAGTAAGGCAAAAGGACGTTGGGAGACCAATCATGGTGGGGAATACTTTGCAGCGGGTGTTGGCGGTTCTATCACAGGACGAGGGGCGGACTTACTTATTATTGATGACCCACATACTGAGCAAGATTCATTATCTGACTCAGCAATGGAAAGAGCATACGACTGGTACAGCTCTGGTCCACGACAACGTCTACAGCCAGGCGGAAATATTTTATTGGTAATGACAAGATGGGCACAAGACGATTTAACAGGAAGGCTCATTAGATCACAAACTGAAGCAAAGTCTGATCAGTGGAACCTAATTGAATTTCCTGCAATCCTTCCAACAGGATCTCCTGTTTGGCCAGAATATTGGAACCTAGAAGAATTAGAAAAAGTTAAAGCATCTATTTCAGTAAGAAACTGGAATGCACAATATATGCAGGACCCAGTTGCTGAAGAAGGAGCAATACTAAAACGAGAATGGTGGCAACCTTGGAAAGGTTCGGTTCCATCTTTAAAACATGTTATTCAATCTTATGATACTGCATTTTCTAAAAAAGAAACTGCCGACTATTCAGCGATAACAACGTGGGGAGTTTTTGAACCTACAGAGGGAGAGAATTGTTTAATCTTACTTGATGCTGAAAAAGGTCGTTGGGATTTTCCTGAACTTAAAGCTGTGGCCATGGAAGCATATAAATATTGGGAACCTGAGTCGGTGGTCGTTGAAGCTAAAGCATCTGGACAATCTCTTATTCAAGAACTTAGACGAGCAGGTATTCCTGTAATGGATTTCGTGCCTACACGAGGTAAAGATAAACACGCTAGAGTAAATGCTTGTGCTCCTGTATTTGAGTCAGGTAATGTTTATTATCCGTCAGAAGGACACTTTGCAGAAGAAGTTATTGAGGAATGTGCAGCATTCCCTTTTGCTCAACATGACGACTATGTTGATAGTACCACTCAAGCTGTGTTAAGATATCGTCAAGGAAATTTTGTCAGTACCTATATGGATGAATCACAAGGTATGAGAGTAGACAGAGAGTATAAATATTATGGATAAAGAAACATTAAAAAAATTTCGTAAGAAGGCTCAAAAAGCAAAAAAAAATTTAATGCCTAAAAAGAAACCTATTATTTCTTTTACAGATGATAACTCAGGAGTTATCTATTCTATTAGAGGCGAAAATGTTTCTAAAGATGATTTTATGAAATCTGTTGAAGAACAAGGAAAAGACGAAGCGGCAGGAGCAGGCGGTTACTCACAAGGTGGCGAAGTAAGAGGAACAGGTTCTGCAGTGAAAGGTTTAGGATTTAAAGGGGTATTCTAATGTCCTTTATAAAACCTGATTCGTATATAACACAACTTCAACAAGGCAAATCTCTTAAACCAAAAGTAGACACAACTGTCGTTGCGGATGACAAGGATCCATCGGCCGTTGGCGGGTTGCTAGCGCTCGGTGCTAGTATTGTTGGGGCAACCGCTATAGGGCGAAGAATCCCAGCCGTAAGAAATTATTTTAAACCTCAAGTTAAAAAAACTTTACAATTCAGTCCAAACAAAACAACGGTTCTAGGAGACTCAACAACGGCCACAGGCCAAGCGTCAGAGTTAATTACATCACCGAGCAAAGCGTTAGTACCAGCCGTAGTAAACAAATCTAAATATTCACAAGTTAGAGACATACCGTTCACTCAAGGACAAGGGTACAAAAAACAAAACCCGATTGTAGGTTCAGCAGCATACGATTGGACAATGGAGGCTCCATTCGAAAAGGCACCCGCTAAGGATTGGATTAAGTGGTTTCAAAGAGGTAATAGCGAACACCCAGTTCCAACAGGCCCCTTAGCAGGAGTATCAAGAAGAGTTATTCCAGAAGAGCTTGATGAAATTAATTTATTAAAACTTGATGGTAACAAGCCCGTAGGAGGTTATTTAAAATTTGCAGAGGATAGAAATATGCCTGTGGATAGAGAGACAATCCTTAAGATGATTACAAGAGCACCGATTAACAATGTGAATGTTTTAAGACTTAGAACAAGAGGCGCTCCCGAAAACTTTTTTACAGAGATTGCAGATGAGCTAAAAACATCAACGATAGGTTATCCAGGTAATGTAGCTATAGACAAGGCTGTAAACACTTTAAAAAGACTAGCTTCAACAACCTATAACTCATCAAGTAGATTAAGCAGAGACTCTATTGAAGACGTGCAGAAGACGTTTTTAGAGATAGGTAAAAATGCTCCAGAAGCACAACAAGGACCCCTTAGAGAACTTTTTAAAAAATTTAATCAAAGAGTGGGTGAGTACGACAAGTTAGGTAAGAATTTAGATATAGCTGATGAGGCAAACCGATTTCAAAAGGAGACTAATTATTTTCCTAAATATAAATCACAAGGAACTTATGCGCTGCGTGGCGGAGAAAATTATACTGAAGATGTTATTTATTTTAAAGGAAGAGTTCCTAATACAAAATCAGGGCAGTTTGAATACGGTGGAGCGGGACCTCACTATATGCAAAATGAGATAGGATTTGTAAGATATGATGATCTTCCTAATCCTAAACTTGGAGCAAATGCTAGACACGTTAGAGTTTCAGAATTACAAACCGACCTTCACTCTCCTCAATTTGATAGAGGAGGAACAAGAACAAATTATTTTAAGAATAAGATAAATACCTTTAATACTAATATTCAAGAAGACGTTCTTAGAAAAGAAAGAGCAGAGTTGTTCGAACAATTAGAACCTTTTACAGAAATAGGTAGAGGAGCTTTAACCAGAGAACAGCAACAACAAGTTGCTAAATTGACTTATCAAATAAATCAATTAGACAAACAAGCTGTAACGTCTTTAAGTAAAGGAGAGTTACCTTATGGTACTACAGCAGGTCCTTTATCAAGATCTTTCCCTGACTTTGTTATGAAGAATATTTTAAGAGACATGGCTGAACGTAATATTAACGCATTATCTATTGTACCTAGTTCAATGAACAAAGCGATTAAGATGCCTAATGTAAGACAAATGGGTGACGAGTTAAACTACGGTCTAATGAACGGTAAGGCTATAAGAAAAACGGCTGATGGTAAGATTAAAGAATCTAGTGATCTTGCAACTAATCCAAAAGTTTTAAAAAGACTTGCTAAACAGTATGGAGCAAAATTTGAAATGTTCGATATGCCTAAAAGCAATCCGTTAAAAGAATTTAAAGTAATAAGAAAATACAGCACCAAGGACAACAGTGATTATGCTCAAATGATTAAAGAAGGAAGAGCAACTTATACTAGGAAGGTAGGAGATGAGTATATTTTTGACGATCATGTAGGAGCAGCTAGAACAGAAAGAGAAGCAGAAGATCTACTAGAAGTTATTTTAGACTCTGGTAGTGATAGTTACAGAAGTAATTTTACCATTACTAGAATGATTCCCTCTAACCCTGATAACTATATAAAAGTCCCTACTTTGATTGCTGACAATGAAGTCCTGAAAAAGTTCTTATTACCTATGAAGGCTTATATGAAAACAGGTGGTTTGGTAGACAAGGTCAATATTTTTAAGTCCCTAATATAGATTTCTTACATAAAATGCTTTACACTGTTCTCAATAACCGATAGGAGAGTACAATGGCAAAATCAAAATTAAAAAAATTTTTAAAAAAAGCAGGCAAAGCTGCAGCAGCAGGAGTTGCTCTGTATGGTGCGTCTAAGATGTTTGGTAAAAAACCAGGCATGGAATCTTTTTCTAAAGACCCTTTCGCTAGAAAAGGTATATCCTTAGCAACGGGTGATGCATCCGCTGCTGAATCTATGGCTAAAGCTATGAGAGAAAAAAATGACTTTATGTCAAAGATGGGAAGAATTGCTGATGCAGGCGGAGTTTCAAAACTTAAGGCAGGTTCTAAAACTACTGTAATGGCAAAAGGATGTAAGTTAGGAAGAAAAAGAAGAACTATCATTACATAATATATGGCTGAGATAGAAAAAAATAATCCGATCAACGAGGAAGTTGACGTAGAGGAAGAGGCTGTTGTAACTTTCCCTGAAGAAGGTGAAGAAGAAGAACAGTCTCAACCCGAAGATTTTTTTTCTAATATAGCAGACACCGTTGATGAAAGAGCATTAAAACAACTTGCCTCTGATTTAATTACAGAATATCAAAACGATAAAGAATCTAGAAAAGAGTGGGAACAGACTTATACTAGTGGTCTAGATCTTTTAGGATTTAAATACAAAGAAAGACAACAACCTTTTAGAGGAGCTTCAGGAGTAACACATCCGTTATTAGCCGAAGCTGTAACTCAGTTTCAAGCGCAAGCTTACAAAGAATTACTACCTAGCGATGGTCCAGTTAAGACACAAATCGTAGGATTAAATAATCAACAAGTTGAAGAACAGTCTACTAGAGTCAAAGACTATATGAACTATTTGATTATGGACAAGATGGAAGAGTACACTCCAGAGTTTGACCAGATGTTATTTTATCTACCTCTTGCAGGATCTACATTTAAAAAAGTTTATTATGATGCCATGCTTGAAAGAGCAGTATCAAAATTTATTCCTGCGGAAGATTTAGTTGTGCCTTACTATGCAACAAATTTAAAAGAAGCTCCAAGAATTACACACGTTATTAAACAATCAGAAAATGATTTGTTAAAAAAAATGTCTTCAGGTTTTTACAGAGAAGTTGAATTACAAAAACCACAAAAGAAAGATGATAAGGTTCAAGACAAATACAATGAACTAGAAGGAATCAAAGCAGTACAAACTACTGATTCTATTTATACTATTTTAGAAATGCATGTTGATTTAGATCTTTCTGATTACATTGCAGAAAACGAAGAAGATAAAATTAATATTAAAATTCCTTACATCGTAACTATTGAAGAATCTACAAGACAGATTTTATCTATCTACAGAAACTACAAAGAAGATGATCCTAAGTTTATGAGAAAAGAATACTTTACTCACTTTAAATTTCTACCAGGTTTAGGTTTCTATGGCTTTGGATTAATTCATATGATCGGTGGCCTGTCACGAACAGCAACGTTCGCTCTCAGACAATTACTTGATGCAGGTACCTTATCAAATTTACCAGCAGGATTTAAAGCAAGAGGTATGAGAATACGTGATGACGACCAACCTATACAGCCAGGTGAGTTCAGAGATGTTGATGCACCAGGCGGAAACATCAGAGATCAGTTTCAATTACTACCTTTCAAAGAACCTAGCACAACTTTATTTAATCTTTTAGGTTTTTGTGTTGATGCAGGTAAACGATTTGCATCAATCGCAGACACACAAGTGGGTGAAGGTAACCAACAAGCAGCAGTTGGAACTACAATTGCACTATTAGAACGTGGTTCTAGAGTAATGTCAGCGATTCACAAACGTTGTTACTATGCAATGAAGGAAGAATTTTCACTTTTAGCAAAAGTTATACAAGAATATTTACCTGCTGAGTATCCATACGCAGTTTATGGCGGTGAAAGAATGATAAAATTAGTAGATTTTGACGACAGAGTAGATATTGTACCTGTTGCAGACCCTAATATCTTCTCAATGTCTCAAAGAGTGACGTTAGCACAGACACAATTACAAATTGCTCAGTCAAATCCTGCAATTCATAACATGCATGAAGCTTATAGACGTGTTTACGAAGCTTTAGGAGCAAAACAGATACCAGATTTATTAAAACCTCAGGATAGACCTGTACCCAAAGACCCTGGATTAGAAAATATGGAAGCAATGCAGATGAAACCTCTTACAGCTTTCTTAGAACAAGATCACGATGCACATATTGCAGCTCATTCTGCATTCATGAGAACTAGAATGGTACAAATTAATCCTCCTGTGTACGCAAACTTACAAGGACACATATCTCAACACGTTTCGATGAAAGCTAGCACAGAAATTAATAATATAATGCAACAAGATCCACAAATGGCACAATTAGCTCAAGAGAATCCACAACAATACAAGATGATGTTTGATTCTCAGGTAGCAAAAAGAATTGCACAGATCACTGCAGAGTTAGCACAAGGTGAAAATATGGCTGATATGCAAAAACAAGACCCTGTTGTAATGTTAAAACAAAGAGAATTAGATTTAAAAGCCATGGATTTACAACGTAGGTCTTCAGAGGGTACAATGAGGATAGAAAATCAAGAAGATCAATTTGAAGATAGACTTGAGTTTGACAAAATTAAATTAGAACAAAACGATGAGCAAGCTGATAAAAGATTAGACATCGCTCGTCAGAAATTGGAGCAAAATGAGCAAAAAATTAGGACTAGAAAATAAATACAAAGGTTTAAAACCAACTTACTTACAATATCCAGTTGTTACAAGTGTTAAACCAAACGTAACAGGTAAAATGGGCGGTGGCATGATGAAATACAAAACAGGTAATGCTGTTAAACTATCACCGAAACAAAAAGCGATTGCTGCAAAAGCTCCGCCAATGAATAGAATAGACGGAAAAGATTTCGCTGTACTTAAAGCTGAAAAAGCAAAAGGCAGAGGACAAGGTTTACAAGATGAGAAAATGAAACCTGGAAAAATTAAATACAAATCGTAATGAACGATGCGCCTTACAAAGTTTCTGGCAAAAGATCAGGGCCTCCACCATTGAGAGGCCCTAACCCCCAAGTTCCTCCCGTTAAATTAAGTAGTGGAAGTAAGAAAAAACCAATCATGCAAGTTGTTGTTCAAGGACTTAGAGGAACAAAACAAATCGCTAAAGATTTAATGGAGAAAAAAAGAAAAAATAAATTAAAAGCAAAAGAAATGAAAACAGGACAAGGGTATTTTAAATTTAATGATGGTGGTGAAATGGTTTGTCCTCATAGACCTGATGGTATTAGAGGAGCAGGAGCTGCTATCAAAGGTATGAAATTTACAGGAGTTAAATAATGGCTTGGTTTAGTTTAGCAAAGATTGCATTACAAGCTGGAAGTAAAATTTATTCTAACCGTCAGAAGACTAA
>JAAHTH010000273.1_pt1 | contig 49111 bp, 62 predicted proteins | sample 6116091 | NCBI WGS metagenome assembly JAAHTH01 (sample SAMN13939990, study PRJNA603662) | sponge metagenome | isolation source: marine sponge | host: Mycale hentscheli | place: New Zealand | collected 2006 | reverse complement strand
ACTTCCTTCAGCATGAGAAGCGTCTCCACTTGCAGTTGTACTTTTCCCCTCTGCATGAGAGGGGACTCCACCTGCAACTGTATTTATCCCCTCAGCATGAGATGTATTGCCAGAGGCCAATACGCCACTTCCCTCAGCGTGTGATTGTAGACCACTTGCAGTTGTGTTATTTCCCTCAGAGTGTGAATTACCACCACTCGCAACTGTGGCAACCCCTTCAGCATGAGAAGCGTCTGCACTTGCAGCTGTATTTTGTCCTTCAGCGTGAGCAGCTACGCCACTTGCGATTGTACTATCACCTTCAGCATGAGAATAATCAACACTCGCAAGTGTAGAGCCACCTTCTGCGTGAGCAGCTGCGCCACTTGCTCTTGTACTATTACCTTCACTGTGAGAGCTGGCGGCAGATGCAGTTGTATTTGAACCTTCAGCGTGAGAGCCATCACCACTGGCCGTATTGAAACCGCCACCTTTGCCAGCGAATCCACCTTCAGCGTGAGAGCCCACACCACTTGCTATGTTGTTATACCCTTCAGCATAAGCGTAATCAGCAGTTGCATCAACGGAAGTGTCGTTAATGGCTCTTATTGAAAAGTTACCAGTTGAGCCAGATTCAAATATAGTTGAACTAGCTGAACTAGTTGAAAACAATTCAGACAATTCGGTTGAGCCAGAATATAATGTTACACCACTTAAATTAGTTGCGAAAACAGAGCTTAGCGAAATGTTATCATCAAGATTTACAATAGGATTGTTTGCCGTACCACCAGTTGATACGTTTACACCACCAGATACTCTTGTAATATCATTACCATCTGCTGTTGTTAGAAATATATCAGATAAATCAGTTGAACCAGAATATAATGTTACACCACTTAAATTAGTTGCAGAAACAGAATTTAGAGAAATATCATCATCTAGATTTATAGTATACAGAGGAGCTAACATAGTAGTTGCAGAAACCGCATTTATATTTGTTCCTCCTTGAGTTACAGAACTACCGCTTAAAAGGTCGTTTATAGCTCTGTTTATTTTAATCCTTCCCTCATTGGGAGTGTCTCCTGGTAAAATTACTTCCATATTCTTTATTAATTATATTATAAATATGTTATTATTATTTAACTATATCAATAATAAATATTAACAAAAACAATATTATTATTTACAGAAAAGGTTTTTTTGTTTTAATTTGTATTATGTATTATTTTGAATATGATAAAAGTGGATTTTTATTTAAATATAAAGAGTCCTATGGAAATGATGTAGATTTGTTAATAGAAAAAGAAAACAACTTTTACAATGAAGAGAATGTTTTGTGTTATTATTTTTTAACTGGCTCTACAATATATAGAATAGAAAATAATGGCTTTGATAAAAATGTTGTAAAATATGACACTCCAGTAATGTTTAAACATAGATTTGAAGCTGGGGAAAGTTGGATGTCTGTTGTTGAAAAACAAAAAATTATTAATTTTAAACATCAAAAAAAAGAAGAGAAGGAGGAGGAAGAAAATATAGAAAGAGGTTATCCATCTTATTATTATAAAAATAAGAAAGAAATACAAATAAAAAAAGAAATAATAAATTCAATAGATAACAATTATTATTTTCCAAATATAAAAAAGCAACTATTTTTACAAAACAATAAATTATATAATTTTAAAATACAAATAGAACGAAATAATTTAAGTAAATGGAAAAGTCTAATTGATTTTATAAATTAACATCTATTTATTTAAAAATAATAAATTAGATGTATAATAAAGGAAAAGAGTTAAGAAACATTCTTATCGAAGGATTTAATGATAGAAATGAGTCTTTTTATTATTTAGCTCCTGACATTGTTGGTTCTGTAGCAAGTGCAAATATGGATATAGATAAAAATATATTTGTAATTGATTTTGTAACTACAGACGGAAGAGGCATGAATTTAAAGGTAAAAAATGATTGTATAAATAGTTGGATGAACAATTCAGAAAATCAAAACTCTAAAATAATAGATTTTGTTAAAGACTTTATACACACATCTAAATCAGAAGATGAATTAAATCAAGATACTTTAGATGAAATTGTTGATGAATATGGTGATATAATGTCAAATGATGATATGCCAAACAACTCAAATGATTCAATGGTAGGAAAATCTAAATTTGGCTCAGAAAAAGCAATTAAACAAACTATAGCTAAGAGTAAGCGTTACTATGGAGATTTGGGACTAGGTGTAGTTACCTGGTAATTAAATTGTTTTTATAAACTATTTATTATAAAATTAAAAAAAATGTATAAGTTATCAGAAATGTTTGATTTTTCTCCTGAGGAGAACGATAAGAGTAATATCCAAGAAAACACCCAGCTTGAAAGGATGAGAGAGCTTAATGAAACTTATCAAAAAAGAGGTGAGTTTATAAAAGGCAAAAAAGAAAAGCAAATTGACAAAGATAAATTAATAGAAGAATCTGAAAGATTAAAAAAACTATCTAACCATAGAGTAATAAAAGAATATGGAAATGATGGGATTCCTTTTTCAGGAATGAAACAAGCAGGACAAGGAGAGACTGTAAGTACATTTTTACCAACCATACCAGATGCAGCAAGAAATAATTCTTTTTCATACATAAAATCAGAAGAAGCTCTTGATATATCAATAAAAAGAGCAATGGAATCTGGGACTCCTATAAACAATATGGGATTTTATGATGAAGTTAATTGGACTCTTAACAATTTAGGTTTTGAATCAAGATTGCCATTAGATATAAAAAGTGCTTTAGTTAAAATTGTTGGTGGCGATATAGAAACATCAGTTGACTAAGTACTAATGGATGAAATTAGAAAAATCATAAGAGAAGAATTAGAAAACATATTTGAAGATTTCAGATATATATATGATGGAGAATTTACTCCAACAGATGAAATGGTATCTATAGCAAAAAAAGCCTTAGAAACAATCTCATTAAAAAATCTAATAAACAACACCAATTCAAACGAAGGTTCTGGGAAGAATAAGGCAAAATCTATTTGCAATAAGGACTCCATGACGCATGCCCAAGTAAAAAGGATGAAAGCTTATTTTGACAATCATTGTGATGAGGCTATTTTAGAAAAATCAAAAGGTAAAAGTTTAGAAAATTCAGGAATATTACAATCTTGGGATTTGTGGGGAGGAGATGCTGGTAAAAGTTGGGCTGAAAGAATAATTTCACAAAAACACAGTAAAAATAATACTAGCAAAAAAGTTAGAGGAGCTTCTGGTGTTAGGACTAAGAATTTAATGAATCCATTAAATATAAGAATTCACAAATAAATTTGATTCTTTAAAATTTTATTTATACTTTTGTTCAAAATAATATAAATGAATGTATTGAGTCTTTTCGATGGGATGAGTTGTGGGCAAATCGCCTTAAAAAAAGCAAAAATTAAATATAATAAATATTACGCTTCAGAAATAGATGTTAATGCAATTCAAATAACACAAAACCACTTTCCTAAAACAATACAACTTGGAGATGTCTCTAAAATAAAAGGTAAAAATTTGCCTAAAATAGATTTAATAATAGGAGGTTCACCATGTCAAGGTTTTTCTTTTGCTGGTAAACAATTAAATTTTGAAGATGAACGAAGTAAATTGTTTTTTGAATTTGTTAGAATAATTAAAGAGTGTAAACCTAAATATTTCTTATTAGAAAATGTAAAAATGAAAAAGGAATATCAAGATATAATTTCAAACTACCTAGACGCCCAGCCTATTGAAATAAATTCAAATCTTTTGTCTGCACAAAATAGAAAAAGACTATATTGGACTAACATAAAAGATGTCACTCAACCCAAAGATAAGAAAGTGTTTTTGTCTAAAGTGCTAGAGAAAAACATAAAAGAAGAAAGTTTTTATTTAAATGAAAATAATATTTTAAAAAATAATATTAAAAAATTTCTTATAAATAAAAAGTTTAAAGAAGTTATGTTTACAGAAAGAAGGACTGAAGAAGCTAAGAGAATTAGGAGAGAGCACCAAAAGAAACATGGTAAAGACTTTTCTCCAAGAAGAGCCAAAGAGCTTGTTCCAAGAGCTGATAAAAAATCTAACTGCTTAACAACATCTTTGACAAAAGAACATATAATAATAGACAATAATAATAAATTCAGAAAATTAACACCATTAGAATGTGAAAGATTACAAACAGTACCTGATAATTGGACTAATATTGATGGAGTTTCAAATACGCAAAAATATAAAATGTTAGGAAATGGATGGACAGTTGATATTGTAGCTCATATTCTTAAAAATATAAATAAATAAATAAATAAATAAATAAATAAATAAAGTATGTCACAAGAAAATATTAAAGAAACAGAAGTAATCTCAAAATTCGAAACAACACCAGTATTGCCCTCAGATTTTGAGGGATATATCGATGCAGATGATGAGTTAAATCCCATAGCAAAACATGTTAAAGACACAACGGTTCATAATGCCGATATAGAAACTAATAGAATTAAGTTCTTATATTGCACAAAAAATCCAAAAAAAGAAGGAGGAAGATTTATACTTGCTTCTCTTATAAAGAGAAGTGAGATAGAAAAAATGGTAAATGACGACTATGATTATATTGTTACAGTTTTTTATGATGTATGGAAAGATTTAGATGAAAAAAATAAAATTATTCAATTAGACAAAGCTCTTTGTGGAATAGATATGGGAACTTTAGAAAAGCCATCTTTAAGCAAGAAAACACCAGACACTAGAGAATATAATGATAATCTAAGATTTTATGGAGCAGAAAAAGTTTTAGACAGTTCTGAAATGATAGATTTAGCTTGTCAAAGAGTTTTGGAAGAAAGAAAAGAAAAGAAAAAGGTAGAAAAAACTAAAATTAAAGATAATATTTAAACATATTAACTTGACTTTTTTTTTAAAATACATTTATTTGTAATAAACAAAATATTATGGAAGATATAAAAATACAATTAACGCCAACCGTTAAGGCTGCACTATCTCATTACCAAGCGCTAAAAGATAAGGCTTTATCAGATTTAGAAATATATTTAAATAGACCTGTTGGAGTTGGGGGCCATGCAACCACTACGGATGATATAATTAAGTTGTTTGAAGATTTAGAAAAAGCTGATAGCATGCTAAAAAGTATAAATTCTATTGTTATTAGTGAAGAAAATATAGAAAAATAAAAAAATGATAATTACACTTAAGATAATATTAATAATAATAGCTTTAAGTTGTTTGTTTTTTGGTAGACTATTATTTAGAGAATATAAACTTTTCAATAGAGATATTGAAACAAAATCAACATCATTAGGAGAGAGAGTTTTGGTAAATGGTATTATATTCATAGTTGCTATAATTTTACTTTTTATTATATTATTTAATTCCGTTATTATTTCGTCAAATGTTCAAATAGAAACTTGGATTTAATAATGTCTAAAATAAAATTTTATATAAAAAACATAATATGGAATTACTCTTTTTGGATTAGATGTAAAAGAACTTATGTTGACTATTCTTTTGTTAAAAAAAATCCAATAAATGGAAAAAGTGAAAAAATAATAAAAAGAAGATTTATAGGATATAAATACAAGGGTAAGATATACCAAGACAACCCAGGAGTGCCAATATCATCAAAAAATGATTGGAAACACTTAAAAAAAAACTATATAAAGAAGACCTACTAACTCAGTAGGTTTTTTTGTATAATAATATATTCTGTTTTTTAATTTTTAGGTATATTTATATGAAAAGTAAAACATAATAGGTTTAAAATGGCCGAAAAGACAAATATAGATAGTGGAGAAGAAAAAAGAGAAAAAGAATTCTCTAAAGAGCTTGAAAGTACTAATGATACTTTAAGTATGATTAAAGAACTTCTCGAAGAAACAACTTCTAAAGTTATAGAAGATACCTTTGGTTTCAAAAGAAATGAAAAAGTAGCGGGTGTATATGGTGATGGAACAACTTATGGAGCTGGGGTTGAAGAAGGTGAGTATAATGTTATAGTTACAGGAAGGCCTAGAAAATATGATAGCTCAAAAAATATGGACCACGGACCTAATTCTGGCACTGTTGAAAAACAAATATTTATTGGAGCCAAAAGAGTAGAGTCTCAAATTGATTATGAAATTATAGGAAACAAAACATTACATTTACAATACAAAAGCCCAGAATCTGGATTTTTTAGAGGAGTAGATGATAAAGGAAAGACTTATATGGTAAATGAAAGATTAACAATACCATTAAGCAAAGCAAAAAAATCTATTAAAGATTTATTTACAAACGCTGCAACAAGAGAGGTTGGATTTTTAACAAATACAAAATTAGGTGTAGAAGACAGACTTGATGCGAGCACAACATCAATAGTTGAAACTTTAGATATGAAAAATTTAACACTCAAAAATCTTTTTAAAGATGATTTAGACTTCGATAACATTAACGAAGGAGAAAAGTATGAAAAACTACCAGACGAAGAGAAAAATATACCAGCTCAAGAAAAGCTTAATAAAATCCCAGTAAAAGATGATAAGTTTTTACTGTTTGATGATGATGAGGCTAGGAAACATTTCGAAACAATAATAATAGACCTTCAGGGTGAAGAGCCTTTTAAAGAAAAGTGTCATAGTATGTTTGGTACTGATAATGTTAATAGTTTAACCCCAGCTGAAGTAACAGAACTTTATGAGGCGTTAAAAAATGAAGTTATTGAAGAAATCACTACAGCTGGACCTCCTATTTCTGGAGGGTTTAAAGATGGTGCTCCTTCTGGTGCTGGCGGATATAATACAAAAACTTTTGCTAAGGCTATAAAAAGAAAGTTTTCTAAATCAAATAAAAAATCTAAAGGTGATAAAAAATCACAAGCTGGAGCTCCTTGGAACATTCCTGTGAATGACCCAATATATCAAGAGGCTGATGGTTTAAATGAATCTAAAAAAGGAAAGAAATCAATAAAAAACACTTCTTACGCTAAATCTAAAAAGTCTAACAGACCTAAAATAGATAAGGATTACAATGTAATACCTGAAACTAAAGATACTAATGCTAGTAAGCCATATACTCAAGTAGTTAAAATTGACCCAAACACTCACCCTTTAGGAATGCCATTTGTAAAGCCTAACAGTAAAGAAGAGTGGGAAAGAACTAGCGGAGTAGGTAGAGACCATGATAAAATGAAAAGAATGGGACTTGCTGAAAGTGAAGAAAAGAAAAGTAAAAGACTTACTAAAAGAAAATTCTCATCTTCAATTGAAAACAAGAACAAAGGAGTAAATAAAAGATATATAGTTACAGAAAAGACAAACTCTGAATACGAAAAAGACAGGTGGAAAAAACTTTCTTTATTTAGCAAGTTTGAAACTATAAAAGAATCTGAAGAATTAAATGAAGTTTTTGACAACATAGAATCTTATGATAGTTTTTACAGCGAAAATAATAAGGCTACAATTAATGAATCTACTTCTGAGGTTTCAAACAAAAAAGATAATTCAGAAAAAACAATAGAAGTTGAAAAGCCAGGTAGCGTATTTGGTATAACTCAAAAGTTTTATGAAAAAGATTTTTTAAATGAAAACAAAAATTTTATTTTAGACTTAAACTCTATGGTTTTTGTTAAAAATCCAAATTTAAAATAAATATAAAACTAACCAACTTAACAATCTAAAAGCTCAGAGATACTTCTCTGGGCTTTTTTTTATTTCCATTTACGCATTAAACATTATGGCTTTAAATGTTTATTTTTTTATTTTTATTACTTATATTGCATATAATAAAACATTTCTTATGAAAATAACTAACATTACAAATGAAAGTGGTAAAATTCCACAAGAAATTAGATTGCCTCTTTTGAGAAAAGATGGAAAAAGCTCCAACGTAATCCTAAAAGAAGGTGAATACTGCTTTATAGAACATAAAGGAAATAATAGCGTACTAAGGCTTTATGAAACAAAAAGAATATTAAAAGTAACTCAAGAAGAACCATCTTTTAATCAAACTTATTACAAAACTTATAATAACAATAGCATTATTAAAAAGGCAAAACAAGCCATTAAGAGTGTGGTAAAAGTTTTTGTAAAAGAAGAAGATGTATCTACTGTTGAAGAGTTTCATGATGTTTCAGTAGAAAAAGAATTAAATGAAGTCTTATCTAAAGAAGTTGAGAAGTCGATTGAAGTAGAAGTTTTTGTACCTGAAGATTCTATAGAAAAGAAAAATAAAGGAGGTAGACCAAAAGGTTCAAAAAACAAACCAAAAAGAGGTAGACCAAAAACAAAAAAGTATAAAAAAAAGTCTACAAAAAAATAAATAATTTTTGACTACAAGAAGTTTTGAAATACCAATAAGAAGCGCTGAAAGAAGATTGTCTTCTACATTACAGCATAAATTAAGAGTTGTAATGAAGTGTTATACGGTAACTAATTTTCAAATAAATGAAAATGATTTAACATTTTCTTTTAATAAAACAAACAAAATAAGAGGAATAACACTAAAAGATTCTAAAAATTATTCTGGCTCTTATTATTTGGAAAAAAACAACAACCATAAAGAAGATAAAGAATATACTTTAACAATAAATATTCATTAATGTCAAAAAAGAAGTCAACCAAAAGAGAAAAGGAAATAATGAAAAGTATGGGATTAGACTACCATACTACTAAATTAGTCTCTGAAATAGGTAGAATTTGTGGTTCACATAAATATGACGTTTGGATTGGTAGAGAAGTTTCTAAAAATTTAGATTTACTGGATAGAACTAATGATTTTCAATATATAATAGACTGGGCGAAAAAGGAAAGGCCTGATATTTTTTCACTATCATTTGAAGATGCATTTGCAAATTCTAAAAATTGGCATAACAATTTAAAGTTCGAAAAAGTAAAAAAACACCCAAGTGAAATATTAGACAAAGAAACTATAATTTATACAACTAAAAACAACAAATATTTTTTTAAATTACTAAACTCTTCCGAACTATCTTTAGAAGGAAATATTATGAAGAATTGTGTTTCAAGTTATGGAAATAAAATATTAAAAGGCCATTCTTTAATAATATCTATGAGAGACATGAAAAATCAGCCACATGTAACTATAGAAGTTGATATAAAAACAAGCTCTGTAACTCAAGTTAGAGGAAAAGCTAATGAACGTCCATCAAAAGAGTATATGAAGTCAATAACTGAATTTGCAATATATGCAAGTGGTTTTGAAGAAGATTTTGACGAAGATATTCTAAACGTTATCAATCTCAATTTTCAATAAAAATCTAATTTTTTATAATAAATTTTTTTTTATAAATTTGTATTAACTAAAAGTTTATAAAATGAGAAACAAAAATTATAACATCACAAAATCAATAAGAGAAAAGATAGATAGAAACATCCATAACACCGAAAATCATCCAATTAAAATAATTAAAGATAAAATATACGAATATTTCGGTGAATCTTTTGAAAAGTTTGATGATTTTAGCCCAAAAGTTAATGTTGTAGAAAATTTTGATAAACTATTAATCCCAATACACCACCCAGCCAGAAGTTTTTCTGACACATATTATTTTGATGAAGATACTTGTTTGAGAACTCACACATCAGCTCATCAAAATGAATTGCTATCGAAAGGTTGTGAAAGATTTTTGGTAACAGGAGATGTTTATAGAAAAGATGAAATAGACAGTTCTCACTATCCTGTTTTTCACCAAATGGAAGGAGTTTGTATCGTTGAAGATGACAAGGATGTTCAAGAGGAATTTAAAAATAAATTAATTGGACTAGTTGACTATTTGTTTCCTGGGTGTGAATATAGGTTTAATGATGATTATTTTCCCTTTACAGACCCATCTCTAGAAATTGAGGTTAAATTTAATGGTGAATGGCTAGAGATAATGGGAGGAGGAATTGTTCAGGGTAAAATTATGGAAAATTGTGGACTTAAAAACAAGAAGGCTTGGGCTTTTGGTTTAGGATTAGAAAGGTTGGCTATGATTTTATTTAATATACCTGACATAAGGTATTTTTGGACAACAGATGAAAGGTTTTTAAAACAATTTAAGTCAGGTGAAATTATAGAGTTTAAAGAGTATTCTAAATATCCGCCTTGCTCAAAGGATGTGGCGTTTTGGCTAAATGATGAATATAATTATAATGACTTTTGTGAAATAGTTAGAGAAATGGGCGGAGACTTTGTTGAAGAAATATCTTTATTAGATAAGTTTACTAATCCAAAAACAAACAAAACTTCTCATTGTTATAGAATTACTTATAGGTCTAACGATAGAAGCTTGACAAATGAAGAAGTTGATAGTATTCAGTTAAAAATAAGAAAAACAATAGAATCTGAACTTGAACTAGAAATAAGATAAATGAATTAACAGCCATTTTTAAGCTCTTATCCTTTAAGATAAGAGCTTTTTTTTTAAAAAAATACACTATTTATTATTGAAATTATATCTAATAATAAATATGAAACTTTCAATAAAAGAAAACTTATCAAAATTTCATCTAATAAACGAAGGTTGGATGGAAGACCTTTCTAATAATTATGATGAAGATATATTGTACTTTACTGAAACTATGTTGCAACAAGCATTTCCTGATGAAGACATATCTAATCACCCTATGGCAAAATGGATTACCGATTCAACTAAAGGATTCTTAAGAGGAGAAAGTATGCCACTAAAAGAGCCTCACAAAACAAGAATAATAAATGCATTTCAAGAGATTTTAAAATTTATTAAGGAAAGTGAAAATCCTGACGAAGATATTAGAAAAATAACATCTAAAAAACCATTAGATGCATTAAAATATGTGGAAAAAGAGTCAGAAGAGTCAGAAGAGTCAGAAGAGTTAGATACGAAATACCCAGAGAGTATGCAGAGAATGTTGGATAGTGGGGAAATGAGAATTGAAAAAGATTTAGGAGACGGACGGTTATGGGTAGAAGTCTTGAAAAAATCATTTTTTAAAAACCAAAACGAAGGTCAAAGATATTATGGCATAGCCTGCCAGTATCAGGGCAGTCGGCCAGGTGCTAAATTTGTTGGTGGCCCATACACAACTTTTACTTTATTGGGAAAAGACAAGTCTGGTAATTTTTATAATACATTAGTTTCTATAGCCGTAAATAAGTCAGATAATGCATTTGAAGAAATAAAAGACTCTGGCAATAAACCTCCGGGGAATAGCAGAATTAAAGGTTGGAACGACTTAGCTAGTGTAACTGTTGATTTTATTTTAAAAAATTTAAGTTATGTAAATAAATATTACGATTGGTCAACCGCTTCCATTCCAAATGAATGCGGTGGAGAATATGGCGCTTCAGGCACTTTTTGTTGGTGGCTAGATAACCGTTCTAGCATTATTGAACAGTTAATTTCCAATCCTAAAACTTTAGCGTATATGACGCCTTTAATTAGAAGTTCAAAACCAGACTTTTTAGAAGACATAAATGTAGACTTTGAAGAACTTTTAAGAGAAGACCCAGACAAATTTTTTAACAGATTAAATATTTATTTATATAAATTAAAAGACGATAAAATCTTACAAAATTTGTTAGAAAATTTTAACTTTAAAGATTACATAAATTCACAATCTGGCTCAGAATCTTTGTTCCAAGCTTTACCAATTTTAATTGAAAATTTACCTTTTGAATTTTTTGAAAACAAAATATATCCACATATTAATTTTGGAGAATTTCTTTCTAAAATGAACAAATCAGACATTAAAAACACTTTAAGGTCTATAAGAAATAAGTTTAACAAAAACACTGACTCATTTCTTTCTAGTTTTGAAAATGTGTTTAAAGATTTTGTGAAAGGATTTGGTGGTGGACTTAAGGGTTTTGGCGCCTTATCAACACTTTTAAACATTCCAAGATTAGACATGCATCAAAATTATAGAAAAATTGATGGAGAAATTATTGCAAGTACTGAAATTCCCGTATTTGATGAGAGTGGAAATAGAGAAATGGTACTTAAAGACATAAAAGTTCCTGAGTCTGACAAAATGTTAGGAGCAAAAAATGTTTTAAAGTTTTTTAGAAATAACAAAGAATGGATTATGTCACAAATGTCTGGTATGGATAATGAAAAACACATTCAGTATTTGAAATACATGTTATTAAACTTACCTGATGAAAAAGCGAGAAGCCTTCACTTAAATGATAAATCAGGCAAGGCAGAGGCAGATAAAGACAAAATTATCTCTTATTATGATGAGCAAAGAAAAAAAGGAAGTACAGGCCTACCAGGAATAATAGAGTATAGTAAAATTCTCTATCCAAAAACAGACACTGGAGAAACTTTAGGGCTTAAAGATGGTGTAAAAGTGTATAAGTTAGACATAGACGAAAAAAATATTAAAAAATATTGGCAAGATTTATTTAGTTATTATTACAAATCTTCTACTGGTAGTTCTTATGTTAAATTTTCTAATGCACTAAATGCAATGTTAAAAACTTTAAAAAATTCTAAAAAAACATATGATGTAACCGCCAAAAATAAAGATGGAAACCTAATAGATTCTGAAGGTAGAGTAATAAAAGCCACAAGAAGAGATGAGAATAACAATAAAATAAGTGAAGTTTTTGATGAAAATGGCAATGTATTAAATTTTAATAATAATAATGAAATGATAAAATATATTAACAGTAGAACACATACAGTTAAAAAAGTTCATTTTTCAAAAGATGGAATTAAAAAATATATTGAAGATTTTTTGGATGTCATAGAAAAAAAGTTTGGAATAGAAGGGTTGGTTTATTTTGTAGTAAATGTTTTATATGAACATGAATATGGTGGATATTCTAAAAAAGAAATTATTGACATCTTAAAAGATAAAGATACAATGGATAGGTTGATGGCTACTTCTAAAAATTTATTGGACTATGATTCAATATCAAATTGGACTAAAAAATTAATACCGCCTATAGAAAAGGGTTTTATTGATGGAAAACCTATTATTAATTTTCTAGAGTCAGAAAAAGTTAAAAATATAATAGATAAAGAATCAAGAAAATCAATCACAAAAGAATTTATGTTTAAAGATTTGTTGAAAAAATTAAAGAATAGCTCCATAAACGAAGAGAGAATAAGAAAATATATTCAAAATCTTTTTGAAAATAAAATATAATAATAATAATAATAAATATGAAACTTTCAATAAAAGAAAACTTATCAAAATTTCATCTAATAAATGAAGGTTGGATGGAAGACCTTTCTGATAATTATGATGAAGACGTATTATATTTTACTGGAATTATGCTACAGCGAGCATTTTTTGATGAAGACATATCTAATCACCCTATGGCAAAATGGATTGCCGATTCAACTAAAGGATTCTTAAGAGGCAATAGCATGCCAATGAAAGAGCCTTTTAAGACAGATGTTGAAAATTCTTTTCAAACTATTTTAAACTTTATAAGAGAAAGTGAAAATCAGAATGAAGAAATTAGAAAAATAAAATCTAAAAAACCAAAAGATGCATTAAAATATGTGCAAGAAGAAGTTAAAAAATCGAAAGAAGAAGCTAGAATAAAAGCAGAAGAAGAGGCTAGAAGAAAAGAAGAAGCAAACATAACTCCAGAGGTAGAACTAAAAGAATGGTTAGATAGAGGGTTAATGAAAGTAATAGGAAGGGGCCCAAAAGGAAGTTTTTGGGTCAAACCATTAAAAGGAGAATTTTTTGGCGTAGCCCAATGTGTACCTTTAGCTGATTCTAACTCACAAAGTGCTGGTGAATTTGGTATAGGCTGCCAAAGAGGAGAAACTGCTGGGTTTGGTGCAGTAGGATTTGGAAGAGACATAGGTGTTGGCGAGACCTATTCACTATTAGGAAAGGCAGAAAATGGATATTACACCACACTTATATCAACAGGTTATAATACACAAACAGATAAATTTGCATATCACTCCCTACAGTATGGCAATAAAAGTATAGGCTCTGAAGGTTGGGGTAAATGGAGTGCAGAAGATTTTGCTAATGCTTTCGTTGATTTTATGACTAAAAATCCTTATGGCATTAAAATGTATAAAGAAGAAGGCGGTACAACCACAAATTTAGATGGTGATACTGTTAGTTCTATGACATCATTACCAAGTAGATTTAACAATATTAAAAAACATAAAGACATATTTTATAGACTATTAAGAGAGCATCCTAATTTTCTTAACTATTATAATACAGCAATAAGACGAGAGCTTGGAGAAGAAGAGTATGCAGCCTTTCAAATTAAAGCTAAAGAGCTTTATGAAAGCGACCCTGAACGCTTTATGAAAATGCTTCCAACATATTTAAAATCTGAAAAGGATGAAGTTTTAGATATATTAAAGAACAAAATAGACTTTAAAGATTTTATTGAAAGATATGGAGAGGAGTCTATCTTACAAAACATTTCTAACATAATAAAGATTATATCTTATGAAGAATTTAACAAACTTATCAAGCCTCATATAAATTTTAAATCTTTTTTACAATCAATTTCTTCTGAGGATTTAAAAGAGCTTTTTAGATTTATTAGTGAAAAAAATAATTCAGCTCAAAAATCATTAGATTGGTTAAATAATTTCATAAAAGAAGAGCCTGAAGGGATTTTGGAGTTATTAGGAGATGGAAAAGGTGCTGCTTCTGGGCTTGTTAAATTAATGAGCTTTTTCAAAACGCCTAGACTCAAAAAGCATCAAAATTATACAACAAAAGATGGAGTTACTACAGCGACTTATGATGTGCCTGATAGAAATGAAAATGGAAATCTAATAGATTCTGAAGGTAGAGTGATAATGGCTACTAGAAGAGATGATAATAACAATCAAATTACTGAAGTTTTTGACGAAAATGGCAATGTATTAAATTTTGACAATGATAATGAAAAGATAGAATACGTTAATAGTAGAATTCATAAAGTTGAAGAAGTTAAAGAGGTTATCCCTTCTTTAACTGTGTTAGACCCAAAAAGAACAAGAGACTTTTTAAAGGATAATAAAAATTTATATAAAAAAATATATGGAGATGATGAAAAATCAGAAATTAATTTTATAAGACAAATTTTATTAAATTCTAACGAAAAAGAAAGAGAAAGAGATGTAAAAAAAGAAAAAGATAAATTTATTTCTTATTATGATGAGCAAAGAAAAAAGGGAAATACAGACCTACCAGGCATAATAGAGTATAGTAAAATTCTTTATCCAAAATCAACTATTAGAGAAGTTCAAGGACTTAAAGACAATGTGAAAGTGTATAAGTTAGACAAAAAAGACATTAAAGAACACTGGCCAGATTTATTTAAATACTATTATGAATCTTCTATTGGTAGTTCTTATGTTAAGTTTTCTAATTCACTAAATGCGCTATTAAAAATTTTAATAACATCAAATGTTCATGAAAGTGAAGTTAAAAAATATATTGAAGATTTTTTAAATGTCATAGAAAAAAAGTTTGGAATAGAAGGGTTGGTTTATTTTGTAGAAAATGTTTTATATGAAAATGAATATATATATTCTAAAAAAGAAATTATTGATATTTTTAAAGATAAAGACGTAAAAGATAGTAAATCTTATATAGATTTTATAAATAAATTAAAATACGAAAAAGAAAAAGAAGAAAAAGAATCAAACTTTTTAAAAAATATAAAAACATATACTGATAAAGGTTATGAAACTTTTAAAATAGGAGGAAGTGGCAAAGAGTTTAAAAAAGAGAAGTTTTTAGATACAATCAAAAGAGACGGTTATAGTGGTAAAATATTTGTTGACAAAAAATCAAAATCTATAATATATCATATAAAAGATAAAAAAATACAAAATAAGTATCTTAATGAAGAGAGGATAAGAAAATATATTCAAAATCTTTTCGAATCTAATTTTAAAAAATAAACCACAGAAGATAAGGTTTTACTTTTTTTTATATTTTCCTATAATTAAATTAATAATTTAAAGCATGAAAAAAGAAGATTTAAAAGTTATTATAGAAAACAAAATGAATAATAGCATATGGACTAAGCTAATAATGGCTGGTGTTATTGTTGTTTTAATATTTATGAATTGGACTTCTTGCGAAAAAAGAAAGGAAGACAAAAGAATTTATGAACAAAATCAAGAAGCAATGAAGAAAGAGGTTGTTGTGGAGAAAAATAAAAATGGTGAATTACAATCTTCTATTGTTGCATTTGAAGGTAATAATAAAGAACTAAAAGAATATAGCAAAGAACTTGATGAAGAAGTTAAAAATTTAAAAAACAGAAAACCATCAATTATAACTAAAATAAAAACTGTTTATAAATTAGATACACAATATATCTATAATAATACTATAGATACATTAGGGTTAAATAAGGATGAATATAGATTGTCTTGGAAATATAACGATAGTGATTCTACAAGGTTTTTAGAGGGAAATAGCATTTTTAGAGCAGTTATTAACGGTAGTGATTTAAATGTAACACCAATGTTTACTACACTTACTAGAGATGAGATGCAGTTGGATTTTGTCGTAGGTGTTGCAAAAAATAAAAAAACCAAATTTAATGAAATATTTATAACTCCAAAAAATGAGAATATAACAATAGGAAACATGGAAGGAGCTATACTTAGCAAATCTAAATTAGGAATAAACCTCTCTTTTTCTGCTGGGTATGGTCTTTATTATGGGAATAACCATTTTGGATTAGCGCCTTTTGTTGGAATATCAATATCCAAACCAATAATAAGGTTTTAATGCCATCAGATTTATATTCTAAAAAATATAATATAAGATTTTTTCACTGCCCCAAATGTGCAATGACATCAGTAAGACATGTCATTGGATGTGAATGGACAAATATAAAAGAAATACCTAATGACGCAAAAAACATTTTTGTTTATAGAGATATTTTAGACAGATTTGTTTCTTCATATTTTCAAATAAGAAAAACTTATAAAAGTCATCAAATAAAACATCTTAAAAAAAATTTTATTAGAGACATTTCGGGTGAGCTAATATTAAAAATAAAAACAAATCCAAGTGATTATTTAAATGAAATTATAAAAAATGGATTTTGGGATACGCATCAGTTACCTCAAATTTATTATGCAAACGAAATACATGAAAGAAATTATCAAAAAATAGATGATTTAATAATGTTTGAAAATGTTGACAGTTATTTTTTAAAGCTAGGAGTTATTAAAGGTAAAAGACGGAATATCAACCACCACCCAGAAAAAGAAAGTGTTTTAAATTTTTTTAAAACAAAATCAAAAGAAATTAACTATTTATATAAAGAAGATTTAGTTTTAAAAGATATCAAATGAAGTCAAGAAAAAGATTAATGAAATTAGCAGGCATACAAAAAAAAGAGCCTGTAGTAGACAAGACTCCTTCTGAGGTTGCTGCAGATGACTATTATGGCATGAATGATGAAGTTCAGTATGATAGCATAGTTCAAGGCTTCAGTAAGCTTATAAAAAAAGCTAAAGATTCAGACGAAAACGTAGAATCAATAGAAAGCATAAATAAAAGAGCTGAAAACCTCTACCCAGGAAAAAAGTATTATGGAATGTATGCTGGCGAAAGGATGATGGAATCAATAGGTTTTATAGACAAAATGGAAGATAAAGATGTTATAGACTTATCTTCTATTATAGACTAAGAATTCAAGTCTCCCTTATCTATTTTAACTTCTGTATTTACTTCTGTTATTCCAATTTGTTTTAATGTATTATTTATACACTCTTTTATAATATCTATAGAAGTGTGTTTAAGGCCTTCAGATGTGGCGTCATCATTGTGCCATTCAGCAATTTTGTTGTAAACAAATTTTATTAAAATATCTATATCTATTTCATTAAGATTTTTATTTATTAGTTTTTCTTTTTTTTCTTCTGACTTATTCATAATACTTCATTTTTTATTTTTTATTTATACTCTATACTTCACATTGTTTTTAGAAGGTTTTTTTGCTAGAAATTTGTTTGATTCCATTAACGGACAAGTTCTTACATCAGAGAATGGATGTATTGTATTTTCTGAAATGAAAAGTTCATGATATTCAAAAAAATCTTTTCCATTAATTTCAAATAAAAATTTTTTATAATTTTCTCTAAATACACTAAAATTTAAACTATTATTAATATACATATTCATACATACAAATCTTTTTAAGGTTAGATTCATATCTAAATCAGGTAAAGTTTCTAACATTCTATTGTCTCCTTCGTTATTAGGTATAAAAATATGAAAAGTCTCTTTTGAGATTGTTGGACACTCTATTTTAAATAAATTAAAATAATTAATAGATTTTTTAAAAAAGTTATTAGAATCTTTTTCTATTAACAAATTAAAACTCCTTTCTTCAAAAGAAGTATTATCATCTACATTTATGTAATGCATTATAACTGTTTTCATTTTGCTAATATAACAATTAATAAAACAAAAAGCAATATTTAAGAATTTATCTTTTCCATTTCAACTTTAAAACCAAGAGTTTTAGTTTCATTATATTCCTCTATCCAAATTAAAGGCAATCCTTTTGAGTTTCTAAATGTTATTTTTTTATATTTAGTATCTTTTTTTTTATTAAATCTTTTTAGCTCTACTTCTCTTCCAAATTTGTCATAAGTAATTTCAATATCATAAACCTCTCCTAATTGAACTAGTTTATTGTCAACATATTTGTTATTAATAAACTCTTGAAATGATGTAGTTTTATAGTTAGACTTATTTTTATTAGAAACAATTTCACATATTCTTTTATTGTTTAAATATTTATAAGAATAAATTATATCTAAGTTTGGAATTTTTAAAAATAAAACCCTACCTAACTTATCATATTCTATTATTTGCTCATACTGACTCATGTTTATAAATATATAACATTTAAAGTATTCACTTTTTTTTATACTTTCTTATTATAATAGCAATGAAAAAAAACATAAAAAATATAATATCTGTAGCATTTTCTCATTCCATATCTATAAGTTTGTTTAAGTCTGAAAATAGAGAGCAATTACCAGATAATTTAAAAAAATTTTTTTTAAAAAAAATAAACCCTAACACTATTAATGATAGAGAAATAATAAGTAATGTAGAAATGCATAATTTTATTAATTGGGAAATAATGGATAGAAAAAAAGTTATAAGAGTGGTCGCTAGAGATATAGATTTTTTAGATAAAATAGATATGTTTAAATATAATTTTTCAACCACCGAACTATATCCTATATTTTTACAATACCCAGAATTAATAAAGCAATTTGTAAATAATTTTGAAGAACTAAATCCTTTAGAATTAATAAAGCTATTGGAATGTAATTATGATTTAATTGATGAAATAGATATATCTAAATATCATTTTAACAAAAAAGACACTATAGAAATAGTGAAAAAGTTTAGAAATTCTAAAAAAATAATGGAAAGAATAGATTTAAGCGTTTTAGACCATTTTTCTACCAGAAAACTAATTTGCCGAACAGGAGTAGATTATATAGACAGATTAGATATGAAATCTTTAAAAAATACTGATTGGATTGAAATTTTAAAACAACACCCAGACCTTATAGAGTTTTGTAATTTAAAAATATTTGAAAATAATGATTGTTATTTATTAACTAAATTAGTTTTAATGTTCCCAGATTTAGAATATTTAATATATGATAATATAGAAAAAATATCTTCTTTAGGCTGGGAAAATCTTGTATTAGAAGATTTGGAAAGATATCAAGATATTTGTAAGTGGGAAAAGCTTAACGAAACCAATTGGAATAAAATAACAAAAAAACATCCGTCATTAAATTATTTAAAGCAAAAATATTTTTTATTTTAAAAAGCTTTTTATTAACTTCATTTAGAAGTTGAAATAAACTCATCTATAACAGAATCTTTTGAATTTTTCTTAATTTTACTTTTCCAACTTGAAAGTATGTCTATTGTTTTGTCTATATCTTTTATAGCATCATCATAATCATCATCTTCTATCTTTTGCAAAAGACTTTTTGAATTGTCCTCAAAATCTCCTTTATAGTCATCCCATGATTTTGTGCTATTCTTTGTTATTAAATCACTTTCATCTATACCAGACAAAGTTTCTCTAACTAATTTTCTTATTTCATCAATATTAATATCCATTATAATATGTTATTTCTTAATAAATATTATAATTTTTTTATTATTTAATATTGTTTTTTTAAAATTATTATATATATTTGTTATGTCTAAAGAGACAAGGGTTCATTGAAATTATAAAAAGAAGAAATAAAGTGAAAAAAGTTTTTATTTTTTTTTGAAAATAAAAAAAATATTCTTAAATTTGAATCATCAAAGTTCTTTTTAATGTATATGCCTAATTAGCTTAAAAGCAAGAGCGCTCGCCTGAACAGCGAGAGGTCTAACGGTTCGCGTCGAGATTAGGCACAAAATGGTAAGATAGCTCAGCCCTGGAAAGAGCAGCTACCTGAACAGTAGTGTGTCGGGTCAAGAGTTTTTAATTTTTAAAAACCTTGTATATCTTCGGATATGGTTCAAATCCCCCTCTTGCCACCATATAGTAGTGCGCTATGCCAGAGACTAGCCTAGTGTTGAGTAAGCTACAACAGCTACTATATTTACATGCCTAATTAGCTTAAAAGCAAGAGCGCTCGCCTGAACAGCGAGAGGTCTAACGGTTCGCGTCGAGATTAGGCACAAAGATTAATTTGATTATTCCATGGTCATTTTTTTCTTATTATAAAATCCTCAATCATTTTATGGTTGAGGATTTTTTTTAATATTTATTTAAAGAAAATAACAACATAATATATGTATAAAAATGTAAAATTAGAGTACCTGTGGTTAGACGGAAATAAACCAACGCCAGAACTACGTTCAAAAACTAAAGTAATATCATTAAAAAATGATGAAAAACTTGAAATAGAACATTTCCCCTTATGGAGTTTTGATGGCTCAAGCACAAAGCAAGCCGAAGGAGGAGATAGCGACTGTATATTAAAACCCGTATCTACATATAGAGACCCATTTAGAAGATATCATAATCAAATTGTTATGTGTGAAGTTTTAAATTCAGATGGTTCTCCACACAAATCAAACACAAGAAGAGGGTTGGAGGAAATTAATAAAACAAACTTAAAAGAAAAGGCTTTATTTGGCATAGAACAAGAGTATATATTATATGAAAACAATTTTGAAAATGTAAATGAAAAGAAATTTTATGGATGGCCAAAAAACACTGATAAAATGCCGCCACAAGGAAGGTATTATTGCGGCGTTGGAAGCGATAGAGTTTTAGGAAGAGAAATAGTAGAAGAACATTTAGACATGTGCTTAGAGGCCAATTTAGGAATAACTGGTATTAATGCAGAAGTTATGGCTTCACAGTGGGAATTTCAAGTGGGAACTCTAAGTGCTCTTGAAGTTTCTGACCAACTTTGGGTTGCTCGCTGGATTTTACACAGAGTTTGTGAAAAACATAATGTAGTTGCAACTTTTCATCCAAAACCACTAAAAGGAGATTGGAACGGTTCTGGTGCTCACATTAATTTTAGCACAGAAAAAATGAGAGAAGAGGGTGGTATAAAATATATAAAAGAAGCTTGTGAAAGACTTTCTGAAACTCATGAGAAACATATAAAGTCTTATGGAGCTCATAACGCCGAAAGATTAACTGGGAATCATGAAACTTGTGATATAGATACGTTTAGATATGGAGTTGCTGATAGAGGTGCATCAATTAGAATACCAAGACCAGTATCAGAAAAGGGTTGTGGATACTTAGAAGATAGGAGACCATCTTCAAATGTAGACCCATATGTTGCTTGCAAAATACTTATGGAAACTATATGCAAAAAGGAAGAGTTGGTATATTAAATTGCTACAATGTCTTCTGGATATAGTGTCTGTTTAGTCCCAGACAAATCTCCACTGTGCCAATAAATGTTTATATTATTTTTTGCAGGAACTGAATCGTCTACTCCTACATTTAGTATTTTTCCTTTTGATAAATCAGATATTTTTTCAACGAACATACCAGTTGAAACAGAAACCATTTCATCACTACCTCTTTTTTGTATCTCTAAAGATTCATTCATAACCTCATTGATACAATTTCTTACTATATTTCTTATTTCATTTAACTCTCCTCTAGAGCGTAAACTTCTTTTCCATTGAAAAACTAAATCATTAATAACACTATCTCTTTCTTCGTCTATGTCATTTAGAATGTTTTTATAGTCCACTCCAAAATTATTTTCATATTCTTTTGCCAAATCTTCATCTGTCATAAGATTTAATTCTTCTCTATAGTTTGAAACAAAAGTATGTTCTTTATTTTCTTTTAACATAATTAAATCATTTTTATTTTTTGCAGTTTCTTTTATTTGGTCAAAATAAGCAAAATCTAGCCACATATTATCTGTGCTAGTTATTTTAGTTCTTTTTAGTGGAGCAATTTTTCCACCGTTTTTACTATAAATATCTTCAGAATTAAAGTTAACCAATTTTATACCAGGAACTATCTTTTTTATTTTAGCTATAAAAACCCCTTTTTTCTTTTCTCCTCGATATGAAGAATACCACGCTTCAAACCTCATCCAATAACCTACTTTAATCTCTCTTTTGTCTCCCAAGACTTCATCGCCCTCAATGCCAGAAGTTAAATCCTCTAAGTCAGCATAATTAATTTTATCTGCCACATCTATTATTTTTTGAATATTTTCTTTTTTTGGCATACTTCTATTGGGGAAAGTTTCTTTCCACATATCAATCAAACCTTCTGGTCCACTATCAACATAAGATTTGACTAATTTAAAAAAATTAAGTTGTTTTTTTGTTTTCGATGGCATAAATATATTATATAATTATTATAAATAGTTTTTAATATTTCATTTTTTATGTTATTTTTGCATAAACTAATTTTATTAAAAATGGATTATAAAGACTACCAAAGCCAAAGTGAAAGGACTTGTCCAAAATTAAAAGATAATCTAAGAGAAGGTCTCTCAGATGAGTTACACATGGTTATAGGCATATCAACTGAAGCTGGTGAGCTTTTAGATGCTTATAAAAAACATTTTGCATACGGAAAAGATTTAGATGTTGTAAATGTTGGAGAAGAGATTGCAGACATAATGTGGTATATTTCAAACCTTTGTAGAATTAAAGGAATAGACTTGGAAGAAATGATGCAAAGAAATATAGATAAACTAAAAGCCAGATACCCAGAAAAATTTAATCAAGATAAAGCTTTAAATAGAAATCTTGATGTAGAAAGAAATATTTTAGAAGGAAATAAAACAAAAGAATGAAACAGTATGTAGATTTAATATTAAGAATTTTAGATGAAGGTAGCACTAAAGAAGATAGAACTGGCGTTGGTACAAAGTCGATATTTGGACACCAGTCTGTTTATGATTTAAGAGAAGGTTTTCCTTTATTGACATTAAAGAGTACTCATTGGAAATCTATTGTTCATGAAAATCTATGGTTTCTTCAAGGTGGGACAAATACAAAATATCTTAATGAAAACGGAGTAACTATTTGGGATGAATGGGCAGATGAAAATGGAGACCTTGGCCCAGTATATGGAAAGCAATGGGTTGACTGGGATAAAACCGAAGTGTTAGATAATGGACACACTTCAACTATCAGAGTTCCACACCGAAATGGAATGCAAGGGTTCACATTGAGACAAACAGATACTAAGCACATAAATCAAATCCAAAACGCAATAGACCAATTAAACAACAATCCTGATGATAGAGGCAATATTGTATCAGCCTGGAATGTGGGCGAGTTAAATCAAATGGCGCTCAGACCATGTCATGCTTGGTTCCAATTTTATACAGAAAAGATACCAAGCATAGAAAGAAGGAAAGCTTTTAGAGAATATGTTAGAAGTACAAATATAGATGTTTCTGGACTTACTGAAGAAGGTGCAATGAAACATTACAATTTCCCAGAAAGATATATAAGCATACAATTATACCAAAGAAGTGCAGATGTATTTCTTGGTGTACCATTTAATATAGCTGGGTATTCCTTAATTTTACATATGTTTGGTAAAGTTGTTAATATGATTCCAAAAAACTTTGTACACACTTTTGGTGATGCACACTTATACTCTAATCATAAAGAACAAGTTAATAGATTTTTGTTTAGAGCTATAAATCATGAGATTGCTGGAGGTGTGTCATTAAAAGAATTTGAAAAATATGCTTTTAAAAATGGAAAAATACCAAACTTTTATGACAGTCCATTAAACTTTAGAAATGAAATTAGAAAAAAGGGTTCTTTCTATGGGTTGGATTTGCCAAAATTAAACCTACCAAAAAAGGATAATATTTTTGATTATAAATTTGAAGACTTTGAGTTAATTGATTATAATCATTTAGGATTAATAAAAGCACCAGTTGCAGTGTAATATTTTATTAATAATTTCGTTTAAATATTAAAATAATGTAATATGACAAAATTTAAATACAACTATATAGGACATGTTTGTGATGTTAAAAAAGAGAGTATAAATTTTTCAAAATTTAGCACAAAAGATATTCCATATTCAACACAAGATTCTACCGTAAAAACTTATCAAAAGGGTAATGAAACAATTGTAAAAACATTTACAAATCATAAATTAATGTTTTTTTGTAGATGTGGAAAATCATTTGACATTAAAAGTTCTATGCAAACATCTATGCAAACATACGTGAATAATGTTCAACGTCCTAAGTTTTGTAAAAGTTGCGGAAACTCTATTAATAAAAAAGATACAATAAAACTAAATAGGGAATTTTTTGACAACAAGACCAAAAGAAATTACTATTGTTTTGAAGATGAAGATAGAATTCAACTTGTAAAATTTGATGAATTTACTGGTGTAAATTTGTCATCTAAAAAAATATTTAGAAAAGAATATAGGTCTTCTATAGTTTTTAACAAAAAAAGTAAGAGATTTTATTTATACGATTCAAGAAGGAAGTTTGTCAGTAAAGTAATAGGTGTTGGAATTTTTAATTTAAATCAAACATTATGTGGCTTTTTAGAAGGAATTTCATTAGGTGATAAAGTTTGTTACAATGAAGACAATAAAATTCTTATGACTAGAGATATAAAAAAGTCTTTAGTAGACCCATTAAATAAATTTTATTATTCTTTATTAGAGCTAATAGACAAAAGAGATGTAAAAAGAGTTTCTGAATATTTAAACGATATCAAAATAACTTCTTTAAATTCTAATAAATCAAATGTCAATACAGCAAGAGAAGAGTATGTTAAAAGTTTATTTATACTATTTTCAATAATTCAATACCCTTATTTATCTAATATATTATTAAATAATGGTGTTGACGTTTATTTGTCAACATTAGAAAAGTCTCCTTCTGTTAGTTATTTCAAAAAAGATAAGCCCACATCTCCAATAAAAATATTAAAAGAAATGGCAATAGGATGGTTGAGATTTAACAAATCTCTTATATGTAAATCAGAGTTAAAGTTTTATACAAACAAAAAATTAAGAGAATTAAAATTATTAAAAGAATCTGAAATAGATAAATTAGAAAACAATAGAATTATAAAAGATTTGTTATTAAGAATAAATTTTATAGAAAATAGAATAAAGAATTACAAAAAAATATCACTACCAAATACAATATATAAGAAAATAAATTTAATAGGTATGCCTAAATTAGATTTTGTTTTACTATACATGTCTTTAATTGAAACTGCTTCATTTACAAAAGAAGAAATGATATATTTGATTGAAAAAAGTGATATTAATATATTATGTGAATCTATTATAAGTTTTTCATCTGAAAATTACACTCACCCACATTTACTTAATTTTGATAAAAGTTTAAATAAAAAAGTAAAACATTTTTTAAACATAAAATCAGACAACACCTTAGATGGAATAATGCCATCAACATTTTTTTATCAAGATACAATAAGAATGTTAGAAATGAGAAATCAACCATTAGACAATTTGTTTAAAATAAAAAAATGGACTGATATTGTAAATTTACATGATGAGCTTTATACATTAATTAATTTAGAAAAAATAGAGAAATTTAATAAAGGAATAAAAAACTTTTCTGAAAAATATAATATTATAAAAACCTCAGAAATAAATAATATAACTTTTAATTTGATAGATGATGTTGTATCTTTAGAAAAGGAATCTAAAATCATGAATCATTGTGTAAAATCTTACGCACAATCACTTTCAGAAGGTAAACATCTACTATTCTCTATATTTGATAAAACTACTGGTGATAGGGCTACTCTAGGTTTTAGCAATTTAAAATCTAATTCTTTTTCAGCATTTCATGACATTGCAAAAGATAATGGATTAAAAATAAGTGACCATTGGAACTTTAGTCAATTAAAGGCTAAATACAACAAAAAAACAACCCAAAAAATAGTTGATGCTGTAAAAAGTTTTGGTGAAGAAATATTGAAGAAAAACAACATATCATATACAATGGACTTTAGTAATTATGACCTAGTTTTGAAATCTAATAAAATAAATTATGGAAGATTAAATATAAACGATAATATTGATGCAGAAATAGACAATATGATTGAAGATTTAGACAATGATTTACCTTTTTAATTACAAAATATGATACAAATAAAAGACAAAAAATCACCAAAACTGCTAGTAATAGGTTCTGCAAGGCATGGAAAAGATACTTTTGCTGAAATATTATCACAAGAATTTGGTATGACATTTGAATCGTCTTCACAGGCGGCATCAGATATATTCCTATACGAAAGCCTTAAGGAAAAATATAAATACAAAAACCCAGAAGAGTGTTTTGAAGACAGAATGAATCACAGACAAGAGTGGTATGGGTTAATATGCGAGTACAACAAAGAAGATAAGGCTAGGTTGGCAAAAGGCATATTAGAGCGAACTGATTGTTATGTAGGCATGAGAGACTGTGTAGAAATTGAAGAATGTTTAAAGCAAGGTTTGTTTGATATAATTATCTGGGTTGATGCCTCCGAAAGACTTCCTATGGAAGATGCTTCATCTTTTAATATAGATAAATCATGTGCTCATATTATCATAGAAAACAATGGAACTCTTGAAGAACTTGAAGAAAAGGCAATGAGATTAGGAAAGGTTATTTTTAAATAATTTTTTTATTTAAATAAAATTAATTAAATTTGTATAATAAAATAAAATAAATAAAATGGAAATTTTAATGAGCCCTTCCCCAATGACTGAACCAGCTCCCGTAAAAGAGCCTGACACTAAACCAGCAGAACCAGGAACTACACCAGCACCAAACAAAGATGATGACCCATGGAATGTCCCAGAACCATCAGTAGAACCAACACCAAAAGCTTAAAAATTAAAATTAATAAATTATGGCAGTAGCAGAACTAAGAGAAGTAACAGATTTTAGAGAAAATTTAGGTGAAGAAATAAATGTTTTACCAGATAGAGAGATTGTTTCAAAGTTAAACAATAATCAACACCCCTTTTATGATAATGATTTTTTTTCACAAAACCCATCTGCCCTTTCCGCAAATGAGTTTAAAAGATGTGTAGAACTATATCAAAGGCGATGTCCAAATGGTGGAGACATCATGAGAGCAATGATGTTAATGCAAGAAATTATGCTAACAGAAGACCCTGACAAAGAAGCTCTTCAAGAAATAGCTATTGATTTAGTTACAGAAATGTATAACGTTCCTAACACCATAGACTTAAGAGGTATGTTAGAACAAAAAAATGCCGATGAAGAATGTGGTGATAGCGATGATAGCGATGATGATATTGACGAAATTTCAGAAGATAGAAAGGTTGAGTTACAACATTTTGTTGAAAAGAGAAGAATATTAAACTCTATAGTTCACGGCTGTGCAGTTCATCAGTGGACATCTGCATATTATATTGTTCAAGATAGGTTAAATGAGGTTAACCCCGATTTAATAAATAAATACAATGAAGTTGCAGCGTTAGTTAATTATTGGAATTGGATGTTTTATTTTGAACCCATGTTTGAAGCTGGTCAAAAACCAATGCTACAAGGAATAAATAAAGTAAACGTAAAAGAGAAAAAAATTGAAGCTTATGGAATTAATTTTCCTGTATTAATTCACGAACTTTCAAAAGGAGTCATTGATTATATAACAACTGCTGGTGTTCCAAATGAAACAGATGATGGCGTAACACCAGAAGAGCTTAAATATATATATAGTGAAGCTGATAATTACGCACATGAGCAATGGCATTACTTTTTTGGACCAACGCTATGGAGAGCAATGCTTGAAACTGCAGACGTAGGAAGTAATCAACTTATTCCTATTGTTAGAAAAATGTCAGAAATGACTTATGAAGAACTTTCTGAATTTTGTAATAATATAGTATTCTACCCAGAAGAATTTGGCGTAGAAGAAATGGCTAAAATAAAATAAAACTCTATTTAAAAAACAAAAAAAGAGGATATTTTATGTCCTCTTTTTTTGTTTTAATTATCTATTTATTATTAAATAAATAAAAATGCATAAAAATCTTAGAAAAACAATAAGAATAATTTTAGAAAGAGAACATCTAAGAGAGAATATAGAAGAGGGTCAAAAAGATAGGTTGTTATCCATATTAAATTCTCTTGAATTCAAGGATGATATATTACAAGCTGGTGGTGAAATATATGCTGTTGGAGGAATTGTTCGTGATGCAATTATGAATAAGCCAAGTGATGATTTAGACATAGTTGTTCGAGGCATTCCTTACGAAAAACTATATGCAATCCTATCTAAATATGGAAAAGCTACAGACACTTCACACGAAAAAGAAGAAGGTGATAAGGATTTTGGTTCTACAAAATTTGTGTCAAGCAACCCAGAATATATTGAATATCTTGCATCAAATGGTGTTGCTAGAGATATAGACGTAATGCTACCTAGAAAAGATGCGAAAGACCCCAACATAAAAGGTCACAAAGGCATTAAGTCTGACGTTAATCACATGTACAGCATAGAAGATGATTTAGGAAGGAGAGACATCACCATTAATGCAATAGCTATGGGTTTGGATGGAAATCTAATTTCTAAAGGCACTGGGTTAGAGGATATACAAAAAGGAATTATAAAAGCTGTAAGTGAAGATGCTTTTATTGAAGACCCTTTAAGGATGTTGAGGGCGGTAAGGTTCAATGCTAGGTTTAATTACGATTGGGATGATGCCACTATAGACTTGATAAAACACAATGTAAATCTTTTATCAGACAAAAAGGAGCTACCAAAAGAAAGGTTTTTAATGGAGTTTGAAAAGATGATAGGAAAATCAGACTTAGGAAAAGCTGTAAAACTATTGGTAGACTTAGGAATGTATCAAGCTATGTTTGGAGTTAAATCTAAAATTAATAATTTTGATAAATTTAAAAAAGCCAAAAACGTTGGAGAGATGGGATATATGATGTTTGAAGAGCAGCCTTCAGAATTAATTATTCCATTAATAAGAGATAATATTACAAACAATAATTATTATATATCTTATGCAGAAGTGCTAAATTCATACCAAAACATTCTTGATTCCAACTTAAGTATTGGAGATAAAATTTATGAACTATCTCTTCTTTATAATAAAAATAAAAATGCTTTATTAGAATCTTCTTATATTAATACGGAAGATGTAGACATTGTTAAATTGTTTGATTCAGGTCGACTTCCCATAGATAAAAAAGGAGTAAACCTTAAAGGAGGAGAAATAGTTGATGTCATAAAGAGTTCTGGCGGTATGGAGTTTAAAAGAAGTATAGGAAATGCTCAAGAATTTGCACAAAAAGCCATATATAATGGCGAAATAACCAACGACCCAAATAGCATTAAAGGCTTATTGTTTGATAAGGCAGAAGAGTGGATGGAAACTTAATTAAATTAAGTCTTTATCTTTAGAATATCCTTCATAAATTTTCGGCCTTTCTCTACCAAACTTTCTAATCATCAACCCAGAAAATGAATGTGCCTCATTCTCTTCGTTAGAACCATCATCACCAGAATTATCATAAAGCCTATTGTCTAACATTTGTTTCATATGCATTAATTCATGGGCTACACTTCTCATAATGTCTACCATGTGTCTACCTTTACAGTAAATATGAATATCGTGATTGTTGGGGTTGTATGATGCAGTAGTTCTTAATTTTTTATCTCTAGTACCTCTTAAATAAATTTTAGTAGGCAAATTAATACCAGCACTATCACAACAAAACATTATAAACTCCTTAAAGTCTTCTGAATTTTGCCCATGCTCATCATTTATATTTTTTTCTAGAAATAAATTGTGGTTTTTTGATTTTTCTTCATCAGTTACTATAGACTCATTTAGACTAAAGGCAGGATTGGATAGGTCTATAATGAAATTTTCATCTTCAACAGATACATTATAACCCCTTTCTATTGCTGCTCTTTGAAAGTCTTTTTTGTTATATCCTTCAAAATTAGAAATTGGAACATATATTTTATCTTTGTGTAAAAATATACTACTAGCACTTTCTTCATCGAGACCCATACCATACAATATGTTGGCTATATTCTGTAGCTTTTGTTTATTGTCTGATTGAAAAATTTCGTTATCTACTTCTATTTCATTAACTTTTTCTGGTAAAGATTTAAAATTAGTATCGTCTGAAAACTCTTTAGCCCACTTTTTCCACTGTTTACCTTTCTTTCCTGGCTTATTTGCCATAGCATAAAAATATTTTTGTTGAGCTTTAGAAGAAAACTTTTCTAATAATGGCTCACCCTTAAGATGTCTGTTATAAATCTCTAACGCCTTAGGCTCATCTATTAACCCACAATCTATAGCATCTGTATAATAAGTTCCGTTATGGTCTAAATGTTGAAGAGCTATTTTTTTTGCTTCATCTCTATTGTTAGTGTGTTCCATTTCGACTTCTGTGCCTATTTCTACTTCTATAATATCATATTCGCTTGGAGAAGCCACTTCTATGTCAGTAGCAAATATTTCATCTTCTTCAGATAGTAAAGTGTCTCTTTCTGAAAATCCCATATCCATACCATCTCCATAAGAGTCTGCATCAACTTCGACACCTTTCTTTTTCCATTTGTTTAACCAATCATCCATTGATGAGTGAAATCCTTTTGAGTTAAAAAATTCATTTATTTGACTTCTAACAATTTTTCTTATAGATTCATTAATTTCTTGCTCAACACCAACATAAGCTCTAACTTTATCATAACCTATTTTACCTAAAGCTTTAACTCTATGTATTCCATCAATAATAGAACTATCTTTAGAATCAAACATTATTGGAGGATAGTCTGGATTAAACTTTGTCTTTTCCACATAAGAATCTACTTTATTTTCATCATATTTGTATTCTTTTTTGTTAAGAGTTGACATTGGCACTTCTTCCAGTGTATATGTTGGATATTTTAATATTTTTTGACTTATTTTCTCTTTTTGTGAATCATCTTTAAATTTAATCTTTCTTAACAATTCTTCAGATGTAATATAATTCTTATTTTCATTATATTCATATGTAGAGTTACTTTCTTCATTTATAGAAAGTGATTTATCGTAAGAGTTTCTAATTGAGTCAAACAACCTTCCAATAAGCCCATTATTTCTTAAGTATTTAAAAACCAAATTTTCTTCAGAAAATTCACCAGACTCAGCAAGTCCAGACTTTCTCATTTTTTTAATTTTTTCCTTTAGCCTCTTACCTTCAATTTGAGACCTTTCTAAATCCTTTATAGATTCTACTTTTTCTATTTTTTTAACAATTGATTTTATTTTCTTTTTTATAGACTTTTTATCTATTTCAGGATTTTCTAAAGAAGGCTTTTTCAACCATTTATCATATTTTAAACTATATACAGCACTCATGCCTCCTGTTGGAGCTTCTATGTCCTGGGCATATGGTTCTACATCAAATCCTTTAATTTTTATATCATGCTTTGCAAGCCAAACATCTTTTTTAGAATCCACATATTCAAATGCGAAATCTTTATCTTCATTTATGTCTGCATAATCTATAATTATATGTAAATCTATATCACTAAAATTAGTCCAATTATAATTTGCCAAACTACCAGTAAACCATATATCTATTACTTTTGCATCTACTTTAAGTGATTTATTAAAATCCTTTGCTATAACCTTAAGGGCTTTGGCAATCTTAGGTTTCAATTTAGTTCCGTTCCAAATTTCTTGGTTTAAATTTTCATGAACATATTTTATTGGTAACTTTATACCTTTTGAAGAATCTTCCTTAAGCCCTTTATAAGCTGCAAAGTATTTTGCGGGACCTTCGGGATTTCTATACTTTCCACTTTTCTTAGAAGCTAAAGAGACAGTTCTTGGAGTGCCACCTTTTTCATTAACAATATTAGCCAATTCTTGTAATCTTTTTTTATTTGATTCTGATAGTAACATATCAAGTATAAATATGTCATAAAAATAGAATTTTAATATATTCAATACATATAAAATATGTAGGTGAAACAATAATATTAATAGAAAAGATTTAGACTTTATAAACTTTAAAGTTATTTTTGTATTTATTTCTATTTATTAAATACATTTTTGTATCGCTGCCTTTGTCTCCACCTATAACTTCTTTAAAATTATTAGAATTTATTAAATTTTTTAATTTATCCATTTTTATATTCCAAACTTCATTTAGTTTAGGTATATAATAAATATAAAACTCTGCCTCTGTGACGCTTATTCCCGAAGATTTCCCTCTACTTTCAAATTCTACAACAATGTTCCCAGTATCATTTTTTGGAGATAATAATACATCAGTTTTAATTTCATATTTAATTTTTCTATTTTTAAAAGACATTAATAAGTCATACTTATTGTCTTTATTGTCAGAAATGAATTTATAACCTTTATTTATCATAAATTCTTTAATAAAATCTTCTCCCTGTTCTCCTGTTACTATATCTTCCTCGAAATTATAGCTACCATTTTTTTTAAATAAACTTTCCATAAATTATTATATATTACAATATAATAAAAAAAAAGTTAAAAAATAAATTAAATTATTATTTTTTCAACAAAGGATTGTTGAAACTTAAAAGTTGCTTCATTCTATTAAGTTCTTCAGACAACATTTTAACCTCCTTAGACTCTTTAATAAACTCTTCTGAATCTACTGGTTCGAATTCTATCTTAATAAATTCTGGCCCTTCTTGATGACAAGAACCGCATTCACAACTAAATTCATGTATAGTTTGTTTATCTTCTTTTAGGTGTAAGTTTATATTTTCTTTTTCAGAAAACTTTTTAGTTTCAGAAATAATAAACTTTTCAAACTTTTTATTTACAGAATTCATTAGACAAATTTTATAATAAATATATTAAAAAAATAAAATATTAATATTAATTACTGTTTTTTAATTGCTCTTCAAAAAACTTTATGTGAGAAATAAATGCACTCTCTATAACTTTATTCATTTTTTCAGGTAAATCAATAGACATTAAGTTGTCAGTTTCAAGATTTTGAAGAGTCTTAAATAGCTCTTCAACACTTTCATTCCCACTATCACCATCATCATCATTGTAATTTATCTTTTTTGTTGTGGCGTAATATTCTAATATACATTTTATTAAGCTAATAAATTCTAAAGTTTTAGAATTTGTATTGTTAGTATCATTTTGCATTTTTGTATTTTTTTATAATATATATGCTTTAAATAAAAAATAAAGTTTATTTGCATATATTTAAAAAATATTATATATTTGTAGAAATTAAAATTTAAAAAATTATGAGCCAAGAAGTAACGGGTAAAGTTTATCAAATTAATGAAACGCAGCAAATAACAGAAAAATTTTCTAAAAGAGAATTTGTTCTAGAGTTATCAAACAATCCTGCATATGTAGAAAAAGTTTTATTCACTTTAACAAGGGATAAAATAGATTCAATAAACGAATATAAAGTTGGTGATACTATAAGTGTAAAATACAATTTAAAAGGTAGAGAGTGGACTAGCCCTCAAGGAGATGTTAAATTTTTCAACACTTTAGAAGTTTGGAATATATCTTCTTCCTCTTCTTCTGGCGGAGTTGAAAGTTCTGAAAGTCAAAATGCCGATTTAAAGAATACGGTTTCTGAAGGAAGTGGTGATGACCTTCCTTTTTAAATAGTGTTAAATAGAATCATTTATAACGTCAAGAGTCACTTCGTATGACTCTTGGCCTCTTTCTTTAATGAATTGTTTTTTGATTTTTTCATTATCCATTAATTTTAATGCAAACTTCAATCCATAAATTCCAAATATATCATCTCTAATAATAAAGTTTATATATTTATATAACTCACTATTTTTTATAAAAGAATTTATTACATCTTTATCTGTAAAAGCTTTTAATAAAATATCTTTTGAATTTTCGTCAATAAAACCTGAAACCATCTTAAGGTTATTGCCTAATTGATTAAGGTTATAAAATATTATTAACTTAATAAAGTTTTTATCGTTATTTAATTTGTTTTTTATTAATTCATGAAACTTTTTACCACTTTTCTTAAATAAATTAAATACAACTTCAAATACATTACTATTATAGCTATCTAAACTAATTTCTCCTTTTTTTCTTTTTTCAACAATTGAATCCCACCATTCTTTATCTGATAAGTTTTTTTCTATAGATTTTAAATCCAAATCATCAAACAAAGAACTTAAAGGCATTAAGTCGGGATTTATTTTTAATATTTTTTCTAAAATTTCATCATCAAAACCTTCAAAACTTTGACCTTTTAATAACTTTGGTTTTTTATTTATTATTTCATCTATATATTTATTTTCTTCAAAGTCAGATATGTGAAAATTTCCATCTATTTTCCACCCTCCATAATTAATATCTTTAACAATATCACTTAACAAAAATTTAACTATATATTCATGATACTTAGGCAGAGGTTTTGTGTTAGCCTTTCCTCTCATTTGTTTTAAAGACCCATTTATTACATCTGCAGTAACTACAGGTTTTTTATCCTTTCTTAAAGAGTATAAATTCCCTCCCTTAGTTCCTGCTCCACAATGACCCATAGCTTTAGCTTCATCATCACATTTTGAAGACTCTAACTCAATCCAGTAATATCCATCTGGGAATTTGATTACAACATCTCCATGTTCATCTTCTATGACACCAGTTTCAATCTTTTCAAGTTTTTTGTGCCAATCAAAAGATTTACGATATGCTTGCATAGCAGTAAGTTCTCTAAAGTTTAAAACATCAGTTTCAATAACAGGCCCAGAATTTCTACCCCTAAGCCAATCATATATATAATCATAAAGTTCTGCTTTATATTTTTCTTTCCAATGGTATATTAAAAGTTTGTAAAAATCTTCATCTTCTTCTTTAAAAAGTAAATCAATATCTTTTTTGCTAATATTAACAATATCCTCAAAAACTATAACTTTATCCAACAATAATTTTGTAATATATTTCCTATAAGTATCTCCAACCCATACAGAATATTTTCCATATAAATCTTCCATATCCTCAGCTAAGTAACTAGGCAGGCCAATTATATTTTTTATTTTATTAGAATACTTACCTTCAAAAATAACTCCAGACAATAATTGTATTCTATTTTTGTAGTTTTTGCTTAACATATCAACTATAAATATTCTTGAAAAAGTTATTTTAATTATATATATTTGTAATTAGATGAGCAAAAAAATAATAAAAGAAATTTTAGATTTTTATTTTTCAAAAAAGAAAAGTAAAAACAATGATTATATATTGTGTTTAGATGAAGAAGTGGAAGTTAAAGTTGTAAACGCAAAAGAAAATTCTTTTACAATACAAAAAGCTAAAGAAGTTCCAACAAGATATAATTTATTTTCAAATCCAAATAAAACATTAAAAAAAGAAGATATAGAAAAGTTAAACCCAGATAATATAGATTCAAAATATTTTTGGCAATATGCTATTGAAAAATTTCCAAATTTTTCAATTAGTTTATATCCTGAGTGTAAAAATGATGACGATGTAAATAAAGCCAATCTTAATGCAGCAATTTGGACTGGGTTTTATGGAAAAATAAAACAAAAAATTGAAAATACAAAAAATTGTAAAACTCTAGAGATAGGCCCAGGTTATGGGAGTTTGTTCTATCCGTTAACTAATAAGTATAATGATTTAATGTATTATGCAATAGATATTAATAAACTTTTCTATTATGATGGACTTTTTGAATGTGATGGAAAGTCAATACCTGAAGATGTGGGAGAAGAGTTCGATTTGATATTTGCTTTTAACGTTTTTAATCATTTAAGTAAAAAACAAAGAACTTCTTATTATAAAGAGGTTTATGAGAAACTTAATAAAGGAGGGAAGTTTATATTTAATAATTTTTTGTTAATAAATGAGGATGAAAATAATAAAAAGTTTTTAGATTATGTAGATATAGATGGAAATTATTATAATAATTTTTTATCTCAATTAATTATAATAGACTTTTATGAAAATTTAGCCGATGAATTAAATGATTTAGGATTTTCTATAAATGTAAAACTATCACAAGGATTAGCTGTGATAGAGTGTGAAAAATAAAATGGTAAGCGAATTTTTTATATCTAAAAGAATAGAGATAAGTTCAGAACTTTCTGGAGGTGGTGATGACTTAAGAAAGGTTGGATTTAGTCATATAATGGGTTATTCAAAAATTATTGAAGAACTAAACAAAATGCATTTTGAAAGAGTTTATCACATAATGAATCAACTAATTAAAATGGGAGGCTTAAATAAAGAGTTTGCAGAATATATTATATATTCAGAAATTTTAGATAAAGATAAATTTTATCAAATAGATGATATGTTTAATGTTGCCGAAAATAATTTAAAAAACATCTTTTATGATAACACTAAAATAGAAGAAAAAGTAAATGAAAACACTTTAGAAAAAAAGAAGTTGGAAGAAATATATTATAAACAATTAAACAAAAAAATATCAGAATCAGATGAAAAAAGTGATTTTGAAAATGTTGATAATGAAAAATTTATAAATAAAGAATATCTTTATAAAGTTTCTGTTTTTAAAGAAGAATTAGATAGAGATGTTGGTTTTTGGTTAGAAAATAATATAAAAAAAATGACAGAAGAAGATTATGGTATGCTTTTGTATTTAATAAATAAAATTAGGAAAAATGGAAAATGAAAAACCTTGGTTTATGGATAAGATAAGGGTTGTATACGGATTTGACAACCCATCCTGTAATGATTGCTTGTGCAGAGATTGTGGCTCTTCAATAAAGAGAAAGTTTATTTTTAAAATTATACCAATAAAAAAAGAAAAAGGGTGTATAAATTCTAGATGTAAAAATTATTTTTTTTATAAAAAATAAATTAAGTATATTTACACTATAGTAATATGGGGGCGACTTGGATTTGACTTTTAGTCAGAAGTTTGTAAGCTCAGGCAAAGGTGATGACTTACCATCGAATCTCTTAATCGGAGAATCAAAGTTTGCGTTAGCTGCCTAATTTTTAGAGGCTAATGTGACACCATTCTATCGAGTATACTTGTAGATAGATTAGGTGTAAAAGGAAGTGGTTGCATTATTGGTTGGCTTAACTAATCAAAGCGGAAGATTGTGAGTGAAAACCAAACATAAAGAAAACTCTCTATTTTTGGAACAATTAGAAAATTGTTATCCTAAGCCTGTAAAAAAGTTTCTTACGGAAGCTAGATAGGACGAGGGTTCGAAACCCTCCGCTTCCACTTTTGTCGTTTTTATACTTTTTCTGCCGAAAAGCTGGGGGAGAAACTAAGTAATATATGTTAGTAATTATGAGAATTTGGATTGAAATTAAATATTGGTTTAGGAGAAAGTTCTGGCAAATTAGAAACATTATTCATTGGATGCCTATCTTATGGAATCAATATGACTTTGATTATATTTATGCTATTAAAGTTTTTAGATTTCAACTATTAAAAATGGCAAAATTTCTTGATTCCGATAAGGCATGCACCATTTCTTCAGGAGATAAATCAAAGGATATTAAAAAAGTTATAGAATTAATGGATAAAATATATGATGATAAATATCATGAAGAATATGTTAAACACATTGAAAGCGTTTATGGAAAATATGACATTAAGTTTAAGGGTGGTAAAATGAAAAAAGTTTGGGAAAAAAAATATAATAGTGAAGAACTTACTCATATAGATGAAATAGAAAAAGAATTAATAAAAAAATATAACAAAAAAGAAAATGACGACCACAAATTATTATGGAAAACAATAGAGAAAAACATAAGAGATTGGGATTAACAATTACAAAACTTATATGATTAAAAAAGCTTTTAAGGTAGGGTTAGACATACATGGGGTAATAGATAAGGAGCCCATATTATTTCATGATATTACAAAAGCTCTAAAAGAAATCGGTTGTGAAATTCACATATTAACAGGCTCACACATAACAAGTGAAGTCACATCATTATTAGAGTCTAACAAAATACATTATGATGTATTATTTTCCATTTCAGATTATCACAGAAAAATTGGCACACACATGTGGTATGACAACAATAATGAGCCCTGGGTTGATGATTTAGAGTGGGACAAGACAAAAGGTGAATATTGCGAAAGAAACAATATAAATTTACATATAGATGACACAAAAAGGTATGGAGATTATTTCAAAACCAAATTTATGCACTTAAATCTAAATGGATACAGAAAAGATTATAAGTTAGAAAAATTAAATACAATTTCTGACGTAGAAAAATGGTTTAATAATGTGTTTACGAAAAAAGATGAGCTTATACAATAAGGTAAAATCGTTAAAAGATGAAGATGTTGATTTTTTATTAAATAATGTCTGGCCTGGGGTTTTTAATTTTTCATCTGAAGTTTCTATAAGATTATTAGGAGAGTTATTTCAAAGTATTAAAACATGTGATGTTTTAAGCGAATTTTATTTAGATGAAATAAGTTCATACTTATTTAAAAAAAGGTCTTTGTTAACAGAAAAACATAAAGGACCTAGAAATATGGAAGGTTCTTTGATTTTGATTTTAACCCATTGTATAAATAGGAAATTAAATAAAATAAATTAATATATTTAATAAAAGTTCTAAACAAATTTGAAATAAAACATTGTTGAAAAGTAATATTAATACATGATTTTATTGTAATATTTATAATAAAAATCTTTAATATTATGGCAAAAAAACAAGTCATTATAAAGGAAGTTTCTCAAGATTTCTTTATTGTCGAAAACAGCTCACCCTTAATAAAAATAATAGAATTTGGCTATACATTGCACAATTTGTTATTAGAAGCAGAATTGGTAGAAGAAAATAAATGGTCTGATTTTTCCTTTTGTACAAATTTAAAAATATTAGACTCAAACAATGATATAATAATTTTTAATTCATTAGAAATTAAAAATTTATTAGATTGGCTGGATTGGATTTGTAGAATAGTAATTACATCAGAAGGATATCACAACAATACAAATTTTATAAAATGTTTTATATCTAATTGTGATTTAATATTTTCTCAAATAAAACAATCTATAAATACAGAACAAATAATAATAGAAAAAATAAAAGTTAGAAAATAAAAAAAGCTCACAATATAATTGTGAGCTTTTTATAGTTTTTGTTAAATTATTTTTTGTTTCGCTTAGGGACATTCATACCTCTTTTCATGGTGTGACTTATACCTATACCCTCATCTATATCGTTTTCATCTCCTTTATAAACCAGTTTATGACCGCTACAATCACACTTTCCTTTTTCGTGTAACATTTTCATCATATCTTTTGTTATAACTATAGAAGAATTTTCTTCACTTTTGTGACCATCATATTTTCGACTTCCACTTTCAAAAAAATCTCTTAAAGCTCTCATGTTTTCAGAAACTTTAGATAACTTGTCTTCAACCCAATCATCTTGCTCATCCCCAGAGTTTATATTGTCATTTATAATTTTCGCAGCCTTTAATATAGATTCTATATTTTGTTTAGACATATAATTGCCGTCTGAACCCTCATCTAACTGCTCAGGCCTTGTGTTGGGCTGAGGTAAAGCATCTGACTTTATATCTAAAGGAAAAAACTTTCTATATCCAATATGTCTATCTTCAAAAGATTCTTTAATTAATTTTTTTAATCCTTTTTTATCCATGTTTTTATCTTTTTTTATAAGGGTAGTTAGAAGGTTTTTGATTTTTACCCCTTCTATTAGGGTTGCTTCTAGAATTTCCTTCTTCCATTTCTATTTCTATTTCTTTCGCTGTCTCTTTCGCTCCACACTCTTTGCATGAACTTATAAAATCATTTTTATGAGACCTCATTTCAATGTGCTCTATTTCGCCACCACAATCATTACATTTAATTTCTTTTTCAAACGCTTTTTCGAACGACTCTCTAATCCAAGGATAATTTGCTGGTTTTAAATTCTTCCCCCTTCTGTTAGTTTGGCTTCTAGCGCTTCCCTCTTCAATTTCTTCATCAGATTTTGAATCATCATTTTTATCAAGACATCTTTCAAGGTATTCTAAATATAAACCATTTTCTGATATTTTCATTTTTTTAAGTCCCCAAGAATCGTGAGCAGAAACATCGTCTGGTAGCTCATTTCTATAAACTTTATTTAAATTATCAGTGAACATTTTAAAGCCCCTTTCGCACTTTGTGCCTTTTACAGCATCAAAAACATCGTTTATTGTTTCTATTTTGTATCCAATAAGCGTATCTGTCCCATTTAAAAATAAGTCAATCATATGTAGATTTTGATTTCTACTTTCTTTAAAATGATTAAAAACTACTTCAATTGCTTTTTTGGCATCTTTTTCTTTATTTTTTCCAAACCCCAAAAAGCTTTCATCAAAACTTTCTCTTATAACTTTTTTTAAATCTTGTTTTTTCATTGCAATACATATTTTTATATAAATATTAAATTAAAATACTTTTTGATTAAATAATAAACTTTTATTTACTTTAAATAAATAATATTTATTATAGTATCATAAATCTAAATAAAATTAGATTTATGTTGTCTCAATTTTTGTTGTTTGGAGGTTTTATCTCCAAAATAAAACCTCTAGAAATAGGGGTTTTATTTTTTTATTTGCTGCATAAATTTAATTAATTGTGAAGAGAATTTTGTTGCAGTATCTTTTTGTAATTCTATATTCATATTCTTTTCCAAAAGAAGAACTTTAGACCTTTTAAATTTTCTTGCATGCTGGGTGGTGCTATTCTGCATGTGATTAAACAAGTCTACTTCAAATGAATTTGAAAAATTTAAAATTTTCTTAAAATCTTCAGAACAAACCCACAAACCTTCAATGGCCTCATTTTCTTTCGGTAAATTACCTCCATATGAATCACAAGATTTTTTCAATGTGTTTGTTATAAAAAAAGACATAAACACTATCCCTTTTTCTTTTTTGTCATTAATTACAGTATCTCCTATTTTAAAGCTTTTATTCACCTATTTCTCTAATTAAATGTTTGTCTTTAATTGGTATTTTTTTTAATATGTTGTTTGAATTATAAGAATATTTTTCTAGCAATAAAACTCTTGAACTACAGAATGAGCCAGAATAAGCATTTGTAAAAAAATTTTTTTTATCTCCACATTTTAAAATAAAAATCCCATATTCAAAAATTTTAAACCCTTCATCTCCTAACTCTTGAGAGTTTAAATTTTCCTTTTCTGTCACAAACCCAAGCCCAACAATAACATTTTTTGTTTTTGGATTTGTAAATGGTATCCTTATTGTATCACCTATATTCATAGAGTTTCAAGATTGTTTTTGTGACACTTTCTTTCTAACAATAGGGTTTTTACATCACTTGTAGGTTTTTTAATTTTACTTAATATATCATGTGTATATCTTTCATTTTCTAAACCTTCTAAACCTACCCACTCAGGTAAATGACTAGGAATTGTCATATCTGGCGCATGTTCTGGGGATATCATTTTATTTATTAATTTGCCACCTCTTTCAAAGGTGATTTTTTTAGTGGGACAAAAGGTTCTTGGATTATACATTGTAGGGCTTACAAAGTAAAAAATAAAAGGCTTTATTCCTAAGGATTTACAGGAATAGCTATCTCCTAAGTTTAAATCTTTTGAAAATTTAAAAACAAAACTAGAAAAAGAATATTCTTCTTGTTTATTCATGAATGCAATATAAGTATTTTTTCTTATTAATTAGTTATTATTCTTAATATTTCTTCATAACATTCTTGATTTTCATCTTTTTCTAATATTAAATCCAACAAATCATCAATTTGCTCTTTTTTAGATAAGCCTTTTGAAACATATAAAATTTTACCTTTTATATTTCCATCACTATCCACTTCACCGTCAGTTTGGAGTATCCACGCATCTAAATCTTCTGCATATAATAAAACAAAATCACTCATATATCTTATAAGTTATTAATTAAAAAGTAAAAAAAGAACCGCTAGGTAAGCTTATTGTATATGGACTCCCCATATCTTTAGGTTTTTTTTTCTTTTTTTTATTTTTCTCTTTGGATTCTTCTTGCATTTCAGAGTCTTCATTTTGAGATGCCATTTGATTGTCAGTAGAAGATGTTGAAACTGCAGAAACCCCAGGGTCTGCCATTTGATTGTCAGTAGAAGATGTTGAAACTGCAGAAACAACCTCATTAACTTTTTCGTAAAAATTATCTACCATTTTATAAGCTCTTTTCGCCCTTCCTATAATGATACCATCCATTTCATCGTTCTTTTCTTCTATTTGAGATAAAGATGATTTAATTAAATCTATTAAATCATACTCGTTTACTTCTGGTATGACCTTTTTGGCTATATCCATTATACTTAAAACATCAAGCTCAGCAAAAGATTCTTTGTTTCTTAAGAAATTTTCAAGCTCTTTATATAATTTATCATTATCGTCTACAGAATGGGCATTAGATTGAGTTGAAAAATAGTCATTCCAATCTTTATCTGTCCAGTAACTTTCTTTTATAACTTGCCTTACGATTTTTCTTAATTCATTCTTCATATACTATAAATATGAAGGAATTTCGATTAAATTACATATCAAATAATTTAAGTAAGTTTTTGTGAATTTCGAAAACTTCCCCACTTTTATTTTTTACTGCCAAGAAACCTTTAGTATCTTCATCGCTTATCACATCTAGAGGGGTCCAGCTATTTTTTTGTAATAGTTCAATGGATATTTTTTTTCCCTTATAAGTTATGCATTGTTCATCTTTATATTTAACTGTTTTCCAAAAGTTATCACCCCATAAATCTATTATTACCTTTGAACCTCTTTTTATACTGTCGTATTCAGCACAAACATTTATGCAGTCCATTTCAATAGATTCATCTAATTCTTTTAAGCAATAATCTCTTTCTTCTCTATCTTTAAAGATGAATTTTTTTACATAGTCTTTATCTCCATTAAAACAAAAGCCTATATAATGTTGAACCTCTTTTATATTTGAGTCTTTATTTTGGTTTGGCTGTGGATTTGACCACCAATCTTTTGATGGATAATCCTCTTCAATTTTACCTTTTTCTTTTGGAATTAAATCTATAGGAAAATAGCTAGATATATTTGATGTATTAATTCTAACTTTATAATTTTTAATTATTATATATTTGGACATAATTATGTTTTATCAATTAAAAGTCAGTACAATTCTGACCATATTACTATAAATAATGTGAAATATTATTCAACCATTTCTTACATACATAATGGCCAATAGCTTTCTTGCTAATTGAAAATCTTCTAGTTTATTAATTTTTAGACCATAAGCTTTGGAAACTTCACTCAAAAGAGGTGTAGCTTCAGAAATCGTCAATTTTCCTATTGATACTTGTTTTTTCATGTTTTTATTTACAAAATGTTTTTCAATATAAGAAAAAAAACTTCTTAACACAATTATACTAACAAACTTTTGCAATTTATGGCAATAGAAAAATAAAATTATAAATTTTTTCTTATTTCTGCTCTTATTTCACTTATTAAATCTTCTTTAGAATCATTATTTAATGATTTTTTTAGAATTTCAATATTATCTACAGACATTATCTCATCAAAACCTTCTGATGTAGAAGGTGATTCATAAGAGGAAAACATTCTGTCAAAAGCTGATGGTGGTATAGTTTTAGATTTGCCCATTATTTTAGCAGCTTCAGCTCTTTTTTGCGAAACCTTTTTTATAGTATCTTCTCCACCTGCAAACTTAAAATCTACTGCAATTTTGTGATATTCATCTTCATTGCCCTCTATTGCTTTCATTGCCGACTTTCTAGAGTTAGCACTCATGTTTGTCATATCTACTACAATATCTTGACCACTAGGGTGTGCACTTTTTACTTTAGAACTCATTAATTTTTGAACCTTTCCGTTTGCTTCAAAAACTTTATCAAATACAGTATCAGACCAAGTCATCCAAGAAGGAGACTCAACTACTTCACCATATTTTTCATATTCATCTCCTATATTTGCATCTTCAGGAGGCGTTACAAACATATCGTCATAAGTCCAACCATAACTATAAGAAACTAAATCCACAATATCATCTCTACTTATAATGTAAGCTTCTGGGAAATTTGACTTTATCCATGTAGACTTTCCAACAGAAGGAGGTCCAACTAAAACAATCATTTTCTTTTCTTTCATTTTTAAATATTATTTCTATAAATAGGATAGGTAATTATGTTAGCTATTGTTCTCAGTCTTTTTTTAGCTTTCATTCTAAATAATCTATTAACAACTTTGCTAATATGTTCTTTTTCTTCTTTTGATAATTTAATTTCTTTTAAATCATCTTTTATGTTGCTCTCTATTTCATCAACTTCAGTTTTCATTTCTAAATTTACTTTCTTTTATAACCTTACAACTAGGCTCTATTCCTGTGTAGCTGATTGGCATTCATCTTAACACCTTCTCCAAGTACTTCTCTTAAGTGTTCACAATCTCCACCCAAACCAGGATTAGATACGTAACAATTCCAAATTTTACATGAGTCATTAACATTCGAAGACATAAATAGTCCATTTTTTCCTAATTTTAAAAATTGATTATTTTTCATTTTCTTTTAATTTTTTCAATTCATCTCTAAAATATATTGATTTATCAAAATCTTCTTTCTGATTAAAGCATTCTATTAAATCTTCTATTATTTCATAGGAGTCTGAAACGCCTTTAAAAGTGTTTAATTTAATTTTAAAGTCTACCCAGTTAATCAATCCTTCTCTAAAAAATATATCTTCTGCAGTTTCATAACAATCTCTTACCCACCAATCTCTCAAAGACAATAAGGTTATAGATTTTATTTTATTATAAGCTCTAATCTCATAATCCACACCTACTTTTATAACCTTACAATAAGTGTCAACAAGCTTGTTTTGAGATAATAAATCTTCTCCACTTATTTTTATGGATTTATATTTTTTATTATTAAAACTCAACTTTTCTCTATAAATTTATTAATATATTCTAAAACATCATCAGATTTAGTGGGAACATTATTTGAATAGTTAATTTTATCAATATTTTTTGAACAAAACCTAGTAACACCATTTTTAAATTCATACCAATAAGGAGTTGTGTCACTTATCATAAAGACATGAGTTCCTACAGACCAAGATAGCCAAGATAGCCCAGAAGAAACTCCAATAAAAAAATCAGCATGATATAAATCTAACATTCTTTCTTTTAAATTTAAATCCCCACTTAAATCAATAACACCCTCTAGTTTTGTGGGCTCTTTAGATATTGAAACAACTATATATCCTTTATTTTTTAAAAACTTGACAATTTTTCTCCAACCATTAGGTTCTTTCCACATCTTTTTATCATCACTAGCATATTCTGAAATACAAACATATTTTCCTCTAATTTTTGGCGCTTCATTTTTATTGAATGATTTTGTCAAATCTGGAACTAACTCTCTTGGTTCTAAACCTAAAAATAAAGAAGAGGATTCTTGTAGAGGTCTAACACTTGCATTTACAGGAGAATATGAAAAATTATTTTCCAAACAAGCTCCTATATAGTATTGTGCATAAATGTTTTTTATTTTAATATTAGGTTCAACAAACAATATTTCTGGGTATGATTTTTCAAATATATAATTATAAAATGTTGAACATATAACAGTACAATTATGTTTTTTTCTAAACTCTTCTATATATGGAATCCAAGCAATACTATCGCCCAAAGCATAAGAGTCAAATTTTATAAAAACTTTTTTTCCACATAAATTAAAAGTTTCAATGTGAATTAACTTATCACTCTCATCATAAACGTTTATAAGCCAATTTGTATACCACTGTCTACCGCCTGTTATGGTTGTGTTTGATTTGGTTTTAATAGATTTTACAACATCCCTTTTGTCCACATCAATAAAGTCGACTTTAAAAGTTTCTTCCGAATGACTTTCTATTGTAATTTTGGGAGAATCTCCTTCTAAGGGGAGTTCAGATGTATAGTTTACTATTACATTGTGAGTAAAATCCATTTATTTCTATATTAATAAACAAATTTAATTAAAAATTATCATATAATAAAATATATGATATACTAATGTGAAAACTTTTCTAACAATAATGAGTTAGATTTTTTTATATAATAACTTGAATAAAAATGTTTATTAGTATCCAATTTATTATTGACGCTAAAACATATAAGATAAACCCTTTCTTTCCTGTCTCTAAAGGTGTCAAAAGTATCTTTTTCCATTGCAACAAACCCCTTTCCTTTATGAGCCTTAAACGCAACTGTATCTCCTAATTTAAAACTATTCATTATCTAAAAATCCTTTAGGAATTCTTAATGCGGAAGCAAGCCTTGTTTGAAAGTGTAATATATCTATCATATCTTTATCAACATTTTCAACCAAAAGAGCTCTTTTAAAAGTGCTATTCTTAGTTTTTACATAATCCTTAAAAGACTTTAATTTATTCATTATGTTTTATAATTTTTTCAAAAGTTCTATCACTATAATATTCTATATATATTCCTTTATAATACTCATCTACTTCTTGACCTAAAAAATTTATTCTCTTTAAAATAGTTGGTTCAATAGAATTGTTTTCTATTGCAATAGTACGAAAAATTTTATAATTTCCATTATAATCGGTCTGAATTAATCTATAATAATTAATTCCACTATGAGGATTTGGGTCAATAAAATCATATTTTGTTTGTTGTATAGAGTTGCCTTTTCCATCAACTTTCCCTATTACATTAAACGAAATTGCGTCAACACTTCTCTCAATACTAAAATAATCGTTATTTATTTCCGAATAAGTTAACCACTCCAACAAATTATACCAATCATTCTTTTCTCCTTTAAAATAAGCCAACTCAACAGGCAGTACAGCACAATCTAATGAAGCGGTACCTCCCCAATTTAAATCAAAAGGGTCATTAGATGATGAAAAGTTATCAATTAATAAAATATACTGCTCACCAGCTATAACGTTTAACTCTGCAACCCACTTATCACCAATAGCCCCTTCAGAATTGTCAACTGATGTAACATCTAACCCAGTATCACCTCCCCCTGCGGCCCATGAACATCTTATTGGGAGTAAAATAGGAGGACAATTTGGATTAGGCCCCCATATGGCAAAATCATAATCGTTAGCACTGTTTTGTGGAGATATTGTCATTGTTAAAGTTCCTGTAGTCTGTGTTGTAAAAGTATACCATGAAGACTGATGTTCAATAGACATACATCCAGAGTTAAAAGCATTCATTTCTTGTAATAAACCAAACCCATTACTGTTTCCACTAAAAGAATTATTGTCACAAATGGCGGTTGCTGAAGAACAGTCTTGATTACCTGTAGGGCCTGGGGTTGAATTTGTTAAACAACTTTCAAAATCTCCAGTGTTATTGTTTGGAGATGATATTGTATAATAATAAATTCCACCTGGGGTTAATCCTCCATAAGTTCCAACTAAAGGGGATGGCCCACAAACTGTATAATGAACTGTAAATGGTCCGTTACAAGGCAATGAAGCTGCACTTACTAAAATCAATTCAATGTCTGCCCCTATAGTGAGGTCAGTTATTGTTATATCGAATTGAGTACCAGATGCTATAAAACTATACCATACATCAGGGTGATTATTGGGTCCACCAGCCGTTGCACAACCAACCTCATTCGCCCAATTATCAGTTGCTAAAGTTAGAGTTCCATTCACACATGGTCCATTTGGCATTACTAATGGTGCTCCCAAACACTGGTCATTAGCAGGTTGTGAATATCCTATTGTTGGAATAAATAATAGTAGGAGTAAAATTAATTTATTCATTACCTTCTTTGTTTTGGTTTAAAATTAATTCCTTTTTCTTTAGTAACTTTTCTTCCCAATATGTCTATTGATTCTTTTGAATTACTTTCTCTGTTAATATGTTCATATTGAAGTATGTTAGTTATATTAATAAACAATAAGTTAAATCTATGAATAAAACCTGAAGAGGTGTTTATAAAATAATAATCTGTAGTATTATTAATTGGAATCATATCCCCAGTAATAACATCTTCCAACATTAAGTTAATAGTTGTATCAAATTCAGCCAAATTGATTTCTAATGTTCCTTCTCCTTTAACCCACATTGGGACACTACTAATGTTATCAAAAGTATTTATTGCATACTTCTCATCTAATTCACTATAAATTGTAGAATTAGCTGTTATAAATTTGATTGCATCATATAAAGTGTCACTACTGGTTGTTGCATTTGGGTTTATAACTAAAGCAATTTCATCACCATTTAAAGAAAGTCTTATTATTTGATTGTGATTTGTTGATTTTATTTCTGTAAGGTCATCTACAATAACGTCTCTATTGCTTCTTAATCTTGGATTGTTTCTTCTAGCTTTAACCCAAAATCCTTGCCCTGATGATATTAGAGAAGTTCCTCCATTTACACCTACGCCATTTACATAACTACTATAGAGATTAGTGCAATTATCTAATATCCAAATTGCGTTATATGTTCTCCTTCTATTCCAACCTGGGGCGTCCCAGTCAATTGTGCCTAAAAATGGGTTTGAAATTAAATTCCAACCATTTTCATTTGAGCCATTAACACCAGAGTATTGAAGTCTATAGTTGAAGTTCTCAGTCAAATCTGTGAAGCCTTTTACTTCAATAATTCTACTTTCAGTAAGTGAAGTGGTTGATGAATCAA
>JAAHTH010000271.1_pt1 | contig 49143 bp, 50 predicted proteins | sample 6116091 | NCBI WGS metagenome assembly JAAHTH01 (sample SAMN13939990, study PRJNA603662) | sponge metagenome | isolation source: marine sponge | host: Mycale hentscheli | place: New Zealand | collected 2006 | reverse complement strand
ATGTCAGATATATTCTGAATTAATGTCGGGTAATTTTTTTCCGAATTAGTAAATAAGTAGGTGTTTTAATCATTCCTGTCCCTGTCTTTACAGGGATAAACTCGGCAGGAATGACAATACCCGAAAACTTAATTTACAAGATATCAACTCAATGTGGGCGTAAAGTCTACACAATTACCACAAGGAGAAACCATCATGGCGAGCGCAATTCCATCACTGGCTGCATTTGGCGGCGCACGGGGCATTGGCAAGCAAAGACCGAAACCGAAGGATGGTAAACAGATTCTTTTGTCGGAACTCAATAAAGACTATGCACGCATGGTCGATACTTATATTTATGATTACCCACAACTGGTGCGCGACTGTTGCGATCCGTTTGCAAACGTTACGGATGATAGTGTAAAGGTTGCTGTCATCGGTGCCGGGTTTGCTGGCGCAACGGCAGTCTATGAACTTCAGCGTGCAGGCATCACGGACATCACGGTCTATGAAGGGCGTGGTCGTATCGGTGGGCGCGCAGATTCACCGACCTTTACAGACGAGGAGGGCAGAGCGTATATCAACGAATTGGGTCCCATGCGTGTGCCAGAAAATTCCAAACTCTTTTGGCACTACCTGTCGGAGGTTGTCAAGAAAGACGATCCCGAAGCAGACCCATTCCAGACGATTTTCCCAAACCCCGGCGTTGTCGCCACACAACTGATCTATCGGGGCATTCCCTATACATGGAAGGACGAAGACTATCCACAACCACCCGCTGGAGCCAATCCAGAGGACCTAGTTGATTGGGAACAACTGTATAACGATATAGGCGAATTTTTGGGGTCTCTAACACTCGCTGGCATCACATACGAAGAGGTAGCCGCGTTCCTCCGGAAAGAAACGCTTACCGAAGCGGAGAAGACAAAAATTCATATCTATTGGAGCTATTTCCTAGAAAAGTTCGATTATATGTCCTTTGTGGCCGCGCTTGAGGAGTTTTTTGGCGATAGATGGGGGGCAGAGCAATATAACATGTTCAGCACCTTGGGATTGGGTACAGGTGGTTTTGGGCCGCTGTTTCCTGTCTGTTTTTTAGAAATACTCCGTCTCTTCCTCTGGGAATATCAGAATGAATACTCGCCTCACATCTCTATGACAGAAATTGTCGAAAAGTTGATCGCTGAGACACCCATGCGCTATGAAACCGTGACCTATGTGGGCATTAAGCATGATGATCCCAACAAGGTCAATGTCCATAGCATTAACCCTCTTTTGAAGAGTGCAGATCGCACTGCGGTCGAGACATATGACTATGTGATTGTCGCCACAACCTTGCGTAGTATGCAGATTGGCATGAATTTGGATGCCAACGTCGCGCCAACCCGCTATTCAGGCAGTACTGCTGTCTTTGGTGGTGATGCCAACGAGATGATGCGTGAGTCATTGCGCATTCCTCATATCATGAATTCATCCAAACTCTTTGGGTTCCTGTCGCAGAAACCATGGGTGGTTGATCCTGACAATTGGCCGCATCATCCGGCTGAAGGTGGTGAACCTGTTAAATGCGTTTTAACGGACACATTGGCACGGCAGATGTATTACCTCGACCCATATGAGATGTGCGATGACGCTGGCTCTAATGTCCTCATCAGCTATAACTGGGGGGATGATTCGGTCAAAATCATGGGCATTTTGGACTATGAAGAGGATCAAGTGTCGAGCGCAGGGGCAACATCCAATTTCAACCTCAAAGAAGCCTATGAAACCGGGCTGGAGACCGCCATTGCGGATAGTCCCGTGGCTGCATCTCTGAAACAAATTACCATCAATAACCAAGAGGACCATCTAGTGTCGGTTGTCTGGCAACAAGAACCGCTCATCTTTGGTGCGTTTAAATTGGATTATCCAAACCAATATTACTATGTCAGTCAACTTGCCTATCAATATCACTATGCGTCCCAAGTTGAACCAGAGCAGTCCAAGCGTGTCTACCTTGCAGGCAACAACATATCCTTCCAGGGTGGCTGGATTGAGGGCGCCATGCAATCAGCCGTGAATGCTGTCTCGGCAGTTCTATTGGATATGTCTACCAATGGACAGGCGACCAATTTCAGAATGAACGCCCTATTCTGTCAAAATCCATTCCAAAATGTGTTGGATACATTGGGTGAGAGATATCTATTGCCACCAATAAGCCCACGGTCAGCTTAAGTAAACCTAAAAAAATTAGATAAAAATACTACAACGGAATCGATCACTATGACGACAGCGACTGGTCACAACTCGGGTGGGTCATGTTGCGAGGGTTCGCCGCCATTGTCGAATCTGGCCAAGAGCACGATGAGGCGCAGCGGGCGCTGCGGTGGCGTTATCCCCAGTATGTTGATATGCCGATCGATGAACTGCCCGTGATCGCCGTGCGTGTCGCGCGGGCGGCGGCCTGGGGCAAACTCGAATAATCAGCGCATAGCCACGGGCCGCACAGGGCGGCCCGTGGCGCCTTTGAACTCGGTGGCCAGCAAGACGAAGCAGAACACGTGACACTGCCCGGCTGCCATCTGTTCGGTTTTTAGGTTTTCGGCAAGGTAAACCACCGGCCTCGGCCAACGTATGCCGATGCACCGGCAATACGAGTTCGGGGCGGCGCGGGTTGGGCACTACCTTCGGTAACTTCGATGCCTGCCATTGCGCCCGCAGCCATAAGCTGCTCCCCATAGACTGCCTATGCAACCACAACCGGCGGCCTTCAGCCCGAGATAAGCTTTGCCAGGCGGGGCGTAGCCGGTCATCATGGATACTGGATCACAACGTCAAGCACCACCGCGACCCATGTTGAGTCTGCTGCATGCGGTGGCGGTGAAGGCAGAGCTTTTTGATGGACTATCGTAAGGAACTTGCACGTCAAGGTTCTGCCCGCCATCAGGTGGAACCGCAACCAATAACGAACGGGATCGGGGCTGATCAGCCAGCGATTACCGGAGTTATTGATGTTATGGCGGGGAGGCGAATCCAATGAGCGGGTTTGCCGCGGGCCATGCCAGTGGCGAGGACTGGCGCGAATGTGTCAATGAATGCTTGGCCGAGCTTGAGTGGTCGCCGGGTTCATCCCTAGGCTTTGTCTACTGGACCGATCAGCTTACTTCCTATCTGCCGGATATTTTGGCCACTTTGCGCGAGTACACCGGTATCGCCGATTGGGTAGGCACGGTGGCCATGGGCATTTGCGGTAACAGCGGTGTACATGTGGATGAGCCGGCGCTCAGCGTCATGATCGGCGAATTTCCGGCTGATAGTTTTAGGGTTTTTACACCCATCAAAAACAGTGGCATGTGTGATCTGGATGAGGCGACCAAGGATTGGATCGTCGCCAGATCGTCCTATTTAGCGCTGGTGCACGCCGATCAGCACTCCCGTTCTTTGGATCAATCCATTAACAGCTTGGTCAATTTCATGGAGGGTGGTTTTCTGATCGGTGGTGTAGGCAGTGCACGCGGCCGCTGCCCGCAAGTGGCCGGCGGTGTTGTCCAGGGTGGCTTGTCGGGGGTTTTGTTCTCTGAAAATGTGGCTGTTTCCACGCGCCTATCACAAGGATGCAGCCCGATCGGGCCATGCCGCACCGTTACCAGTGGACGCAGCAACATCATTTTGGCAATCGATAACCGGCCAGCGTTGGAGGTATTTAAGGAGGATATAGGGGAAGTTCTGGCCAGGGACTTACGCCGTGTTGCCGGCTACATATTCGCCGGGTTCAGCGTACCGGGCTCGGATACTGGCGAGTACTTGGTCAGAAATCTAGTCGGTGTCGATCAGAACAGCGGGGCATTGGCCGTTGGTGAGTATGTCAAGCCAGGCGATCGGATGATGTTCTGCCGCCGCGATCCGCAAACCGCGGTGGACGATATGGAGCGCATGCTCAAGGAGTTGACCCGGTCCCTGAACGGACAAAAACCCAAGGGAGGGATCTATATATCTTGTTTGGCCAGGGGCCCTAATCAATTCGAACCGCCGGATCTGGAGATCATTTTGATTCGGCGCTACCTGGGTGAATTTCCGTTGACGGGTTTTTTTGCCAACGGCGAAATCTCTCATGATCGCCTATACGCTTATACTGGGGTGCTGACGCTTTTCTTATAGATCCCTCAGATCGCTTGATGTACCCAAAGGAAGTCCACTGTGAAAATTGCATACTTGATTCGTGTCCGGCCCGATCTTGAAGACCTCATCCCCGGCGATGTCGAGCACGTATGGACGCATGTGGGAGACGATGGTCGGTACGATGATGATACCCTCGCACGGGTGGCGGATGCGGACGCTTTTGTCGTCGGTATGGAGCCGGTCAACGAGCAGATATTAGCCGTAGCCCCCAAGGTCAAAATCGCGCAGCGGCTGGGCGTAGGCTATGAGACCATCGATCTTGAGGCCACGGCTAAGCGCGGCGTTTATGCGTGCAACGTCGAAGGGGTCAACAAAGAAGCCGTCGCCGAGCACGGCATGATGTTCATGTTGGCCCTGGCTAAACAGTTCCTGCCGGCGCAACAGCACACCCAGGATGGGGATTGGGCGGCGGCGCGAGCGCTGACGAGTTCCGCCTTCGAATTAAAAGGCCGAACCCTTGGCATCATCGGTTTTGGCAATACCGGTACGTCCTTGGCCCGGCGGGCACGGGCGTTCGAGATGGATATCGTCTTTAACGATGTGCGCAATATCGACAGTGACATCGTCAATGCATTGGGTGCCCGCTCCGTGAGCAAGGAAGAGCTGTATCAAGTAGCCGATTTCGTCAGTATCAATACCGATCTGAATGACAGTACCCGCGGCATGTTCGGCGATGAGCAGATCGCCTTGATGAAGGATGATGCCCGCCTTATCTGCTGTGCCCGCGGCGGTATCCTGGATGAACAAGCGGTGGCCAACGCGCTCCGCGAGGGCCGGCTGGCGGCCGCCGGCATCGATGTTTTTGCCATTGAGCCGATCGCCGGCGATAACCCGTTGAAAGGTATTTCGAACTGTATCTTGACGTCGCATGTGGCGGGTGTGGTCAGCGACAGTACGGCACGTACGTGGGAATGGGCGCATGACAACGTGCGCGCCGTGGTGCTGCGCGGAGAGCGCCCCAATTGGATCCGTAACGGTCTATAGTGCGAAATCAAAACGCGTGCATCCGGTGCGATCTGGCCGAGGTGGATCTCATATAGCGTGAGCTGCTACACAATGCTCCGTCGGTTGTGTAGTTGGCGTAGATGTTTTCGGCGTAGATGTTTTCAATGCTACGATTATGCGGTCACTTCGATGAGCGAGGGCCCCTCACCGGCAATCGCTGCGTTAAGTGCTCTGGTGAAAGACTCGGCATCTTCCACGCGGATACCGGTGACCCCCATACCTTTGGCCATAGCGACCCAATCCAGGTTCGGACGGGTCAGATCCAGCATATCCAGGGCTTTGCGTCCAGCATTGCCGGCCCCCACCCGGCTCAACTCGCCTAACAAAATGTCGTAGCTACGGTTGGCGAAGATGATGTTGGTGACGTCCAGGCCCTCTCTTGCCTGGGTCCACAGCGCCTGCAGGGTATACATCGCGCTGCCGTCACCGGATAAGGCGAACGTTTTGCGCTGCGGGCAGGCAAGGGCGGCGCCGGTAGCCAACGGCAGGCCGAGTCCGATGGCACCGCCCATGTTTTGTAACCAGTCGTGCCGCGGCGCGCCGGCGGTCAGCGGATAGAAGCCGCGGCCAGTGGTGACCGACTCATCGGCGACGATGGCATCCTCGGGCAAACACGCGCCTAGCACGGCAGCGATGGCGTCCTTAGTGAGTGTTCCGGAGGGTAACGGCGGGCGCTGTAGGGGCTGTAGTACTGGCGCGGTGTCTTTAGCACCCACTTCGTCGGCCAGCCATTCAAGCGCATGCACGATGTCTTCATCCAATTCGGCGAGCCGGTGTAGCTCACAAGTATCGGGCATCATTACGCTGGGTTTATCAGGATAGGCAAAAAACGCTACCGGCTTATTGGCACCGGCCAGAATGATGTGTCTGAAGTCTTTTAGCTGCTCTAGCGCCAGATCGACGGCGAATGGCACCCGCTGCACCGAGAAACGGCCAGCGCCCCGCTGTAGCCGTGCATTGGACCAATTTGATTTGACGCTGACGCCAGTGTGGGCGGCGATGCGCCCTGCCCAGGCTAGACCGTCGGCCATCAGACCTTCACCGGCCACCAGCAGCAACGTGGGTTCGCCGCTGCGCAGGATCTTGGCCGCCTGTTTGATGGCCTCCTGTGGGACTTGAGTGCGCTTGGATGGAGCGGCTACCGGCGCTGGCTCGCGCGCCTCATTCCAGGCTGTGTCCGCCGGCAAGATGAGGGTGGCGATCTGCCCTGGCGTGATCTGCGCCGCCTCCACCGCCCTGGCGCCGTCAGCCGCGACCTTCGTGGCATTGGGCGAGGTGCGCACCCAATGGGACACGGGGCGGGCGATGCCTTCTATGTCGGCGGTGAGCGGTGCGTCGAACCCGAGGTGGTAGGTGGCGTGCTCGCCAACGATGTTGACCATCGGGCTGTTGGCTTTCTTGGCGTTATGTAGGTTCGCCGCCGCATTGGCCAGTCCCGGGCCTAGATGCAGCAGCGTACAGGCTGGTTTGCCGCTCATGCGCGCATAACCGTCGGCGGCGCCCGTCACCACCCCTTCGAACAGCCCGAGCACACAGCGCATGCCCTCAACCCGATCCAAGGCCGCAACGAAATGCATCTCCGACGTACCGGGGTTAGCAAAACACACCTCGACGCCACCTCCGACTAGGGTTCGAACTAAGCTTTCGGCACCATTCATAAAACGCACACCCTCACACTCAAAGTGCGCCAGATTAACCGATCTGCCGGCCAGCTTCGCCCGCCAGTTGTATCGGCCCGCGGTGCCCAGCAATGCCGGCGCCTGGATGGCACATCGCTGGCCGTTGACGGCTATTGGCTGATCAGCGTTATATGGATGAGGGTCGGGTCGAATGAGGTACACATGATGGGCGATGTCTGGGGGGTAACTACCTGGTTCGAGCAATGGGGCGAGTGTGTTGCCGCCGCCGATTTCGCGGGCGCGCGCGCATTGTTTGTGCAAGACGTGGTGGGGTTTGGCACTTACCGGGATAGGGTGAAGGGGCTGGATGCTCTGGAGCACGGGCAATGGCGTTCCATTTGGCCTTCGATCCGCGATTTCGCCTTCGATCTGAATTCCTTGGAAATTTTGTTTTCTCCCGATGCCCGCCAGGCGGTTGCCATGATCATCTGGAATTCAACCGGCATTCGCACCGATGGCACGGCCTACCCAAGACCCGGGCGGGCCACCGTCGTATTGCGGCGCGACGAGGGGGTTTGGCGTGGCTTGCATACCCATTTTTCCCTGTCTCCGGCGGCGTCCGAATCGAGCTTCGGTGATGAACTATGCGATCGCTAATCTGGGCGGGCCTGATTGCGTGGACCTCGCCGAGGGCGATCCCGTTCAGTTCAAGCAAGTGCCGCCGTATACCGCCAGCATCAAGGCGGGTGAAGCGCAACGGGCCGAGTACTTGCCGAATAAAGCAACGCTTAGGCTATGGGATTACCGCGTAGAGGAAATATCGGGTGCCCGGATGAAGGGCGAGAAGGCGATTTACAGGTTCGGCGATCCATAACTGATGAGCGGTTTGACCCGGTTTCAGGTGCCGTTCAAGGCTACCGTCAACTCACTCAAGCGGGTCTTTTGATGTCCGTTCTCATCAAAGTTCTGCGGGTCCAGCCATTGTCCATAGGCGGTTTTAAGGGCCGGCCATTCTTCGTCGATGATGGAAAACCAGCTCGTGTCGCGGCTGCGTCCCCGAACGATAACGGCACGGCGGAAATGCCCCTCGTATTTGAAGCCAAAGCGAAGCGCAGCCCGGCGTGAGGGGGCATTGAGGGCATTGCATTTCCACTCGAAACGGCGGTAACCCAGTGCGTCGAACACATACTGGGCGAACAGAAAATTTGCCTCGGTGGCCACTTGGGTACCGGCGATGGCTGGACCCCAATAGATGTTGCCGATTTCTATGCATTGTTGAGCCGGGGTGATGCGCAAGAATGATTGACGCCCCTCCACCTGCCCACTGCGTTTGTCGATAACGGCGAAAAACAGCGGATCCTCCGATTGCGCTGCGCGGGCTACCCAGCCGGTCAATTCTTGTTTAGATGAAGGTGCCGGTTCGCCTAAGTACAAGAAACGGCCGGCGGCGTCCGCCGGCGTGGAGGCGTGGAAAAGTGCCTCGCTATGGCGCTTTACATCCAATGGCTCCAGCCGGCAATAACGTCCGTCCAATACGGTGCGTTGTGGGCGTTGCGCTGGCTCGGCGTTCCTCATGACCGGGCCGATGGGCAAACCCGATTCGCCGTCTATCTCACGGGGGATCTGCTCTTCATGCAAGCTGTGCATCAGTTGAGTATTCCTCTGATGAGCGGATGAGCATGCACCGGACTGCACCGGTGGCCAGTCGCAAGGTCCCAAGCTTTGCACACCTGTGGAGCGTGCTATAGATCCGTTCCTCTTGACTGCGCCGCCGGCGCCTACAACGTCGCCACGTAGGTGCCGCGCCTTTGCAAATTGGCGGCATATTCAGCGGGAAAGCTCTCGGCCACGGCGCCGGTCACCATGTCCGTCGCCAACAGCGCATCGGACCACGCCCTGAGCCGCGGAAACTCATCCAATAGTCCCGTGTTCAAATTGGTGTCACAGAAGGCAAAACGCTGGAAGAACGGCGCGTAAGCGGCGTCCACCAAACACAAGTTCTCGCCGCTGAAATACGGCCCGTTGTCGCCGCGCTCCGCGGCCACCGCTTGTTCCAGACGGGCCAACTTCGGTTTGGCTGCTGCAATGCCTGCCGCCATGGCGGTCTCATCCTTGGCGTAGTAGATCTTGCCGAGCATGGCGGCAAAATCCGCTACGAAATCGGTCCAGGCGCGGTGCCTCGCCCGATCCAGCGGATCCTCGGGATGGAGCGCGGGTGCTACCACTTCGTCCAGATATTCGGCGATGGCGTTGGACTCGAACAAAGGCACCTCGCCCACTTTCAGCACCGGCACTTTGCCATGTGGAGAGATGGCCAAAAACCAATCCGGTTTCTCGCGCAAGTTGATGTAAGTCACCTCATAGTCCACCGATTTAGCACGCAAAACGATCACGGCGCGCTGTACCCAGGGTCAGGTCACTGAGCTGATAAGATGCAGCTTTTCGTTCATGGTCGAGTTCTCCCCATACCTATCATTTATCTAAAGTGACGGCCGGTGTTGCGCCCAAGGCCGCGCTTGCTCAAAAGCCGCCGCTGCGCGCAACACGGTCGCATCTTCGAAACGCCGGCCCACGATTTGCAGCCCGCAGGGCAGGCCGTCAGCGGTGAAGCCGGCGGGAACGCAGGCAGCCGGGTTCATGCTGAGGTTGAACGGATAGGAAAACTCCGCCCAACTCAGCCAATCCCACGGGTGGCACGGCCAGTGCTCCGGCATCAGCCGCCCGGCGGGAAACGCGGCCACCGAAACCGCTGGCGTCAGCAACAGATCCCATTGCTCGAAAAACTGATGGATCTGCGCGATGTAAGCATGTTTTTTCTCCCGCATAGACAGATAATCGAGCGCCGTGGCGGTTTGCGCGGACTCTATACAGGCAACCAAACCCGGATCCATCCGCTCCCTGTAATCATCCAGAAACCCATTCAATTCCAGCTCATGGGCGGCCCAGAAAAAACGCCCGATGTCGGGGCCTTGGCGACCGAAGGGTATCGCCACCTCTTCCACTTGAACCCCCAAGCTAGCAAACGTCTTCACCGCCTCAGCCACCAGCGTGGCGATCTCGGGATCCACCCGCGCATGTCCCAGATCGGCACTGAAGGCCACGTGCAAACCGGCGATGCCGGTATGCAATTGCTCGCAATACGCGGCCGGTGGCGCTTCCAAACTATAGTGATCCAACGGGTGGCGCCCGGCCATGATCTCCAGCATGAGCGCGGCGTCGGCCACGGTGCGGGTCATCGGCCCGGTATGCGAGACCTGATCGTTGTTACGCACCGGCACGTTGGGGACCCGCCCAAACGTAGGTTTGAGTCCGAATACGCCACTGAAGTGCGCTGGCATGCGGATCGAGCCGGCGCCATCGGAGCCTTGATGCAACGGACCGTAACCGGCAGCGGCCCCCGCCCCGGCACCCGCCGATGACGCGCCCGCGTTGTACCCCAGCCGCCACGGATTGGAGGTAATCCCGGTGAGCGGGCTTTGGCTGACGCCCTTCCAGCCGTGTTCGGAGGTGGTGGTTTTGCCGAGCACCACCGCTCCCTCGGCGCGCAGCCGTGTCACGAATGGGCTATCTTTGGCCGGCATCTGGCCCTTGGCGGTAAAAGAGCCCCGTTCGGTGGGTAAGCCGGCCACATCCGCCAAGTCCTTGATGGTCACCGGCACGCCGTGCAGGCGTCCAGGCGCAACACCGGCCAGCAACGCTGCCTCGGCCTGCTTGGCCTGCTCCATGGCCAGATCCGGCGCAAAAGCTGAAAACGCATTCAAGCGGGGCTCCAGCGCCTCTATACGCTCGATGACCGTTGCCGTCACTTCAACCGGCGACAACTCGCGCCGCCTGATATGTTCCACCATCTGCGTGGCGGGCATGAAACAAAGATCGGTTTTGTCCAACGGGGTAGGCTTTCAACTTGGATGGCGTGCACGCCCTTTGTGCCGCCAGCGTCGGCCTCCGCTCAGCACATGTCAACCCTGCCCGCACTCGAGGCAGGTATAAGGCTCGCTGACCCATAGCTTCAGGTCAGTTACCGGGCGCATAAGGCCGGTACAGAACCTCCGTTAGCCCGGCGCCTATAATGAGCACCGCGCCCATACCATGGTGCGTTCCGAACGGTTCGCCGGCGTACAACGATGCACTTATCACGCCTACCACCACTTCCAACATCAGAAGAACGCCAACCCGTCCTGGGTCCAGGCGGTTAACGCCGAACATCATCAGGAAGTTAGTCGGCACCAAAAGCAGGGCGGTCACGGCGACGAATGTCCATGACGATGCGCTTAAGCGCTCCAACGCAAGGCCAGAGGCCGCCGAGCCGGTGGCCGAGGCGCCTAGCGCTAAGGCGCCGATCACATAGGCGAGAAGCAAGGCGCAGAGCGCGCCGCCGGCGGCAAATGCGAGAACCTGCTCGAACGCAGCTAGCTTTACGCCCCGGTACATGACGAACGTGCCGCAGGCCCACAGGGCGCCAGAGATGAGCGCCATCCAATCGCCCGCATTGCGCGGCCAAGGCCAGCCGCCATCGCCACTTAGAATAATGGCCAATCCGCCGAAGCCGCAGATAAGAACCAGTGCTCGCGCGCGGGTGACTGGAACACCTAGAACGAAACGCATCAACAAAGTGCTCCACACCGGCGTCAGGTAAAAGAGCAAGATCGCGTTCACCACTTCGGTCAGCAATATGGCCATACCGTAAAGAGCGAAAGCCGCACCGGCCAGCAAGGCCACCTGCAAGATTTCGAGCGCGCCGGCGCGCAGCGCACGCAGACGCCAGGGTAGCACCAGCAGCAACAGTAACGCGCCAGCGGCGAAGAGGATAAATCCGGGCCAGCCGCCGGCCAGACCAGCCTTGTGCTCACCGCTTCCGGGCGAGGTCCTCGGGAACTTCGTCGCAAAGAGCATCCGTCACACGGCGAATCTCGCCTAGAAGCGGCTCCGTCAGCACGTTCGGGAATACGCAGAAGCCCCGTTCAATGAGGCTCTCACGAGCGTCGGCAGCCGCGGCGACGGACAAATCACTCACGGTAACGCTCGTTTGGCAGTTGCTGCTGGCAGATCGACATATCCCCCTTTGGCCTTCCCCCTTTGGCCGGCCCGATCCACTGCAAACAGGTTGTTCGCACTTGTGGCAGAGCGCCGTATACTCGGACAATCAAAGAAGGAGGATAGCGGCCGACAAGCAGGGATTGGAGTCCACACAGGTAGTCCGTCCAGCGAGACAAGCGAACGTCGGTGGTGGATACACGAACGCTCGTGATGGCAGTTCAACCGCTTCCTGACACCGCCCTGAAGAAGGAGTGGAAGTTGTGAAGAGCGAACACCCCCTGGGAATACCAACGGCTTCGAGCGCCGCGGTTCTCGAAGCCCACGAAGATCAAGGCCGAACTGTTTCCAGATTCGACCGCTGGTTGTTGCGCCGCGTGATGCAAGCGGCAGGCAATCCGCCTATCCATGCCGCGCTGTGGGACGACATCGATTCGTATGTGCCTGACGGACACTCGTACGGACGTATCGTTTTTCGCAACCGATCCGTGCTGCTGGGACTGATGAAAGCGCCCGAACTCGCGTTCGGCGACGCCTTCAGCGAAGGGCAGATCGATCTCGAAGGCGATCCGGTGGAATTGCTCACGCGTTGCTTCGGCACGGCCAACGACCTCGGCCCGACTGGTTTCAAACGCTCGATCTTCGGCCGCTTGCCTACGGCAGAGACCAACACGACGGCCGGCTCGAAACGCCACATCCACCATCACTACGACCTCGGCAACGACTTCTACAAGCTCTGGCTTGACGAAAAGATGGTCTACACGTGCGCGTACTACCCGCGCCCTGATGCCACTCTGGAAGAAGCCCAGATCGCCAAGATGGATCACGTTTGCCGCAAGGTTCGCCTCGAGCCGGGGCAGACGGTCGTCGAGGCGGGCTGCGGTTGGGGCTCTCTGGCGTTGCACATGGCGCGGAACTTTGGCGTCAAGGTACGAGCCTTCAACATATCCGCCGAACAGATCGCTTTCGCACGGGAACGCGCTGAACGCGAAGGACTCACGGACCAGGTCGAATTCGTTGCGGACGACTACCGCAATGTGTCAGGGACCTACGACGCCTTCGTTTCGGTCGGCATGCTCGAACACGTTGGGGCCAACCACTTTGATCAACTGGGCGAGGTTGTTCGACGCTCGTTGAAACCCGACGGGATCGGATTGATTCATTCGATCGGGCGCAATCAGGCAATGGCAGTCAACGAGTGGTTGGAAAAACGCATCTTCCCGGGCAGCTACCCGCCGAGCCTGCGCGAGATGATGTCGATTTTTGAGAACCGATTCTCCGTTCTCGACATCGAGAACATCCGCCTGCACTACGCGAAGACGCTGATCGAATGGCTCGACCGTTTCGACCGCAACGCGGACACCATCCGCACGATGTACGACGAGCCTTTCATCCGCGCCTGGCGGCTTTACCTGGGTGGCTGTGCTGCCTCATTCATTTCCGGCACCCTGCAGCTGTTCCAGGTCGTCTTCACACACGCGGCGAACAACAACGTCGCGCTGACGCGCGAACACCTGTATCCGTCCGCGGGAACGAACGACACCACTCCCACTTCCACCCACACCTGGCAGCAATTCGACTGAGCGCCACAGTGGAGTATGACGCGATCGTGATCGGCGGCGGGCCAGCTGGGGCCGCCTGCGCTGCGCGCCTGGTCGAAAACGGGGCGCGTACGCTCGTTCTCGATCGCGAGGATTTTCCTCGCCTCAAGCTTTGCGCCGGCTGGATCACGCCGGAAGTCGTCGATGATCTCGACATGAACCCCGACGACTACCCGCACCGGTTCAACACGTTTGACGAGATCGTCGCCCACGTTAAGGGGCTCACGTTCAAGCTGCGCAACCCGCAACATTCCATTCGCCGCTACGAGTTCGACAACTGGCTGTTGCAGTCGGCGGGCGCCGAAGTGATTCACCACAACGTCAAGGAAATCCAGACCGACGACACGGGCTATACGGTGGATGGCAACTGGAAAGCCCCGTATATCGTTGGGGCGGCGGGCACGCGCTGCCCGGTGTACCGGACGTTTTTTCGCCAGGTGAATCCGCGTGCAAAGGAATTGCAGGCTGCGACTTTCGAGCACGAGTTTCCATACGAGTGGAAGGATGAGCGCTGCCACCTCTGGTTCTTCGACAAGGGATTGCCGGGCTACGCCTGGTACGTGCCGAAGGCCGACGGTTACCTGAATTGCGGTATCGGTGGTATGTCGATCAAGCTCAAGGCGAAGGGCCAGGACATCAAGACGCACTGGGCGCACTTCATCGGCGTGTTGCGCAAGAAAGGGTTCATCACGGGCGACGACCTGCCTCTTGATCACGAGCCGAAGGGTTACAGCTACTTCCTTCGAGGCGGTGTCGATACCGTGCGCGTGGGTAATGCCTTCATCACGGGCGATGCAGTGGGACTCGCAACGCGAGATCTGTGCGAGGGGATTGGTCCTGCGATCCGCAGCGGGCACCGGGCGGCAGACGCGATTCTCAACGGGTCGATCTACACACTCGATGACCTGCAGACCCACAGCTCATCGTATGCACCAGTGCGCAAACTGCTCGACTTTATGTTCGTGGGTTGACCAGACCACCCGTACCGATTGCGGGGAATCCCATGAGCGAGAACGGTACCGTCACGGGTACGAGGCACGACCACATCTATCACGTCGAGGTCGATCGCTCCGACAAGATGAACGGATTTACCCCGTAGATGTTCGATGAGCTGTCGGAACCTCTCACGATCCTCGATACCGACCCGGATCTCTGGGTCGGCGTCTGGTCGTTCGCAGGGAAGCACACGATTGCGGGCCTCGGTTTGCCCCGGTTCGCCGGGTCAATGCAGTCGGGCGAGCGTGACGCTGCCAATGCTGCCGACGACCGTGTGGACGCGTTTGCCCTGCGACGTCGGTGCAGCAAACTACTCGTGGTCGCGGTCCAGAGTGTAACGTTCACGATCGGCATCGAGCATGATGCTGGCCGCCGATATCGCAATCGCCGCCGCCGACTGTCGTTTCGCACATCGAGCCCAAATGCGGACTCGCCGTCTTTGGCGGCGCATATGTTCGCTATATCCAGCGCGCCGGCCGGGGGAACGCGATGTATCACCTGTTCGGCCACCGTACGCTCGCCAATACCCGCCAAAAGGCTGAATTCTTGGTGAACACATACCCCAGAACGAAGATGAGAAACGACGAGGTCAAACGATATCAATCCCCCCCAAAGCGTTTGTAAGGCGCCCGTAGCTGTTCTGGAGCGCCGCCAGAATTAGCAACAACATCAGCGGCACCAAAAGCAGCACGAAAACAAGCGCAAAACGCATTGCCCGATTGGCCAGCCGATCGAGCCTTTGCTCAAGACTCCGGGCGGTAGCTTTGCTGATCGCGATTAGGACGAGAGTCATTACCAGAACGTATAGCACGTACCAAAGGTGATTCCACGTGGGAGTTGTCATCGGCCACCCAGATCGATCCAAGGCGGGAGAAGACAAGTCAAGTAGAACGTCCAAAATCTCCCGGGATCTATGCCATGAGCCCGTAGCTCGTAGTAACTTTAGGGGGTGATGATCACCAACATGCCGAACACGAGGGGTACAAACAGGCGGGAAAAGCGCCGGGCCAAAAACGGTCCCTGCTTGACCTTGTCATGGCGAAACACAACGCCGCCCCCAAAATGAAAAACAAGAGCCACAATCGCCAGCTACTCATCAACACCATCGGCAGCTCCATCCAGCCAACAGGCGCCTGCGGGCTCTTAGCATGCCAGCCCCATGGGCTGTAGAACATGCCAACGTGAAACAGAATCAATAAGAAGAATGCGAAGACGCGAATCCAATCAAGATCGTAACGGCGTTGATCGACTTCGATCATTTGCGCCCCCTAAGGCATGCAGTTCACGAGCCATCAATGCTTATGGAATGAGTTTGCTTTCGGATCCTTTGCGTGCCGTTTCAGGGACAACTCCCGATCCGTGATCATGGCGCTGGCGCTAGCCATTCGCGCAACTTCTTCCAGGCGCCGTTGTTCATTTCGGGCGTTACCGAAACTACGTGCGTCCCGTCGGAAATGGACTCTGGTCGGCGTGCTCCATCATCAGACGCGAAAGACACTCGAACAGATGTGCCGATGTTAAGCGTACGTAACACCCCGTTGCCCGCGCATGAGAGATGATCGTAGCGCTGCCGATCGGTTATGAACACGAGAAAGTTGGGGCGCATATCGGTCATCGGTGAACGCGTCCTCCACGGCGAATCGTACCGGCTGTCAGCGCAGACGACGTACGCGTCAATTCAGTGTCGGCGAGCGGCCGCATGAATGCGAGCGTCACCGCCTATCGCTATCGACGAACGATCGAGCGAACGATGACGATCAGCGTCAATAATAGGAACGCCAACGCGACCGGGTAGTCGATCAAGTTGGTCAACTTGGCTTCGGTCAATATGTAGGCCTGGCTGAACGACAGTTCGAGCATCGGCGTTAACACAAACCCGATGATGAACGGTACAAATGGATAACCCAGCTTGCGCATCAGGTAACCGAGTATCGCGAAGGCGACAGTTAAGCTTACTGCGAAGAAGCTCTGATCATTGAGGAATGCACCGACCAATCCGAGGAATACGAGGGCCGGTAAGATGATCGCCTTCGGTACCGACAGCACCCGCGCAAACACCGGTAATCCGAATCCACCGATAATCAGATTCACGGCATTGGCCATGACCATGGCCGCGAACATGCCGTAGATTAGCCGGCCGTGGTCGTCGAACATCCACGGACCAGGCGCAAATCCGTGGATGATGAACGCACCAACGAGCAACGCAGCCGTGACGTTGCCGGGAATTCCGAGCGCAAGTAACGGGATCAAATTGGCCCCAACCACCGCGCTGTTTGCCGCTTCGGCGCCCGCGACTCCCTCGATCGATCCCTTGCCGAATCGCTCGGGCGTCTTGGATGCGCGACGGGCGGCGCCGTAGCCAAGGAACCCGGCAATCGTCGCTCCCAATCCGGGGAGCGCACCGATACCGGTGCCGATAACGGCGGAGCGCATCAAGGTCCGCCACAGGCCGAAGAACTCGCCGAGATGAAGACGATCATCCGGCGCCCGCTCGCCCCCTTGCTAAATAGCGGTATTGCCGCCGCGTACGTGATTCTCGATCTGGATGAGAATTTCCGACACGGCGAGCATGCCGATGCCGAGCGCCATCAGGGGGATGCCGCTCTGCAGCTCAATGTGCCCGAAGTCGAGCCGCGGCATGGACATCGTCGGATCCGTGCCGATGCAGGCAAAGAAGACGCCTAGTGCCGTGGCGATCAAACCCTTGGCCACCGACCCACCGAGCAGCCCGGAAATCATCGCGAAGGCGAAAACGATGAGGCTCATGATCTCTACCGGACCGAGCTTGAGGGCGACCACGGCGATTGGCGCCGCCACGAGGATGAGCACGACGTCGCTAAATAGGTCGCCTACTACCGATGCGCCCAAGGCAGTATTCATCGCCTTCATGGGGTAGCCCTTCTTGGCCAGCGGATGGCCATCCAATGCGGTGGCCGCCGCTTCCGGCGAACCCGGGGTGTTGAGCAAAATTCCGGAGATGGAACCGCCGAAACTGCCGCCCTTGTTCACCGAGATTAAGAAGGCAAGTGCCGCCAATGGCGACATGTAGTACGTCAGGGGGATGGCAATCGCGATGGCCATCGGCGCATTCAGGCCAGGAATGGCGCCGACTGCGATACCGAGGGTTACACCGGCCAGAACGACGACGAATATCGAAACACTAAAAGCGTCTTGAATCCCAAGAAAAACCGTTTCCAAAGGCGTGGCTCTCGTTTACGGCAAGGCGAGACGCAAGCCGTGCCAGGCAAGGGTGTAGGCAGCGAGGGGCAGGACAATGGCGACGGCAATGAGCCACCCCGCGATTCGCAACGGGGGCCGCATCGCGAGCCCAATCGCGGCGATCGCCATGGCGCCGCCGATGCGAAACCCGAACCACGCGAACAATCCGACGGCGGCCGCCAGCGCCGCGACCGCCACTAGGCTGAAGAGCACCGATCGTGTATCGAAATCCACCGGCTCCGCCGCGCGGCCGAGTGCGTTGGAGAGGGCTTGGATGATCGCGAAGATTGCGATGACCACGGCCGCGACGATTGGCAATAGCACCGGCGCAATTTCGCCGTCATCGCCGGGGGCGGCCTGTTCTGGAATGACCCAAATGGCTGCTGCGGCTGCCGCCACGGCCAGGACGAGTCCAGCCGCGGTGTCTACCGTGCGCCGTGAAACCACCTCACGAGACCTATTCTTGGAGGCTCTCGACCATCTTGACGTTGGCTTCGTAGGTCGCGTTGACCGCTTTTACCAGACCTTCTGGTCCCATCTGTTCTTCGACGAACGGGAGCTTCTTCAGAATCTCGCGAACGGCCGGGCCCTTCGTGCCCTCACGAATCGCATGGACCAGCTTTGCTTTCACGTCTTCCGGCAATCCCTTCGGGGCGGCAATCATGAAGTGCGCTTCGAAGGCGATCGGATAACCGAGTTCTTTGAGGGTTGGCGCGTCTTTAGCGGACCAAAGGCGTTCGCTTCGCAGACTGGCCAATACCTTCACTTCACCTTTCCGGACTAGCTTGATGAAGGCCCCGCCGGAGAAGCCGAGGTCAGTGTGGCCGCCGAGGACGTTCTTAACGGCACCCGAACCGCCTTTAGTCGGCACGGAAGTGATGGTGACGCCTTCTTTCTTGCTCACGTACTTCGTCAGGAGTTTGTCGAACGGAGTGACCGCGGAATACGTGAGCTTGTTACCCTTTTTTGCGTAGGCGAGCATTTCTGCCCACGTATCGTAAGGGGCATCGGCACGCGCGTAGACGGCTTCCTGGGCCTTGGCAATCGACTCTATGTAGTCGAAGTCGTCCTTTGTGTAGGGCGTTTTGTCGGGCGCGAACGCGGGGTTAAAGGCAAACGTTGGGGTGACTGCCATGACCAAGGTGTAGCCGTCCGGCTTGGCCGTCTTAACTGAAGCGGCTGCTTTGCCGCCACCGGCGCCAGCCTTTACTTCCTTAACCACCGGTTGCCCGAGAATGGGCTCCATTTCCTTGGCGAGGGCGGTGGCGAGGGTGTCGGTGCCGCCACCGGCGCGAAAGCCGACAACCAGCTTGATCGGTTTTTCGGGAAACTCGGCCTGAACTGCCGCGGGCACGGACAGGCCGGCCGCCAATACGCCCATGGCGAGTGCGAATAGTTTTTTGGTTTTGCCAATCGTGGTCATCTTCTCCTCCCGTTGTGAGCGTTGGCGTCAATTTTAAGTCCGGCGGTGCGAAGCCGGCGAAGTGCAGCCCGCCCGGCGGGCCGTCAGCCTCGCCATTCTAACCCCACACCGCGCGGCATCGGGATCCCGGAGTCATTAGTCCTCAGACCGACGGACTATTCAGTAACTCGAGATCAGAGAGCGATCGCAGTTACGCATCAAGCCACGGGAATTCCAGACCCGGTCGGGCGGGGTCATTGGTTGTGGCGTTGGCTAGCGGAAGTCTGACCCAATCATGCCCGTCCGTCCCCCGTTGCGTGCATCGCGCAGATGAGAGACGACCGCGGCCAGCCGCGGAGGTTCTATGTTACAACGAAGCGCGGCGGCTCGCGCGCGGTGACGGTTTCGCACCAGGTAGTCCTAACGGCTCCGCGATCAACGATGCGACCGGTTTGGCACTACGAAGAGGAGATACGAATGGAGCTTGAATCGACAATTCAGGTGTTCGGAGTAGGGTTTGCGGGCGGTTTGCTTTTGGAGGTAATCCATTGGTACGGACTCACCCGCGACCCTAACTTTAGCGCCTATAAACGATCCGCAATCTACTGGCTCATGTCTGTTGGAATGGCGGGGGCTGGGGGTCTACTCGCGATGCTCTATTTCGGGGATCAAGCAGATGGACTGCTTGCCTTGCACGTTGGTATTTCCGCACCGCTGATCCTGCAAAAGATGGCGACCACCGCGGCAATTTCAGGTGGCAAATCGACGCAAGCGAGCATCATCAATTTCTTCCACTGGTGAACCGATGCGCGTCGCCTCGATTTCGATAGGAATCGTCGCATATCGTGATTCACATCTCGCGTCGAGTCAGATTCGCCTGCAGTTTGCTAGCGCTGATGCGATGGCGTTTCATCGTTACTTGACCTCCGCTTGGGCCGGAGAACGAGACCTGCATGTTTGTCTCACCGACGGCGAGGCAGACCGAGACGGGCTGGGTCAGGCCGTCAATGACATCGCATCGAGCGGGGATTTCGACCTCTTCGTGCTTTACCTGTCCGGACACGGCGAAACGAACGCACACGAGGGTTGGTTCTGCCTCGCGGACGCCGCCGCCGGCGAGCCGAGCCTCACGCGTTCGGAGATCGACCAGCTACTCGCTTCGGTCGATGCCGACCAGGTGCTACTCGTTGCCGACTATTGCTTTGCGGAGGCCAGTCTGGCGGGCAGCGATTTTTTTTCTGCATTGGAAGGGTGCTCCGCCCGTATTTACATTGCCTCCGCGCGTAGTACACAAAAGGCCTGGGAAGATAAGCAGCTTGGGCGATCGATTCTTTCGGACGTGCTGCTAAAGGCCATGTCGTCGGGATCCGCGCTTGCCTACCGGGACGGAACCATCGACGTCGAAGCGCGGCTCGTACCGCACCTTCGTGAACAGGTCCCGCTGGAGGCGACCGTACACAAGCGCGGCACGGTACAAGAACCGGTCATGGGTGGCACCGCTTCGAAGCCCATGTTGCTGCCAACGGTTGCCAGTCGTGACCTGCGACGCAATCTCTCGATCAGCGCCACGATTCGCCTACGGGTGCGACGAATTCTCACCGTTAGCGCCGCCGCCGTGCTCGTGATTTGGCTAATTGCGGACCTACTCTTCTATCACCTTGCCGTCGGTGCGAACGGCGCGATCCTCGTGCGGCCGGGCCTGGCTGCGTTTTACGAACTCACCCCCTTCCATTTGGGCAAGGAAATCGACACTGGATTCACCGTCCGGGATGTTTCGCCCCGTGCTCGCGATGCCGTGCGTCGCTTGAGCGAAGGCAGCGAGTACGGCTTCACGACGCGCAAAGACCGAGACGGTCTTGCCCGCTGGTTATCGATGCTCGAACCGGTTCTCGACGCGCTCTTCCGCGGCCCGGGCACAAATGCTCGCTCGGGCGGACTCGCCAACGCTAGAGAGCGAGCAACCGCCGCCCGCCTGGGAAGTGGCGTTTGTTTCGGTGGCGCGCAACGAAGGTACTCGCAGCATTGCAGACCAAGTCTATCCGACGTTACCCGCAATCGATGTCGATTGTTCGTATCCCGTGAAGCAACAACTCGACTTCTCCCTCCTCGACGTGCGCACGGGCGTGTTCGCCCGCGACCTCCAGTGGCGGGCCCTTCGAATTGAAGACGCCGACCACGCGAACGAGCTTGTCGAGCTCGTGATCGCAGTGACGTATCGTGTTGCCCATTCGGAGGACCCCGGACAACTCGCGGCGGACATCGACGCGCTTGCCGAAGCAACGTCGCGGATGCGCTCGCCACGGTGGCCGCAGTTGCCCCAACTCAGTGGTTGGTGCGAGGGAGCCCCAGCCGCGTTGGTTCGTGCACTCACTAGCCGCGGGGATTCCCGTGCCGCCGCCGAAACGGCGCTCGTGGCGTTGCTCCCATCTGCGCCCTCGCCACCCGGAGAGGATTACCCTCACGGCCAACTGGCCGCAATCGCCGGTCTTACCGCCCTCGCAAGCCGGGCTGGATTGACTCCGCGCACAGTTGAGGGAATCGTCACCTCATTCGAGAAAAGCGGCCAACCGCTCGGCCTCAACACCCCGCTCAATCGTCTGCTGTTCCAAACCGCGGCTTACCAGTCGCTACCACAACCCTTCCGCGAGCGCGTGTTCGAGCTTGTGCAGCGCAAGTCCGGGGCCGCAGACTTCGAAACCGTTGAGCGGTTCCGGTTGTTGTCGCGAAATGCGATCTACTTAACGCAGTCCGAGCAGAACACTCTACGCAAGTGGCTCGATCGGGAGGGTAACGACAATCGCACGCTCAGCCGCCTCCACGAAGCCATTGGTTATCTCGCCCGAGCCATGCCGATATCGCCGCGGGAGATAGAATGGCTCGTGGCCCGCCTATCCCCCTATAGCTGGCTTTCACCTCAATCGTTCGGTTACCGCGGAGAGTGGGTCATTAGCGCTTCGGATGGAGAGGCCGCCATTGCGCTTTCCAGAGTCAATCAAAGCCAACCTCTGGAGCCAGCGGTCATCAATCGTCTCCTGACCATAGCGGCACACCGCTCCGACCTGCCGAACCGATCTTCGATGCTGAGAGGGTTGGGCTTCGCAACCGAATCGCTCGACCAAGCGATTGTCGAAGCTCTCTCTCGCAACACGACTTCGGCGATTACACGACGGCTTTACGTCGATATCGCGGTGGCGCAACTACGCGCGATGCCAAGCGCCGAAGTTCGCCGCACCCGCGACGCTTTGCTCCAGCGTTGGCAGAAGAGTCGCGCGCCCGAATTGCGCGTAGCCGTGGGCGACATCATTGGCCGGACCATGGAACCCGGATGGCAAAACTGAATCCAGGCGGGTGGCCCTGACCGAAAGGTATTCGCGTGAGACTTCAGGGAGTGCGTCTTGCGCTCTTTGCAGGCGACAAATCCCAATGGCGTGAATCGCGAATAGTCAATTCAAACCACCCGATCCGCGCGCGCCTCGAGTAGCGCCAGGGGAGCTAGGCGGCGGTCGCATGAATTGCAAAGGCCCAGGGCTTGTGAACGAGCCCTCGCCTGACACTTTCTTGACCGCCAGTGCGGCACCGGTCGCGCTCAGCCCCGACAACCACGGGCCGCGCGCGGGCCTCGCGTTTGGCCAGGTGCCCGAGGATGGACGCCAGGTGCCCGGGGATGGACGCGATAAGCGCCGGTTCGGTGATTACCGCCAACACGTTCACTGATCCGCCACAGCGCGGGCAGATGCTGAGAGCGATGTCGAACACCCGCCGCAGCCGCTGCATCCATGTCACCGAGGCGCCTGGAGGACCTGACGTGGGCTCCTCGTCTGTGCATACCCGCGCCTTACCGCTTCGTAGGCCGCGGGCGCGTTCCCCGCGCCCACCCCGGAATGTGCGAAGGGCGCACCGTTCGTCTGCTCACCGGTATCTGCTGAGGGGCGGGATGCTCTGTGGGTGGCTCTCGCAAGCGGCCGCTGATGGGGCTGGCCGGCGCTTTGGATGTGCCCGTTTGGAGATTTTTTACCGGCTACGAGCAGGGCGGAGACTGTGCGGTTGTGAGTGCAGGCCAGGGCGTTTTAGTGGGGCGGCTCGCCAACGCAAGGCTAGAGGCCGCGCAGACCGAAGAATCGGTGGCCGAGGAGCCGCGCGCTAAGGCGCCTATAACATAGGCGAGAAGCAAAACGCAGAACGCGCCGCCGGCGCCAAAGCGCCACCCGCAGAGGGTGCCACCACCGCTGTCAGCCGCGCTGCCGACCTGGCCCTGACCAAGGTGTTAGGCGGCTCATCCAACCCGCTCGATCATGCTATAGACGTTGGCGGATACGGGATGCTAGCCAGCCACTAACTTCAATGCCTCTGGCGGCGCTTGACCATGGCCGTTCACGAGTCCCTCGAACAGGCGCACCAAGTCGATGAAAGCCATCTATTTAGCGCCGTCGAAGAACTGCGTCCATGAGCGGCCACCCGCACGGCCCGGTTATTGTCCGACCTGGTGGCCTTGATGACGCTGCCGTCGCCGCCCTGCCTGCGTTCTTCCTTGATGCGGCTCACCTCATCGAATAACGCTATGCCGGACAGTGGTTGCGCTACCACCACCGGCCAGACCCGGCGCAGCACGACTTGCGGGAGGAAGAGCTGGCGCCGTGAGAACGGCTGCGCAACCCAGCAAGGGATTGTAATCTCGACACCTATCCGAACGCCTGGGCAGTCTTTGGCCGGGCACACCGCGCTAAGTGTATTGCCGGCTCAGCACCCCACAATCGCTCACCGCTTCAAGGCCGTTCACCGGTGACATAGAGATATAAGATTCCACCTACGAACACCCATCAGCCGCCGCGCACCGGCATTCAGACCATTCGGGTCAACTCGTTCAAACGCCTGTGACAGGCGATGAAATGTTTAGGATGAGCCGCGTGAATAGGCGCGTCTTCGCGTTTGCACCGACCTTCTATCGCCACCGGACAGCGGCGGTAAAACGGGCACCCCACCGCTGTTATTTCCACCCCGCGGGCAATACCGGCTGCCATCTCCTGTTTTTGCAGGGTGTCTTCGAGCCAGCCGATGCACAGTTCGGGTACGGAGTTGATGAGTAACTGGGTATACGGATGAAACGGTGGCGCCAACACGAGGTACTTGCCGACCACTTCGACGCCGTCGTTGAAGCGCGACAGGGGTGCGAGCAGCTTGTCCGGCAATGGCATCATGCCATCTTCGTCATCACGCATTCGTATTCGGTCGATGCCGTTGCGCGGCTGGGTAGCTCCAGGTCGGACTACGCTGCGCTAATCCGACCTGCGGGTCTGCCCGCGACAGCTGCGGTCGCGCGCCGGAACCCGCGTCGGCCGGCCGTACACGACCGCCGCCGCGGTGTTCCACGGCAATCGACGGACCGGGGCGCTGTTCATCGCGCCGCGACATCGACTCCGTGGACCGCCTTCGCCGTCTCCGGCGAGATGCGTCCGGCCGCGACGTCCGCGGCCACCGCCGCCGGGTCGCGTTCGTGCGGGTCGCCGAAGCCCGCGCCGCCCGGGGTATGGAGGACGAGCCGTTCTCCGGCCGCGATGCGTTGCGTGCCCTTGCCGTTCAGTACCGCGCCCGAGGCGATCCGCACACCGCTGCGGTCGCCGTATCTTCCGCGCGAGGGGTGGATGACGCGGTCGAAGGATGCGAGCAGCTCGAAGTCCTTGCCGATGGCCGACTCGATCTCGATGACCTGGCCGAGCCCCCCGCGCCAGCGCCCGTGACCGCCGGAATCGGGCCGCATCTCCTTGCGCCAGAACACCACCGGCGACACCTGCTCGTTGATCTAGACCGGCGTGCCCCGCACTCCGCTCGGATACGCGGTGGCGGAGAGCCCGTCCTTCGACGGCCGCGCGCCGGTCCCGCCGTTGCACACCGCGGTGACCGCGAACAGCGCGCCGCTCGACTGGTTCGCGGCGCGGTCGCTCTCGCCGCGCATGGTGACGTTCCACAGGCACGCCGCGCCCTCGGCCGGCACCCGCTCGGGGACCGCCTGGATCAGCGCGCCGAGGACCACTTCAGGCAGCATCTGGCCGATGATGTGGCGCGAGCACACCAGGGCGGGGTAGGGCGCGTTGAGGACGCATCCCGCGGGCGCCGCCACCCTGAACGGTGCCAGCGATCCCCAGTTGTTCGGCACGTCGGCGGAGACGATGCACGAGAGCCCGAAGCACGTGTAGGCCGAGGTGTACGCCATCGGCACGTTGACCCCGTGGTTCGACTTCGGCGACGTGCCGTCGTAGTCGATGGTGATGCTGTCGTCGGCGATTTCGAGTCTCGCGACGAGGTCGAGGGGACGCTCGTAGCCGTCGATCCGCATCGAGCTGCGGTACTCGCCCCGCGGCAGCTTCGCGATCGCGTCGAGCACCGCGCGGCGCGCGGCGCGAGCTCTCGCAGATGTACTCGCCGCGGTCGAACTCGGTCATCATCTCCACCTGGCGTTCGCAGCCCACGTCGTTGCACGCCGCCAGCGAGTACACGTCGCCTTCGGATTCGACCGGCTGGCGCGTGTTCGCCCGGACCATGGCCATCAGGGTCTCGTTGAGCACGCCGCGGTCGGCGAGCTTGAGCATCGGGATGTAGATGCCTTTCATGTGCACGTCGGCCGCATCGGGGCCGAAGCCGATGCCGCCGATGTCGGTGAGGTGCGAGGTGCAGGAGAACAGCCCCACGAGCCGGCCCCGGTGGAAGTACGGGGTGGTCAGCACGAAATCGTTGAGAGGGCCGGTGCCCATCCAGGGGTCGTTGGTGATGTAGATGTCGCCCTCGTGCATGGTCCCCACGGGGAGGTGGCGCAGGAAGTGATCGACCGATTCCGCCATGGAGTTGACGTGGCCGGGGGTGCCGGTCACGGCTTGCGCGAGCATCCTTCCGCGGGTGTCGAATACGCCGGCGCAGAGGTCGCCCGCCTCGCTGCACGATGGGCGAGAACGCAGTGCGGAGCAACGCTTGCGCCTGCTCCTCGACGACCGCGATCAGGCGGTTCCACATGATCTGCATGCGGATGGTCTTCAGGGCGTCGGTGCTCATGTCGGTGGTCGTCGTCCCGTGTGCGAGTGTTGCATTGCACGCGGCCTGGCCGGAGATCGTTGCAGATCCGCAACGCCGGTGCATGCCGCCGCCCCGGGCGTGCGGGAAGCCCGGCCCTATGAGTCGATCAGCCACGCGAGCAGGGCGGCTGGCGCCGCGACGACTTCCGGGCCGGCGAGGTCGAGCTCGGAGCGGGTGGCGATGATCCCGCGCCAGGGGGATGCCTTCAGGGTGAGGGCATCACGGCGCCAGCTTCCATCCACGTACTTCGATTCGATGCTCACCCCGCCGAAGCCGGGACCGACGAAATCGATCTCCTTGCGGGTGCGGGTGCGGTGGTGAAGCACCCGATCGAACTCGACGTGAGCGCCGGGCCCGGCTCGCTCGCTCGCCCGCAACAGCGCCATTCCGAGCTGTTGTTGCGAGAGTCGGGGGAGATCGAAGCCGGCACTCGGTGCGAGACGCGCGTACACCGGATCGGTGAAGTAGAGCTTGGCCTGGGCGCCTAGCTTCGGCCGCAATCCGTCCTCGCGATGGCAGGGCCAAAGCACGAAGGCCTCGCGCAACTCGTCGAGCCGGTATTTGAGGGTCGTTTGCGAGACGCCGATATCGTTGGCCATGGATGCGACGTTGACCGGCGCGCAGAGTCCGGCGGCAAGCCGGCGCAGAAGATCCGTCGTCTGAGCGCGCGACCAGCTCGCGCGGCTGAAGGCATCTCCATGAATGACGTCGGCCAGGCTCGCCCGGAGGGACTCGGCTTCTTCGCGCGACGCGACATGGCTCGCCACCGCGCTCGGAAACCCGCCGACTCGCAGGTAAGTCTCCCAGCCCCGGATCATGACGTCCAGCCAGGGTGCCAGCCGCTGTCCGGCTTCAGCGAGTCGTGCCGAGGTCAGAGCATCGATGCCGAGCGGTTCCGTGTTCTCGGGCGGCGGCTCCGCGGAACTCAGGCGCAGGAACGACCGGAATCCAATCGGGAGCAGCACCCGGTCCGAATCCACAGCTCCGCCGCGCCGCCCGGCGAGCGCCTTCGTCGCCGCGGTCAGGTCCGCGGCCGACGAGCCGGTCAGTACGACCGTATCGGTCCGGAAGCGGGTGTCGTTGTCGCGCAGCCACTTGATTCGCTCCGGCCAGCCGTCGGTGATTCCGGTGATCTCGTCGAAGAACCAGAACCGCCGGACACCCTCCGGCATCAGCGACCCGGCGGCGTCGATCAACATTCCAAGGTCGCGGCTGCGCAGGCCATCCACGGCCATGTGCGCGATGCGGCGCGGTTCGATTCCACCGGCGATCAGGTTCCTGATCGCGAGCTTGACCTCGACGGTCTTGCCCACGCGCCGGGGGCCACGCAGCATGTAGAGGCTACCGGGCGTCAAGTTCGACAGAACCCCCGCCTGGTAGCGGAACGGGGCGTCGCCAGCGTCGCGAAGGTCGGGATCGCGCGCCGGCCATCGCTGCGGGTCGCGCCACCAGCGGTTGGTGGCGATCAGCGATTGTTGTGCTTCGCCTCGCTTCATCGCGATCGGTTTCCTTGGCGCGGTGGCGATCCGTGGTTCGTATCGCAGAAAGCATACATTCTGATTCAAATGAAAGAGAAAATGTATACATTTTTCTTTATGAAGTGAGGAAATTGTATGCTTGAGTGTTTGATGTCCTGGTGTCGAAGACTCGGAGCGTGCGCTGACGACTACGCCATCAACACCCGCGAATCACGGAGGTCAACCGATCATCGGTCTCGCGCAGATTGTCGGGAGTGCTGGACCACGGTGGTGCTTTCCTGTCGTGGCCGATCCTCCCGGGCGCAGAGAGGTGGAACTCGGCGATGGTGTTCGTTTGGTCCTCATGGGACAATTGAGACCCTCGATTCGTGCCGAACGGTTGCGGCGCAACGAGTCCATTCGTGGGGCGTTGCGCGAACGCTGTCGAGCCAACGGTGTCACTCCTTCGACCGGAGCACCAACCAGGGCCGCATCGCTGGAATCCATGTGAGGCGAAATCTCCATCTCCATCAGCATCGGACGCCAAGCGATGGGCACTGACCTGCGCCGGGTACGACATTCGTCTGCTGGACCGAACACGTTCGGTCGCCTGTTCGCGACAGCAACGGGTTCTTGTCCGCACGAGTATCAAGCGCGACTCGCCTGTGGCGAGCGCCATTCGCGCGGCTACGATGATTGGCTGAGCGACAGTAGCGCGTGTGAATCGACGCTCATCGAGATCCCCACGGGCTTTGGCAAGACCAGCGCGGTCGTGCTGGCTTGGCTATGGAACCGCGTCCTGAAGCTTCGAGATGACTGGCCGCGTCGTCTCGTCTATTGCCTTCCCATGCGATCCCTCGTCGAACAGACCTTCCGGAACACGCGCCAATGGCTGGAGAGCCTGGAGCTTTCGGATGAAGTCGGCCTTCATGCGCTCATGGGAGGCGAAGATGCCGGCGAATGGGATAGCCACCCGGAGCGGAACGCGGTGATCGTCGGCACGCAGGACATGCTCCTCTCCCGAGGCCTCAACCGTGGGTACGGGATGAGCCGGTATCGCTGGCCGATGCACTTTGGGCTGTTGAACAACGATTGCCTGTGGGTCATGGACGAAGTGCAGTTGATGGGCTCCGGACTCTGGACGTCGGCGCAACTGGACTGGATGAGGACTGATCGCTTCAGAAGCCTGAAACCCTGCTTTACGTGGTGGATGAGCGCAACGATGCGGCCGACGTTTCTCGATACGCCTGATCGCAGGAAAGCGGAGTTGCCCGCCCCGAGGCGCGTCCTCTTGGGTGAGTGCGACCAGACACACGAGATTCTTCAGGCACATCGTCCATGCGGGCTATGGAAACCGTCAGCCTCGACGCGAACCACGCGCAAGAAAAAGCCCACCGGCGAGAAGCTGTCGACATTCGCACAGACCCTGGCGGAGGCGGTAATCGATGAGCATCGAGAGGCGAGCTTGTGCCTTGTCGTCTGCAACACCGTCTCGGTCGCGCAGCAGGTATACGCAGCGCTCAGCAACGCCTGCACCGGTACCTCTGACGTCGTTCTTCTGACATCGCGTTTTCGGGCGAAAGATCGCGCAGTTCATCAAGACAAGCTTCTCGCCTTCGAAGCATCGCGCAAACGCACCGTGACCGACGGTATCGTCTCGATTGCAGGACTCATTTGCGTGTCTACACAAGTGGTCGAAGCGGGAGTCGATATATCCGCGCGGCGGCTGTGGTCGGAAATCGCCCCTTGGCCATCGACCGTTCAGCGTCTTGGTCGCCTGAATCGGGATGGTCGCCTGAACGAAGACGCCCACGCCTGGTTCTGGGAAGGTCCGGAGAAGCCGAAGCAAAGCGCACGGTTCATCGGTCCCTATGAGGCCGGCGCGGTGAAGCTCGGGCGCAAGCTCATCAACGAGCTGAGCAAAGAGTGCGAATCCGATGAAACGGTATCTGCGAGGGACGCCTTGGCGAGGTTGAGCGCCCGGGACGAAATCAAAGGCTTGATCGAGAAGGCACTGACACCCGCGCAGGAACCGTGTCCGAGGGCCATTGATGTGCACGGGCTCTTTTCGACGGAAGCGGATGTCTTCGGCGGCTTTACCGATGTAAGCCCATTCGTTCGCAATCAGGACAAGAACGCTGACGTGATCGTCTTCTGGCGGAAGTGGCGCTCAGGCGCCGAGTTGCGACGCTCGGAAGGATTGACCGGTCCGGCGTTCACCCGTGACGAAGGATGCGCGGTGGCCATCGGCCGATTGCGCGGGTTTCTGGAGCAGAAGAGCGCGAAGAAGAGGAACGCATGGATTTGGGATGACAGGCGTGAGGCATGGGAGCAGGTTCGCGCTGCGGAGGATATCCGTCCCGGCATGTTGGTGATGCTGCGGCGCGATGACGGGGGCTACTCCCGCGAACTGGGCTGGACGGGAAGCGGGAGCGACAAGCTCGATGATGCGCCGCCGCCCGGTGAACCGCACGAACGGTTCGAGGATGACCGATACAGCGAGAGCGGATTCTGGGTCACCTTGAGGGATCATCTGAAGGACACCGAGCGGGAGGCGGCGCGCATCGTCCAGGCGATGAACCTGGACAGCGATATCGGCTCGGCAGTCGTTCATGCGTCGTCGGAGCACGATATCGGCAAGGCCCTGCCCCAGTGGCAGAACGCATTGCCGAAGCGGCCACCGCAAGAGGGCGGCGCCTGGGCAAAAGCGCCGTACCAACTCGCGGTGATCGCGGATGCTTCTACGGCAGCGCGGGAGACCGAAGCCACTCTGCGGAAGCGGGATCTGCGGTATTGCCGAGCCGGATCGGTGCAACAGGAGGACGGTCGGATCAAATTCATGTGGCACACGGATGCAAGCGTGTCTTCCGCGGCCCTCGAATGCATCCGTGCAACGCCCAGCGTCAAGCGCGCATGGAATGTTCCTTTCCGGCCCGGCCTGCGCCATGAGGCGGCGACGGCCCTGGCGCTGTGGCACCGCTACTATCGAGGCGGGAGCAACGAATTCACTGCTCTGTCGATCTATCTCTGCGCTGCACACCACGGCAAGGTGCGGACGGTTCTCACGTCACGAACCCCCACCGGCGAGGACGTGTGCGGGGTGAGCAAGACCACGGCCTCGCTGCCGTGGAACGAGATGCCATTGGACTTCTCATGCGCGGTCGATGGCGCCTCCGGCGACTTCTCCGAAGACGGGTCGGAGTTCATCTTCGCAGCACCGGGCTGGACCGGGCTCGTCGCCGACCTGCTCGGTGCGTGGGAACCGGACGCGATACCCGGTGTCAGTGGCGCGGTGCCGGAAGGCGAACCGCGCAATCTCGGGCCGTTCGCGCTGGCGTATCTCGAAACGCTGGTGCGTTGCGCCGATGAACAAGCCAGCAAGACACCCAGCATGAAGCGAGAAATAGAATCGCCGTGAACATTCTTCCTGTCGTACCACTCAACGGATTGAGAGCGGATTCGCTCGGTACTTACCTCGCATCGCTCGGGCTGTTCTCGCTTATTGCCCGGCAATGGCCGCGGGTCAGGGCAGTTTGGAAGAATGCCAGCTTCTGCCTCGTTGGTGGTCCCGCCACGCTGGAACAAACCGTCGAGTTCGTGAGCGAGATTGGCCAAGAAAACACCTGGACCCAATACGAGAAACCCTGGGACAAGGCAAAGAAGGCGGATGTAGGGAAGAAGACATCGACACAGACGACGCTTTGGCGTGCCCTGGAAGCGGAGGAACGACTACTGCCTGCCTTCGGAGCGCACTTGGCACTTGACGGCCGGGTAAGGATGAACCCTCTGCTCGGTACTGGAGGAAATGCCGGGAAGCGAGATTTCGCAAAGGGCTGGCAGGACGCGGTCCAGATCATCCAGAAGCCACCGCAGAAGCAAGGTCGTGAAGTGCTCGACAACGACCTCAAAGCCTTTCTGGTGGGCGGAGCCTGTACATACCTGAGTTCCTTTCAGGCCGGATCGTGGTTCGGTGCGGCTAATAAAATTTACAATCACGGCAACCCGAGCGCTCCGCCCGACTCGTCACGTGGCAAGAAGCAACCCTTTCGAGAGGGAGAAATCACACCCTGGGCGATGGCGCTGGCGTGTGAAGGCTTGTCCTATTTCGCTGGCGCTCCTTCCCGGCAACTCGGCAGCCGCCGGCAACCCAAGGGTGCTTTTCCGTTCGTTACCGCAGCAATAGCACCACGAGGTGCCGGTGAAGCCGGCGGCATCGAGGCAGAAATCTGGGCACCGATCTGGGACCGGCCAATGACGGAGCCTGAGCTGAGATCACTGTTCCTGCGCGGAAGAGCCGAGATTGGCGGCAAGGGCGCAGTTTCCTCCGCAGCATTCGCGGCCGTAGTAGTAGGCCGAGGGGTCGATGCCGGTGTAGTGGAGTTCCGAAGGTTCCTGCTTCTGCATACGACCAGCGCACAGACGTTCGAATCCCGCTTGGCGACTGTTGTGCCGGTCCCGAAGACGAGCCCGGACGATGCAACCACGAGAGCAATTCGTACGATTGTCGCACTTCGCGATGTACTGCCATCGGATCGGAGGGCCGGCCAGCGATGGCGGTTCTCCGGTTTGCGCGGCCCGCTCGAGCAGACGCTGATCGATTTCGCCGCCGCACGGCCGGGCGAAGGTCGCACCGAGCAAGCTTGGGCGCTGGTGGATGAAATGACTGAAGCGCTCGTCAAGGTCGATAGGAACCGGACTTTTCGCAGCCACAGCGTTCGATTTCGGCTGTTGCCGGGCGAGTGGGCAGCAAAGTTGTTCCAGGACACACCGCCAGACCGGGAAGCCCGTTTGGCGCTGGCAATGTCCTCGCTGGCGCAAGCACCGAGTTCTCCGCAGTTCATCGCGTACCGTATCGGCGCGCGGAAGAGACCGGGTGGAGCGCACTGGGAGTTTCCCGAGTCCCCGCCCGCCCGCCGAATCTGGAGCGATGCCGAGTTGACCGAGAACCTGGGTGCGATGGCGCAAAGGCGTGTCATGGAGGCATTGCGGAAAGCAGTCTCGCGGCCTCCATTCGACGCCACGATGCGAGTGGCGCTTGATGACATGCACGCGTGGTTGTCCGGTGAGGTAGATGAAGGGCGAATGCGTCTCTGGCTGGATCGCCTCTGCGTGTTCGACTGGAGAGGTGAGGCAAATTACAGGGCTGCTGGGGAACTACGGGGCCGCTTCACCGGCCCTCGACCGGCCGTTGACGGTGCGTTGGCGCTCTACGCCCTGTTCCGACCGCTTGTGAGCGATTGGCTGTTCCGTCGAGTCCTCCGCAACAGCGACATTCAAGCCGAGCAGATATCGACCTGTGCTCGTCTTGACCGCGTCATCGCGATGCTGCGGCGTGGCGACGTGAGCGCTGCTGCGGATGTAGCGCTGGAAGCATACCGCTCCGCGGGCGTAGCACTTGCTGATTTCAATACTCTCCCTGCCGGACCTGATCCGGCACGCCTGCTGGCCGCTTTGATCATCCCGGTTCGTGACGAACAGGTGCTTGCTGTTTTCCGGCGTTGGCGTTCGCCGGCCGAACCCAGCACAGAATGAGGAAAACACCCATGACCGACCGCTCGCTAAATCCGGCCACGCTACTGAGCAGCACGGATCTTCGTCTGACGCTGCACGCGAGTCTCAAGCCGGCTGCAGGCTTGGACCGATTCCAACCGGCGGGTTTTCCCGAGATCGGACACGTCATTTACGATGCGCCGCGTGCCTGTAACCGTGTGCAGAAGGTCTGCATCGTGGACAGTGCGGCCAGCATGGCGAATCATCTGGAGACCGTGTGCTTGGCGAGCGAGCATTCACTGGAACTGGCGGATGAACTTGCCGGCATGCCCTATGTCGAGTGCCGGACGGATAGCGGATGGCCGAACGTAGCGGATGACGACAAGAGGCCGGAGCAACTCGTTGCCACGACGCTTTCGGAAGGGCACCGGTTGGCCTCGACCTACTTCCTTGACGGGGTACTCGTCAGTGATGGCAAGCCGGGAGACGAGAAGTTTGGCACCGTGCTCCGTAATAAATTCGGGATCGCTGACCTCGGCAAGAAGTCCCATCCGCTGCCGGAACAGTGGTGGACGGTCTTCACGACGATCTTCGGTTACGACCCAAACTCGCTCGTTCACGGGGTGCTCTTTCCCGCTATGGGGATCAAGCTGCCGAGAATGCTGACGGCGCATCTCGAAGCGTTTGACGCCGCCCGGGTGCGCAGCTCCGGTGTCAAGTTCGACAAGCTCGGCAAAACGTCGTCGGGGCAACCGATCTTTTCCGTTGACGAGGAGACGGCCAGTGAAATCATCGCCACCTTCGTCATCGACCTGGCGTTGCTTCGGTCATTTGGCCGGGAAGACCGCGGCCTGAACAGTGCGCAGAAGGAGTTCCTTCTCACTCTCGCGCTGTGGAAAATCGAGCGTCTCCTGCGAGGTCCGTTCCGCTATAGAAGCAACTGCGACCTCGAGCTTGACAAACTACTTATTCGCGGCTGCGACGAACCCGCCGCGCTGCCTGCCGTCGATATCAAGGCGGCTATCGAGGGGGCGGAATTCAGAGACCCGCCCGTGACGACGGTCTACTGGCCGGCAGAGGAGCTGTTTCGTACCGGTGCCGACGAACGAGATGAAGGCACCGACTCCGACGAAGAACAAGACACCTAACCTGACGGGCGTTTCGATGCGAGTCGTCCTTCGACAGACATTCCCTCTTGGGCGGTTCCACGCGAATCCATGGCGCGTGTTTCCATTCGAGGACCCTCATGGGGAATGGCCGCCCAGTCCTTGGCGGTTGCTTCGTGCGATTCTCGCGAGATCGCATCAATTGGAGCGGGAACGTGACGTCCAGTGTCAAGCGTGGCGTGATGCGTTGGTCGGGGCGTTCTGCACGAGCTCGTTCAGTTGGCACCTGCCGCCGTTCAGTTGGCGTGGCCCGGGACTGCGGCAATACCAACCGGCAACATTCGAGTGGGACCCTCCCGGGCGCACGAAGAAGGTAAAGGGCCAGCCTGTGAGCATCCCGGGCGAGAGAACTTACAGGTCTACCCTGGTACAGGACAATTTCTGGGTGGTGGGCAGTTCGAAGGCGGTCTCGGATACGGGCATCGTATGGTGGATTGTGGAAGGCGATGCATGGTCGAAAGAGCACTTCGGCTTGCTCGATGCCTGCTTGGAGCGGATGACCTATTTCGGACGTGCGGAGGCGATCACTGAAATTCAGCGCGTCGAGAAGCTGCCGAACGACACGGACATCAACTGTGTACTGGAGCAAATGCCCTCGTCGGGTTCCGTTCCGGTGCTTGTCCCAACGGTGGATGCCACTCCGGTGCAGGTTCAGGCGGTCACGGACGATCCTTCGATTGTGAACTCGACCGTACCTCCTGGCGCTCGTTGGCTGCACGCCAAGCGCCCCGTCAAGCCGCTGGCGAAGTTGCCACGTCCAAGGCCGCGGATACGGAAACCGGCGCGCCTCGTTCAGTTTGCCATCGGTACCCGGGTCAGCCCACCACCCAATTCCATCGTCGTCATGACGCAACGCTTTCGGGGACGTGTCATCCGGGAATTTCTTGAGGGAAGCTGGCAACGCGCAAATGCGGCACAGCGGGAAGCCGCGCGTCTTCTCTCCGGCAAGGAGGCCGACGGATCACCCTTGCGGGATCATCGGCATTCACATGCCCGATTCGGGATTCTCTTCGACCAGGAGACAGGCAAGGCGGCGAGATTGCTGGTTTGGCGTGAACAACCATTCACTGACGAAGAACAACGTGCCATCTTGAATGCGGGCGAACAGGAACTCCCGCTCTCATTCGCCAAAGCCGGAGTACGGGACCCGTGGACCATACGACTCGTACCTCTGGATTGGCAAGAACCGCCGCCGGCCGGCTTCGGAGACCAAGCCCGTGGTCGCTGGAAAACCGTCACGCCCTACGTTCCACCGCGTCACGTGTACGATCGTAAAGGTCGGACAAAGCCCGGGGAATCACCGGAGGAGCAACTTTGCCTCGAACTCGCTCGGCAGGGATACGATACGACTGATGTGACGATCAGGGTGGACGATCAATCCGCGGAGTGGACGCGGGTGCATAGACCACGACGTCATCAAGATGAGCCCACGAACACCGAGAGGCGCGGCTACCAGGCATCGCTCACCTTCGCCACGCCGGTCCGCGGCCCCATTTCGCTCGGCCACTCGTCGCACTTTGGTCTCGGGTTGTTCGCTGCCCTGGACGACGAATAGTTCAGTCACCGGAATATTCGCACAAGAGGACGGAACATGCCGACTGCTGCGCCGGTTCCGAACTGGGGATGAAGTTCGTGACGGCGATCCTCGTCGGTTTGAGGCGCAGCCTCGCCAGGTACCCGCCACCTCGGCGCCTGTGACAGAATCGATCGCGCACCGGCAGGACAACTCGGAGCGCAGCGATGGATGACGCCACCGAGGTGAAGACCCGGGACATCGACCCGCGGCTCTTCGATCTGTACGACGAGTAGGGTGAAAGCCGCACCGGTCAGCAAGGCCACCTGCAAGATTTCGAGCGCGTCGGCGCGCAGCGCACGCAGACGCCAGGGCAGACAGCAACAATAACGCGCCAGCGGCGCAGCCGCTTTCAACTCGATAAACAATCCAACTAGGCGCTCATAAGCTTCCTTCAATGTGCGCTTGTCTCGGTGTCAATGAGTGAGAACTCACTTCTTTTGACGGCTGTGCTCCGTTAACCGCCCGACGCTGCTTACCAACAACGGCCGGCTCGTTATCGCCTCATGATGTTGGCTCGCAATGGCGAGGCGAACGGATGAATTCCACCCGTCACACACCAACGCTGTCATGCACGCCATCGATTGACAGCGTTTGAACGGTTGTGGGGCATAGCCACCCCATCCCCATTGATTCTTCAACTCATCGAGAGGATTCTCACAATCACCTCGGTCCCGATAGTGATGGAATCACTCCCCCCATCACTGCATCGGTCGCTGACCCATACCGAGTCCTCATCAACCCTAATAGCTTCGGGCTCTTCCAAGAACGTGAACGCTTGCGGTTCGCCGGCTCGGTGATAGTCCACGCCAAGCATAGATGGGTCGCTCGATACGCGCTTTCGCACCCACACCACTCGCCGCGCTTTACCCATCCCCGTAGGGGTACTTGGTCAGGGAAGAGCTGGCGCCGTGAGAACGGCTGCGCACCCCAGCAAGGGATTGTAATCCCGACACCTACCCGAACGCCCGGGCAGTCTTTGGCCGGGCACACCGCGCTCAGCGTATTGCCGGCTAGGCACCCCACAATCGCTCATCGCTTCAAGGCCGTTCACCGGTGACATAGCAGATATAAGATTCCGCCTACGAACACCTATCAGCCGCCGCGCACCGGCATTCAGACCATTTGTGCCAACTCGTCCAAACGCCTGTGGCAGGCGATGAAATGTTTGGGATGGGCCTCATGAATAGGCGCGTCTTCGCGTTCGCACCGACCTTCTATAGCCACCGGACAACGGCGGTAAAACGGGCACCCCACCGCTGTTATTTCCACCCCGCGGGCAATACCGGCTGCCATCTCCTGCTTGTGCAGGGTGTCTTCGAGCCAGCCGATGCGCAACTCGGGCACGGAGTGGATGAGTAGCTGGGTATACGGATGAAACGGTGGCGCCAACACATCGTCTACCGGCCCTTGCTCCACCACCCGGCCCGCATAAAGCACTACGATGCGATCGGCGAAGGAGGCCACCGTGGAGAGATCATGGCTGATAAAAACAAATGAAACACCGGTCTTCTCGCGTAGAGTCTTGAGCAGGCGAATCACGCCAGCACCGACGATGCTATCTAGCGCCGAGGTCACTTCGTCGCACAGCAACACTTCCGGATCGGCGGCAAGTGCCCGCGCTAGGTTGATACGCTGCTTCTGTCCGCCGGAAAGCTCATGAGGATAGCGGTCGATGAAGCCGACCGGCAGTTCCACCAAGCGCAGCAAGTCGGCAATGCGCTGGCGTTTGGCAGTGCCGGTGATGGCGCCATAGAATTGCAGCGGCCGGCCCAGGATTTCCGCGATGCGCTGCTTCGGATTGAGCGCCGTGTCTGCCATCTGAAAGACGAACTGCACTTTGCGTAAGTGGTCCAGCGAGCGGTTGTTCAAGCTGTGCTCGAGCACCTCTGCATCCAATTCGATGCGGCCCTTGGCGGCCGGCAACAGGCCGGCCATCACTCTGGCCAAGGTCGATTTGCCACAACCCGATTCACCGATCACGCCCACCGCGTGGCCGCGCTCTATATCCACCGAAATCTTGCGCAACACAGTGATTGCCGGATCGCCATTGCTCACCTTGCCGTAACCGGCAGTGACGTTGTCTACCCGCAGCCGCGGGTGTTCGGTGAGGTGTGAATCGTCGGTGGTATCGCCCTGTCCGGCGGCGGGGGTAGGCCGCACCGCCGCCATCAGGCGCCGGGTGTAGTCGTGGGCCGGGTGGTGAACAATCTGCTCGGCGCTGCCCATCTCCTGGATCTCACCGCCGTACAGCACCACTATCTCGTCGGCGATCTGCGCCACCACGGCCAGATCATGGGTCACATAGATAGCCGCCGAACCCTCTTCACGGATCACTTTCTTGAACGCCTTCAAGACTTCGATCTGAGTGGTGACATCCAGCGCCGTAGTGGGCTCATCTAGCACCAACAAGTCCGGTTTGCCGACCAGTGCCATCGCCGCCATCAAACGTTGTAACTGCCCGCCCGATACTTGGTGCGGGTACCGCCGCCCCAACCGCTCGGGGGCGGGTAGCTCAAGGGCGCGGTAAAGCTCCACCGCCCTGGCATCGGCTTGCGCCTGGCTGAGGACGCCGTGGAGCACGGTGGACTCGGTCACCTGTTCACCGATGGTGATGGCTGGATTGAATGTGGCCGCGGCGCTTTGCGCCAGATAAGCCACATGCTTGCCACGCAGGTTGCGCCATTCGAGCGGCTCCATGGCCAACATGTTTTTTCCGTGCAGACGGATCTCGCCGCTGGCAAATTCCAATCCCGGTTTGGTATAAGCCAAGGCGGCCAGGGCGATCGTGGTCTTGCCGGAGCCGGATTCACCGATCAGCGCGCACACTCTGCCCGGCTCGATAGCGAAACTCACGTCTTTGACGATGGCGATGGGGCTGCCGTCTTCGCCGCGCGCCTGAATGTTTAGATTATCGACTTCTAGTAATGCCATCAGACCATCTTCTTGGCCAGGCTGCCGCCGGCGGCGGCGGAGATGTCGTCAACGATAAGATTGATGGAAATCGTGAACGACGCGATGGCGAGCGCAGGCCAGATAGCCGCGTAAGAACCGTAGCCTAGACCCTGCAAGTTCTGCCGCACCATGGAGCCCCAATCCGCCGTCGGCGGCTGCACCCCTAGACCGAGGAAGCTCAAGCTGGAGATAAACAGGACGACGAACACCAGGCGCAAACCGAAGTCGGTGGCCAACGGCATCGCCGCGTTGGGTAACACCTCACGGCGGATGATCCATCCGATACCCTCGCCACGCGCCCGCGCCGCCTCGACGAAGTCCTGCACCATGATGTCTTGGCCCAACGCCCGGGCGATACGGAACACGCTACTGGCATAAATAACGCCGGCGGTGCCTATAAGAATGGGTATAGAAGAGCCCAGGGCGGCGATAACGATGAGGCCTAGCATGATGGTCGGCAAGGAGAGAATGGCGTCGTTAACACGGCTCATGCCCATGTCCGTCCAACCGCCTTTCACCGCTGCCGCGATACCGGCGGTGATGCCGATGAGGTAGGCGAGAACGGTGGCGGCGAAGGCGATGCCTATAGTGGTCCTGGCGCCCCACATGATCCGCGACAAGGTATCGCGGCCCAGGTAATCGGAGCCTAGCCAGGTAATGGCGTAGTCCTCATCGTCCACGAACTCGAACTGCTCAGGATCATAGTCGGAGCAGTAGATGCCGGACGGCTCGCCTTCATTGGCGCACGCCACATATTTGAGATAGGAAGGCAGATAGCTGTCGTCGGCGATGAAATCCGCCTCATGATAGGGCGCGATCCAAGGCCCTGCACAGGCGATGAGGGCCCAAAAAGCGACGATGGTCACCGCAATTTTACCGGTCCAGGACAGCTTGAGGCCCCGTTTAGGCGGCGCATCCGGCAGTTCCGCGAATTTGTCGTAAGCGTCGGTGACGCCTTTTTCCCCGGCCGTCATCGCATGGTTTGTGTCAGCCATGATGGCTCCCTTACTTCGGATGCCGCAAACGCGGGTTGGAGAGAATCGATGCGATGTCGGCCAGCAAGATCAAGACCACATAGGTGCCACAGAAAATCATGCCGCAGGCTTGCACCAGGGGCAGATCGCGGGTCTGCACTCCGTCAACCATGAGCTTCGCCAATCCCGGGTAGGCGAAGATAGTCTCGACGATAACGACGCCGCTCACCAGATAAGCAAGATTCAGCGCAATAACGTTGACGATGGGGCCGATCGCATTGAAGAAAGCGTGGCGCAATATGATGCGCCGCCGCGGTATGCCTTTGAGGATAGCCATCTCGATATAAGGCGAACTCATCACGTTCAAGATGCCCGCGCGCGTCATGCGAATCATCTGCGCCGCCACCACGATGACGAGCGTCAAGATCGGCATCGCCAGCGCCCGCATAAGCTGCCAAAACGATTCGGTGCCGCTCATATAAGCGATCGCCGGCAACAGATTCCATTGCACCGCGAGGAACAGAACCAGAAAGGTCGCGATGAAGAACTCCGGCACGGAGACGAGGCTCAAGGTGCCGAAGGTCAAGACGCGGTCTACCCAAGTCCCCGGGTACATGGCGGCGATGAGCCCGAGGACTACAGACAGCGGTACGGCGATGAGCGCGACTATAGCGCCCAACAATAAGGTGTTCGCAAGCCGTTCGCCGATGAGGCTGCTAATGGTTGCGCCGCCAGCCTTGGAGATCCCCAGATCCCCCGTGGCCATGTCGCCCAGCCACTCGAAGTAACGCACTGGCGCGGGTTTGTCCAAGCCGAGCTCGGCCCTGAGTGTGGCTAAGTTTTCAGGGGTAGCCGACTGCCCCAATATGATCTGCGCCACATCGCCAGGCAGGATTTCCGTACCGGCGAATACGAGCACCGACACTACCCAAAGAGTAGCGCAACCGATCGCGATGCGGCGCAGTACCATCTCGCGCATGCGCTGTTTCCCCCTCGCTGTATACACGCCCTACAGGGATCACCCCATAGGGACAGCTTTGGCCGCTCGGTGTGAGAACCCCACTACTCGCCGGTGCAATGGGTAACGTAAACACACGCGTTTTACCCGCTGCCCGTACCGCTATATGTTCAATAGGAAGGCTTTGGTCGGGTGGCGGCTGTGGCAATCAAGAGCGTTTGGTCCGAGGGTGATCCTGGACCGAACGCAGATCATACGAGCAGCCTTGAGAATTAAGCTTTCCAGGCAAACTCCGGCCACTCGGCACCGCCTAGCGCGCCTAGCGGTACGGCCGGAATACCGTGAATATCCGCGGCTACCGCGTCCACGTAGTTGCGGTGCATGGGGATCACCATGCCAGAACCATCGTGGGCCAGGCGCTGTAGTTCGCAGTACATCTCGTGGCGCTTGGCCTCATCGGTAACGCCGCGCACCTCTTTCAAGATCTTGCCGAAGCGCTCGTTCTTCCAGAACGTGTCATTCCAGGGCGCATCCGGGGCGAACGCCAAAGTGAGCATGACGTTGGCGGTAGGACGCATGTTCCAGGTAACCACGTTCATGGGGGTCTTCATCCACACCGCGCCCCAGTAACCATCGTTCGGCACTTTCTTGATCTTGAGGTCAAGACCGATCTTCTGCGCGTCACGCTGCACCATCAGACACATATCGGTGATCCCTGGCGCTACCTCGGCTACGTGCAACTCGGCGCTGCTGATGCCGGACTTCTTCAGGTGGAACTTGGCCTGGTCCGGATCATGGTCGCGCACCGGTAGCTCTTTGCAAAAGTCGGGGCCGTAAGCGACGTTGATCGGATGATCATTGCCCACCGTACCGTGTTTCTTGAGGATGGATTTGACCATCCGCTTACGGCGTGGCAGGTGCTTCATCGCCATCACGAAGTCTTGATTGTTACCGGGTGATGAATTGAGCAGGCAGCAGATACCCACATAGGCACCGGACGGTACCGAACTCACCTTGGCGGCCGGGTTCTTCTCGACCTGTTTGATGGCTTTGGGGTCTAGCGCTTGCATGAGCTGGATGTCGCCGGACAGCAGCGCGTTGGTACGCGCCACCGAGTCGGTGATAGCGAAGATTTCGATCGCATCGAAGTTGCCGCCTTCCCGCCAGTAGTCGTCGTTGCGCACGTGAACGGAGCGTACACCCGGCTTGAATTCCTTCAGGCGGTACGGGCCGCTACCCACCGGCGCCTGGAAGTCTTTGGTGTCTTTTTTGAGGACCTTGAAATGGAAGGTCGCGAGCACCGCCGGCAAGTCGGCATTGGGCGCATCCATGATCGCTTTAACGGTGTGGCTGTCGATCTTCTTCCATTCTTTAACGCCGGCAACCAATGTCTTCGCCTTGGACTTTGAGCCGTCCATGGTGTGGCGGTTCATGGTCCAGATCACGTCATCCGCCGTCAGCGCGGAGCCGTCGTGGAACTTGACGCCTTGTTTCAGCTTGAAGGTCCACTGCGTCACCGCTTTGTTGGCACTGAATTCTTCCGCTAACTCCGGCTGCGGTACGATGCTGTCGCGAAATTGAGTCAGCGAATTGTAAATGGCGCGACCGCGAGAGTAGTCGATGGTGGATGTGAACAGTTGCGGATCCAAAGTATCCGATGGGCCGTGCAGATCGGAAGCAAAACGCACGCTGCCGCCTTTCTTGGGCGTAGCGGCGACGGCTTGGCCAGCTTGGGTGAACAGACTGCCACCCGCGGCGGCACCGATACCGATGGCGCCCAACACGGTCAGCATGTCACGGCGCGAGATACCGTTTTTCACTGCATCCACGATCATTTTCTTGTCGTTGGCATCGATATCGCTCAGCGTCAACTCGTCACGAATCGGCTCTTTACTCATACGGATTTACTCCAGGAATGAACTCGTCTTATTGCTGTGCCCGCCCGCTTTTCCGAGTCCGGGTGGGCACAGCGCTGCGGCGGGCATCATAGCAGCAGAACCCAAGTATTTGGCCGCTCGGTGTGAGAACCCCACTACTTGCCGGTGCAATGGGTAACGTAAACACACGCGTTTTACCCGCTGCCCGTACCGCTATATGTTCAATAGGAAGGCTTTGGTCGGGTGGCGGCTGTGGCAATCAAGAGCGTTTGGTCCGAGGGTGATCCTGGACCGAACGCAGATCATACGAGCAGCCTTGAGAATTAAGCTTTCCAGGCAAACTCCGGCCACTCGGCACCGCCTAGCGCGCCTAGCGGTACGGCCGGAATACCGTGAATATCCGCGGCTACCGCGTCCACGTAGTTGCGGTGCATGGGGATCACCATGCCAGAACCATCGTGGGCCAGGCGCTGTAGTTCGCAGTACATCTCGTGGCGCTTGGCCTCATCGGTAACGCCGCGCACCTCTTTCAAGATCTTGCCGAAGCGCTCGTTCTTCCAGAACGTGTCATTCCAGGGCGCATCCGGGGCGAACGCCAAAGTGAGCATGACGTTGGCGGTAGGACGCATGTTCCAGGTAACCACGTTCATGGGGGTCTTCATCCACACCGCGCCCCAGTAACCATCGTTCGGCACTTTCTTGATCTTGAGGTCAAGACCGATCTTCTGCGCGTCACGCTGCACCATCAGACACATATCGGTGATCCCTGGCGCTACCTCGGCTACGTGCAACTCGGCGCTGCTGATGCCGGACTTCTTCAGGTGGAACTTGGCCTGGTCCGGATCATGGTCGCGCACCGGTAGCTCTTTGCAAAAGTCGGGGCCGTAAGCGACGTTGATCGGATGATCATTGCCCACCGTACCGTGTTTCTTGAGGATGGATTTGACCATCCGCTTACGGCGTGGCAGGTGCTTCATCGCCATCACGAAGTCTTGATTGTTACCGGGTGATGAATTGAGCAGGCAGCAGATACCCACATAGGCACCGGACGGTACCGAACTCACCTTGGCGGCCGGGTTCTTCTCGACCTGTTTGATGGCTTTGGGGTCTAGCGCTTGCATGAGCTGGATGTCGCCGGACAGCAGCGCGTTGGTACGCGCCACCGAGTCGGTGATAGCGAAGATTTCGATCGCATCGAAGTTGCCGCCTTCCCGCCAGTAGTCGTCGTTGCGCACGTGAACGGAGCGTACACCCGGCTTGAATTCCTTCAGGCGGTACGGGCCGCTACCCACCGGCGCCTGGAAGTCTTTGGTGTCTTTTTTGAGGACCTTGAAATGGAAGGTCGCGAGCACCGCCGGCAAGTCGGCATTGGGCGCATCCATGATCGCTTTAACGGTGTGGCTGTCGATCTTCTTCCATTCTTTAACGCCGGCAACCAATGTCTTCGCCTTGGACTTTGAGCCGTCCATGGTGTGGCGGTTCATGGTCCAGATCACGTCATCCGCCGTCAGCGCGGAGCCGTCGTGGAACTTGACGCCTTGTTTCAGCTTGAAGGTCCACTGCGTCACCGCTTTGTTGGCACTGAATTCTTCCGCTAACTCCGGCTGCGGTACGATGCTGTCGCGAAATTGAGTCAGCGAATTGTAAATGGCGCGACCGCGAGAGTAGTCGATGGTGGATGTGAACAGTTGCGGATCCAAAGTATCCGATGGGCCGTGCAGATCGGAAGCAAAACGCACGCTGCCGCCTTTCTTGGGCGTAGCGGCGACGGCTTGGCCAGCTTGGGTGAACAGACTGCCACCCGCGGCGGCACCGATACCGATGGCGCCCAACACGGTCAGCATGTCACGGCGCGAGATACCGTTTTTCACTGCATCCATGATCATTTTCTTGTCGTTGGCATCGATATCGCTCAGCGTCAACTCGTCACGAGTCGGCTCTTTACTCATACTAGATTTACTCCAGGAATGAACTCGTCTTATCGCTGTGCCCGCCCGCTTTTCTGAATCCGGGTGGTCACACCGCTGCGGCGGGCATCGTAGCAGCAGAGCCCGAATATCTGGACAACCCCGTCAAAAAACAGCTAATTACCGGCGACAGACGGCAGTTGGAAAACAACATGGCGCCCGTCATAGGCCCGTCATAGGCATTCAGAGAAAGCTTTTTTGCGCTACTTTGGAGTCCCGTTAAAGGCGGAGAAGTAAGTCATGGCTATAGCCGCAAAATCCATACTCGTCATCGTCGATGTACAAAACGACTTCTGCCCCGGCGGCGCGCTGGAAGTTCCAAATGGCGATCGGGTAGTACCCATTGTCAATGCGCTAAGCGGCAAATTCGCCGAGCACATCCTGACCCAGGACTGGCACCCACCGGGGCATAGCTCATTTGCCTCGACTCATCAGGGCCGGGCTGCATTCGAGACCATTACGCTCAGTTACGGCGAGCAAGTGTTGTGGCCCGATCACTGCGTTCAAGGCACGCCGGGCGCCGCTTTTCATGCCGAGCTCCGAACCGATGGCGCCTCGCTCATCGTCCGCAAAGGATTCAGGGCGCATATCGATTCCTATTCGGCGTTTTATGAAAACGATCAAAAAACGCCCACGGGTTTCACCGGATATCTGCGAAGCCGTGGCTTCGAGCATCTCTACATAGCCGGGCTGGCGACCGATTTTTGTGTGGCTTTCAGCGCTCTTGATGCCCGCAGAGAAGGGTTTGGCGTGACGGTGATAGAAGATGCTTGTGCCGCCATCGATCGGCAGGGCAGTCTTGCCGCGGCATGGGACAACATGGGCCTAGCCGGGGTGCAGCGCGCGCATAGTCGAACTTTGCTAGGGAGCCACGCCCTATAACACACGCCCTATAACACCTGTGAGACACCAACGTAGCGGGCGAGTGGCGCCGGCTCGGCGGCCAGTTGCTCCGGCGTACTGCTCTTGGCGATGCGCCCGTTCTCTATGAAGACCACGCGATCGGCTACGCGCAAGGCGACATCGAGCTTCTGCTCCACCAGCACCATAGCCACGCCTGCGGCTTTGAGGCGTTGCACCGTGTTTATCACCCGCTGCACCATGGCCGGCATCAACCCCTCTGCCGGCTCATCCAAGAGCAGCACTTTGGGTTGGGTGCTGAGCGCTCTTGCCATGGCCACCATTTGTTGTTGTCCGCCGCTCAACTCGGCGGCGGGCCGTTCCAGCAGCGCCTCCAGGGCCGGAAACAGAGCCAGCACATTGGTGTTCAATACCTTGGCACGCCGCTCGGTTGATCCACCACGTACGGCGCGCCCCAGCGCTAAATTCTCACGCACCGTCAGCGCACCGAACAGGCGCCGGCCTTGGGGTACATAGGCCAGCCCGTAACCCGGTACGCGATGCGCCGGCAGCTTGGCGATCTCCGCCCCGTCCACGCGGATGCTGCCGGCTTTGACCTCCACCAATCCCATGGCGGCTTTGAGCGTAGTGGTTTTACCGGCGCCATTGCGGCCCAGCAAGGCCACTGTTTCACCGGCGCTTACCTCCAGCGACACGCTGCGAAGCACCTGAACGGGCCCGTAAAACGCGTCGATGGCGTTGAGGGTCAACATGACGGTACCGCGCCAGTACCCAAATAAGCGGCCTGCACCCGCTCATTCGCTTCGATCTGCGCCGGCTCGCCCTCGGCGATGATCCGGCCTCGGTCCATGACGGTAATGCGCGTGGACAGGTTCAGCACTACCGTCATGTTGTGCTCGATCAGCAGCACGGTAGCCCGCTGGGCGACCTTGCGGATGCACTCGCACATGGCGGCGATGTCCGCCTCCGCCAGTCCCTGGGTGGGCTCGTCCAGTATGAGTAAACCGGGTTCCAAGGCGAGCGCCATGGCCACTTCCAGCAAGCGTTGATGCCCATAGGGCAAAGCCGCCGCCTTGGCCTTCGCGTAACCCTCCAGTCCTAGTGCTGTCAGCGCCTGCCGGGCGCGGTTTTCCAACAAAAGCCGGTTACCGAACACTCGCTCCCACCCGCGCAAGTGACGCCGCTGGGCCGCCAGCATCACGTTGTCGAGCACAGTCAAACCGCCGAACACACTGGTCACTTGAAAGGTGTAGACAATGCCGCGGGCCACCCTGGTCCACGGCCGTTCCCTGGAGATATCTTCGCCGAGGAACTCGATCCGGCCGCCAGTCGCGCGCAAGCGCCCGCAGATCATCGAGACCAGGGTGGTTTTGCCGGCGCCGTTAGGGCCGATGAGGGCGTGTATATCGCCTCTGTTGACGGTCAGATCCACATCATCCACGGCCTGGATACCGCCGAAAGCATGGCTCAAGCCCTGCGTTTGTAATAACGGTCCCTGTGATGATGGCTCTTGTAATAACGGTGGATTCACGGCAGCCATGGCAGGAATTTGCCTCTAACGAAGCCCAAGATGCCTTGCGGAAAGAACAAAACCAGTGCCAGTAACACAAGGCCCACAACAAAAAGATAAGCGTAAGTGATGCTGCTGGTCAGATCGATGAGGTAATACATCAAACCGGTGCCCAGCAGCGGGCCAAGGGTGGTGCCGGCGCCCCCTAACAAGGACCATAACAGTGGCGAAATGGAGTGCAGCGTGGCGGCGAAAGACGCTCCTACATAGGAAAATACCAGAGCATAAGCGCCACCGGCCGCACCGGCTAAAACAGCTGAAAATACCAGCGCTGCCAGTTTGTACGCATAGGTGTTGTAACCGAGCAGCCGGGCCCGGTCCTCGTTTTCGCGAATGGCCACCAGCACCCGGCCAAAGGGCGAGCGCACCACGGCTAAGCAGAGCAGCAAAGCAACAGTAAAAGCGGCCAAGGCCAAATTGTATTTCACCGCCGGCTGCGCCCAATACGCAGGCAGATGTTTAGCCAACGTAAAACCCTGATCGCCAAGGGTGACCGTATTGCAATAAAGGATCGTGAGATAAGTGGCTTGGCCGAACATCATGGTCACGATCAAAAACGATACGCCACGGGTACGCAGGGCAAATGAGCCGAAGATAAGTGCGTAAAGTGCCGCCCCGGCGATACCGAAAACGAATGCGGCGGCGGCGCTGAACTCCCAGTAATACACGCTCAAACCCGTGGCATACATGCCGGCGGCGAAGAACATCGCGTGGCCCAGGCTCATCAAGCCGGTGTAGCCGAGGAGCAGGTTGTAACCCATGGCGTAGACCGCCAGCAGCATGATGCGGGCGGCATTGGTGTGGTGATAGTCCGGCAACACCCACTGCGCGCCGGCAAGCACCGCCAACACCGCGATATGCAAGATAAGCGCTTTATCTCGCACGGCGCGCGCCCTATCGCTGCTGCCCGTCTGTAGGCGAACCCACTCTTGGCGCGCTCATCAGTGGACCTCCTTGCCAAACAAGCCTTGGGGCCGTACCACCAACACTAGAGCCACTAAAACGGTGGCGAGGATCTTGGCCAAGGTGGGGGAGAAAAACACCGAGATCACACCATCGCTGAGGCCGATGATAAAAGCGGCCAATACGGTACCGCGAAGACTGCCCAAGCCGCCGATAATGACCACGGCGAAAGACAGCAGCAGAGGATCCAAACCCATCAAATAGTGAGCCTGCTGCAGCGGCACGATCAGTACCCCGGCGATGGCGGCCAGGATGGCGCCAACAGCAAACACGAGGGCATAAACCTGGCGCACCGGCACGCCGTGGGCCTGCGCCATTTCAAAATCTTGTTGCGTCGCCCGCATATAGAGCCCGAGCTTGGTCCGGCTCATCACCAGCCAGGTGGTGATGAGCACTGCGATAGAGGCGCCGATCACTACCAACTTGTAGCCGGAATAACCGAACCAGGGAAACACCACGCGGAAATAAACCGGCGCCGCCACCGGCCGGGCGTCCGGTCCGTAGAGCGAAAGCGCCGCCTGCTGCAAAATGTAGAGCAAGCCGATGGTGGCGACGATGGTGCTTTCCGGGTGATAAGCGATGCGCCTTAAGATCAACCAATCCGTCAGCAGGGCGAGGCTGCCCACCACCAGCGCCGCCACCAGCAATCCGGCGATGAATCCGCTGAGCGGATCATCTTCGAAGCGGGCGGAGGCAAACCAGGCGAACACAGCGCCCAGCATATAAAACTCGCCGTGGGCCACGTTGACGATGCGCATGACCCCGAAAACCAGCGACAGCCCGAGTGCTGTGACCGCCAGCACACAGGCGGTCACAGTGCCCTCCAGCAGCGCTAGGAACAGATGTGGGCCGAAGTTCACAAAGCTTGCTGGGTGTAGTCCGCCTCGGCCAAGTATTGACTGTCCTCAATGGAGGTGCGGTGCACCACTGTCAGCTTGCCACCGTCCACCCTGGAGATGAACTGCTGGCCGAAGCACTGGTGTAGCGCACCGTCGAACTCCTTGTAACCTTGCGGATGACCGATGCCTTCGTTGAAGCCGCGAAAGCCCTCCAGCGTCTCGATAAGCGCGGCTACGTCCCTGGGCGTGCGGGTTATATAACCGCTTTGCTCCACCGCTTGTTTGATGGCGTACAGCGTCTCCCAGCAGCCGAACATGTGGGAGTTGGTGGAAACATCCCTGGGATCTTCGGCGCTGGCCCCCTCGGCGTTCAAGCCCACCGCGTCCCGGTAGTGGCGCGCGTACGGCGTGTCGTAAC
>JAAHTH010000270.1_pt1 | contig 49178 bp, 64 predicted proteins | sample 6116091 | NCBI WGS metagenome assembly JAAHTH01 (sample SAMN13939990, study PRJNA603662) | sponge metagenome | isolation source: marine sponge | host: Mycale hentscheli | place: New Zealand | collected 2006 | reverse complement strand
ACAACCTATCTTTTAGAAAAAAATACAACAGATCTTATAAAAAGTCTGTGCAAATTTTATTTTTTGTACGTGTGTCACAAAAAAAGTGAATCATCATAGTACACTTTCTTACTTAATTACAATCATTAAGAAAATTAACAACAGTATTATATACATAGCTATAGCAACAACTATACAGATCATAATGACAAAATACACTCTCTTATGTTCTCTTATAGTCTCTTATAGGCTTCTTATGTATTAAATAGAATTAGATTAACCGCAAATACCTAAATTAATAACCATGAAATCAATAGAAGAGTACAAAGCACACTGGGACAACTTTAACCAAGATCTTTACATTGAATACCTAATCAAAAAACAACAACATGAAAAAGATAATTAACAAAGTATACAATACCGTCAATGAATATGACGTAGAAATTCTAGCAGTACTTATAACAAGTTTATTTATAATGACATTTGCTTATGTTATCATATACACAATTAAGACTGCATTTTAATAACCATATAAATCTATAACAATGAAAACAATAATACCATATCTAATAGCCTCATTAGGATTAGGCTTGTTTATGAGTTTACTAACTGGGATCAGTATAGTAACCTTTTTAATATTCACATTATTTTGGGCAGGCATGCTTACACCAATGATAACAATGAAGGAATCATGAAATATGTCTTTAACTTCATTCTTAAACTATTCTATGTAATCGTGTTACCAACCGTTGCATCGTTAGTCTGCTTTCATATCGTATCTAGTCATGAACTGGGTACATATGAAATGTCAGGTTTGTTTACACTATTAGTAAGTATCTATATAGCTGCTTTCGTTCTTAATAGTAAAATCAAATCTGTAAAACTTCTACCTAATTTTAAAACAGAACTTGTAATATCGTTATCAATGGGCCTACTTATTCATGAAGGTGAGATAATAATATTAGTTCCATTTCTTATAATGAGAGTAAAACCTGTAACCAGGATACGTAAAACAACTTATTATAATTAAGATCCGGACGTTTGTAAGTGTACGTAGAAACTTATCGTGCTAATAAAGGATTGTAGTCATGAATACAATAGAGCGTAATAACATAACCAGAAATAATGAAGTAGGCTGCCTTGGTCTACTTTTTTAACTTAAAACCTAAAACCATGAACATAGAAATTTTAAATGCAACACCATTCGTAAAATATAAAAGAGAAATGGGCTTGCTATCACATTACTACAGTAAAACAGGAGAAATATTATTTATGCACTCTACTGGAGATACAGAAATAATAAATGAATCTGATGTAGTTACACCACTAGAAGCGGAAATAGAAGCTGAATTATTAACCAATGATAACTTGAGATCAATAGCCAGAGATGCTGGATACATATTCGTAAGAGATTACTATACTGTATATCTTAATTATTGTAAATCTTATTCGTAATGAAAAAATGGATTAACATACCAAATATTATAGTAGCTGGATGGTTTGTTGTAATAACAACCTTAGCAATACTAATGACATCATGCTCAACACAGCATGAATGTATGGCATATGGCAATAAAAATGTGCAATATGCTGCCAACAAACATTACAAGTAATTAATATACTAATACATTACTTGAATACAATAGTCAGACATACCATGTTTGGTTAGGTAAAGTGGAAGAAAAAGAGGTGGGCTCTTATTATTAATCCTGCCTCTTTTTATTTAATAATACATTATGACAAGAATTTATAAAGAAACCCAAATTAACATACTATCTGAGTTAATGGCTAAAAGCAACATTAATGATCCTAATAAGAATGCAATACTTAATGCACTTGTAGATAACTTAGATACTGATACTAAACAATTTATTATTGATAGAATATTTAGTAAGTCAGATTATATACCAGTAACAAAGAACTGTTACTTTAAAATACATAAAGATAATGCTTCTATACAACAGCATAGGAATGCAGAGTATATGGAAGACATCATGAATGATATTGGTTTAATGGAAGATGATTATGTCTTCGGTCAAGTTGTTAGTTCAAAAAACTGGACTGATGAATTTGTCACACATTATAATCAATTTAGCACAGAACTATTTTATCATGACAAGAAAAATAAAATCAAAAGATATGGTCTTGTTTTATCAATAAATGATATTTTAGTAATTGAAAAAAACACAATACCTCACTTTAAAATAATAGAAGATGGCAGCTTACATATCCAAGGCATTACTTGAAAAAGAGTATAATGAACATAAATCAGGACTAAACATAGTTTCAATTGGAATGCCTTACACAACATTTGGAAAGATGATGAATGAAAAATATAGATTTAAAGATAAAGAACTTAATGAGCTTAGTTTACAAGATTCATTTAATCACATAAAACTTCATCATACTAAAAAAACATGAAACAATTTGGAATAGTTAACAAAGATATAATTACAGACCCAGAACTATCAGTTCAAGCAAAAGGACTTTACAGTTTATTATGTTGTTACTGCAACAGTAGTAGAAGATGTTATCCATCTATTAGTACATTAGCAGACTACAGTAATAAAAGTGTAAGATCCATAAGTCAATATATAAAAGAGTTAAAATCTAAAGGATATATTACTAAATCTGGACATTATTATTTTGTTAAATAGTTATAGCTATATAACTACTATTTATTTTTCTTTGAAGTCTTTTTGAGCTATAAATTCTAATTTATATTATGTAATTTTAGTTCATGATTTACCAATTATCTGATGGTCGTATAGTTGAGCTCTCTGTAGAGACATTTTTAGAACTTACTGATGAAGAAATTCATGAGTTAATTGGTCTAAGTTCTGTCTATACTAAAAATGTAGCAAGTCCTTTCTATGCACCATACAATCAAGGTAAAAAAACAAGCATTAAAGAAGAATTACCGGATGAATCAGAAATAGAATTACCTGATTTAGATCCTCAAATATTAATGGATGATAATTACTTTCATCCTGATGATGAATAATTTATAATAAAACAAAGGAAAAAGGGGCTCTAGGGCCTCTTTTTTTATATATACTAACCACTAAAAACCAACATTATGTTATCAAAAGAACAAAAACAACAATTAGAAACACAAAAAAATATAGAATTACTTAAGAAAAGAGAAGAAAGATACATGTTTTATGGTATTTATGAAGAATACACTAAAACAAGAGAGTTGGTACAAGTAATTGATTATACAAAACTAAACCCACATCAACATTTTTTATTTAAAAGAGTGTTACACGGTTTAAATATGTATACAAAACAAGAAGTTAATACTATGCACAGGGATAAGAAAAGAAGAATTATTAAAGTGTGGAAGCGTGGTCAAGCTGTTATCAATAAATGGAAACAGATAATTTCTAACAAAAAAATAAATCACTATCTTTATAAGACTTTTGGTGAAAATAGAAACGCAAAAGCATTATTAGAGATATCAGAGACAGACTATTTACCAGATTATACTAGTAGAGTTTCACTAAAAGATTTAGGAGTAAAGTATGAAGACCTTATTCTTATGTTTATGAAAGAGAAACTATTACCAAATAATTATTTTGAATTAAAAAATGAGTATCAAAAAGGTATCAAAAAAAATGTCTAAAATAAATTCTGAGTATTCTAAGCTAAGAAAAGAATTTTTACAAAATCATCCAATGTGCCATGCAAAGATCCATAAGTGTTCTTTGCGGGCAACGGATGTACATCATAAAAAAGGACGTGGCATTCATCATCTTGATGTAAGCACCTGGTTACCAGTGTGTAGAAGTTGTCACATGTGGATAGAAGTTCATCCACTTGAAGCAAGTGAACTTGGTTTTTCAGAATCTAAAATAAACTAATTATGAAATCAAAAGATAAAAATAAACATTGCCATTATTCAGGATTACCGTCACCATTAGCCTATGAAAAAAATGATACAGACTATGATGGTATGGGTGATCAAGGAAGAGTACCAGGTAACTGGAATAAAAGTGAATGGCAAGGACGTACAAGAAGTAATGTAGAATTTTCTACTGGTGTTGCAGGTATAAGTATTATAGCATTTATATTACTATTATTATATGCAGCAACAGTAAGTGGTCAATCTTATTATAAACATGAATCAAGTACACCAACTGCTGATTTATGGAAAAACTCTAGTACTACTAAACAACAAAAGTTTAAACCTCAATCTTATTTATATTTAAATAATCATAGGATGCAAATAGTAATGTTACCTGTTAACAGACAAATATATAATTTTTATAACCCAACAGTTTACAGATTTACACCAAATAATAATATATACTATGTTCCTAATACTAACTTAATTAACTATGGATATTATTTACAGAGATGATATACAGAAAAAAGCATTAGATATTGCCTATATAAACAGTAGATGTGGTTTAGGTATATCTATGGGTGTTGGTAAAACAAGGATTGGACTACAACATATGATGAAATTCTACAATTCTTTGTCAGAATTTCTTGTTGTAGCACCAAAAAGATCTATATTTCAAGCCTGGCTTGATGAAATAGAAAAGCTTAATTATCACGTTCTTATACCACATATTACTTTTAGTACTTATTTATCATTAAATAAACAGGATCCAAAAAAATATGATTGTGTTTACTTAGATGAGTGTCATAGTTTAAAATATACTCACTTAGAGTTTCTTAAAAATTATAATGATAGAATATTAGGTTTAACAGGAACACCACCAGCATATAAAAAAAGTGAGAAGTATAATATGGTAGAAAAGTTTTGCCCAATAATGTATACATTTTCCGTTGATGATGCTGCAGAAGGTAATATTCTTAATGATTATAAAATATACATACACCATCTTAGATTAAGTAAAGAAAAAAACGTAAAGAAAAAAGGAAAGAATAATGGTGTGTGGTATACAAGTGAACTTAATGACTACAACTACAATTGTGATAGAGTTATTCTTAAAAATGATAGATTATCTAAAATTATGAGAATGAAGTCTATGATGGAATATCCAACAAAAGAAAAATATGCAAAAACTTTAATAAAATTAGCATCAGATAAGAAGAAAGTAATTGTGTTTGCTAATACAACAAAACAAGCAGATAGATTATGTACATATAGTTTTCATTCTAAAAATATGGACTCTGCAGATAATCTAGAATACTTTTCAGATGGTAGAATTAATAAGTTATCCTGTGTGTTACAATTATCAGAAGGTGTTACAATACCAAATCTTACAACTGGTATAATAATGCATGCTTATGGTAACAATAGAACATCAGCACAACGTATAGGTAGGCTATTAAGGCTAAATCCAACAATGACAGCTAATTGTCATATACTATGTTATGCAGATACTATTGATCAAAGATGGGTAACTAATGCTGTTAAAGATTTTTCTATTGATAAAATTTATCATGTGCCTGTTATAAACGGCAAACCTGGATCACCAGTTAAGCAAGAAGGTTTGTATAGTAATTGGCCTAAATTTAAATAATGAAGATAGATATTAAAACTTTAAATAAAATACAAAAAGAAGTAGGTGAATTCCAAATTGGTGCAGAAGCACATATTAAAAAATGGAATGATGAACGCCAACTTGTAACAAGCACATTGTCCCTTAGATTTGGATATTGGCAAATAATTGATACTGATAAACTTGTATCTATATTGCCAAAATATGTTAAATTAGTGGAAGAACTGGTTGATGAAGATGAATTTGGTAAACCACTAGTTTATTACAAACTAATAGAAAATAGGAAATTAGAATGATTGATACTGTATTTAAAAAGACTTATGTGTTATTATCTTGGGAAGAATCTCAAGTTTATATAAGAAAGAAATGGTTCTATAAAGAAGCCATAAGACATAATGATTCCTTTTTTGTACCAATAAAATATATTTATAATGTACAAAAAGGATATAAAATTGAACCAAATGGGTAAAATGAAAGAATTATTTATGGAAACTAGGATGCATCACTATGAAGGTGATAATGATCCACATATACAGGAATTGGCTAATCAATCAATTGAGGAATTTATTTCTCATATGGAAGATGTACCTTGTCCTAACTGTTTTAAACTAGGTTTAATCCGCAATAAAGATGAAGGAAGATGTGAGTATTGTGCTCAAGAATTTATTTTTATTGATCAAACAATAAGATTTAAATGATTATAATATCAGATCCAGGTGATGAACAACCAGGTACACACGTGTATTCAAAAAAATGATAGTTATGTTTGAAAATATAGATATAAGTCAATCTGAACCTACAAAATGGAGTGAACCAGATACAACATTAGAAAATATAATTTTTAACTATATATATACAGAAGATATGAAACCTTATATATTTCCGCATGAAAGATAATATATTTTTAAAGCTCTCTGTTAAAGATGGAGAGCTTGATTTTCCTGCAAAAATTAATAAAACTAGATTAAATACATTTTTAAAGTCTTTACCTAATGGTGCAAGATTAGAAATGTTTATAAGTGCATCTGATGACAATGGTACAAATGCACAGTTAGCAAGATTACATGCAATGATAAGAGAAATTGCAAATGATCTAGGTTATACTTTTCAAGAAATAAAATTAATGGTCAAAAGAGAAACAGGCTTATGTTTTATGAAAAATAAAACAGAATACTGTAAGTCTTTTGCAGATTGTGATAAAAATGAATTAAACTTATGTATTCAAGAATGTGTAAGACTTGGTGATTTTAATGGGATACAATTAAGATAATTCTTGTGGATCGTAGATTTTCATAATTTCTTTTGCAAGACCTTCTGCTCCTGTTACATCACCTTTTTCTACTTGCTTAGACCAATCTTGAAGTAATTTTGAATCAATCATTTTCTTTTCATCAATAATATAACCTTCTTTTTCAGCTTCAAATGATAATATATTAATAAGCATGAATAAAGTAAAAAGCTTTCTTGTTTCATGGTCCCACTCTTGGGCCAGTTCTTGTTGTTTTTTACTATCTTCAAGTTTTATATATTCATCAAAGTTTTGAAATATACTAGTTGCAGAACCAGGTTCTTTTTCATTAATTTGAAGTATTAACTCTACATATATTTCATGTAGGCCATGTAAAAAACTTAAATGAATTTTAGGAGTAACAGTTTTAGTATAGTCAAACCTTTTCATTGGTACTTGCTCTAGTGTATCTTTTGTTGCTTTTTCTTTCTTTGACATAATATAAATTTATATAAAAATAATGAATAAAATTAATATAGACATAAATAACATTAAAAAAAAATTTAAAAACAGATTATTAGATACAGGCTGGGAAGATGTTTTCCATCCTTTTATAGATAGTGATCTATTTCAAGAAATTATATACAAACTAAAAGCTGAAGTTGAGGATGAACGCAGATTTACTCCTAAACTTAATTTTATATTTAGAGCTTTTGAAACTTGCCCATTAGATAAATTAAAAGTTATTATAATTGGTCAAGATCCTTATCCACAACTTGGAGTTGCTGATGGAATATCTTTTAGCTGTTCTTTTACTAATAAAGAACAACCATCTCTTAAATATATATTTAATGAATTAGGAAATCAATATCCAGAAATCAAAAGAGATCCTGATTTAGAAAGATGGTCAGAACAAGGCGTACTTATGCTTAATACTGCATATACAGTACAAATTGGTAAAATTGGTAGTCACTATGATTTATGGAAACCTTTTACTCATCATGTATTACAATACATAAATAGAATAAAAAAAGAAATGCCAGTTGCGTTATTAGGTAAAAAAGCTGAAGAATGGCAGATAAGACTTGATAATCAGAACATTATGAAAGTACCTCATCCAGCATCTGCAGCGTATAGAGGAGGAAATTGGGACTCCAAAAATTTATTTATAAACATTAATGATGCACTAAAAGCTCAAGGTAAAACTTTAATATCTTGGTAATTTTTTGTACATTTATAAACATTATTAGAGATGAGAAAAAAAGATGAATTTGAGATTATAGAAAATGAAATACATAAGTTTAAGAGTAAGATAAAAACTAAATATAAACAAGAAGTTTATGTTATAATCAGAAATTATATACACTTAGATTCATTATATGATTGTGTGCTTATGTCATGCAATGAGAATGATAATCAAATATATGATATATTAAAAAATAAAGGTGTATCATCTAGGACAACGCTTGTTTGTAATTATATACATAGTTTTTATCATATTGCAAATAAACTAGGTTTTCCAAAATTAAGGATTGGAAAGTTTATGGGTAAAACTCATGCTACTGTTATAAACGGTATAAAAAAAGCACAGAATAGACTTGATTTAGAAGATGATGATGATTTTTTATTTATATATGATAGCATTAAACAAAAAGTAAATATATATGTGGGAACTATTTCAGAAGATACTTAATTATAAATTAACTCCTAATCAATGTTGGATATTATTTTCTTTTAAAGAAGGTGTGTCTCCAAATATGATTAATGAAGATGATATAAATGATTTAATTAAAGAAGGTTATTTAGATAATGATAATAATATTACAGTAGATGGTGATATGCTAATTACTGTATTAGATGGTTATTTTAAAACTCAAAAAAGTAAAACAACCAAAAATTTATTAGGTAAATCTGGAGCACTTAATGTAGATCAATATAGAAAGATTTTTCCAGCAGGTAAACTACCTTCAGGAGTTCCGTCTAGAAATAATGTAAAAATTCTTACAGAAAATTTTAGATGGTTCTTTAGTGAATATGATTATACCTGGGAAGAAATAATGTCAGCAACTAAAATGTATGTTAATGAGTATAGAGATAACAACTATATGTACATGCAGAATAGTCAATACTTTGTATCAAAACAAGATAAGCATAGAGTAAAAAGATCACAACTAGCTGATTATTGTGATATGATACGTGAAGGTATAGAACCTGATGATAAACATTTTGAGGAAAAAGTAGTATGAAATCAATTAACATTAAAAAAAAAGATAGATTACATGGAAATGATTTTTTAAGGATTGGTAAAGAATATCAATCTATTAATGATTGGATAAGAAATGATTCAGAAAAATTATTTAAAACATTAAATGATAGAAAAATTTATCTTGAATATAAAAGTTATAAAGATTTATTAGAAAAAGTAATATGAAAAAATATAAGTTTAATGAACTAAGTGATGAAGATAAAAAAGCAATATATGATTACTGCAAGGTTGAAGACCTTATGGGTCAAGAGCTTGTCATTCTAAATTCATATAAATTAAAAGAGCTAAAAGAAAATGAGTAAAAAATCAGAACCATCATGGGAAGGTCAATATGCTGCATTTAATGAAGCATTAAAATATATGTACAAAAGACAAACCGGTGAGGAAAAGTCAATATATACACCATGGCCAAAATTTAATGATGCTACTACTGATGGTTTAGAGTGGAATACTCTTACTGTTATGGGTGGTAGACCTGGTTCAGGTAAAACTCTAATAAAAGATCAAATTATAAGAGAATCTTTTGAGCTTAATCCAAATGATGATTTTAGAGTATTAGAATTTCAATTTGAGATGGTAGGTAGAACATCTGCCATTAGAGAGTTTAGTTCTATTACTGGTAAAACATATAAACAGTTATGTTCTGCTGGAAGCGTATTAAGTCCTGATATTATCACTGAATGTCATGACTATGCTAAAGGTAGGGTTAAGTATCCTGTTGATATTGTAAGTACACCAATGACTGTAAATCAAATGCGTGAGCAAGTTGATATGTATATGAATGAACACAAAGGTGCAAAAACAATAATAACATTAGATCATACTATACTAGTTAAAAGAGCACCTTATCAAAATAATAGATTAGATATGTTATTTGAACTTGGTGAATTTTTTACACAGGTTAAACGTGAGTATCCATGTTTGTTTATAGCTTTATCACAACTCAATAGAAATATTGATAATCCAGATAGAGCTGTAGATGGTAAATATGGTAATTATGTTTTAGAATCAGATATTTTTGGTTCAGATGCTATGCTGCAACATGCTGATACTTTAATTGGTATTAACCGCCCAGCTAAACAAAAGATAAAATATTATGGTCCTGATAGATATGTAATTGAAAATGATAGAACTTTGGTTTTACATTTTCTTAAGGCAAGAAACGGTGACGCAAGAATGAGTTTTTTCAAAGCTGAATTTGAAAAGATGGAAATCTCTGAAATGCAGACTCCACCTCAACAACAAAGAAGATAAAATGATAACAACAACAAAAGTAAAAAAAATGAGCCCTGAAGAAAGAAAAACAAAAGTTAATGATTTAAGAAAGCAGCATGATTCTCTTCAATCAGATGATTTATATATACCTAAGATGGCTTATAGACCATCAGGTAAAGATGAATTGTATATTTCATTCTTTCCAAGTGAGTTACAAAAAAATAAAGATATATATACAGAGTTCGTTAGTATTGAGTATGATTCAGAAGATCCTAAGAGAACATTATATTTATGGAAACATAATCCTAATTGGAAAGAAGACTATGAATTAGTTGTATCTAATTCTGGTTTTGAAAGACATATAATTCCTGTTTCTGATTTAAAAATTATTAGTGATATTAATACTAAGAAAAAAGAAGAACAGATAATTAAATTAGATGAGCTGGCTAATCTACCAAATCCAGATGATAAAAATCAAATGGAAGTATATTTAAGTAGAATTGCAAATGCTCTTGAGAATATACATGAACAATTAACAATTAATAATTTAAAATAATGGCACAGAGTATATTAGTTATTGCTGATTCAGGTACTGGTAAATCAACATCTATCAGAACTTTGGATCCTAAAGAAACGTTTATTGTAAATATTGCAAATAAACCATTACCTTTTAAGGGTTGGAAAGGAAATTATACAATGATTTCTAAAGATAATCCTAAAGGTAATATGACAGGTGCTTCATCTGCCAATGGTATTATAAAAGCAATTAAGCATGTGAATGATAATATGCCACAAATCAAAAATTTAATTATTGATGACTGGCAGTATATGTCTAGCTTTGAATATTTTGATAGAGCAAATGAAAAAGGTTATGATAAGTTTACTCAGATTGCATCTAATTTAGCACAAGTTGCTAAGATGCCTAAAGATCTAAGAGATGACTTATATGTATTTTTCTTAACTCATTCAGAAGAATCAACAGATATTAATGGACATAGAAAAGTTAAAGCTAAAACTATTGGTAAAATGATAGATAATACTTTAACTCTAGAAGGCTTATTCTCTATTGTGCTTTTCGGTAGAGTAATAAAAGAGGAGGATGGTAAACTCAACTATGGTTTTGAAACACAGAACAATGGTGAGAATACTTGTAAATCTCCAATGGGTATGTTTGATGATGAATTTATAGATAATAATCTACAATATGTCATAGAATGTATTCAAAAGTATGAAGAGTAAATGTTAAATTAAAAGTAAATAAATATGTTAAATACCAAAGAAATGAATGCTAATTCTGGTAAAACAAAACCAGTAATTAGTGTAGGAAATAATGTTGTAAAAATTAATAGTATTAATTTAAATCAAACTCCTTATGACAAAGAAGCTTATAATGTAACTTTAAATGTAGAGACTAAACCAGTAACTGGTGATTTTCAAGGTTTCTTAAAAGATACAGCTGATCCAAATGGGCCAAGATATAAAGGTCAAGTTGGTAGAGTAAGGATCTCTCAATATGCATTTAAGGATACAACATTACCTTCAGGTACAGAAATTAAAAGAGATACAGAAATTCTTAGATCTCTTATTACATTATCTGAAGCTCTTGGTAAAAGAGATGACCTGGATTCTATTGAAGCAGATAACATAGATGATTTTGTAAAATCAGCTGGTGATGTTTTATGTGATGATACATATATTAATGTATGTGTAGGTGGTAGAGAATGGGAAAATAATGATGGTTATATTAACTATGATTTATATTTACCAAAAATAACAAGAGAAGGTACACCTGTAGAATCTCTTGATGTAGAAAATTCAAATCTACTTAAATTTGATGAAGACAAACATGTAAGAAAATTACAGAAAAAGGAGCAAAAATCAGTAACTTCTTTTGAGCCTGCATCAAATGGAGTAGCTGATGATTTTGACTTATAATATATAAATAGTCTAATTTTAACAAGAGAGCTGTCATTATGATGGCTCTCTTTTTTTTATTACATTTGATTGATGATAAGCACCAAAAATATTGTTATAGATATTAATAATGTGCCTAGCTATTGGATTTTTGAATACTTTTTAAATTTACCAGAAAAACTAACAGGACAAGATATAAAGATTAAATCTATATGGAATCCTAAAGAGAGAACAGCAAGTATGAGTATTTATGTTTGTAAAAAAACAAGAAAATACAAATACAAAGATTTCTCTACTGGTAAATCTGGTGGTAAAGTTAATCTAGTTGCTGAACTTTATGGTATAAATGTAAAGCAAGCAGTTCCTTTAATTATAGATATATATAATAAACATGCAGACAAAGAAAATCTGACTATCATTACTCCTCAAAGTAAGTGGAAAGTTGATTTTGTGCAAACACGTGATTGGTGTCAACATGACGCTGATTACTGGTTAAAGTTTAGAATTGGTAAAAGGTTATTAACAGAGTATAATGTAAAGCCCGTTGAGTATTTTAATTTTGTTAAAATAAGTAATAATGAAACACAAAAAAATACTATTAAGGGAGATAGTATGTATGCATACTATAATAATGACGGTAAACCAATAAAAATATATCAACCTCATAATAAGAAATTAAAGTTCTTAAATCTTGAGGTTTATTTACAAGGATTAGATCAGTTGACATATAAACAACCATATTTAGTTATATGTTCTTCATTAAAAGATGCAATGTGTCTTAGAAGCTTTGGATATAATATAGATGTTATTGCTCCTAGTAGTGAAAATAGTCTTATTAAACCTTATATAATTAAAAATTTACAGTCAAAATATAAAAAGTGTATAACCTTCTTTGATAATGATGAAGCAGGTCAAAAAGCAATAGATAAGTACAAATCAGTATATAATATAAATGGATTTTATTTACCAATATGTAAAGATTTATCAGATGCTGTTAGTCAGCATGATTTTATGGAGATTCATAAAACATTAAAACCTTTACTGAAACAAACACTACAATTATGAAATGGTTTATACCAGGCAACGTACCTTCTAGTAAGAATGGTAGACGTTGGACAGGCAAGTACTTTATAGCAAGTAAAACTGTTATGAAATATAGAAAAGATACAAATTTCTATTATGATAAATTTTCAAAAGCTTTTAAAAAAGAATTTGATAAACATAAACTACCTGTTAAAGTTGCATTTACATTTATCCGCGGCACAAAACATAAGTTTGATTATATCAATCCTGCACAAACTGTGCAAGATGATATGGTTAAACACGGATGGATTGAAGATGATAACATGGTTTACATAATACCAGTGTTTAAAGAATATAAATATGACAAAGAAAATCCAGGAGTAATAATAGAAATAATAAAAGATGAGTGAAGTAATTTATAGAAAACTAACAAAAATAATATTACAACTAAGAGATAAAAATATACCAAGAGTAGAAATATACTTTGACGGATCAGGTGATAGTGGTGAAATACAAGATATAATACCATATACTGATCAACATGATAAAGATGTAGGTGCAATTGATTCAGACCTACATTTATTAATTGAAGACTATGCATATGATAAAATATGTGAAAAAGTAAATACAGTTGGTGATTGGGTAAACAATGATGGTGGTTATGGATATATGTATATTCATGCAGATACTAGAAAAGTAAACATACAATACTACCAAAGAACTACAGAAGAACATGACTGGTCAGATTTAGATTTATTTAAATAATGGCACACCCTGAACTTCATTCTAAAAGTTCTGTAAGAAAATGGGGTGGTAATATTCAAGATTATATGAAGATTCATCAATGGTTTGATGAAACTAAATCATGGATTGGACACTCTACACATAGAATGTTTAGACATCATTCTGAAGGTATATTTCAGTCTGAGAAAATATTTGGAAAAAGTTTTACAAATTCTGATGGTAAAACTGTATACACAAGATATGTTGGTGAACAACATGTAAAAGAAGATTGCAATAACTATATCCCTTCTGCTAAAGAATGGATGGTTGCTATCAATTCTAGTAATAAACCTAAATGGATGTTAAGAACAATAAAAATAGAAGACTAATGGAAAAATTAAAATTAGAAACACTAGATGACTTTAGAAATTTGGTAACAATGCTTCAAGCAAGTAAAGAAGACTTTGAAGTTGCAACAAAAATTATAGAAAACTTAAATGTAGATCCTATATTTCATGCTTTATTTATGAAATGTTTGACTTTTAATAAAAGGAGTGAATATTCAAGTCACTTCTTTGAGCATGTATATCAAACAAAAGATAAAAAAAGAAATTTTTTTATAGATTATAAAGAGTTAGAATTAAAAGAACTATATATAAAAGTTAAAATTCTAAATAATCAATTATGTAAAGATATATTTGATCATGTAATGAAAACTTTACTTAATGAAACATTTGAAGACTATGATTTCATAGATTCAGAAAAAACTAAAATGACAATAAAATGGTAGCAGATTTAATATCAAAAGCAACTAAAACATTAATATTTAAGGAGCCCTTTTACGGGCTCTTTTTAATTGGCCTTAATAAGGTTTATATAAAGAGTATACCAACAGCAGGTGTTAGTAAACATGGTGTTGGCGTACAGCTTGCAATTAATCCTGATTTTGTATTAACTCTATCTGATAAACATAAAATTGGTTTATTAAAACATGAATTATTACATATATCATTTGGTCATTTGTTAGTAAGAGATCTGTATTCAAATAAAAAGTTATTTAATATAGCTGCTGATCTTGAGATTAATCAATACATAGATGATGAATATTTACCAGAAGGTGGATTAACATTAGATATGTTCAAAGAATTAAATCTTAAAGAAAAAGCAGGTACAAAATACTATTATGATGAATTATCTAAAGCTCAAGAAGATGGGACGTGTGATACGCTTGAAAGCTTGTTAAATCAAATGGATGGTACAAGTGAATATTGTCATCAAACATGGGATGAGGTTGAAGAGTTACCAGAATCTGCTAAAAAACTTATTCAGAAACAAATTGAACATCAGCTAAAAGAAACAGCTGAACAAACTGAAAAAAGATGTGGTAATATACCTGGTGAATTAGCAGATTTAATTAGAAGATTAACACATGTTGAACCTCCTAAATTTGATTGGAAAGGATATCTTAAAAGATTTGTTGGTAATTCTAGTATTGTGTATACAAAAAAAATGAGGCGTAAATACAATAAAAGATACAGTGCAAATCCAGGACTTAAGATTAAATTCAAAAATCATATACTTGTTGGTGTTGATACATCAGGATCTGTATGTAATGAAGAACTTCAAGAGTTTATGGGTGAACTTACACATATGTATAAAACAGGTCATAAGATTACTGTTGCACAGTGTGATACACAGATAAATTCTATTGAAGATTTTAATCCAAAAAAAGATTGGGAAATTAAAGGTAGAGGTGGAACATACTTTCAACCTGTAATTGATCATTACAACAAACACGGGCGTTATACAGCTCTTATATATTTAACAGATGGTGAAGCTAGTGCTCCAGATAACTGTCCTAATAATTCATTATGGGTACACAGTTCTAAGAGTAGAATAAATGAAGACTTACCAGGTAAAAAAATACAATTAAACTAAAAATTATGGCAGAAGTAAATTTAAATATTGATGAATTAAAAGGTTTTGTAAACCACATCATAAAGAATAACAGATTCTTACAAGAATCAGGTAAAAATCCAGTTGCTGTTGAAGTACTTGGTGAATCGGGTATTGGTAAAACATCAACCATTATAGAATTAGCACAAGAAAATGATCTACATTTTGTAAAGTTAAATCTATCACAGATAGAAGAACTTGGTGACTTAGTTGGCTTTCCAACACGTCAGTTCCAAATGTTTAAAGAAAAGAAAGTTACTATACCTCATGATAATTTATCATATGGATCTGCATCAGCTGCGGCAGCAGATGTTGCTAAAATGAAAACTATAACTAAAAAAGTAGGTACATGGGTAAATGAACTAGCTGTTCAAGAATATCTAAAAAATGGATATCAAATGACAGGTAAGAATAGAATGTCTTATTGTGCACCAGAATGGATTGCAGATGTTAAAGCTGGCGGTATACTGCTACTTGATGACTGGAACCGTGCAGATGTAAGATTTATTCAAGCTGTTATGGAATTGGTTGATAGACAAGAATATGTTTCTTGGAAGTTACCTAAAGACTGGCATATTTTATTAACTGCTAATCCTGATAATGGTGATTACATGGTTAATTCAATAGATGCAGCTCAAAAGACAAGATACATTACAGCAAATCTAAAGTTTGATGTAGATGTATGGGCTCGTTGGGCAGAAAGTGCAGGTATTGATTCAAGATGTATTAACTTTTTGTTGCTACATCCTGAACTTGTAACACAAGAAACTAATGCAAGATCAATAACTACATTTTTTAACTCTATCTCTAGTTTTGAATCATTTCAAGATAACTTACCGTTAATTCAGTTAATTGGTGAAGGATCAGTAGGTGATGCATTTGCATCTATGTTTACTACCTTTATTAACAACAAACTGGATAAACTGGTAACTCCTAAAGATTTATTAACTCATGATAATGAGCAATATATTCTTGGTGAATTAACATCTTGTATTGGTAAAGGAGATGCATATCGTGCAGATATTGCATCAACACTTGCAACAAGACTTGCTAACTTTTCTGTAGTATATTCTAAAGAAAATACAGTTAGTCAAAAAATTACAGATAGACTTGAAGCATTATGTACTAAAGATATATTTACTAATGATCTTAAGTATTTAATAGTAAGAACCATATTCAACGGTAACAAAAGTAAGTTCAATAAACTTATGATGAAGCCGGAAATTATTAAAATGACAATGAAATAAAATGGCAAATAAATCAATATATCAAGATTATAATAATGATGCATTGAAACATTTTTCATTAGAGGATGAGCCCTTCTACGGGCTCTACTCTAGTGGAATTGATGATGTGCTTATAACAGAAGATTCAGATGATTATAATAGAATTTCTAATCTTTTAGAAAATGAAACAAAAAATGTAGATCAGAATTTTAAAAAAAGTAAATATAAAAGAGCATTTATTTTACCTGGATCAGGATTGACACAGGAAAGAATAAAAGCATTGTGTAAAGAACATAGTATTACAGTTACTAATGATTATGAAAAAGCTGATGTTGTTATAACAAATTTTAGCATTAGTGCAAGTTTTAATGATTCAGAAAACATAAATCTTAAAAGACTAATGTATAGTTTAGATAACTACTATGCTTATGGTGATACTAATGGAAGTTTTTCTCCTATAGATAAATATCATAATAAAGTTATTTATACACCTAAATGGGAATTCGTAAACCAATATAATTGTAATGATGAAGTTGATCTTTATGATGTTTATGCTATACCAGGTTTAGCTTTAAATGTTGCTTATTTAGTTGATACTGGAGTTTTAGATGTAGTTCATGAAGACACAATTGTAATCTGTTCAGCATCTAATACTACATTAACTGAAGATTTAGTTGAAGAACTTTCAGATTGGTTATCATCTGGAGAAGAAAATAGAAATCTAGCAGGTAAAATATTACCTACAATAGATTATACTAAAAATCATCACTTACTCTGGAGATTAGGTAATAGTATACATGATCACCTTTGGCATTTTAGAAGAGATAAAGATGTACAATATTGGTTAGATCAATCACAAGTTGAAGATTATAAGCATATGAGTGCTGAAGATATGATTGAACATTTAGAAAAATTAGATTTATTAAATGCAGAAAACTTTAAGTATTTAGAGCCTGAAGTTAGAAAAACAATTAGTATTTCTAATAGGGATCTTTATGTAGTTAAAGTAGCAGTTAAAAAAAAATATAGAAAATTTTATGAAAAAAATAGTGAAATTAGTTAATGTTAAAATATGTAATGAATTTAACAATAACGCAAAATTTAATAAAATACAAATTGATCCTGATATACAATTTGGATTTATAAATGAACTAAGTGGTAGTTGGAGTAAACATCATGTTTATGATTTATTTAAAATTATTAAACCAACTGCACAAGATAAATCATTTTATAGATATCCAAAACTTACATTACCAAGGGATAAATTTTCAATTATTAAAGAAAAATATAACTCTACTATTACAAGAAAAAAAGATACAGCAGATTATAAAATTATATCTGATAAATTTGTAGGTAGTTTATATGAGGGTTCTTGGAACAAGTATAAGTCTTATGATGACTTTGTCAAATTTTGGGATAAAATTAATCATCTTTTTAATGATGATTGTAAAGATCTAATTAATAAACTTATAGAAAAAGGTAATTATACATATGTATATTGTATAGGTGGTATTAATGGATATTACAACTACAACAATTATAGTCAAAATGAACAAAAAGCAATTGAATTTGTTAAGAAATCTAATGATCTTTATCCAACAGATGCTAAAAGTTATTTTTCAATAAAAGAGCTAGAGTTGTTTAAAGAACTGTATACGTCAAATAATTTGGTCCTTGATGAAGATGTATTAGATTTTGCAACTGAAGATTCAGTGGTACTTGGTGAAGAAGCATTTAAAACTCTTGAATCAATGTGTACAAGTCAAGATTCTGCAAATCTTGCAATTGCTTTAGAAATGATGGCTAATTGTAATATAAAAAAATCATATGATATAATAGCATATATATTTTGGTTTTATACTGATCATATTAGATATGCTAAAAATTGGCAAAGTGTAAATGTTAAATCATTAAAAAAAGTTTTTAGTAAGTACGAAAGATCCCCTGATCATACCAGATCACATGGATATAAGATGCTTATTAGAAACCTATTAAAAGATTCAGCATGTACAGAATTTATAAAAGATAAAATTAAAAACAAATACTTTAATATGGTAATTAAACATTGGATTACAAACCAAGGTCCTTTTGATGTTAGTATTGATAGTTTAGTTTTTAAAGATCTTGATAAAATAGAAGTATAATAAAGGAGGAACGCCATAATTGATTGTAGGGTGTATGTTTTTAGACTCACATGCATCCTGCTTCCTCCCTTTAAAAATAACAAAGAATGACTGATAAACAAATGGAAGAAAAGTTTTATACTAAAGATTTTAGTTTTAGCTATTCTTCATTAAATAAATTATTATTTTCACCATCCTTATTTTATAAGGACTATATACTTCTTGATAAAGAAATAAAAACAGAGAAACACCTTATTGAAGGTAGGCTTGTACACTGTTTGTTATTTGAACCAGATGAAGTTAAAAATAAATTTAATGTTGTACCTGGTAAAACCCCAAGTGATAATGTAAGAAAAGTTCTTAAAAATATGTCATTATATACTGACGCTGTAAAGCTGTCTGATGTAAAAGATTTTATTATTTTGGATTCTCTTAAAGAATTAAACTTGTATCAAAGTTTAAAAAAAGATGAAGCTAGAATAGCTAAAATAAGAACAGAAGATAATGAACCTTATTGGACTTTCTTAGGTAATAGTGCAATAGACGTTATAGATCAAGATACTTTAACTAGATGTACAGAATATGTTAATATAATTCAATCTAATGATGATGTCATGTCTTTATTTTCTAATGAATCTGAAACAGATTTTGAATTAGATCCCATATCTATACATTGTGAAAAACCATTATCTTGTAAATTAGAAAATTACAATTTTGGTTTAAAAGGTATCATTGATTTCTATAAAGTAGATAAGCAAAAGAAGGTTGTTACAATATGTGATTTAAAAACAACCAGTAAAACTATTGCTGATTTTAAAGAGACAGTTGAATTTTATAATTATTGGCTTCAGGCCTCCATATATTCCAAATTAGTTTATGAAAATTTAGATGAAGATGCTGAAATGTATGAAATTTTATTTAAATTTGTTGTTATAGACAGGTACAACCAAGTGTATGTATTTGATGTAAGAGAGGAAACACTAGGGATTTGGGCAAATGGACTAGAAAACGTAATTAAGAGAGCAAATTATCATTATACAAAGAAAGAATACCACCTTCCCTATGATTTTCTTATAGAAAAAGTTAAATTATAGTATGGACACAGTGTATACAAAGTATTTCCAAAAGAGTAAAGTATTTTTATATCCTTTACTTGGTATAAAAAAAGGTGCAGAGTTTGTCCCAGCAGAAACATATATCTGTTGGGATGGTCTCTATGAACCAAAAGACCAAAAATATATATTAGTATATAATGAAGAAAGATCAGATAATTTTATATTATTTGAAGGTAGACAAATAAAAAAGAATCCTCATTATCATGATTGCTATTACATAAATAATGAAAAACATATTTATGTTTTTGATCTAAGTGATAAATCTCATGATTATGATATGTTTCTTAAAGGTTATTTTTCTAAGTTTAGTTTAGAAACTAAAAATAAAATATTAAATTATTTTGGTAATATTGGTAGAATATCTGATTATATAAAAAGTTTTATTGAACCAGATGAATACCATACAGAATACGCTAAAGAACTAGATGTAAGTTTAGATTTAGTCAAAGAAGTATATGAATTATGTTCACCTCCAGATTTAGTTAAAGAAACATTAAATGAAAAAATTCCAGAAGAAATAACATTGCTAGATAATAAATCACTATATTTGGATAAAATCAACAAAAAATAAATTATGAGTGTAGGACAAAACATGATGTTAATGACATCAGCATTTAGAAATGTAAAATCATTTTCTTTATTTCCAGTCAGTAATGACTGCCCATACGTTGAAGCAATGTATGATCCAACATCAGGCATTTTAGCCGTTATATCAAAAAATAAGAAGCAATCTTTTCACATGCTTCCTAGATTAAGTGAAGATGGACAACCTCAAAGATTGAGGACTCCAGATAAAGCCACAGGTAAAACAGTAAAAGAACAAAGAGTAAGCATGGAAACTTTTTCAGAATTTTATATTACAGAAAAAGATGAAATTGAAAACTTTATAAATATCTTTGGTGTTAATGCTGAATCTTTTGATTATCAACAGTTTACAAAAATAGAAGAAAAAGAAACAAAAGTTTCCAATCTTATATTAGATGCTAAGTAGGAGATCTTACAACTCTCGCTTATCTCTTATTCCTATTTAGTATCTATAAGGTGGTTTTTACCACCTTTTTTTTTGACAATTTTTTAAAATTAATAATATGAATCACTATGTAATGGATTATGAAACTCTTAGTAATTGTTTTGTTGCAGTATTTGAACATTATAAAACAGAAGAAACTAGGATTTTTGTAATACATGATTTAAAAAATGATTATGATTCCTTTATAGAATTTCTTAAGCAAAATGAACAAAATAAAGAATGGCATATATCTTATAATGGATTAGCCTTTGATGCTCAAGTTACTCACTATATTATTAAAAACCGTGATATGTTTAAAAACTTAAGCGGATGTGCTATAGCAGAAGTTATATATCAATATGCACAACAATGTATTGATAGATCTAATAAAAATGAGTTTGCTGAGTTTCCTTTATGGGAAATGTGTATTGGTCAAATAGATTTGTTTAAAATGCATCATTGGGATAATCCTGCTAAAAGATCTAGTCTTAAGTGGATTCAATATAGTATGGATTGGAACAATATATTAGATATGCCTATTCATCATGAAACTAAGATTGAAACACAAGAACAGCTAGATACAATAATTGAATACTGCATTAATGATGTAAAATCAACTAAAAATATATTTATTCAGTCTGAATCACAAATAAAACTACGTAAAGAGCTTACGTCCACATATAATATTAATTTATTTAGTGCTTCAGAACCAAGAATAAGTAAAGAGTTGTTTGCATATTATATGTCTAAAAAGTTAAATATATCTAAAGGAGAAATAAAAAGACTTAGAACATACAGAAACACTATAAAATTAAAAGATATACTTCTTCCGTATATAAACTTTAAATCTAAAGAGTTTAAAGGTTTAGTGGAAAGAGTTAAAACAGTTGAACTAAATTCAGAAAGTTTAAAAGGTAGTTTTAAATATTCAATAGAATATAAAAATGTTAAAACTCACTTTGGTTTAGGTGGCGTGCATGGTGCAATTAAGTCTGGAGTTTATAAATCAGATGAAGATAATATAATAATGTCTTCAGATGTTACCAGCTTCTATCCTAATTTAGTAATTAGGAATGGATGGGCTCCAGGACATTTTCCAGCTGAGGAGTTTTGTGATCAGTATGAATGGTTTTTTGAAGAAAGAAAAAAAATTCCTAAGAGTAACCCTATGAATTATGTATATAAAATTATACTTAATTCTACATTTGGTCTTAGTAATGATGCTAATAGTTTCTTTTATGATCCTGAATTATGTATGCGTATAACCGTTAATGGTCAACTTAGTTTAATGATGTTATATGAAATGATTATGGAAAATATACCAAATTCTTATTCATTGATGCACAACACGGATGGTATGGAAATAATAATACCAAGATCTGAACAAGAAAATTACTTAGCAATATGTAAAAAGTGGGAAGACATAACTAATTTAAATCTAGAACATGATAGTTATCAAAAACTTATCATTGGAGATGTAAATAATTATATTGGTGTTAATGAATTCCAAGAAGTTGATATAAGTAACTGGAGAAAGATTAAAAAAGATAATCCACATTATGTTTTTAAAGTTAATAAAGATAAATTTCTTTATGCGCCTGTAAAACTTAAAGGTAGATTTGACTTTAACAATCTAGCTCTTCATAAAAACAAATCTAAACTTATAGTACCAAAAGGTATCTTTAACTATTTTGTGCATGATGTATTACCAGAAGTTTATTTAACGTCTAATAGAAATATTATTGATTATTGCATTGGTGGTAAATCCAAAGGTAATTGGCAGCAAGTTGCTAAGTCAATTAAAAATGGTGAATATCAACAAGTTAACTTACAGAAAATAAATAGATATTATATATCTAATTCTGGAGTTAAAATTGTAAAAATTAATAAAAAAGACGGAAGAGAAATACAATTAGAATCTGGTAAGTGGTTACAAACACTTTATAATAAATTAAGAGTTGAACGTAAATGGGATAATTATGATGTGAATACTAGGTACTACTTAAGTGCAATAGAATCAGAAATTGATAAAATCTTATCATGTTCAATGAATCAATTAGAATTATTTTAAATGATTAAGCAAAAAACCAAAACTCTTAAAACAAAAGACAATAACAATAGTGCCAATTGCATTGCCCCTAACTTAATTTACGGATGTTATGGAAAGTGCGTTGACACTTATTGTTATATGGCAAGATATAATGGTAAACGTGTATATGTAAATACTAATGTAGATGATATATTTAACTCTGTATTAGATTGGGAAAAGACATTTACTAAATATCCAGATCAACAAGATCCTATATACACTATGGTAGATATAGCATGTAACACTGATTTAGTGCTTATGCAAAAGTTTTTACCAGAAAGCTTACATGACTATTTAAAGAGATATGATGATCACCCAAGGCTTAATACAACAATGGCCACAAAGTATCCTAAACTCCTTAAATTAGATGTAACGCACTTTAATAAAGAACCTAGAGTTAGGGTTAGTTTGATGCCTCAGAAGTATTCTAAGGTTTTAGAACCCAAAATGCAGTCTATTAAATCAAGAATAGATGATATAAATAGACTTAAAAACTTGGGCTGGGAAGTTCATCTTAATTTTAGCCCTTTGGTATTTTATAAAGGATGGCAAAAAGAATATGATTCATTATTTAAAAAAGTTAAAGAAAAAACAGGTGAAAATCTATGTGAAGTAATTGCTTTAACTAATCATGCTAATCAAATGGCTAAAACTACAGATGAAGCAAAAGAATTAATGAAATATTCTTATGAAGTTAAAAACAAATCTGGTGTCATGAGATACCCTATACAACATAAATCTAGATTACTTAATGAATTTAAAGAATTATATTCTAATTATTTTAATCTAAATACAATCAGATATATATTTTAATATGAAAACTCAAAGAATACTTATAACTATACTTTTAGTAATGTGCACTGCATCTATATTACATAATTTTTACCTACAACGTAGTATTAAAAAAACAGAAATAGAAAAATCAGAAATTATAGATCAGTTTTTTGATTTAAAACGTGAGTATGAAACAATGTTTGATGACTATATGTTATTAGAAGAAGCACATTTTATAATGTCTGAAGAACATGATATACTTGCATCATGTTGTTCTAACTCAGGTTTGCAAGAATAAAAAATAATTATTATATTTACACTTAAAAAGTTTAAACAATGAGAGTTGATAGATCATCATCAAATAAAGAGTACTTAATAAATGCCCCATTACCAGACCATGGGGAATCATATACTGTAATATCACATGAAGATGTGATAAATACAACACAAAATCTAATAAAAAAATCTAACTTCAGAATTATAAATGAAAACTATAGATGTAATACAAATGCTCAAGCAGCATCTGGTATATACTTTATAGAGCATGTTACAGAAGATCCGGATCTAAAAGATACTGATCTTGGTTTAATGTTTGCATGGACTAATTCATATGATAAAAGTATTAGATTTCAATGTTCATTAGGAGCATATGTATTTGCATGTCATAATGGTATGATATGTGGAGAATTAAATTACGCTAGAAAACACACTGGCAATGCTAATAATGAATATAGCACTCAAATATACAGTCAATTAAATAATGCTAAAAGAGTATTTAAGAAAGTCACAGATGATAAAGATGCTTTAAAAAACATGAAGTTATCATATGAAAAACAAGCAGAAATAGCTTCTAAAATGTTTTTCTCTGAAAATTTGCTGTCTCCTACTCAAATATCTTGTGTAAAAGATGAAATGAATAAACCATCTTATAATTATGAATCTGATCAGGAAACAGCATGGTCATTTTATAATCATATAACTCATGCTTATAAAACTATTCATCCAAGAGATTGGTTAAAAAATAGTAAAAAGTTTCATGATTTTATTATGACTGAAGTTAATAACATTAATGGAGTCACTAATGTAGATGCTCAATTCTTTCATAATATACATAAAGCACAACTTGCTGAAGATATATTTGAGATTGAAGATTCATATATAAACTTCATATAAATGCTTACAACCCTTCTTGGCATACTAATTTGTATATTAGTTTTATATTATTGTAGATATAACGCTGAGGAGGATTATAAGAAAAAAAACTACTGAGTTCATTGCAACAAACCAACACCATCAGTTTAGTAGTTCTGATGGTTTTTTATTCAGGCCATTCTGCAAAAACAAGCGGAACTTTTTCTTTGTATTCACTGTAAAAAACAGGATAAGCATCCCTTATTTCAGATAATATATCTAAAATAGTACCTTCTTCTGCTTCAAAATCTTCTGTGTAAGAATCTAACTGATCATCATAAGGAGATATAAGTTCTATAGAACTATTTGTAAACTCATCCTCACCATTAAAATATACATATAATTTCATAATTTAAATTTTAAGTACAAGCTGGTAAATTTATTGACCAACCTAATTGAGTAGTAAAGAAGTCAAGTGCATCTTGTACATTAGTTATATCTGCAGGTACAGTATAAGGTCCTCCAGGATTAACTGCAGCAGGTAAACAACTTGGACTATTATATCCAGGATTATTAGTTACCCATCCAGTTTGTCCACCCGTTGGTTGAAAGTTTACTGCTAACATTTCTTGAGCCCAACCAATTAATGTATCATTTATTTGTTGAGTAGTCCAATATGATGCAATATTTGAACCCATTACACCGCCTGGCTGTGGGCAAGGAGGTATCCACCCTCCAATATCATGTGTGAAAACAGCTGGTTGAGCATTAGTAATATTAAATATACCGCCAAGAGTAAAGTCTTTATCAAATCTTCTTAAATCTCCCCAACTATTAACAGATTGATTAAAAGAAAAACATCTATTAAACATAGCTGTAAAACCTCCTTTAGGAGCTACTGTATTAGCAGTAGTCATAAAAGTACCTGTAAAAGTTAAAGGATTTCCACTTGCACCTGGTATTTCTCCATTATTAAAAACTTCATTATAATAGAAAAATTCTTCAAATGTATTGAATTTGCTTATATTCCAATTATTCAAGTCTCTATTAAATGCCTGACAAAATAAGAACATACCATAAGGATATATGTAATCAACATTAGCATTTGTAGGCCAACTCCACGTTTCTATTCCATTAGGTATTGTACTGTTATTATAACCATAGGCAAACATATAGTCAGTTTTAAGTTCTAATCCTTGTGCTGGTGTTGAACCAGGTGCAAATGGTTGAAGAGCATCTATTGATGTTTTCCAAGTAGATAAATTTACCATTACAGCACCTGCAGTTGGTGTTTGACCCATAGCAAACATATTACTCATCCTATGAACATAATTAAAAGTCCAATTATCTAACGGTGGAATATTCCTTGTACCTTGAAACATAGCAGTCCACAAAACACATTGATTGGTTCCTGCTGGTAAATTTGAACCCCATGTTTTATTAGTAAGTGTAGTTGAGTAATTAGGAGCACTAGGATCCCATTTACTATAAGCAAACATATACTGTGCATCAGTTGCTGTATTAAAATCCCACGTACTAAGATCTAAATCTATACCATTAGTAGAATTTACACCACAATTATAAAACATATTAGTTAAATGAACCTGTGTACTATTAGTTAAAGGCTCTAATTGATTAATTTTTGATCCCCAGCCAGATATATTATAACCTGGTTCACCAAAATATATAATGTTATAATTTCCAAAAAAGAAATTTGAAAGATTAAGCTTATTACTTGCTGTATTATTTATATCAAAATGTTTTATTCCAACACCAGTAAAATTACCTTGAATCTGCTGCATAAAACCCGTAAAGTTAATATCTGCATTTAAATTAGTATTAAAAGTCCAACCACTTATATCAGCTTTAATAGCAGATGAACCTGCACCACCAATTCTTGAAGAAGCAAACATAAATTCAAAATCCACACAATTATCCCAACTTATATTTGTCCAAATCAGAGGATAACCCCAACCTACCCAACTATTATAAAATGCCTTACTAGCATCTTGGATATTTGTTAGATCCCAATCACTAATTTCTTGCAATGGGCCTGCAGTTAATGGACTTGGGTTAGCAGGTTGATAGTAGTTAGTATATGCACGTTTATTGTTTTGAAAAATTTTATGCATACTAACACATTGTGAAAAATCTGGTGTATCATCTGCTGCACAAACAGGAGCATATTCATTAAATTGAAAGGTATCACCTGCGTACATGCCTATAGTTTGCAACCATTGAGTAGGACCCCAATGTGTAACTATTGCTGAAGCTGCAACAATAACATTACCATTATTATATTCATTATCTGAATCTTCACTATATGCAAATCTAAAGTTATTGAAAGTTGTTCCTGATATTGGAACTATAGAAACATACATTGGACTATTATCCCAATTATCATTTTTATCTACAAATAGTTTATGTCTACCTTGTTGAAATGGACCTCTCTCAAAAATTTCATCTGTAACATTTGGATTACTAGGTTGACTAATTTTAATTTTAACATGTTGAGGTCCAAGTTGAACAGTTACACCATTATTTGTTGCAGTACCAGCAGTAACATTTCCAATCTGTAGATCAGCTTGAAATATATTATAATTAATTCTACCAGCATCAAACACATATGTGAATGCATCCCATAATGTCTCAGCTTGTTTTGTTGCAGTATATGTTGTTCCTTCTGAATTTGTAGCAAATACACGTATATAATAAGTTGTAGTATCATCTAAACCGGTAAGATTAGCAGAAACAGGAGCAGGTAATTGACCAGTAGGTATTGAGAGATTAACAACGGTTGTATTAGGAGTATTAAGATCTGGTTGAGTAACGCTATCACTATATACAATACCTAAACCAGTTATAGGTGCTCCTTCACCATCTGAAACTAAATTAAAGGATACATCTATACTATTAGTACTTATATTACTAACAATAAATTGACCAATAATAGGCAAATCACTTTTCCCAGAGGAAAAAAAACCAAACGGCATAAATACTTTACTCATAATATATATATTTTTAAGCTACTTTCATGTCAGTAACACCAACAGCTAAAGCATAATTTCCAATAGGGCCTGATAATGTTATTAAATCATAAGCCTGCCCTCCTGTTGTCCAAGAAGGTTCAACACCAAGAGGCCACCATAGTTGACAATTTTCATTACCACTACTATCTACAATTTTTAATGACCATTCTATTGCTTGATTACCTGCATTTGGATTAGTTTGATTTCTTATAAGTATTTGTTTACCTCCTTGATAAGCACCATTAAAGTTTTTAAAATAGATAATAATATCAGTACCTGTAGTAGAATCATAACCAATTGTTAATAGACTAAGATCAGCAAGTGATAAATCAATAGGATTTGATAAACTACCCGGTCCGTTTTCTGTACCTACGTCACTGTATTGTAATGATTTAGGTTCTGGAATCTCAGGAGTTATATCTTTTACACTTACAAGCTTCATCTGCTGTCCAATGTCAGTAGTTGTTGCTGTTCCATCAATAGTCTTATTTAATCTTGCTATTGGAATATAATCATTAGCTGTTAGCTTAGATCCACTTATGAATCTCTTTCTGCTAAATAAGCCTAATATGTCTTGTAATAAATTCATGTTTTTGTTTTTAAAAAATTAAGGGTTTAATACTATTTGTAATGGTTCCCACCATAACTCATGTGGATATCCAGCAGTTAATTTAACTGTTTTGTCATCAGTTGTACATTTAGCTTGCATATTAACTCTTGAATCAGCTGGTGCTGCTCCATTACCTAGTGTTAATCCAACTATATCTAAATGACCTTCTAATACTTGCGTACTTGATGCTGGAAGTGATACAATTCTATGATTAATACCTTCAGTACCTGTTACTGCTGCAATACCTGTTGTACCATCAACTGGTTGAAATGCTACATTAACTTCTGATGATTCAGTATTTTCTAATTGAAATCTATAATATATCCTATATGTTGTAGTTAAAGCGTTAAATGCTGTACCCAATGTTCTATTTGTACCATCAGAATTTAAATTTAATATTTCAAAATCATTTGTAGTACCTGATGATGTTGTAAAACTAGTAGATTGTTCCCACTCATCTTGATCATTAAAATAACTAGAACTTGAGGTTGCATTTGTACTATCATCTGGGTCAACATTAGATGCTACAACAGGTCCAGTAGTACTACCTTTTCTAATAATCCAAGCTGCACTTGCTCCACCTACACCTGTAAAAGGTTCTGAACTACCCCAACTATTATCTCTTTCATCATAACAATTTATAAAGTATGTTTCTCCTTCATCTAATGTTATTTGTTCATTTGTTAAATTTCCTGCATGTTCATTAAACTCACCTCCAAGCCAATCATCAGCAGCTGGATCTTGCCCGTGACCTTGTGCCCATATAACTGAACCATTTCCTGTTGCTGCCCATCCTGTTAAGTTTGCCAACCTATCCTCTAAAGCATAATTTGAGTCAACAGGTTCTCCTAAAGCTGTCCCTCTACTAATAACAACAGTTCCTTCGTCATTAGGACTTTGATCTGTACTTAAATAATATGTACTTCCACCTGAAGCATTTGCAGGTAAAGTCATTGTAGCAGCACTATCTAATACTCTTGTAATTACTTTAGTAGGAGTTGGTATAGCATGGAATGTAAATACAAAAGTATCATTTGTCCAATTAGCTGGATCACTATCATTTGAATTTATTTCAGATTCTAATTCTGATACGGTAATACCAAGAGTAGATAATATATGATAGATATTTTCAACTTTAAATAATTTATATGTTAAAGGATCATCCTTCTTTGTCATTTTTAATAAAATCTCACAATCTGTATGAAACTGATTTATACCATTAAAACTTCTTTTTATAAGATTTAATAAATCTAAATGAGCAATTGACACATTTAATATGATCTGTGTAATACTTGAAAAAGCGTCTCCATTTGAATTTGCAGTTCTAAACTTTGTAGCACCACTTGATGCTTCAGGTCCTGCAGGAGGACTAGGAGGTCCACCTCCACCTGTATTACCATTTCCACTACTTACATAATATTCATAATCCAATTCAAACATTCCACCTACAACACCGTCATTCCCATCTGCACCCGCTGTTCCTCTTAGATCTCCTGTTATAACTTCTGTTGTATCAGAAAATTCTAATGTTAAAACACCAGTACTTGCATCATAACTTTGAGTCTCTATTTCACATGCTGAACCTGTAGCACCAGTTGCACCAGTTGCACCTTGTGGTCCTGTTGCTCCATCAGAACCATTAGTTCCTGCTGCTCCCGTAGCACCTTGAGGTCCAGTTGGACCGGTTGGACCGGTTGGTCCTTCATCACCTTGTATTGAACCACCATTAACAAATGCAGATCCATCATAAACATGAAAAGAATCATCATCTTGTCTTATATAAGCATCTCCAACAGATGGGCTACTTAAAGCATTCAATGCTGCTTGATCAGCTACACTACCTTTAAATGTAATTCCAGGACCAACACCACCTTGTGCTCCTTGTGGGCCGGTTGGACCCGTTGCTCCTGTAGGGCCAGTTGCACCCGTTGAACCTGTTGTACCAGTAGAGCCTTGCGGTCCTGTAGGACCTGTGGGGCCTGTGGGGCCTGCTACACCTGTAGGGCCAACAGCTCCTGTAGCTCCTGTAGCTCCCGTTGGTCCTGTTAAACTATTTGGAGTTGTAAATGAAGAACCTGATGAAAAGTTTATTGTTAATGTACCATCATTATTTTGTACAACAGTTGTTATACTATTTCCATCATCACCTGTTATATCATCTATAAAGTCTTGTACTGTTGCATTTGGGTTGTTAGTTTCGGTTTTCCATATTTCAAATGCACTTTCACCATCTGCTCCAGGCTGTCCGTTACCATTACCTACACATCCTGCTTTACAAACCCATTTTTTAAATTCTCTTGTAGCAAATAATGTTTCAATATGTTCTTTATTAAAACTTTGTAATCTTTTTTTATACGGTACAGCCATAATATTATGTTAATGAGGTTAATGTGTATGTAACCCAAATTTCTAAAGTTCCAAATGCAGTTCCTTTATCATCATCAATTGCGTAATCACTATAAATAACAAAATCATCTACTGGTAGCCATGATGAATTTAAATTATTATCTCTATATGAATCAGCTAATGGATTTCCATATGCAAATGTTTTTACACCTGTATCTTCTAATAAAGTTTTAGGTATAATAGAGCCAGTTGACTTATCAAGTGTACTAAAATACATTGCTATAAGATCACCTTCACCTGTAGGAACAATATTATATGCAGCTCCTTGTCCTGTAAATCTACAATGTATATTTATAATATTATAAAAAGTAGTACTTTCTTTTTGCAGTGGTAATAATACATAAGGACTACCACCATCAGGTTTGCTTATACCTACAATATCAGTTGCATCTAAAGTATGCTTAACTGTTATAATTTCCGGTTCAGCACCAGGAATGTTTACTGTTACATCATTTCCTGAAGTTGTTGCAGTAACTCCATCTCCTGTAAAATTAAACTTTTGTACATCTGTAGTCAGCTCAGTACCTTCATTTTCTACTGTAATACTAGAAGTAAATGGCCATTCAACCCAATTAGCATTTTCTATTCCACCTTGAAGAACATAAACTTTTGCAATTATTTCTTTTTCTCCTACATCTTTGACATAGACAGCCATTCCTTCTTTTCTTCTCTCATCAGAAATAGCATCTCTATCAGCAATATCATTAACAACACTATAACCACCTTTTCCAAATATATCTTCATGTGTTGGGTAAAGATCATTTTCATGTGAAGGAGCTATTTGTCCTGACACTAATACTGTTCCTTTTATTTTATTACTCATAATATTATTATTTAATGTAGGTTTAGTTTAAGGTTAACTTCTCCTGTAAATTTATTATAACTTCTAAATACTCTATAAGTTTCAACTACTCCGTATTGATTAGTTATATCAACTGTACTAAATTTATAAGGGCAACCTGCAACTGTATTAGCATAAAATGGAGGTAATTCTACATCACATTCCTCATCTGCCGCCATTACAAGCTCAACATCCATTGATGTTATTAAAGTTGGAGGAGTAATATACTCTGGTAAAAGTATATATAAATATTCTGGTACAGCCGGGTTAGGTTCTATAGCGGCAGTTTCATCAAATATGTACTCTCCATCAGATGTATTACTTAATTCTGAATTTAATTCATCCAAAATACCATTTAAATCTGGATTATTAGGTAAATAACAAAGTGGATTTTTACCCCAAAACTTATTTAACAAAAATAATACTCCTGCAGTAGCTGTCGGAATAACACCTCCATTTGTATTTACCCCATTTAAAGAAAAATCATATGTTGTATTTGGTATTAAACTTGTAAAATTATTTGGCCCTGGTACATCATCAACGCTTGTATCTACACTAATGTCTATATTATTTTGTAATGTTGAACCTTGTGTTACATCATCAATATACCCTGAATCTACAGCCATATTACCTATAAGTAATGATGTCCAACTAAAATCCAAACCTTCTTTAGAAAGTATTACATAACCACACTCATATGGTTGTGCAAGTAAATTCTCTGTACTTCCGGCTATGCGTATTGATAAATCATTAAAACTAGGTTGCATGTAAGGATACAACAATAAATTCCACATATTTTGCATAGTTTGTGGAGTTGGGAATGTTGTTCCAGCTGGAATACCCTCTAAATTAGAAGCAGATGTTGGATTTTCATTTTGGAAAGTTGTTGGATTTGTGTTATCCGGATTCTCAGTATAAATTTGAAAACATCTACCATCCCAAGCTAAATAATAATATACATCTGGTATAATACTACTAGAAGCTAAATTTTCCCAACCAGTCATTGTACCTTTTTGAACAGCTTGTTTACCACAAGTTGTACTTCCAGTACATGTTGCTTGATCAATTCTTAAACCAGTTATCCAATTTGGATCTACTGGATCTGGACCCCAGTCATTAGTAGCTAAAAATCTAACTTTATAAATAACTTCAGCACTATATTTTATTATATTACCAAAAGTTGAAGTTCCTTCATAAAAATAATCACCAAAGTAATCTTCTTCTGGATCTGGAAGTGTAGCTGGATCATCTGGTATACCTTGTGGATCTTCTATTGCAGTTTTAACAGCATCTACAACTATAACTTCTTTTGGAGCTTGTGTACCTGCAGGACCAAATTGCCATTGATTAGCAGTTTCATTCCAAAACATTACATCTCCATCATTTTGTGGACCAGTGCAATCAATAGGAATACCAGTTAAAGGTACTGTACATAAATCCGTTAAACCTGATAAAAATTGTGATGCAGGAACTATTTTCATAACTGAAGATGGTTCTCCTCTACCAATAGATGATACATGTGGTCTTTTCCTAGATCTAAAAACAGCTACATAGTCCGTACCAACAATATCAGCAGAAGTTATTTTTTGTTTTTTCTTCCAAAGTGTTATAAAATCCTGTAATAAATTCATTTCTTATATTTTAATTATTCTACTAATGCAGCTATCAGTTCTTTAAACTGATTAAAATCTTCACTACTTGCTGCTATAGTTTTTAATTCACTAACTTTAAGTAATCTTTGTGATGGGTTTTCACCATCAGTTGGACCAACTCTTAAGTCACCACTTTCTGTTTTCACAGAACTATCACTTAAAAATAAATGTCTTACTTTATATTCTGCATTTCCAATATCAAAAGCAGAATTTTCAGCAGGAATAATATGTTTACCTGATGTTATATCCCAAGCATCTTCTAAAGCACCTTCTTCTCCAGTAGCAGTTTGAAACTTAATACCTCCTCCTGCTGTAGGTCTAAAACCATTAACTGCAAACCATATTTCTCCATTTGGTTGACCGTCTGTTTGACCTTCTACTACTATAACAGAATCATTTGGAGATTTTAATGAATTAAATTCTAAATCTACACCATCTTTTTGTTTAAATACACCAATACCGGTTCCTAAATTAGATGCAGTATTTACTTCACCACCCGCATTTTCAGTACTTAAATGTATTTCATCATTATTAGCACCTCCTAAGTTTACACTTATAGAGTTATCAGGTGATTTTATTGTTCTAAACCTTAAAACTTCACCAAGTTTATCTTTCCAAACTTCAGCACCAGTACCAACATTTGCTGCTTGGTTTGGTTCTGCCGTAGTATCAAATTCAACATAGTCTCCATTTTCAGTAATCGTTAGATTAAGAGATAAAGATTTTAGCCTTCTAAAAGCATAATAACAGATATCTGGATTTTCAGGATCTTGAACTTCACCTAAGTATACTCCTGCTTCTTCAGCAGTTAGAGGAAAGTTTGCATTTTCACATGGTGGCTTTAATAAATCACCAACCCTAATAAGACGTACATCTTTATAAGGTACAGGAGAAGCAATACCTGTCATCTTAGGTTCTTCATGAACACCTAAAACTAAAAGATCATTACCCTTTGCCTGATTAACAATTCTCTTTCTTTTAAATAAACTTAATATATCAGTTAATATCTGCATCTTAATATATAATTTTACCCTTACCTGCTTTAGGCATTTTGGCTGGCATTGATTGCATTCCGCCACCATGACCTCTCATGTTCATTACCATTGGTTGTGACATATCCATCATTGGACCACCACTCATTTTATAAAGTAAGCTTCCACCGTCTCTTTTGTAACCTTTCTTTTTTAAAGCATCAAAAAGGGCTTGACCACCATCTTGTTTCTTAGGTTTTACAATAGTTCTTATTGTTTGTTTTCCTATTTTACCGTCTTGTTTTATTGTACTACCACCTTTTTGGTACTTTATTCCCGCTTTTTTCATGTTATTTGGCATAGTTTCTATTTTTTATAAAGTTAATAATTTTTTACCTTCCTTGTCCTCTATAAGCTTTCTTATAATTTATAGAAGATTTATTGTTAGATGTTTTCTTTTTAGAGTGTATTCCTTTTCTCCTAATTTTATCTCCTGCAGTATAATCTTGTAAAGTTAATTTCATTTCTTTTTATTTGTATTTCTTACTTTTTCAATTGATCTCCCTCCAAAATAAGCTCCAATAACTGTTAATAAAGTTATTTCTAAAAGACTGATCCATTTATCTTCAACTTGAAACTCTAAAAGACCTGCATCAATAAAAACTAATAACATAGTACACAATACTAAAAATATTAAAACCATAGGTCTAACATTTTTACTTAACCATGAATCAGAGTTCATATCTGCTTTCCATCTTTCAGTAACATTTTCCTGAATTGTTGCTTCACTTTTAAGTAATAACTCTTGCATTTTATTTTTAAGAGTCATTTTTTCTTCTTTGCTTGTAACAATTTCATCAATAAGACCCGTTGCATTAGATGCAAGTCCTCCAAATATTTTTCCTAACCATGCTGGTGCTGCCATAATAATTATTTTTTATTAAGCTTTCTTAAAGTAAGTGCAAATCTTGCTCTTTGTGCAGTTTTGCTATTTCCCCCTTTTGCTTTTTCACGCAACCAAGAAACTTTTATAGTCCCATCTTTCTTTACAGCTCCTGCTCTTTTTGCTGTTGCTGTAAGAGACCCAGGTTTCTTTATTGCTTTTTTAATATTTAATTTCTTTTTAGCCAATTATTATCTTATAATGGGTTGTGTTGCTGTTCCATTACTCCTTCTTTCAAGTCTTTTATCTATTCTTTTCTGTTTTTTAGCTCTTCTTTTTACAACTCTTTCTGCTTGTTTTTCATTTCTAAAACCTGGAATTCTCATAGTTCCTGAATTTGGTCCAGTATGATATATTGTTTTATCATCAGATAAATAAGGTGTAAACGCTCCACCATCTTGCATTTTAAATTCGGCTTTATCATTAAAATAACCTATTGGATTACCTACATAATCAGATGTTTTAGGTCCACCCATGCCGTATTTTTTTTTCTTTGCCATAACTATTTATTTTTACATTATTTCTTTTTTGGTCTTCCTCTTCTTTTTTTACCTGCTACTGCATCTGCAACGTCTCCAATTTGATTACCAACTTCTTTTGCTGCATCTGCAACATCTTTCATTTCTGTTTTAACGTTATCAAATCTTCTATCTATTTCTTCTACAGCGGCTTCAACCTTTTCATCTATAGTAGTTTTAGACCAAACCCATTTCCATCCTTTTTCTAATGAAAATGTCCAAATTCCTTTTGCTATTTTTTTTAACATGATTTTTTATTTATTGGTTAATTTACAAAATATTTTACACATTCTTTAATCTTTCATTTTCTTTTTCTAAGAAAGCTACTTTAGTTCTTAATTCACTAACTTCTTGTGTTAGAGATAAAATTTGTTGTCTCATCTCATCTTTTTCTTCTGATCCAGCATTTAATAAACCTTCAAGGTTTTTAACACGGTCTCTTAAATCATCTCTATACATGTTTTGATCTGTTTTTTCTGATTTATCTGATTCAGCTTTAACTTTAATTTTTGTTTCATAAAATTTCCATGCTCCTGCTGAAAAAACAACAGTGACAAATGCTATTATTATTGTTGTTATATTATCAATTATTTCCATTTTTCTTTAAACTTATATAATAATGATTTGTTAATCTTTTTAAATTAAAAAAAGCACTAAGAGATACAACAACCCATCCCCAATGTGTAGGACAAGCTGGTAAATCTTTATTTAAAAAGTATATTGTTACAACAATTAAAGAAAATGAAAAAACAGATTGTGCAATTATTTTTCTTATATGTACAGATTTATAACATGCACAAAAAATGCTAGAAAAACCTACAAGTATAGATAAAACTAGCAATACTATATTACAACCGTGCTCTATTGTAAATACTACAGGAAATAAAATAAACCATATTATTCCTTGCATGATCTCGGTAGGCTCTGAGTCATAGTAAGTAAGGATCTTTTTGATTCTTGTTAACATAAAAATACTTTATAAAAATAAATTGTGGTTTTACACACACTATAATATACAAATAAAATTTATTAAAATTAAATTTATAAGCCATCTTTTTACATGTTCAAAATTTATATGATTAATTATCATTGACACACTTGTATGTAAGATTAATTTTATTTAAATTGAATTATATGAATGAAACTGAACAACAAATCAATCAATCAAAAAAACCAAGTTACAGTTTCCATAACCATTAACCTTTAAAAAAATAATTATGAGCAGAAACATTTTTATGCCCAGGGTAAATATTTTGCCCTATCATTATCCTGAATTATTAAAATATAAAGATGCAATAAGACATTCTTATTGGATTGACACAGAATATAACTTTACAGAAGATATATCAGATTTCAGAACTAAAATATCAGACAAAGAAAAAGAAGTAATTAAAAGAGCTATGTTAGCTATTGCTCAAATTGAAGTTAATGTAAAAACTTTTTGGGCTGATATGTATAAAAGAATGCCTATTACAGAAATAGGTGATGTAGGTATGACATTTGCTGAATCAGAAGTAAGACATAAAGATGCTTATGCAAGATTATTAAGAATACTTGGTCTTGAAGAAGAATTTAAAAACGTCATAGAAGTACCTGCTATTGAAGGTAGAATTAAATATTTAAAGAAGTATTTAGATGGTACTAGATCTAGAGATGATAAAATGTACACAAAATCTGTTTTATTATTCTCTTTATTTATAGAACATGTGAGCCTATTTAGTCAATTCTTAATAATGATGTCATTTAATAAAGAAAGAAATCTTTTTAAAGGTATATCAAACGTTGTAGAAGCAACTTCTAAAGAAGAAGACATTCATGGTAATTTTGGTGTTGAAATAATTAATATTATAAAGCGTGAAAATCCGGAATGGTTTGATGAAGAATTTGATAACCTAGTTTATAGTGCTTGTGAAAAAGCGTTTAAAGCAGAATGTGGTATATTAGATTGGATTTTTGAAAAAGGTGAATTAGATTTTTTATCTAAAGAAACTATTAAACACTTCATAATGAATAGGTTTAATAACTCACTGGAAAAAATAGGTATGAATCCTTTATTTGATGTAGATGAAGATATTCTTGATTCTACTACGTGGTTTGATGTTGAAATAACATCTACTAAAGAAGGAGACTTTTTTTACAAAAAACAAATAGATTACAATAAGAAAAACAAACCAATAACTATAGATGATTTATTCTAAAAAGAAAACCATGTATAACAAATATTATTGGCTTAATGAAGAAAGCCGTTTATTCCTCTCAAGAGGTTATATTAATGAAACACCAGAGCAAAGAATAAAAGATATTGCAAACACTGCTCAGAAAATTCTTCACATAGAAGGTTTTGCACAAAAGTTTGAAGACTATATGGCCCGTGGGTTTTATAGTCTTTCAACACCTGTGTGGATTAACTTTGGTAAAAATAAAGGTTTACCTATTAGTTGTTATGGTAGCAATATTGATGACAACATGGACAGTATACTTAATGCTGGAAGAGAAATAGGTATGATGTCAAAGTATGGTGGAGGGACAAGTATATTTTTAGGTAACATAAGACCTAGAGGTGCCAGTATATCAACTGGAGGTACTGCTGATGGGCCCGTACATTACTCTAAAATATATGATACAGTAGTAGATGTATGTAAACAGTCTGAAGCTAGACGTGGTGCATGTGCTGCATATTTACCAATAGAGCATCCTGATGCATCTGAGTTTTTAGACATTGGTTCTGAAGGTAATCCAATACAAAATTTACAATATGGGGTTACTGTAAGTGATCAATGGTTGAATGAAATGAAAGAAGGTGATTCTGATAAACGTAAATTATGGGCAAAGATTATCCAAAGAAGAAATGAATTTGGGTTTCCATATATCATGTTTAAAGATAACAGTAATAACAATTCACCTTATAAAGAACTAGGTTTAGAAATTACTGCATCTAACTTATGTTCTGAAATTCAATTACCAACTGATAGTTTTAATTCATTTGTTTGTTGTTTAGGGTCTATAAACCTTTTACACTGGGATGAGATTAAAGAAACAGATGCAATAGAAACATATGTGTTATTTTTAAATGCTGTAATGAATGAGTTTATAACTAAAGCTCAAACATTACCAGGTTTAACAAGAGCATATACTTTTGCTAAAAATCATAGAGCTATTGGTTTAGGTGTAATGGGTTATCATTCTTTATTTCAATCTAAGCTGATTAATTTTGATTCATTAGAAGCAAAGCAGTTAAACCATGAAGTATTTAAAACTTTAAAAGATAAAAGTGAAGAAGCATCAAGATGGTTACATGACTATAAAGGTTATAAATCATTAAGAGAAGGATATGCTAATACTACGTTAATGGCTATAGCTCCTACTAAATCAAGTTCATTTATACATGGACAAGTTAGTATGGGTATTGAACCAATTAAATCTAATTATTTTATAAAGGATCTTGCTAAAAGTAAAACCATTTATAAAAATCCATTTTTAGAATGTGAATTAGAAAAATATGGTTTAAATACTAAGAAAACATGGGATAGTATATTAAAGAAAGATGGATCAGTACAACATCTTGATTTTCCTACTAAAGAAGTGTTTAAATCTTTTATAGAGATATCTCCTAAAGAATTAATACTTCAAGCTGCACAAAGACAAAAATTTATTGATCAATCACAATCATTAAATTTGATGATACATCCTTCTGTATCAGCTAAAGATATCAATCAGTTATATCTTTATGCCTGGGAAGAAGGTGTTAAAACTTTGTACTATCAATTTAGTCAAAGTTCAGCTCAAGCATTTAGTAGAAATATACTAGAATGTTCAAGTTGTGAGGGATAAGGTAAGTAAAAAATGTGTAGTAAGTTTGTCATAGTTCTTACTACACACCTTCACAGTTTGTTAACATTGTTTTAATATTAGCTTAATTTTTTGTATCTTTATGTAAACAGCACATATGAAACATATACTAACAATTCTAATGGTTAGTATGTTCGCATCTTGTTTTTCACAGAGTTTAGAGATTGAAAAACACCTTACTAAAAAGTCAAATATTATAATTGACACAACGGATATGCTGGGTTACAATGTTAAAGTTGTAAATGATAAAAAAGGTAATAGATTATATGTTGAACATACTATAGACAATAAAACAAGGTTTGTCTTATATAAAGACAACGTCCAATATAAACATGGTTTAATTATAACTGATAATCAATTAGTTATAGCAGATCCACATGTTACTGTGGACAATAATAAGGCAGGGGAGTGAAAAGCCAAGTAGGTTAAAGCCCTAACCCTGTTTTATTTTTTCTTTTTTCTAGATGCAATAGCTTCTTCAGATCCTACTAAAAACCAAGTTTGCTGTTCTGATATTCCTTTATTAATATAAGGCTCTATGGATTGAACCACACCTAATATACTTGTTGCTACAACAGGAACAGTTTTTAATTCTCCTTGATCTAGATAACAAACTTCATAAATAAAATGATCTTTTATCTTTGATGTAGCCATCAGTTCAATTTTTAAACAGCAGGTATCTATTCCAGTTTCTAAAACTGAATCTTTCACCTCTTCTTTACACTTTGTGTATTTTTTTCTTAGGAACATTTTAATCTATATAGAAATCTTTCTGTTGTTGTAAGTTTTTCCATTTTTTGATGTTACCAAGTAAAGGTAATACATCCTGCCATTCCTTAACAACCTTAAGTTCACCTGCACGTATACCTCTTTGATAGTATATGTCTTTATCTAGAAGTCTTTCTTCATCATCTACCCAAGGTGCTAGTGAATAACCATAATCCATTGAAGAAGCCAGTGCTTCGTAAAGCTCAACAACATATCTTTCAGCGGCAATTAAACTTTTAATCATACCTCTTTGTTCTCCTAAACCAAGTACAGGAACAAAAATTAACTGTTCAAACTTAACTCTGTTTGTTTGAAACAACATGTAGTTCTTAACTTTCTTAGTAAATAAATCATCATCTTCATCTTCATCTTCAAATAGACCAGCCATTAAATTAAGAGTCATATAAGTTAATGCCAAGAATGCAAATTCAGTAAGAGTTCTATAATATCCTGCTACTTTATTATCAAGTCTATCATTATCAGTTCTAACTCTTTTCTCTGCTTCTTCCTTAGATAATCCTTCTTGCATGTATTTATCTACATTAGTTTGAAACTCCATAGTACCTTCCTCAGCATAACCTGGTCTAGTAAGTTTACCGGTTTTATCATATAAAGCTGAGTTTATTTTAAAATCAGTTACAGTTTTACCATATCTAAATCCATTTTGTGCTATATTTTTAAATACATATTTAGATAGTTGCATAAAAGATCTATATCTTCCTTCAGTCCATCCTAAGTTAGAATCAAAATATTCATACTGATATCTTGCTCTAAATGTAGGCATTACCCATTTATGAAATTGTGCTACAAGTTTCCCTATAGAATGTTGCTGTATGGCCATCCTATCTTCATTAGCATAACTACCATGAATTTGTTTATTAACAGAACGTATCTTTTGACGTAGTTTATTTCTAAACTTCTCATCAAACTCTTCAGTTTCAATAATAACCTTTTCTCCTTTTTCTCCTTTTTTGCTTCTTGTTACTACTTTAGTATAACCATCTAAAAAATGTAATTCTTTAGTATCCTGCATAAAAGTTCCTGCATCATACATGCTTATTGTTTCACCAGTCTCCGGATTTAACAGTATAGTATCTATAACCATTGACATGCCTATTTTAGTTTGCACATTGTATTCACCTGCATCTTGAAATGCATACAATGGGTCAGAAACATATCTTCTAAAAAAAGATTCTTGTGCTCTTTTAGCTCCCGTAGTAGTTTCACGCACTTCTGCTTTATCATCAAGCATTCTAAGATAATCAACAAAAGCTTCATATTTACTAGTAGCTTTTGTAGGATCATAATAAACGCTATTGTTATCCACAACTCTTTTTGTAACATCACCCATTCTTTTAACTAAAAAAGGTAATGCTCTTTTATTAAACTCTGCAGATGCTCTTCTATATGCTGAGTGAGAAAAATGATTAGAAGAATAAGCTTCAATACCATTCATAACTCTACCTAATACATAGTTATTAAAGTTTCCAAAGAAGTTACCCGCAATAAAAGTAAATGAAGATGAATTAATTACAGCCTTAGTTACTTTATCAAAAAACCCTTTTGTTACTTCACTGTTATTATAATAAATCATTTGCATCCATTTCTGCATACGTACAGATGCATTTTTACCACCTTTTTCACCAACTGGAACCAATCTACCAAGTGTTTTATCATATGTTTCTTTATATCTATTTGCTGACTCTGAAGGTTGATAAGATTTATTATCAATAACTCTTTGTATTGCTTTAAATGTATCTTCAACGCCAGCCATTGCTTTATAGTGCATTGCCATTTTAGAAAACATAATTAAAGATGATGCCACATCTCTACTTATCTGTTTTGCTTTGGGCTTTGACATATAGTCAACTCTTCTTTCTTTTAAACCTTTTAATTTATTTTTTACCTCAGCTTCAGATACCTCGCCAGATTTAATCTGATCTTGTAATTCTTTAATCTTATCATTAATTGATTGTAAAACTTTTTCATCCTGTAATGATCCTGTAAAAAATATAGGTAATGTATCAACTAATCTACCTTGCTCGTCTGTAACAACTGTCCTGTGCTCAGTAGTTCTTGTTTTTAAATACTCTAGATTTTTATTTAAACCAGCATACATTCTAGTAAATAAAGATCCTTTACCTTCTAAATCTTTTGCATAGTTTGCCATAATAACTGGTAATCTCCCTGTCATTTTTTGTCTCTCAGCTTTAGGTAAATTTTTAAGCATCTGATTTTCAAATACATCTATAAACATATTATAGAAATCTACTCTAGCTTTACCAAGAGCTGTTTTATCAGCAATCATTTCTTGATACTTTTCACTACGCATATTTATTTGCTGACCATTATCAATAACATCTAAGTTAGCTACTCTATATTCTGTTTTAGGTGCGTAAAAAATTTGATCATGTGAAATCTTTCCTGTTGGTATTCCTTCTTCTTTTTCTGCTTTATCATATACAATTTCATTATAGTACTTAGATCTAAATACTTGATATTCTATTGTATCTTTTACACCACTTTTAGGTGCCCATTTTACAAATGATTCAAATATTTGAGGATACATAAATCTATTTCTTTCATCTTTAAAATCTTGTGTTAATGAATGATAAACTCCATTTTCTATTTTTCCATCAACAACTCTTTCAGCATTAAAGAAATCACCAAACTCTCGTTTAGCATTAGCTAAATCAATATTATGCTGTATCTTTTCTGGTCCACCTTCTATTTTACCACTTGCATAATCTAAGTAATTTGAGTCATTAATATCATAATAAGATAAAGGCATACCATATGGATCAAACAACTTTGATCTTAGTTCCATTTGCTTTTCATAATATTGTTCACCTAATTCTTTAACATATGTGCCATCCTCATATGTCATATACTCAAATATTTTTTGAGGATCTCCTGATGGATCTAAATTTTGTAATATTCTTGTTGCTTTTAGTACTCTATCTTCTAACTCTTCTTGTGCAGTTTGAATTTCAAATTGTTTTTGTTTGTATATCTTATCTACTATACCTAGTAATATATCAGAAGATGATGCTAAATCCTGAGTATACCTTTGAAGTATATCAATATCACGTGTCTGAGTAACAATCTCACTTAACTCACTTTCAGTAAATGTATAATCTGTTTTATCTTTTACTTCATTTTTAACAAAATTAAATAAAGCTTGAGTTACCAATCCTCTAGATTCAAGAATTTCTTCTTCAGTTGCATCGGTATCATATAAAGAACCATCACCTTTAAGTTCAACCTGCAATTCATTTAATATATCAATAAACTTTTGTTGAGTTGAATTTAATACTCTAAGTTTACTTATTTTATTAAATGCTTTAAATGTTTGCATAAATCTTTCAAAATTCAAAACATAAGTCATATACTCAGGTTTTGAAATATTCTCCGGATTAGTTACATAATCTTTAAAAGCTTTTACTTCTTTAATTATATCTCTTATTAGTCTTGTAAATTCTAAGCTTGGTTTATTTATATCATCTGAATTTAATGCTTCATTTATTTTAGCAATATTTTCTACTATATAATCTATCTTGCTTTCCTTGCTTTCAGTCATAAAAATATTACTCCTAATGTTTAGTAGTGCATTTTTTTGTTTTGCTAAAGCTTTTTTGTAATCAAGAAGCGTTTCTCTAATTACATTATTTTCTTGTGCAGTTCTTAAATTTTCTGCAGCTTTTTCATCATATTGACCTTCATAGTCTTCTTCTTGATCTAATGGTAATTCATCTTTACTATCTACAAGCTCTTCATTTTTAACTAATCTATTTGGATCATCTTTAATTAAACTTTCAATTCTTTCTTTATTTTCTTGATCTACATTTTCAGGAACTAAACTATCAACTTGTAACACATATGCACCTGGTGGTATAACTTGTAGACCATTATATTCAAACTTACCTAAATATTTTTGTTTACCTTCTCCGCCTATATCAACTTTAAAATTAAATAATTGTCCAGATGTATTAGAATTTGAAACATCATAACCCATATTAGTAAGTAATCTTTTATACATATTAACTTGTATATTATACCTACCTTTCTGTGTTAGTTTAAGATCAGGAAACATTTCTTTTAACATGCTATCTCCTATTTTACGGGGCTTATTTAAATCCATCAAATTTTGCTTTGATGTTTTTAAGTCTATTACAGATATTTTACCGGTTGGACTTATCTTAATTATATCAGCTGTTCCAGCTATACCTGCAGATTTATCATATAAAACTACTTGATCTATTAATACGCTACCATCAGAAGTTAATCCTTCTGGTCCAAATAAAGCATTGCTCATTGCAGACTTAACATCATCCAATTGATCAATATCTAATGTATTCATATCTTTTTGTATAGAAGATAACTTCTCTCCAGTTAGGATTCCAGTTAATATTCTATCAAAGTCATTTCCAACATCTAAGCTTACTTTATTTCTTTTTTGATCTTTTTCTGACATCCTGCCACTGATGGCTTGTGTTACAGAATCAAATTTAAAATCAGGATCTGTTAAATCAATATAAGTATGTGTTTCTTGATCTATTACTACAAGCGGTCTATCACCAATAACTTTACTTTTTTCATAGTCAAGGTTTTTAAAATCATTAATTAATTTACCTTGTAAACTATTACCCATTTGTTTACCATATACAGCTGTTCTTTTTTCATTGTCACTAAGACTATATCTAATCTTAGTATCTGCAAGAGCCCGTAATGAAAATTCTATCTCAGAAGTATTTAATAATTTAGCTATATCTGATAATGATGCACTATCTTTAATTGAAGAAGCAGTAAATGGTTTTCCTGTAAAGTATTCACTTAAGTTTTTAATTACATTCATAAACCAATCAAGGAATTCTTTTACTTTATTTTTAAAAGACTTAGTTGGCGTAGTTTCATATTCTTTTGCAAAGTGTCTACTTAGTGCTTGTGTTACTTTCTCTAAGTTTCTTTCTCTTTCAGTAAAACCTCTCTTGTCACTATAAGCATCGTCAATCTCCTGGTTCATTTCAGGAAATGTTTTTTTAACTTCTTCTGTTAAGTTCTTAAATAAATCATTATTATCTAAATATAGACCATCTACAAATGGATGTAATATTTCTTCTATTGCTGTATCATCTGTAACTCTTCCTTTTACAAGAACAGCAGTGTCACCAGCATAAAATGAATTTACTTTAGAAAAAGGAACTTTATTCTTTGTGAAGTCTGGTAATTTATTATATAAAGCTTCAGCATCTTTTACAGACATCATTTTTACTTTAACCTGCGGGAACATTCTCATAAGATGTTTCACCACTTCCCTACTATGATTAGTATTAAATGATCTAGACTTTGGTAATATATCTGTAGCAGTAAACATATCTTTGTTGATATCTATTCTAATTGCTTTTTCTGTTGCAACTTCTGATACAGATAAGTCTGTTATATTATTTGCTCTTAAGTATCCATATAATCTATTCTTATTATATTGTCTTATGTTAGGATTAAACAACCTAGTATTATCAGACTGTACTAAATAATAAGCATCATTAAATTTACGTACAATACCTTTTCTAGATAAATTACCATATATAGCATCTACAAATTCAGATTGTTTTAAGTTAAATAAAACTTTACTATTCTTAACAAACTCTAAAGCTTCATCAAGGCTTGGTATATTTTCTGAGTCAGTTGAAGTTTGCCATGCATCAATGACAACTAAAGTTTCTAAATCACTTTTAAATTGATTTTTTAACGTCTTGTACTCTTCCGTATTTTTATTTGGACATCTCATTTACAGTGCACATTTTTTGATTACATCATCCAAATAACTTTGCATAGTCAAAGATGAATTTATTTTATTAGCGTCATTATATCTATTAACTAGATCCTCTCTATATCTAATACCGTAAGATATTAATTTTTGTTGAGTTTCTGAATTATTATCATAATATTTCTTTAAGAACTCTTCAGCAACATCTTCATTAGAATTATCAAACTCTAGTTGTAGTTGTTCTTGATTTGCTGCTAAAGAAGCAAAAGTAGCGTTAATATCAGTCATTTGATTTTGTGATGGTTTATCATCTTTATTGTCTTCTTTTGATCCAAGAGTAAATTTACCATCTTTATATTCTGCTAGATTATTTTCTATTGCATTAGCAATTTCATTTTGTCTAGATGTAGTAGGCTCAAATCTGGTATCAACTGGAGCAACTGATTGATCATTAGCTTTCTTTATAGTATTTCTTACATCTTTATTAGATGGTCTATCACCAAACATAAAACCAATTCCGGTTTGATTATTAGAACCTTCTAAATTTATTCTTTCATATAAGTATAAACCAGCTCCTTCTTCCGGACCTCTTTTTAAATATACCGTACTTGGTATCCCATCAACAGTAGTACTATATCTTGCAAACATTAAATCAAAAGACTCTTCTATTCCTGGAGCTACTTCAATCATATCATTAATTGAATACATTCCTTTAAATTCACCTTCTTTAATAATATTAACACTTGTAACTGGAGGTATTAGATCTCTATTAACATTGGATTGTAAATAACCATTAATAAATTCATCAGTTATAGTTTGCATATCCACTTCTCCAAATGTTGTTTGCAGATCTTCTGCTTTATTACTATTAAAAGATTTTCTAACATTACTTGCTTGATTTAAATAAGAACCTAAAGTAAATGGTGATACAGCTTGCAATAAAGATTCATACTTCATCATTAAACCATCTTTGGCAATCATATAGTTTATTATAGTTTTTGCCATGTTTCTTGTTTCAGGATTACCAAACAATACAGCAAAGCTACTTTGTAAATCTATTTTTTGTGAATCATTTAGCTTCATTAACGTGTTTGCTGATAAATAATCCATACCAGTAGTATTACCTTTATCTGTTGCTTTATGTGCATTTGCAAAATATTTATAGAAATAATTTTCTCCAAACTTACCTTCTACAGTTTCAGCATTGCTTGTAAAAATATCACTAATAGTTTGCACGTCTCCATCTTTATAGAGTAAAGTGTTGGTAATTTCATTACCTTGGTTCATATAAGCTTTAGCTACTAAGAATGATAACAACTCTTTTTTAATTCTATCTTTAACTTCAGAAGTTGTATTTTCATTTATGTTTCCAATTAATTGATCATATATTGTATTAAAAACTCTTGTAGAACTTGTTAAATGTTTCTGTAAGATTTTATTAGATCTCTCTAATATGTCAACCATATTACCTTGCCATGTACTTTTAAGTACTTCATCTATATTTTTTACAGCTGCTCCATCTTCCTTTAACTTTCTAATTTGATCCATTCTTTCAGACATTTCCACTGTTGAAGAACCAAATCCATTAACCATTCCAGTTATAGCAGCTAAGTTTGCAGTATAACCTGTAATATTATTAGCTATTAAAAATTCTCTAAATATTGCATCATTATCACCCTCAGACATTTCTTCTCCATTTGCGGCTTTTTCAAGCATCTCTAAAGTTACTTTCTTAGTAGTTGGTTTAGTAATGTTTTTAATGAAAGCACCAGGTGACATATCTTCTTGTTTATATGCTTCTTTAATTTTTGGATGATTTATTAATAAACCTGCTTGATATAAAGGCATACCTAATGCTACCATATTAGATACCAAACCAATATTTCTCACATTCAATCCTGCCTTACCTGCATATCTTTCTTTGGCATTATCTGTCATCATGGTAATTAATGATGATATAACATCTTGTATCCTTTTACCCTCTGTTGTTCTTAACTTTCCAAACTCATTATATTTAACACCAGCAACCTCAAGAATACCGCCCTTTTTTAATACAGCTTTTACTTTAGCTTTCTTTTCACCTAATAAACTTAAATAAAGATTAGCTTTTACAACAGGACCAATTCCTGCAGCTCCTGCTTTATTAGATCTAAATGAATAAAACTTACCAAGTAAACTATTATGTGAAAGACTCTCTTCATTTCCAGCTTCTCTAATAGCTGGAATATTTCTTAACTGTTCTACAACTTCTTTTACAGCATCTAATTTTGCAGGTTCATATGCAATAGGAGTTCCTGTAGTGGATGTTGTCATATTAGAATTACCAAGTAACTCATACTTGTAATCAAGTATTTTATTATTAATTGGTGCAGAATAAGCAATACCGTCAAAATTATCAAATTCAGATTTATTTGTTGGTAAACCTAATACTCTTAATGCTCTTACTGCATTATCTGATAAATCAACATCACCAAATTCAACATCACTTACTTCTTCACCTTCTGCCTTAATAGCTGCTTCATTATAAATAGTTCCTTTTTTATCTACTTTACTATTTACATATCTCACATAATCAT